>Ga0209581_1002643_pt1 | contig 16727 bp, 17 predicted proteins | sample Coa_R2_FD_187160 | JGI IMG/M metagenome (GOLD analysis project Ga0209581, IMG submission 187160) | Surface soil microbial communities from Centralia Pennsylvania, which are recovering from an underground coalmine fire - Coalmine... | ecosystem: Environmental > Terrestrial > Soil > Unclassified ...
GGCACGGATGCACTGCTGAACTAAAAGTGCTTATCCGGCCCAATGAGGTAAGCACACGGGTCTCAATTCCGAGCCGTTGACGGACATACGACTGCACACGTTAGTCCCGCACCGCAATAATTCCCAATCGCCCGCCCACGTCTGGGCCATCTGCTGCGTAAAGAGTTTTCGACAGACCTTTATAGGTTCCGATTACGTGCAGTCCCGCGTTCTCCAACAGCCGGACGATCTCCGTAGGCATATAACAGCGCCATCTGGCGTGCTTTTCGATCAGCAGCTCGCTTATCTCCGGGACCGCCGCTCGCGCATAAGGGGCCCTAACTGCAAGACCGTTTGGATCCGGTGTTCATGTGAGCGGTGGCGATCAGCCGGACCGGAGTAGCGTAACAGTCCTTCGGAATGGTTTTGTTTGAGATGGATGTGTCTGGACCTGTTTTCAGAGCAGCGGTGTTCAGCTGTCAAGTGCGGGACGGGCGACGTGCAGCCTGCGCTTGCCTTCGAGAGAGGAAGCCGGCGGAGTTGAAAATTGCCCGACAGAATCAAAGCTAGTATAAGGCTGAGGAGAGATATTTACACATCAGAGCCTACTTATATTTAAGAAAGTAATATGTTGATAGGCCGTCGTTATTGTTTTCATAAGGCCACACTGTCGGTTCGGGAGAGCGATGATCGGCGGTGCCTCCAGATGATTCCCGTCGATTCTATTGTCTCAGTGAGTTCCTTTTCAGAAGACGGGCGTTTTGTTTGGGTGGATTGGGAAGGAGCCCGTCTGATGTTGTTCAGAGAGGACTTTGTTGAGCGAACTGCACTCGTTGAAGCTTTGCCAATACCTGAGCGCTTCCTCGTCGTCGCGACCTCAACAAGTATCAATTGAATCAGGAATTGGGGTAACCAAAGATTGCTGGTCAGGCAGGTACACTGGTGGGAAAATCGTGATCGTGTTCACGACATATGATTGCCGCGAATCGACGCCTGTTCTCAATTGGCGGCTGTCGCCTGCTTCTGGTCTAAGCCTTTCTTTAGCGATTCTTAGTGTTGCCTTAATCGGAATTTGTTCTTTCCTGTCAGTCGAGTCATATACCGGTTCAGCCGCATTGAGGATCGCCGGAATTTAAAAATCGGCCTATTGATCTGAATGGCTGAGGTCAATAGCGGAGTGGAAATCTCTCTGGGCGGCGGCAGAGTTGCCGAGAGCGCGCTGGACCTTGCCGCGCATTGAATACCCGAGGCTGAATCCGTTGTCCAGTTGCAGAGCTTTGTTGGCCTCTTGCAGAGCTTGGTCGTTGTGTCCGAGGGAGAGCAAGGCTTGGGATAGGGCCACGTGGGTTCTAGCGCTTTGAGGCTGCAAGCCGATGGAGGCTTCGCAATCGCGGATTGCGGATAGGGCATCGCTCGGCGACAGGGCTAGGCAGCGATAATAATAGGCGCTGGGATCCACGGGATTGATGCCGATGGCTTGGTTGAGCGCTTGAATGGCCTCGGTGCTTCTGCCCAGCAGATGGAAGATCAGTCCCAGAATTCGCATCGCAACTTCCGAGGCTGGGTCTGCGGCGATCGCGGCGCTTAGACTTCGGACGGCCTCGTCATAATTCTTCTGTTGGGCCAAAAGCACTCCTTGGCTGATTAGAATCGGTACCGAGTTCAGTGCCACTTTCCGCGATGCCGGAAGCGCCGCTGATTCCGGTGCAATTGACGCAGGTAAGCCTCCGGCACTGAGGGTTCGGGAACTGCCATCCAGTGCTCCGGTACTCGGTTCCGTGCCGGCAGCTTCGGCCGAGGGCGGAACAAAAGCGCTGGCTTCTAAATCGAGCTTGGGGTCGATATGGAACGAGCCCATCAAGCTGGAGGCCACCCAAGGGGTTTGGAGCGCATGCGATTCGCGGACGACATCCTCCCTGACATGCTGAAACAGCGCATTGATATCCAGCGAGGAGTCAGCCAGATACTGGAGCACCGCCTTTGTGAATAATCCATGCGCCTCGCCCGGGTTGTCGCTGGCGGTAGAACCGGGCGCGGTCCCAAATGCTAAAAATGTACCCGCGGAGGTGACCATGGGGGCCCAGCCGCCGCGCAGCGATCTGCTACCGAGAAACGGGTTATCCCGGCAGGCATCCAGGATGATGATTTGCGTCGTAGCACCGTGTTCGATGAGTTTATGGAGCAGCAAAGAAAGTGAATATGCCTGGCGAACATCGTTTGCGGAAGAAAGGCGGAAGTCGATAGGGATCAGATAGTTTTCGCCATTCACCTGCATGCCATGACCGGAGTAAAAGATGAGCGCCGTATCACCGGCTTGCAATCCGTTTGCAAAATTTTCAATGGAATCGCTCATTTTTTTTTGATCGGCGTCCAATTGAAGCGAGGTGAGGTATCCGAGCGCGGCAAGCTTGTCGGCCATCGCCTGTGCGTCGTTGCGCGCGTTCTTCAGGGGATTGCTGCCGGCATAGCTGTCATTTCCAATCACCAGCGCTTGCCGCCGCGGCGCGCCCAGAACGAGGCTGGTGGCGAGGAGGCCCAGGATAGAAATGCCGAGATACTTCTTGAGGGTGCGCGTAAAATTCATGGTTCGATCCTAATGGGGATTATTCGTGGCGTCGTTCTGAGGCGCTTGGCCGGAATCCGCCACGGACTGCTGCCGAGATTTTAAGCGGCGCTCGAGCAACTGGAGGGCGGACTGGAATCTGCTGCCGGAAGAATCGGAATTTTCCACATCGGTGGAATCGGATTCCAACGAGTTATCGCCCAATCCGTCCACTCCCTGTGCGCTAATGTCTTTTTTATTTTTCTGAGACTTGCGTTTCCCTTTTGGATGGTTAGCCTCGGCGGTATGCCTGGGGGGAGCATCGTCTGCTTCCGCCGGAGATGGGGAAGGAGGATTCGCGATCTGTTTGGTATTCGTTTCTGGCCCGCTTAGAACAGTCAGCTCTGCGGAGAGAGCTTGTCTCGCCAATGCCGACGAGATCTCCTCGCCGGCAGCGCTTACGGAACTACGGGAAGTTGATCTGGCGGGTTGCAACTGGCGCGGAGCGGGTTTGTAAATGGCCTCCAGAATGTCTCCTGGAAGTGGAGTCTGTCGACTTGTAAATGTGACCGAATTCCCAATCGCTTGATAATCGGCGGAGTCTACAGGCACGCCATTGCGGTAGATCTGTATGGGGGGTGTCGTATCGGGAACACGGCTTAGCGAAAACCGGTCGTTCTTTCCATCGGCCACACCCGAGAGTGGTTCTGTCAGGCAGGACGGGCAGACAGGACGGTCGGAAGCTGCGCACAAGCTTGCGAATATAGCCAAGCCAGCTGCAGTTTGAAGGATGTTCATAGAGAGTTGCCTTCTTCTTGGACGAAAGATGAAATTACAGTTCATTCCAGGACCGCCATCGGACGGAAGAGTCGAAGTGGTGAATGTAGTTTGCTCTTTGAGCCTTGGGAACAGTTCGGAGGATTGTGACCAAGTTGTCGGGCAGCGCTGCGATTTTTTTTAGCTCGGCGCTCCGCATCGAGACGGCCGGCCGCAAAGTACGGGTGGCGCTGTCCAGGAAGGCAGCCATCGACTGCTCGGCGTTGCGCTTTGCCGTGTCGAAGCGGGAGCGAATGGCTCTGGCGCGGTGTGAGCCGGGCGCTTCGATTTCCTCCAGGAAGCGGCTGTTGGAGTCTCGCGCTTGGTCATACAGTTCCAGAAGCTTTGAATAGACAGGCTCGGAAGGATCGACATTGGCCTTAATGTCGCGCACGAACTGCTCGGCAAGCGTTTTGCTTTGCATGAGCGTGTTCAGGTCCTCCATCGCCTGACTGGCTGTTTGCAGCGTCCCAGGGCTACAGCTACTTGTGCCGAGGGTGCAGATCGATACGGCCAGACAAGCGGATGTCAGACCTAAGCATTTACGAATGGATGCAGCTCTCATAAATCACTGATCTTTCTGAGATAGCCGAGGAGGCAATTGGACTCGGCACAACGGTAGTCGGCGCGGAGTTGTATTGCTCTCGCTGGAATGCTTGCATCCGGGGCAGGGAAGCGCTATTGAGATCGCGCAACTTGCGAGAGGAAATTTCTGGGATGTAGAAAGCGGAACCCAACCCGATGAGCTAGGTATAGGGCTAAATTTGTTCGCCGCGGCAGCACGAGCTCGAATTAGGTAACCACGTCGCCCTACCCTGCCGTTCTGACTATTCCTCTCATTTATCGCTGGAGGCTTCGAGCTGCCACGGGGTCTAGCTCGCGATTCGTACCGCTCCAGTAATTCGAAATGTGCATGTACAAAGATAAATCCGAGCCTCAACAACTCGGGCGGTGAAGGTAACTTTCCAATACGCTTTCGATGGAGTTTCGAGTTAAACCCCAAGAGAGATGCCGTGCTTGGCTCGGGCACATGGCAACTCGCGGGATATCCTTTCATCAGCTATGAAGAGGGGTCGGAGCAGGAATCGCTATTCCGTTCCGGCTCACGCTTGTTCTCCCGATTTTCGGAATGTGAGACTCGGGAGAACAGCCAATTACTTGACCTATAACTGCTACCAATGAAAAGCTCAGCATTGAGATTCGTTTCTAATTCGCTCGTTGCCATCCGCAACGCGCGAGCCCCATAGGTGCAATCTGGTAAGATTCACAATGTAAATTCTACACCATTGTGTAGAATTTATGCGCCCCCCCATTATCTTCGAGTCAATAACCGCATTTCTCGGGGTTATCTTTAACTGGTAACTCAGAAAAATCCTAGAGCCCTAGGGCCGGCGAGGCACTTATGCCAGTCCACGTTCGCCGGAGGTGGGAGTCGGCTTAGATTCCATCCCTATTGGGCCATGGCCCTTTGTTGGAGGGCCACGTCGAAAACGCAACAGAAAACACTGGGCGAAGCGCTGCTCCTCGCCAAGACTCACGTTTGCTGTGCTTTTCGCTGAGAACTCGAGCGGGTCACAGCACCTCCTTTGTATGGAGAGCGTGAAATCTCATAGTGCAGTTGCGATGCTAGATCCTTACTTCGATCATCCCGCCGAAGATGCACTCGAACGCTTCCTCCTGCAGCAATGCCAGGAGGACGAGCTCGAGGCGGTGGAAACACATATCATTGGGTGTGAGTCCTGCATAACACGCCTCGAAGACCTCGAATTTCAGATCACCGCGACGAAGCTCGCTCTCCAGGAACTGGAGAGCGAGCGAAGCGCCAGGGAAGCCGCCAAACAGCAGCATTTCTGGAAATCCTGGTTCACCATTCCTACCCTGTCATGGGCAGCCGGCGCAGCCTGTCTCGCACTCGCACTGCTCGCCGCTCCCCGATTTGTTCCCGCTAATGTCAATCTCTCCGCTTACCGCGGGCTGGAAAGCCCCACGGTTCCCGAAGGACGCCCCCTGGATTTGCACTTGAACGCCGCGGATCTGGCCGAAGGCCGGGTGGGCGTCGAAGTGGTGGATAGCAACGGCTCCGAACTCTGGAAAGGCTCCGCCAACATCCAGCACGACCAAGCCGAAGTAGTAGTTCCCCGGATTACCGAACCGGGCGCGCATTTCGTGCGCCTCTATGCCCCTGCGCAAGACGATGGCGAGGGCCGCCTACTGCGCGAATTTGCTTTCGATGTTCAATAGTTTCGTGTCCCCATCGGGGATGCTGGAAACCCCTCGCCTTTAGGCGAAGCTGGGCGCGCTTCACGAAGAGCGACCTCAAAGGTCATTTGGTGTGGGCGCCGAAATATCAGAAAGCGGTGCTGAGGGGGGAAGTAGCGATTTGTCTGCGCGACGTGGTGCGGCAGATCGCCGCAGAACACGAATTGGAAATTGTACCGGGAAGGTCGCCCGTCAACAGGTATACCCGTTCGTCCCGTATCGACCGAATCAGCCCGTGAGCCGATTTGTGCAGTGGCTGAAAGGGATCAGCTCGCGCGTATTCTTACAGGAGTTTCCACACCTGCCGAAGAAGTCCTGGGGTCGGCATCTCTTGGGGGCGAGGTTATGTCGCTGTCCAACTCGGCCACCGCCATCGACGAGATGACCCGCGAGTACATTGATGAGCAGGAAGGCGAAGAGGTTGCCCACGGCAGTCGATTTCCAATCGGCACCGGTTGAACTCTCGACTTGCAGTCGAGGGTTGTTCAGGTCGTACACTGGGATAGTTCCGACTGGTAAGAATTGACGAGCCAATAACTCCAGGTTCTCCCCTGAGTCGCGCAACACCTACCGATGCGCGAAGACTAGAACTAACTCAGTTTAGCGTGGGACTAAATGAGATATCCCAGGCTATGAGATGAGTAAGTATGGCATGGGTCCAGTTGAATCGTTTGGCAGATGGAACGTTTCTTGTCTCTTTAGCTACTCGCTATAGTAGCTCTCCCTTATCCTCAGTGAGTCTGTTATCCTCCGGTCTCGTACGATCTTCATCGAGGCTACAGCACACCGCTTAGTGCTACACTTTTTGGTTACGGTCATTGCCGCACGGATTTTTGTAGGCCTGTTAACTCAGATCTTGATGCCATGAGCATGGCAGAACTGTGATCGTCCTCTCGTATTTCTCCCTCAGAAGTTTCCGCGACAAAGATAACTATTGTTTGTAGCTCTATGTCTCGTTTCCATCTCGGAAAGGCCGCGAGGGCGTGTGTGCGTTGCGCGGTGTTGCCTTCTATGGTTCTTCTCTTGCCATCTCAAATGCTATCCCAGACGAATCCGTCTGCGCAAACGTTTCCGTCCACACTTGTCGGTAGTAGCTCTTCGCCCATTTCACTCGAATATCGGCTAGCAGGACTCGTATCAGCTCCTACTGCATCGTTCGCAAGTAGCAGTACGGAATGGAACCTGTCGAGCTTCACTTGTTCCGGATCGTACAACTGCGTCGCGAGCATAGTATTCTCTCCGCACTATCCAGGACGGCGCCAAAACGGATTGCTGCTTTTGGACTCGTCAGGCAACGTTCTTGTGAGTACTTCTCTTTCTGGTATTGGAAGCGGACCCGAAGCAGCGCTGTTTCCGGGAATGTTGTCGATCTTGATCGGCACCGGACTCCCGGACGGGTACGGAACTCCGCAGGCGGGTCCGCCGACAGGTACTCCAATGCGGACTCCGCAGTCGGTCGCAGTCGACGGACAAGGGAACGTCTATGTTGCGGATTCTCTCAGTAATGTTGTTCTGGAATTATCTGCATCCCAGCAACAGATTTCTATTGTTGCTGGGAATGGGCTGGCTGGTTTCAATGGCGATGGCGGACCAGCGACAGCGGCCATGCTCAATGGGCCTACGGGCGTTGCGGTTGACGCACTCGGGAACGTTTTGATTGCGGATAACGGAAATAACCGTGTCAGGCTTGTGAGCACGGCGACGCATCTTATTTCCACTTTTGCTGGCGGCGGAACGAATCCCGGTACGGACACGCTAGGCGATGGCGGACCGGCCACGGCGGCCACCCTCAACGGTCCGACAGCCGTTGCTGTCGATGGTTCGCAAAACGTCTACATTTCTGATTCTTGGAACAATGTGATCCGGCGTGTGGATCCTTCCGGAACGATCACAAGAGTGGCCGGTTCTGTTCCCGGCGTTGCGTTCACCCCTGGTGAAGATAATCTCGGCGATGGTGGATCAGCTACATCCGCGTTGCTTTCAGACCCCACAGGATTGGCGGTCGATGCAACGGGAAGTACACTTTACATCGCCGACACGGGCGACAACCTAGTCCGGAGAGTCGATCTGACGCAGAATACGATTTCCGTTTGCGCAGGAAACGTGGCGTACGGCGGAATTTTTCAGGGCGATGGCGGGCCAGCAGTTAATGCGGGGTTATCCGCGCCCAATGCCGTAGCTGTTGATGCAGCGGGAAGTCTCTATGTCGCTGACACGAACAATCACGCTATACGGCGGGTGGATGGGTCGACCGGTCTGATAACAACGATTGCAGGCACGGGCCGCGAGGGCTACACGTCTTCGGGATTGGCGAACGTTGCTCTACTGGAGCACCCTTACGGGCTCGCGATCGATGCCCGAGGAAATCTCTACATCGCAGACTACGACAACTGGGTCGTGCAAAAAGTTCAAGTGAACGGATTATCGCGCGTATATCCGGCTACAACCGTCGGCCAGATAAGTACGGATCACCCATTTTTTCTGGCCAACATTGGGAATTCACCACTCACACTTGATGTTTTCGCCATATCTTCGAACTTTCTAGATAGCCGTGTTGGCTTACCGGGCGAGTGTTATGGCGGAACCACTATTCCCGCGGGTGGAACATGTTCAGCAACCATTGCTTTTGCGCCGGCAGCCGACGGCTCGCTTGTCGGTTCCGTTCTGTTTTCGGACGATTCTCTGAATTTTGCCGCAGTTTCTCAATTCATCAATCTCACCGGCGTGGGCGTGTCAGCCGCCCAGATTCAACCAAACATATCTTCCGTCATATTTCCGGATCAAATCGTGGGCACATCGAGCGCTGCCTATACGCTGATTCTCTTGAATTCCGGGAATCTCGCCGCCGCCGTTTCGTCAATCTCTATCAGCGGTCCGAATGCGGCGGACTTCGGCGAGAGCAATCGTTGCCCTAGCAGTCTGGTACCGGGTGGCACCTGTACGGTTTCCATTACGTTCACCCCTTCTTTCGTTGGCGGAGAATCGGCCTCCCTGTCGATCACGGATTCGGGTGTTGGCAGTCCGCAAGTGGTGACGCTTGCCGGCACCGGCGCGCGACCTCCCGCACCAGTCGTTTCGCTTTCTCCAACCAGTTTGAATTTCGGCAACCAGAATGTGGGCACCACTAGTACTATCCAAACGATCACGTTATCTAACCTCGGCTCCGCCGCCTTATCGATTGCAAACATCTCGATTCCCCCAGATTTCTCTGCCGCCAACACGTGCGGGACAAGTGTCCCTGCTGGCAGCAATTGTATGATTAGCGTCTCGTTCCAGCCCTCCGCGGCGGGCATGCGCGGCGGGCTGTTGACTATTAAGGATAACGCTTCCGGTTCTCCACAGTCTGTTTCCCTTTCGGGCAACGGTGCCGTGGTGCCCGCCGCTTCGGTGATGCCGGGAGTTCTTATTTTCTCGAACCAAAGTCTGGGCTCGTACAGCCCGGCTGAGTTTATTACACTCTCGAATACCGGCTCTGGTTCTCTATCGATTTTGCAAGTTTATACAACGGGAGATTTTTCCGAAACCAATAATTGTGGTAGTTCTGTCCCGCCGGGGCAGCAGTGCAGCATTGCCGTATCGTTCTCCCCGACTGCTCTCGGCACAAGAACTGGGCTGCTAACAATTGTGGACAACAGCTCTCTCGGGACTCAGCAAACGGTTTCGTTGTCTGGAACAGGTGCCGGCACGCCACAAGCGATTTTATCCCCGATGACGATAACATTTCCAACTCAAAATGTCGGCTCAACCAGCCCGCCTCAGGAGCTTTCGATCTTGAATGCAGGTTCGGCGCCTCTTTCTGTCTTCGCGATTTCGGTAATTGGGGATTTTGCAGAAAGGAATACGTGCGGCGCCACGCTCGCTGCGGGAAGTAGCTGCACTGTGTTTGTGACGTTTACACCCAGCACGACCGGCCCGCGGGGTGGCGCGATTGTCCTTTCGGACAATGCTAGTGGCTCTCCGCAATCGGTCACCCTATTCGGCACGGGGTCCGGCGTTCCTCAGCTTTGGATTTCTCAGGCGAGCATCACGTTTCCGGCCATTCCACTGGGCAGCAGCAGCTCCGCCCAGATCGTCTGGTTGTCGAATACTGGGTCCGCGCCTCTCTTGTTCAAAAGCATCACCGCGACGGGCGATTTTGCTGAAGTGAATAATTGCGGCACGCTGAATACTGGTAGCCAGTGCATTCTATCCGTTACGTTTACTCCGGCTGGCACCGGGATAAGGCAGGGTGCTGTTATGATAGCCGATAACGCGCCCGGGTCGCCACACGCCATCGGTCTTTGGGGCAGCGGCGCTGGTACTGCGCAATTTTCAGTGGCTCCCCTGTCGCTAGTCTTTCCCGACCAGGAAGTGGGTACGTCCAGCGTAGTACAGACCGCCACTATTTCGAATACAGGTACAGGTCCGCTGCTGCTGGAGAGCGTGACTCTATCGGGCGTAAATGCCTCCGATTTCAATGAGACTAGCAATTGCGGCGGTCAACTCAATCCGGGAGCGCAGTGCTCGATATTGGTAAGCTTTAGCCCATCCGCCGCTGGACTACGAAACGCCTCGGTAAGCATTGCAGACTCTGCGGTCGGATCCCCTCATGTTCTGAACCTAGCCGGCACAGGAACCGGAACGGCGCTTCTCGTTATGAGTGTGTCCAACGTGGTTTTTGATAGTGAGCCGCTCAAGCAGGCCAGCACACCACAGCTGATCGTTCTCTCGAACATAGGCAGCATACTCTTCGATGTTGCTAGTCTAGCCATTTCTGGCGAAAACTCTTCGGATTTCACTGCCGCGAGCAATTGCGGTAGCACGGTAGCTCCACTATCGAGTTGTGTTGTTGCCGTGACGTTCTCCCCGACCGATTCTGGAGCCCGGACTGCTAGTCTTACGATCAGCGATGGGCAGTCCTCGGGTTTGGCGTATTCTGTAGCCTTGAGCGGTACTGGCATTGCCCAATAAATCTCGATGCGTGACTACGTTGTGCATTTGGATAAAGCCATGAGCCCGAACTGGTGATTCAGAGGCATAGCTTCGAATTTCGGATCTCAACGGGTCAGCGAGGCTCGTTCAATCGTTCGCGACGTTCCGCCTCAGTCCGCTCGGTGTGGTACTTAAACTAACCAGCCAAGGGCTGCGCCCTTGATATCCCTGAATATTGAGCCGTTGAGATAACCCGACGGGGCGTTCATAAGGTAGGCTTCCACGTATCTGACCACACTGGAGGTTCCATCAACGTCTTCGTCGAGCATCACAAAGATAGCATTTGGTTTCGATACCGATGCTTCGATCGAATTCTGTTAAACGGGCTGATTCAGCCCTTCCAGCAACCGCAACGAGTAGGTTGGGTTCGATACTTATCGCAATCAATATCCGGTGAGTCGGGATGTGCTGCACGAGATCGCTGATCAATTCACAATTAGCCTGGATATCTCACGAATTAGTGGCAAAGAGCCGCCGAATCTGGCATAAACATTTGTGCAAGCAGATGTTTAGAGAACCAGAGGAGGCGGCTCTTTCTATGACAGAGTGTACCCAATCGAGTTTTGAGTTTTCAGGCGCGTGGTCGCGATCGGTGGTGGCGCGCTTCGATGGAGGGAAGATCACGTCAGACGGCGGCGGTCTGCTGTTGCGCGAGGTGGACCGGCGGATTGGGCTATTAAATCGCCTGAGCGAGTGTTTTCAGGACGGCCGGAGTCAGAGCCGGGTGCGGCACAGCGTGCGGGAGATGGTTGCGCAGCGAGTCTACGGGTTGGCGCTGGGTTACGAGGATCTAAACGATCATGAGCAATTGCGTGAAGACCCGCTCGTGATGCTGCTGGCCGGAAGCGCAGACGCGGAGAGCGCGTTAGCCGGAAAAAGCACGCTGAATCGTCTGGAGTTGGCCGGGGAAGCGGGCGCAGAAGACCGCTACAAGAGGGTCCACTATGATGCGGATGCCATCGACAGTGTGCTAGTGGCAGTGTTTCTGGAAGCTCATGCGCAGCCGCCGCAGGAGATCGTGATTGATCTGGATACCACGGATCTGCCGTTGCACGGCCATCAGGAGCAGCGGTTCTTCCATGGCTTTTATTACCACTACTGTTACCTGCCGCTCTACATCATCTGCGGCGAACACTTATTAAGAGTGCGGCTGGGCCTGCCAATATCGATGCCAGCGCCGATGCCCTCGAAGAGGTAGAGCGCATCGTAACGCAGATCCGTCAGAGTTGGCCGCAAGTGAAAATCATTCTGCGCGCTGATTCCGGTTTCTGCCGCGAGTCGCTGATGAGCTGGTGTGAAGCCAACCAGGTCGAGTATGTTTTCGGCTTTGCGCGCAATGAGCGCTTGCGACGCATCATCGATCCGCAGATGCAGCAAGCGGCTGCGCTTCACCGTGCCAGCGGCCAGGCGGCGCGTGTCTTTACCGAGTTCACTTACGAGACCAACACGAGTTGGAGCCGGCCGCGCCGTGTGGTCGCCAAGGCCGAGCAGATCGAAGGCAAAGAAAATCCACGTTACGTGGTTACCTCGCTGGAGGCTGCCAGCTGGCCCGCGCAGAAGCTGTACGAGCAACTGTACTGCGCGCGCGGCGACATGGAGAACCGCATCAAGGAACAGTACTCGTTATTCGCGGGTCGAGTCAGTGCGGCCACCATGCGAGCCAACCAATTACGTCTGTATCTTTCCGCTGCCGCCTATGTGCTGCTGAGCGCCTTTCGCCGGCTCGCGCTTACGGGCACAACTTGGGCGCGGGCGCAATGTGAGACCATCCGCGCCCAGCTCCTGCGCATTGGCGCTCAAGTGCGCATTACAGCGCGCAAGGTCTGGATCTCCATCGCTAGCAGTTATCCGCATTGGCGTATCTTTGCCCACGCCCATCAGCAGTTGCGCTGCTGAATCGTGCACGCAGTATAGTTCTTTGACAACTTTGCGTTCCCAAATGCCAGTTCGTGGCGGAGCTTTGCCCGAAAACGACATTGCCCTGCATTTTGGGCCGAATCTTCGGATCGCACCGTCCTCTGTTTCGACGCCGCCGGAGCCCAGTTCGCCCTGAACCATAACTGGTGAGATATCCGGGTTAGGTGGTGAACCGGTCACAGAAATGGGGCGCCTATTTTGGAAGCGCCGGAAGGCAGGCGGGACCATTTTTGTGGACCGCTACTTCCGTCGAGCTCAGCCCGATGAGTTGGTTGCGATTCTGAAGGCACGGGAACCTGCCCGCATTATGATCGCAATCGGAAACAAGAAAGAGAACCGGTGGCGATCTACAGATCGCCCAGCGCTGGGTCATTCAATACTACTTTTACGTGAACGATAAGCAATGGGGCCGGATGTTGGTTCGGGTTTGTCCTTATCTTCCGTTTTCTGCGCGCGTGTGCCTGAACCAGCATTACTGGCTCGCCAATCGTCTCCGGCAGGAAGGCATTGATTTTCGGCAATGCTCGAACGCATTTCTCAATTGCAGTAACCATAACGGTCTAACTCTGCCTTTGAGTCCCTCTCGAACGGCAGAAGGTACATGGCGTCTTTAAGCCGAATTGTTGCCAGCTTCGCGTTAAAGTAGTCACAAATCTCTACCGACGTCCCGCGGGGCAAAGTCACATTCCAGCCCAGTCGGAATGTTCCGTTTCCATTGGGTAGCAGTGGCATCGCAGACGTGTCGGCGGGCAAAATGTACTGTGCTTGCATAGTGCTCAATCGACGAGAAATCAAATCGGAATGAATCAGATTATCTGTGGCGAAGAGGCGGAAATCTCCGGCTGACGCTTAGCCATCGAAGAACGCACGGCAGTTTTTTTGGCAACACTTCGCTGTCCGCACGTCCCGTGTAGTAGACGGGGATTGCCGTTGCTCTCTCAATCCGCTCTCAACTGTCCGGCCTAATTTCTGCTTCGTGGCCGGGATAATGACAGCGAATGCGGTGCCGAAGAGATTGGCTACTTGGCCGCTTTCCGTTTGGCCGATGGAGAAGGCGAGATGCCGACCTACAAAAGGTCGTGCCGTCACGCTGAACGCAGCCCTCGATTGGGCACCGGGCAGGATCCCCGGACTACCCAAAATAGAGCCCTCGTGCCTTGAATACGGCGAAGGGCGAGGGAGTACCGTGACGGCTGAGCAGCCGAGGCCGACAAGCAGATCATGAGAATGCATAAGGCTTGATGCCATTAAATTTTCACCATCGCCGGATCGAAGATCCACTGCCGGGTCTATGTAGAGTCTACACGGGACCGCAGATTACCTGGATGACGCTGACGAAAAGTCGCGGAGCCGGAGGAAGATCCTAGAGCCTTTCGCCGTCCGCACCCAGTCATCCATCATGCCGGGCCATCAGAAACTCTGGCGGCTGACTTCGACGTGTAAGGTATGAATCCGGCAATTATGGTGCTTGCGAATCGAAGCGTGCCGTTTTGGCTGTACGATCTTAACTTGGAGGGCGTTTCCACTCAAGAACTGGCGAGAGCCTATTCACTTGTACCAAATGGGTGCAGAATCAGATGAGTCGGTTCGGATGATGCTCAAGGATTAGGTGAAACTCGCTCTCCTTGAATCGCCAACGCACCAAGTTGAGCTGCTCGATGCACGTCGCTGCTGAAGCCGTTGTGGGACGAGGGAACAGCGGTAGGGTCTTCGCGGTCACAGGCAAGCTGTGAACTCTGGGGTCTGCCGAAGAATTTTAAGATGACGCCGCACGAAGACAGGCAGCCGGGCAGCGCGTGCTTGTACCTCTTGAAACAACCGCGCTAACGCACCTCTATCACCGCTTGAAAACCAGTCGGACGGAATGCCTTCGGCGGCAATGTGCAACTGGTCCTCGTTCAGCATTCGCATCATTTCGATAGCTTTATCACAGATAATCTGGGTGTCCGGGAAACCATAGACAGCGCGATCCACGTAGAGCCCATATCCGGGGACGTCTTCAAGTTCCCAACGATGGCCCGCAAAAATGAGACCGTGATCGATCAGCCAAACACGAAAGATAGCTTTGCCCCTGCGCGAGGGCGCTCTAACAAAAATGGCTTGACGTTTATCGGTATTCCCCAGCAATTTATCAAGCACGAACGCTTTGGAGAAATCTTCCAGATTTTCCACGTTCGCCAGCAGCTTTCGGGGAAGAAAATCGTATATAGCCATGCTGTTTGGATCGACGGGGCACTGCGATCCGAAGTGAATGCCAGAACTCACCGGCACTTTCTTGTTCTTCATCGAAAAGTGCAGTGAAGCCGCCTGTTGAACCGCCCGCGAGAGATACAGCAACCGGATCGGCGGGGTCGAAATTCCAAACTGTTGGAACAATCTGCTAGCGATGCATTCGTTGATGAGGGTGCGGTTGCCTTGGGGGTTGCGCGCAAACTTGGCGACGTAATACCGGCCATCGTCGCCCTCAACCAGGTAAGCTTGCGAGCCGCCTCGCATGGGTCGTATTACGGATTGGACGTTGACAACTTCAGAAGTCATAGCAACCTTGTTCCCCGTCTGCGACTCGCTAGACATCTGCATGGGCGGTTCGATTCGGCTCGGGAGATAACACGCGTCCTATTCGGCTCCCACACTGCAAGTAGGCGGCTGGCTGGCTCCATAAACCGATTCCGTCTTGCTTCACCTTGGATTCCCCACCAGTCATCGCGCACTCCACCGCCCAAAGTCTTATCGATAACTCTTGGGCTAAAGTAGAGAAAGCGTAGAGGCACTCCGCTATCGAAGATCTCTGCATCGCATGCGATTGCGTCGAATTCATGTCTAATCCGCGGCGTGGCGAATGGACCCTAATAGTTGCCGAGTTGCCGGAGCGGCCTGCTCAGTCAATCGGTGTCTTATTCGCTGATATCGGTGCCAACCGGCTATACGTGCGCCTCAAACAGGATTGGTGGACCGATTTTTCAAGCCAAGATGACGCAGAGGTCTGGCGCGAACTGACCGAGGACTTTGAGCGTAGGGCGCAGGAGATGGGCGCGATCCATTTTCTGGACTGGCTAGAAGATACCGCATCGCATACTCTGCGGATAACCGCGCGACAGCCAATCTCATTCCGCGATCCAGAGATTACCCTCGGCAACCTCTATCAGCAACATGTGGTGGCGGCCGCCGAATGACTGGTCGCCTCGGTTGCACAATTCGTTATATGGGGCCTGAAAAATCGATAAGAATTTTCCTGTACTGACCGCACCAAGGGTAAAGCATCAAATGGAACAGGCGAATATCAGGGCTACTTTGGAAGCAAAGCATAGGGAATTGCTGGGCGGCATTGGGAGTCGGGAAGACATTCGGATCGAGAATGCCGCCGATCCGTTCGATAATTTGCAATTGCAGATGAACCGGGAGGTCGTAATCCGCACGCTCGATTCCGACTCCGCGCTGTTGCGCCAAATAAGCGGGGCGCTTCAGAGACTCGAAGAAGGAACGTTCGGGATCTGCCTGGAATGCGAAGAGGAGATCCCCGCTCGGCGCTTGCAGGTGCTGCCCTGGGCGGCGCATTGTGTTTCCTGCCAGGAAAAGGCGGATCGCCGGGCTGCGCAGGTAGGCGATGCATTTTGGACTGAGGAAGACTGAAGCCGATCCGGCCTTTAGACCGGAAACGGCGTTGAACTGCAACGCCACGTTTTCATGCACCATCGCTACGGTGTAGGTCCGCACACATCCTGCCCGATAGGCTCTGCCGGACAACCTGAAAAAGCTGTATAACTGACTACATGGCTCTTTCCGCAGCCGAACTGGATGCCCTGATTACCGATCTGACAGGTCAGTACAGGCAGCTTTCTCGCGAGTATTCGGAGATGGCGGGTCAAGAACGTAAAGATGAAATCGCTGATACGATGAGTGCCATCGATTGTCAGCTTGCTCGTCTGGAAGAACAGCACCAAATACTCTCCAATGTGCGCACTTGGGCAGTGGGAGCCGGTTGAACACAAGATCGAGACTGTCCGGTAACTGACCCCAGACTCCGGGCCGATCAGCCCTGGATCGTTTCAGGGATGCCGCGTTTATGCATGATCCGCAGTGCTTCCAGAGTTTCGGACCACTGTTGGAATCGCTCTTCGCCGTCCCATTCGCCAGCATCCTTGGCGCGTTTCGCTTCCGCCGTTTGCTTCTCGGCGATCTCGATCATCTTGGAAAGAGAGAGTTTTTCGGCCATGTGAATTGCCGAGTATACACCATTATGCTT
>Ga0209581_1002644_pt1 | contig 16723 bp, 13 predicted proteins | sample Coa_R2_FD_187160 | JGI IMG/M metagenome (GOLD analysis project Ga0209581, IMG submission 187160) | Surface soil microbial communities from Centralia Pennsylvania, which are recovering from an underground coalmine fire - Coalmine... | ecosystem: Environmental > Terrestrial > Soil > Unclassified ...
GCTCCCGCAGGCCGCGAAACGGAGTCATGTCCCAACGAGCCACGCCATACGTGAGCCAGCTCGCTACTCACTCCGGGTTTAAGTCTGGGGAAACCGCAGGGTGCTGCAGAATCTGGCGAGCTTCTGATGCGCACAGGAACAGGGAACCCGGGCAGGCATAGACGAGGGAGCGTAACCCGGTCGGACTGCGAGCGGCGAACAGGCGCTGGTTCTGGCCATCCCAGAGCACAAAGGCATACTCGCCGCGCAGGTACGCCAGGCACCCAGGTCCCCAGCAGGAATAGGCGGCGCCAACGATCTCTTCTTCGTGACCTGGGAGCGGTGTGATCTGCTGCTGTTTCAACACGTGAAGGAGTTCTTCCCGATTATCCAGCCGCAGATCCGCCGCAATCCGAAAGGGTCCCCAGGAGAAGAGAAACGTCTCTTGGGACATCTCCACGCCCGGCGGCTGCCAGCGGACAGCCCCCAGAGCGATCGGTCCTTCACACCACCACCTCGCCTGATTGCCCCGATTGTTCAAGGCGCGCGCCATGGCCTGCACATGTTCGAGGTTGCAGGCAGAGCCATTCCGGCAAAAAAGCGCAACAACACCGCTCATCTGGCTGCTCCTTTCCGACGGAGGTCCCGCTGACTGTGAAAGAGGATAGACATGGCCGCGAGACGCGCGGGGTCGGGCGCTGCCTCGATCCCTGCCTCCCATTGAATGACCTCTCCGCCACTTTCTACCCAGGCATGGAGAGAAAGCGGATGGGTATAGGCTCCGATGACCACATCGGCTTCAATGCGCCGGCGCGCGAGCAACCAGCAGAGAGCAAGCGACTGCTGCAAGCACCGGGAACGAAAAGGAAGGAGCCGCGCCGTGTATTTTACAGCCTCACAGAAACGACGTACCAGGGGATCAGCAGCAGCAATGGTTCGCAAGGTGGGCATCTGAGTAAACATCCGGGCCTGAACCAGGATGCCGTCGGTTCGGTTTTGCAACAGGGCATGGACCAGACGTTGCGTCCAGTACGCTTCACAAGCAAGCAGCCACCAGTGGGAAGAGCATGACCACCAGCGCTGACGTAACAGCCAGCATGCCAACGGAGATCGCCGGCCCGGTGTCAGATGCGCTTCTCCGTCTACGCAAACGAGGCAACGACTCCGCTGGAGATGCGTCAGGAGTGTCTCGATATCCTGGCAGACCCGAGCGTCTGAGACATGAGGAGAGGACCGCCGCCAGCGCGCGGAGATCTCCTCCAGGGAGGCCCCCTCGCGTACATCTTTCCAGACGGTGGCCGCGCTCTGGTTGAGCGCCAGGACACGATCTTCGGCCAGGTGAAAGAGCAGCATGCCGCCGGCATGTGCGAGCTCGACCACCGAGTGATGCGGAACAAGTCTTTGGGTATGTCCCGACACTCCTTCCATTGGACATCTCTCCTCTTACCATCCGAGTCGTCAGATCCCCGAACCTCTCGAAGCGAAGGTTCGCACCGGAGAGAACAACTCGTCGTTGGTTCTCTTGCGACAATAACCTACCTTTCTCCTCCTGTTTTCCTCCCAAAGCGAGCAGAGTTCAGTCACACCTCTCAATCTGTGCTTCCTGGGGCTTCCCTGGCGCGAACACCTGGGCCTGCTCAAGCAGCAGCAACGTTGCACAAAACGAAGAAGTGCGGGAGACTTTCGAGCAGAGATAGATTGCCAGCCAGGACAGGATTGTGCGGTGGTCCTGGCACGCACAGGCACCCGTTGCAATGGCTTTTTTTTCGAGAGCCTGGCGAGAGGAAAGGGAGGGTTCTATGCTGATTCAGCAAACCCCGGAAGCCGGGACCATCATCCGACTGTTCGTCTGCTGACGGTGGGCGAGCAGGAGCAGACGCCCGCGCCCCTCGTTCGCGTGGGAACCTGCGGCTTGCTGACCCTGGAAATAGTCCAGGAGATCGTGAGCGCCGACCCACCCCAGGCGCGCTACGCCGCGCTCACTCCCGATCGGCTGCGTGGACGGGGCGTCGGCCCGGCACTCAGCCTGCTCAAGCTGCTCGTCAGCCGTCCCCAGCGATTCGCTCCCGCCGACTGGCTGCTGGAGCAGTTCTGCCGGGGCGAGGGTGAAGCGTTCTCCAGCAAACGGCTCGATACGCTGGCCTGGCTGCTGCGCGACCTGCTGTGCCCGTCCGCCTACGCCACGCTGCGCCGGCAGATCGTGGCCCATACCCGCGCCATGAGTGGAGTCGGCTATCAACTCGCGGGCTACCCGCTCGTTTGGGTGGATGTGGAGGCGTTGTCCTGGCACGTGGAGCAGGCGGTGCGTATGGAACGCTTTGGCGACGATTCCCTGCCGTTCTGGCAGCGAGCCTATGAGCTGGCCAAACGGGGAGAGTATCTGCCTGATGAGGCATACAGCGAGTGGGCCGAGGCCAGGCGGGAGGAGATCGCCGGGCTGCGGCGGCAGAGCGTGCTGGCTCTGGCCCGGCTGCTCACCGAGCGCGAGGGCAAAGCGGGCGAGGAGGAGGCGCTGGCGCTGCTGCGCTCGTCTTGGACCGCGCATCCCCGCGATGAGGATATTCTGCGTCCGTTGATGGAACTCTTGGGCAAGCGCGAGTGTTATCAGGAGGCGCTGGACTATTACGCGAAGCTCTGTCGGGTCTTGGAGGAGGATGGCCAGCAGCCCGATCCTCATACCCAGGATGTGGTTGAGTATCTGCGCGCCGAGCAGATTCAACGATCGACTCATTTGCAAACAAGAAGCATTCCTTCTTTCAATAAGGAAGATGCAAAAAATTTCCAACAGGCATATGTTCCTCCAAACAACATGCTCTCTGCTATCTCCATTCCAACAACCATACCCCTTGAGGAGCTTACGTTATTAGGAGAACCATTATATCCGAGCAAAGAAACTTTGCATCTCTTTTCTACTCTGACAGAAACATGCCGACATTTAAGCGAAGGAAGTGAATTGAGGATTGCAGAGCAAGTTCTCTGGACGTATCTCCCGAAAATAGAGGCTCTCGCTCGGTTGCCTTCTGAATACCAGAAAGAAGCTGCAAGTATAGCCTCGCAAGGCTATCTCTTAGCCGCGTCTTTAGTTGGCCATCACAATGACTTATTCGGGCGATTGCGTTGTAGTCAGCAAGCCTTCCATTATGGCAAGTTAGCCGATGACCTGAATTTGCAAGTCGTCGCGATGCGGCAAATCGCCATTCGTTTTGACTGCATAGATCGGCCTGATAAAGTGTGATTTTACCCCTTTGTTGGCAATGTCTATGAAGCATATCTTGGCATAGTTTCACGCTCCCAGGCCGATCCAGGGCTATCAGGTAACAGAGTGCTCTGAAGCATCTTTTGGCAGTGATTCCGTGTTGTGTAGCATATCGTGGCAGTGCGTCGAGAACATGATATCTTCCAGCTTTTTCGCTCACTTTTCCTCGATTCCTTTGCCATAATATGTTACACAGTGCCAGGATATGCTTCACAGGGTTGTTTTTTCGCTCTAAATACGGTATGCTTTGCTTGGACCCATGGTTGAGCCCTCCCTTGTAGATTGACATCCACTGTGTACTCACCGTCGGATGTCCGGATCATGCTTGTCGAACGAAGGTGCATGGATCATGCCGTCAAAAGCTTTACCAATGGCATCCGCAGCCTTCGAGTTGTGGTGTCGTGCGCGCGCCCTAGCCTCCTCTACCTGTGACTATCTCGCCACCATTCGAGAATCAGAGGCGGTGCGTCGCGTTACGTCCCGTGGAAATTCTGTGAGTGGCGCGTATCCTTCGCGGAAAATGGGCGTCACCATTCAATTCGAGAGTCAAAATCCTGAGTTGTGGGCCATTGTCGCGATGGATCATGATGAGTCGGTGCTCGAATTTTTTGAACAGCCGGACACTTTCAAAATTCGCTATCTCAACAAATCTGGAAAAAAAATGCAGGGCCACTACTACACCCCTGATTTCCTGGTTTTACGCCACGATTCGGTCTGTTTTGAAGAGTGGAAGCACGAGGATGATCTCAAGCGGCTCGCTGCGCGCTATCCATTCCGTTACCAGCAGCAGGAAGATGGAAGCTGGCGCTGTCCGCCGGCAGAGGAGGCCGTTTCCGGGCTGGGACTTGCCTTTCGCGTGCGCTCCTCCGCAGAACTCCATTCCACATACATCGACAACCTCCTCTTTCTCGAAGATTACTTTGATATGACGCTTGCGGTGCCGGTACAGGTGCAAACCACAATTCTCCAGCGTATCCGCGAGATGCCTGGTCTTCCTCTTTCCGCGCTGGCCTCCGATGGCTCTGGGGTGCGCGCCAATGACGTGTATGCCATGGTAGCACTTGACCTGCTGTACACAGACCTGTACGCAGCGCCGCTCATTCAGCATGGGCGCGTTCGCCTTTATCTCAATGCTGAGCACGCCCGCACCTATGCGCATCTGTTGCCAACACGCCTGCTTTCGCGGGTAGGCAGCCCTCTGCCGGAGGTGAATGCGCCGCTCGCCATCAATACCACACTCCTGTGGGATGGGCGTGCCTTTACCCTCATTAATCCTGGTGACACCGCGACGACACTCTTGCCGGAGAAAGGTACGCCGATCCAGATCCCCTCGGACTTCTTCTTCCAGTTGCTCGATACTGGGGTCATTACCCGGCTGCGCGCCGAAGAAGATCCGCCAGTCTCGCCGGAAGTGGACCGCCTCATGGATAGGGCCTCGCCAGTAGATCAGCGCCAGGCTACCGAGCGATTTGCAAAGGTCATCGCGTACCTGAGTGGCGAGAAAGATCGCTATGCCGGAGTCCCGCCGCGCACCCTGCATCGCTGGGTCGCGCGTTTTCGGGAAGCCGAGGAACAGCTCGGCTGTGGCTATGTCGGCTTGCTTCCGCGCAAAGCGGCGCAGGGAAACCGTGAGCCGAAAGCCCCATCCGCGCCGCGCGAATTGATGGAGACCTTTATCACGGAACAGTTTGAGACGCCGCGCCACATGTCTGCCGCTTCCGTCTATCGTGCCTACGAGCAAGAATGCCGCAAGCGTAATCTCACTCCGCTCTCCTCGCGTGCGTTCTATCAGCGGATTAAGCAGCGAGCCACGCCAGAGCAAACCGAAGCCAGGGAAGGCGCACGGGCCGCGTATCCTGAGCAGCCCTGGTTCTGGGAAATAACCGAAACGACTCCTCGGCATGGCAGCCGCCCGTTCGAGGTTGCCCATATTGATCATACCGAACTGGACATCCAGATCCGCAGTTCCTCGACTGGCGAACTGCTGGGCAAACCCTGGGTCACGTTCATGATGGACGCCTACTCCCGGCGTCTGCTTGCGGTTTATCTTACCTTTGACCAGCCCTCCTACCGCTCAGTGATGATGGTGCTGCGTATTTGTGTTCAGCGTTTTGAACGACTCCCGCAATGCATTGTCGTTGATGGAGGGCGAGAATTCCAGAGCGTCTACTTTGACAGCTTGCTCGCCCGCTACCGCTGTACCAAGAAGACGCGCCCCTGGGCCAAACCTCACTTTGGGTCCGTTTGCGAGCGGTTATTTAAGACGACCAATGATCAATTCATCTACACCTTACTGGGGAATACGCAAGCAGCGAAGCGGGCGCGCCTGCTGACCCGCGCCGTTGATCCAAAACATCTTGCTCTCTGGATGCTCCCGGATCTTTACGCCTACTTGTGCGAGTATGCTTATCAGATCTATGACCAGAACGAGCATAGCGGCATCGGTATGACGCCACAAGCAGCGTACCTGTGGGGAAGGAAGCAGGAAGGTGAGCGAGAACACCGCCGTATCCCCTACGACGACCGCTTTTTGAAAGCAACCAGCCCAACCACGATCAAAGGCACCGCGATCGTCCAGAAAGGCAGCGGGGTCAAGGTGAATCATTTCTACTACTGGAACAATGTGTTCCGCAATCCCGAGGTGATCAAAACCGCCGTCCCGGTACGATACGATCCTTTCGACATCTCGACGGTCTTCGCGTTCGTGCAAGGCCAATGGGTGACCTGTCGCGCGCCCTATCTGAACCTGGAGGGCCATACCGAGAAAGAACTGCTCATCGCAACAACGGAACTACGCAGACAAGCGAGGCGCGATGGCTCGCGCGCCGATCTTTCAGCAGAGCGGTTGGCGACCCACATGAGCAAGGCTGTCAGCCATGAGGAATCGCTGCGGCAGCGGCTGCGCGACCTGGATCAGAAGAAGGTGCTTTCCATTATCGCCAGCCAGTCTGGGCATGTGCAGGCGCTTGGCGGCGTGCCACTGCCGTCGGATAGCCCACCAGAAGCGGTGAGAGCGGCAAGGAAGCTCGCTGCTCTCTTCATGCCGGTCGATGTGTCCCGTTTGCCACGATTGGGGGATTACTCGTAATGGAACCAGACAAGATAGCCCATCTCTCCTCCGAAGAGAAAAAAGCATTGTTCATGAATGTCACGATTACGCATCCCCAACTGAAAGCAGTGCATGACAAAATTCTGCGTGCAATTCGTCAACCGGCAGGCTTTTCCTTTGTCCTGGTTCATGGTCCTACCGGTGCTGGCAAGACAACGATGATGGAGAGTTTAATTGAGCAGACTAAAAAGCTGTTCCTTTCTGCGCAGGAAACCCCCTTTTTCCCCACGATTTCCCTCTACGGAATGTCCTCAACATCGATCCCCGTCCTGCGGATTGAGGCTGATCCGCCGGACAAGAGCGCCTTCAATCGCGGCTATTTCTATCGGACCGTACTCACCTTGCTGGGAGAGCAGACCTACCTGCGGCAGATGCATGTGGATATTCATGCTGAGGCGGCTTCCCCCAAACGGCGGCGTATGACTCGTGCAGCCACCGAGTCCAATGATGACCCGGATCTGCGAGAGGGAGCGCAGGCTGCCATGTATCGGCACGGGGTCCACGTGATCTTTCTAGATGAAGCCCATCACCTGCTGATGGCCCGCAACGGAACACAGGGAAGCACACTCCAGGAACAATTGGAATGGCTCAAGTCCCTGAGTAAGACGGGGATTTTGTATGTCCTTGTGGGAACCTACGATTTGTTCAATTTTGGCAAACTGAATGGGCAAATCGGGCGGCGCTGCCTACCGGTCCATTTTCCCCGCTACCAACTGGAACAGGCAGCGGATTGCGTTGCGTTCCAGGCCGCCCTCCTCGAACTCTTGCGGCGTGTGCCACTCGAATGTGCGGCGGAACGCTGGGTGACGGATCACTGGCTCTATTTCTACGAGTGTAGCGTGGGCTGCATTGGCATCTTGAAGGATTGGCTGCTGCGCGCGGTTTCTGCGGCTCTTGATGATGGCAAAAGCCGCCTTTCCTTGGATTGTGTCCAGGACTATGCGCTTCCGATGGAGATCTACCGACAAATGGCCCTGGATGCGTATGAGGGAGAACAGCGGTTGAATCACACGGAAGTCAATCGGGAGCATGTGTGGCGGCTGCTTCAAGGCGGCGAACTCATTGCTCCCATCCCTCCCCTCCCCCCACGTGAGGAGCCTTCCGCACAGTCCAACATGCAGGCATTGCATACGGCACAACCATTGGGGAGAACAGAGCCTGGAGATGGCGTGCTTGAACAGGCAAGTGAGGCTACTCCCCCACCGCCAATCAAAAAGACCCGCACACGGAAGAAGGCTGATGTGGCGCGAGTCGGAACCTCCGACGAGGCAAGTGGAGTCCAGGCCGAATTAGGCGAGGCACCGCCTGTTACTCCACCCAAACGGAGCCGAAAGAAAAAAACGGCAGATGAGGCCAGCTCCCTTGTTGAACCGACCCTATCCGAGTCCACAAGCTCCGCACCACACACTTCGGTTGGTGCAGACGCTCGCAGTTCGCTTGCAAAACCCAAACGAACAAGGCGCGTCGGGGAACCTAAACCGAAGCGATATCCGGTCAGGGAGCAAGAGGCAGAACAAGGCGTGTAGCGTCGTGCCTCGGATCAGTTCCGAACGCTACATATGGACGGGAATGCCTCCCATACGGAGGGAGAACTTCTGGTAAATGAATGGGCGCACAACGAACGGGCAGGCTGTAGTGGAACTATGACCTATCCATGATCAAAAGGAGCGTATCATGAGCGAATCTCTTTCGGCGAATCATCCCTCGGCATTGCGAGTTGCGGCTGGCATTGATTGTGAAGGCGAGAGCCGCGGGCTCGGTATTAGCACTATTGCCTTCAAGGTAAGTTTGCCGAACTCAAGTGATCCTTTCATCCTGGAGAACACTTTCCTGGCGAAAGGTGGCCCGGCTCGTCACCTGCATTATGACCAGGACGAGTGGTTCTACATCCTCGAAGGCGAGTTTCAGTTTGAGGTGGGAACGGACCAGTTCCATCTCCACCCAGGGGATTCGCTGTTGGCTCCCCGCCAGATACCCCATGTCTGGGCCTTTGTCGGAGAGGGACGTGGTCGGATTCTGGTGGCGTTTTTCCCTGCCGGGAAAATGGAGGCATTCTTCCGCGAAGTGACCAAGGCGAACGCGATGCCCCCACAAGATCCGGGGATCTGGCGGGCACATGGCATGGAGTTGCTCGGGCCGCCTTTATCAGTTGCGTAACCACAGGAAGCCGTTCTGTAGGGAAAGGGGTGTCGTCTCCCATGTCGATCGTGTCCAACCAGCCCATCAGTTCTCCAGTCCTGATTGGCCGAGAAAGAGAGCAAGCTCACCTGCGCGCACTCATCGATCAGGTGAGGCGGGGACAGGGGCAGGCGATTCTCCTCAGTGGCGAGGCAGGGATCGGAAAATCACGCCTGGCTCGCGACGTAAGAAGACAGGCGAGCGAGCAAGGGTTTCTCGTGCTCCAGGGCACTTGTTTCTCTACTGATCGCTCCGCTCCCTATGCCCCGCTGATCGATCTGTTCTCTTCTTCAGAGGCACAAGAGCTGCTCTCCCTCTCCACCTCTGATGCGTACCCACTTGCACGCGAACTGGCCAGGCTTTCCCCTGGCCTCGTGGATCACGCCTCTGACGAACCCTCTTTGCGTAGAATCGAGCCAGAGCGGGAAAAGCGCCGCTTGTTCGTGGCTCTCATCCAGTTCTTCACGAACCTCACCTCCAGGCAACCGGTTCTGCTCATGGTCGAGGATCTCCATTGGAGCGATGAAATGAGTCTGGAGTTCCTGCACGCTCTTGCGCGAAGCTCGGCTCGCCGCCGACTGCTCCTGGTTCTGACCTACCGCCATGATGAGATCTACTCCGAATTGCGAACGTTTCTCGCACACCTGGACCGCGAACGCCTGGCGCACGAAATCTGCTTGCCCCCCTTGACGCTCCGCGAGGTCGAGGCAATGCTGCAGGGCATCTTTGATGGGAAATCTCCAATGCCGACAGGAACCCTGGATGCCATCTATGAACTGACCGAGGGCAATCCCTTTTTCCTGGAAGAGATCCTCAAATCACTTCTGCTCGCCGGAGCGATCGGTTCCGCAAATGAGACGTGGGACGGCTTCCCACCGAATGCCCTGCCCATTCCACGCAGCATTCAGGCTGCGGTCCAGCTTCGCCTTGATCGAGTCAGCCCGGCTGCACGGCATGTGGCGATCCTGGCAGCCGTGGCTGGCAAGCGTTTCGATTTTACCTTACTCCAGCAGATCACGGGCCATGAGGAGCAGGAACTGCTCTCGCTGATGAAAGAGTTGATCACTGCGCAGCTGGTAGTGGAAGAATCGGAGGAGCAGTTCGCCTTCCGTCATCCACTGACACGAGAAGCCATGTACAGCCAACTCCTGCTGCGCGAGCGCAAGGGAGTACATCGGACGATCGCCGAAACGATGGAACAGCTCTTTGTTTCCTCTCGTGATGCCCATCTCACCGAGTTGGCTCATCACTTTTATGAGGCGGGGGTCTGGGAAACAGCGTTCTCGTATGCACAACTGGCCGGGGAAAAGGCTCTCAGCCTGTACGCACCGCGGGCGGCTGCTCTGCACCTGACCCATGCGTTGGATGCAGCCCATCATTTGTCCATTCCCCCACCAGGCACTGTGTATCACGCGCGAGGACAAGCCTATGAAACCCTCGGAGATTTTGAGCGCGCGCGGAGTGATTACGAGCGTGCATTAGCGACTGCTCACACGGCTTCCGATGGCGTGCTGCAATGGCGCAGTCTGATGGCACTCGGCTTTTTGTGGGTGGCGCGTGATTATTCTCAGGCCGGTGCGTGGTTCCGGCGTGCCAGTGAACTCGCTGAAAGCCTTGGCGCTTCCACGCTGCGTGCACGTAGCCTCAATCGCTTCGGAAACTGGCTGGCCAATACCGGGCAGACGGAGGAGGCGTTGCAAGCCCATCAAGAAGCGCTCCGCATTTTTGAGGAACAGCATGATACGCAGGGGATGGCTGAAAGCTTCGACTTACTTGGTCCAACCTATGGGATGCGTGGAGACCGGGTCAAAGCGGCGGAACACATTGGGCAAGCGGTTGCTCTGTTCCGTACGCTGGGTGACTCGCAGAGCCTCATCTCCAGCCTAGCCATGCGTGCCATTCAGTCGATGCCAGGGGCAAATATTACCACCGTTTCTCCTCTGAGAACACGCGATGAGTGTGTCCAGGATGCGGAAGAATCCTTGCGCCTCGCCCGCCAAAGCGATTCGCTCGGAGGTCTGGCCTTCGCTGAAGTAGCCCTAGCTCATACTCTGCTCTCCTTTGGGGAACCTGGTCCGGCGCTTTCCCATGCCCAGGAGGCTCTGCGCATTGCCAGTAAAATTGAACACCGGCAGTGGATGATCTCCAGTTATTTTGCCCTGGGGAACATCTACCTGTTTCTGCTCAGACCTGATCCCGAAGCCCTGACCGCACTCGAAGCGGGTTTGTCGCTGGCACGGGAACTAGGCTCAACGTACTGGACCGTAACACTTGCGGCTGAGCTGGGGCGGGCATACATCTTGAGCCATCATCTGCCAGAGGCCCAGGCCACCTTACAAGCGGTGATGCCACGCGAGCAACAACCACAGACGATGGTAGAACGACATATCTCCCTGGCGTGGGGGGAACTCGCTCTGGCACAGGGAGAGCCAGCTCTGACGCTTCACATTGCCGAACACTTGCTTGCGTCGGTACCGGGTTTGGTACCCGGCCAGCCTACTCAGCCTATTCCTCATCTGCTGAAATTGAAAGGAGAGGCCCTGCTGGCCCTCTCGCGCCTGGATGAAGCGGTTGCGGCGTTCGAGGAGGCAAGGAAGGGAGCCGTGACGCGCAACGACCGACCGGTTTTGTGGACGATCCATCGTGTCTTGGGACAAGCATACTTGCTTCTCCAAAGAGAAGAGCAGGCCAGAGAGGCGCGTGTGGCAGCGCGGCAGCTCATTGAGGAACTTGCGGCAACCATCGACGATGCGTCTCTGCGCGAACCGTTTGTGCAGACAGCACTCGGCTCGTTGCCAAAGGAAAAACCGCTGCTCCCCAGAGAAGCTACCAAGCAAGCCTTCGGCGGTTTAACGGCACGTGAACGCGAAGTCGCGCAACTCGTTGCCCAGGGCAAAACGAGCCGGGAGATTGCGGGTCTGCTGGTGGTGAGCGAACGAACAGCCGAAGGGCATGTGAACAATATTCTTGGGAAGTTGGGTTTTACCTCGCGAGCACAAATCGCAGTGTGGGCTGTCGAAAAAGGGCTGGCGCACCACTAAATTTCCAGGTACCTCGGGGCTTGCACTCCTCCAGAAATCCAGGTACCATCCGTTTCTTCATCCAGGTACTTTCCCCGGTGGCAACACCACGCGTTTTGACTACACTTCTCTTGTGAACCATGGGAGGCAATGGGCCTCTCATGACGAACGTTGAAAGCATACCAGATCGGAGAGGAACTTCATGGGTACAGCACACGTCCAGGGCGAACTGTGGTCAGCGCAGGCGCGCAACTGGGCCAACTTTCTCGAAACATTTCACACTCCTCTGTACCAGAGCGTGTTTGATCGACTCAGCATTAGCCAAGGCACGCGCTTGCTGGATATCGGCTGTGGAGCGGGACTGGCGGCGCAGCTTGCCGCAGCGATCGGCGCTCAGGTGGCGGGGATTGACGCCGCCCCTGCCTTCATTGAAATTGCGCGTGAACGCCTCCCAGATGGAGACTTCCGTGTCGGAGACATGGAAGAGCTTCCCTACGCGGATGCCAGCTTTGACGTGGTGACGGGCTTTAACTCCTTCCAGCACGCAGCCAACCTGGTCGCGGCCCTCTCGGAAGCCAAAAGAGTGGTGAGGCACGGAGGCCGGGTCGCGGTGGTCATCTGGGGGAGACCAGAGAACTGCGAGCATGTCGCAGTCCTCGCAGCCATCAGAGCCTTACTTCCGCCGGAACTGACAGGAACAAGCAGTCCGTTTGCGCTTTCTGAGCCAGGCCGACTGGAGGCACTCCTGGAACGGGCTGGACTACGAGCCGACGACAGTGGCGAGATTGCTTCAACCTTTGTGTGGCAAGACTCCGACACAGCGTGGAAGGCCATCAGTTCAGCGGGACCGACGGTCATGGCGGTGCGCTCTGCGGGGGAAGAGCAGGTCAGGCAAGCCGTTCTCGACGCCCTGCGGCCTTTCAGAACAGCCACTGGAGGCTATCAAGAGGAAAATACGTACCGCTATGTGATCGCGACTGTTTAAGCGAGGGAGTGTTCATGTGTTCTCGCGATGAGAGAGCAAGGTTCACATTCCCACACAACCCATTTGTCGCGCAAAATGAGAGGAGCTATGATGATTATTCTGCATATTGAACACGCCATTCGCGACTTTGACGCGTGGAAGAAGGCATTCGAGAGCGATCCTGCTGGTCGGCAGCGTTCGGGAGTGCGTCACTATCATATCAGTCGCCCCATCGATGATCCCAACTACGTGATGATCGACCTGGCCTTCGAGAACCGAACTTCAGCGGAAGCCTTACTTGCTACGATGCACCAGGTCTGGCAATCGGCGACCGCCGCCTCGGCTCTGGTTGGTAGCCCGCAGGCGCGGATTGTCGAGGTAGTGGAGAGCAAGGAGTATTAATGCGTGCAGTAGTGCGCAGAGCGCATGTGTTCGCGGCTCTCGCGATGAAACCCTCATCACGGAAAGGAAACGAAGGTATGAAACTCTGGGTCAAAGTCTTGTTCGTGACACTTTTGTTTGGCATTCCCGCTTTTATCGTTGGTCCCCTAATCTGGCCGCCAGCCGTCGCGCCCGGATCGAACTTGCTGCCGTTCTTTCTGTTTCTCTCTTTTGCCGAATCGTTGACCTTCGGCCTGGGGGTAGCCTTTCTCATCTTTGGATGGCCGCTCTTGCGCCAGATTTCCAGGGGGTCGAAACGCATGACCTGGGCGATGTTCATCAGCATCGTCTGGTCCCTGATTTCCTGGTGGCCTCACGATAAACTGCACGCGTCTAACAAAACGTTGGAAGGGTTGCTTTTCATCGAGTACGGTTTCCATCTGACCCTCTTCATCGGCGCAGCTATCCTGGCCTATGGGTTTATCCGCCTGTTTGTGTCAGGCAGAGAAGCACTATCTCCATCCTCAGAAGTCACAGGGAGATGACTGAATATGTCACTACAACGCATCCCTTTACAGCCAGTTGATGGCGTGACGATCAGCATTCTGGCGGATAACCTGTTCGATGGCTTGCTTCCCGATCAGGGACCGGCGAAACGGCCTGAGTTTGGCCCACACATCCCGCGTATTCCGACTCCGCTTATGCAAGATGGGGAAATGTTCGTCCCGCTCCTGGCACAGCATGGCTTCTCTGCCCTGCTGACGCTCACACAGCATGGACGCGACCATCGTGTGCTTTTCGATACTGGCGCAACACCCAATGGGGTCGTTGAGAATCTCCAAATGTTTGGCTATGCACCTGGCGATATTGAGACCATCGTCCTGAGCCACGGCCACTTCGATCATACCACAGGGCTGGATGGGCTGGCTCGCGTGCTGGGCAGAGCGAACCTCCCACTCTTGATTCATCCTGAGTTCTGGAATCGTCGTCGTCTTGTCATCCCAGGGCGCGATCCGTTCGAGATACCAACCACGAGCAAATCCGCCCTGCAAGGGGTGGGCTTTGAGATCATCGAAGAACGCCAGCCATCGTTCTTACTCGACAGTGCCTTGCTGGTGACGGGGGAAGTGGACCGGACGACGGCCTTCGAGCGTGGGATGCCAGGGCAGCAGGCACTGAGGAGCGGAGAGTGGGAATGGGACCCCCTCATCCTGGATGATCAGGCTATCCTGCTCCATGTGCGGGACAAAGGACTTGTGGTCTTGACCGGTTGTGGTCATGCAGGGATCGTCAATACTGTGCGCTATGCGAAGGCACTGACCGGTATTGAGCAGATTTACGCGATTATCGGCGGGTTCCACCTCGGTGGTCTGACCCCCGAACCGATCATCCAGCAGACCTGCGATGCCCTGGCCGCCTTTGAGCCCGGCATCATTGTTCCCACCCACTGTACCGGCTTCCGAGCGATACATCGACTGGCAACGCTGCTCCCTGACGCTTTCATCCAGAGTAGCGTCGGGACGCGCTTCGAGTTGTAGATCCACCACAGAGCAAGCAAAATCTCTCTGTGGTGTGAAAAGGATGCAGGGCTTTTTGAAGGAGGTATTTACGATGCCAGACAGCACGCACATGGCTGGGAAGGTCGTAGCCTTGTGGCGGTATCCCGTGAAGTCGATGATGGGCGAGGAACTCAACGCCACAACTGTCACTCCACGGGGGCTGCTTGGGGATCGAGCCTACGCCCTCATCGACCAGGAAACCACCAGAGTCGCCAGTGCCAAGCATCCGAGGAAATGGCCGCACCTGTTCGACTTCCGCGCGGCTTTTGTTGTCCCTCCCCAGCCCGAGATGCCACTCCCTGGCGTGCGGATCATACTGCCGGATGGGACAATCCTCACCACTGAACAGCTCGATCTCAACCAGGTACTCTCTCAGGCACTTGGACGCGAGGTGGTTCTGGAGACAGCCGGGCGCAGCCAGGAAGAGGTCCTTGCATTTCCGTTCCCCACCCGCGTTCCGACTCTGGCGGAGGCGTACTGGCCGGATATGGAAAGGCTCAACGTGCGCGACACAGTGATCGACTTTGCGTTGCCAGAAGGCACCTTCTTTGACTGTGCGACTGTCCATCTGCTAACTACGGCCACCCTGGACCGACTGCGGGAACTGTATCCAGCAGGGCGCTTTGAGGTGCGCCGTTTTCGCCCCAACATCGTCGTACAGAACGAAAGCGGGGTTTCGGACTTCGTGGAGAACGCCTGGATCGGCCATACACTCGCCATCGGCGATGAGGTGCGCCTGGCAATCACCCGCCCATGCACTCGTTGTGTCATGACGACGCTGCCGCAAGGAGACTTACCCAGTGATTCTGGTATCCTGCGGACGGCGGCCCAGCACAACAAGGTCAACGTGGGGGTCTACGCCAGCGTGGTTGCTCATGGGACAATTCGGCGAGGAGACCTGATCAGAGTCGAAGAACGGTGAGGACCCCGAACAAGAGATGACCCGCGCGGATCACGTCCCGGTTGGTAAGCGTAACCTGAACCCGACATCCGTAATCAGAGTATCAAGGAGAGCTAGGATTCACTCTTGAGGATGAACAGAACGAAAAACGCCACGTTGCCATCCGTTCTGTTCATCCTCAAGGGCTTTGTTACCAAAACGACAAGAACACGAGCCTCTGAACTCAGATCCCCATTGTGAAGCATATCGTGGCAGCAAACCATTGAATGAAAAACGAGCTTATTTGTGAGTAATCCAAACCTCAATTGGCCTCAGAAAACTGGCGGGGATGGGGCCTCTTAGGCAATGAACACCCGTTACAAGCCAACTCAAATGGTGAAAGGTCTCCCCTTTCAACGCAAAACTCCCTTATGAAGTATATCATGCCGCTCTCTTTGTGAAGCATATCGCGCTCAATTTTGCCGCAATATGCTACAAAATCACATAAAGTTCTTGAAATATCTCAGCAAACTCTCCCATTGATCAAAAATGTCTCACCGCTCTTGCAAGCCTGCATCTACGCAGGCATTTCAGGTGCATACGCAGAGCTAGGGAGTGAGCAAGAGGCTCGTCGCTACATGGGGCTTGCTTATGAGCATTTCCCTGATCACCCAGAAGGCGAACCTGGTTATCTGCACACCATTTGCAGGTACTCCACTCTCGTTTTTTTTTGATGGGTTAAATCAGCTTGAACTCGGTTATCCCGGCGAAGCTGAAAAAATTCTTGCGCATATTGATGGGTTACAACCGAAAATACAGCTACCTGAGCGTGTCCGTATCGAGTTGCTGAATTACCAAATGAAGGTGTTTCTTGCACGAAAAGAGAGAGATCAAGCAATCACTTATCTTGAGGAAGCGGCTAATGCATCGTTTTCTCTTGGGAGTGAGCGGCATCTTCAGGAAGCTTTTGCACTCTTTCGCCAGATGCAAACCATCTGGAGGCACGAACCACAGGTGCAACGACTAACGGATCTCTTTCTCAGAGAAGGTGCGCTCGACCGTTTGGAGCGTTTGCTCGATGACCCTCCAATGCTCTGCAGATAGATAAGGCTTGAGATGGTGAGCTGTCTTTCTGTAGAGACAGAGCATTTCCCGGCCTCGTTCTTGCAGCGGAAGTGGGTAAGCAGCAATGCCAGCAATACGCGCATGGTAAGAGGTCCAGACCGATTGCAGTCACGGTGTCCTCATCCAGTTCAGTGACAAGACGGGTGAGGAATTCATCAGGTAAAAAATGCGGGGGCGGTATGCTTCTCTCCATACCCTTGCCTTTCCACATGCTCTTGCGTCTCGTCCTCGTCTTATAGCATCTCAAGCAAGCAGGGAAGAAGGCAAAACCA
>Ga0209581_1002646_pt1 | contig 16711 bp, 25 predicted proteins | sample Coa_R2_FD_187160 | JGI IMG/M metagenome (GOLD analysis project Ga0209581, IMG submission 187160) | Surface soil microbial communities from Centralia Pennsylvania, which are recovering from an underground coalmine fire - Coalmine... | ecosystem: Environmental > Terrestrial > Soil > Unclassified ...
GCGCCACGCGGTTCGATAACTGATGCCTTGTTGGGCGGCGTAATCTTTGAGCTTCATGCCAATAGTGTATCACAGATAACCGCTATTGTCAATTGGTGACTATTGATTCAGTGAACGTTTATCATACCTTGCTGCCTTTCCTAGCTAGCCGCTTGTTGTCGTGCGGCCAGCGCGTCTTGATACCAGGATTCTGCTTCTAGCTTCTCTTCAAAGAAGCCGCTCGCATTCATCCGCAAACTTTTGATAATCCCAATCATCAACGGATCAAGCGAGAGTTGCAACGGCTGGCGACGCCCAGCACCCTTATACCGCTTGTCTGGATGCTCTGGCGCCTTCAACGTCCGGCCAACTTTAGGCTTCAGATGGTTGGGCAACGCCCAACCGCCGTCACTGCCGCGCTCTGGCATCTCATGACGCATGAGGGCGCGCAGGCGCTGGTTCTCGGCTTCCAACGCGGCAATCCGCGCGTGCAGGGCCTCGTTGGCGCGGCGGAGGGCTTCTAGTTCCTCATGCGCCGCGTCTTGCTCGGCTTCCTGGCGCTCGTAGGTCGCGTAGGTGGCCTGAGCAACTTCAGGCTCTGCTTCTGTGCGCGTTTCAACCGGCGCGGAGATGGTCAGAATCGCCTGCATGGCGTCGCCAACCAGGACGACGCCTTGCCCACCATCAAGCTCGCCAGGCAGGATAAGCTGGGCAGGCTTGCCGCCAACGAAATACAGTTCCCCTGGCGCCTCCTTCGTGTACTTCGCGCGACTGACGATCACATAGAGCAGGTTATCCTCTTGCACGCGCTGCCAGGGCTTCTTAGCCGCCGGGTGAGGAAGCAATCCAGGCTCCAATACCCACACCCGTTCTTTTTCTAGCCCCTTCGCCTTATGGCCGGTGCAAAGGAGTACCAATTGCTCGCCTTTCTCTTCATCGGCGCAAAAGAAGCTGTCAACGTAGGCGTTGAAGCCTGGAATGCTGTTAGCTGTCTTCTCTTCTAAGCACTTCAGGAGGTAGGCGTCAAGCAATACCTTGAAGGTATCTACCTTGTCATTCAAGAGTGAGATTTGATACTCGTTCTCGTCCGGGTCACGCATGAGAATGCTGAGTTGTTCACGGCGGTATTGATCCGCCAGATCAGGAGCAACTTCCAGCGAGAAGCCAACGCGCTTTTGGAATGCCTCCAGCAAGTCCTTGAATTGTTTCCCAATATCACGGCCCCTTACCTGTGCCTTGACGCCCGCGCGCAAAAGCCGCAAGCAATTGGAGACCAGCGGCGCATTGGTGCGGCAAAGCACCATGTCACCCGGCTTGACGCGCGCTATGAACTCATCCTCAGTAACCGTCTGCACGATGCCTTTGGGTGCGTTAGGTCCGGCCTCAATGCCTGGGTAGACTTGGGCGGCCAATCCTACCACATCCGTAGGACACCGATAGCAGATAGAAAGCGGAAAAACCTGGGCATTGGTCGCTGCGATGATATTGGGGATACTATCGGTGTCAGCTCCTGTGAATCCAAAAATAGATTGATTTGGATCGCCACAGAAGAGGATACGGCCATTGGTCACGAGACGCTTGACGAGTTCCGTTTGCGCCTTGTTGAAATCCTGGCATTCATCAGCTAGCAGGTAGTCATATTGGGGATAGGTTAAACCAGGAAGCACATTGGGAAGCCAAATCATATCCCCAAAATCGTAGACGCCTTCTTTCAGAAACTGGCGGCGTCCATTTTCCATGACTGGCCCAACCGACTTCCAGACTGGCCCCCAAAACTCGTCCAGTTCCTTGACATCAATATCAATGTTGTAGTGGTCAATCAGGGCCAGGAGGTTCGTTTCTGTCGGCTCCGTCAACGTATTCCGGCAGAAAATCACGAGATTGACAATCATCGAAACGAGGCTGCTGCTGTCTAAGCCCAAATCAAAGCGCAGATAGTCTTTCGCCAGATCGCGGTACTTGCGCCCCGTCTTGTCAAAGCGGACATCTATGCCGGGATGTTCGCGCTTCCAATAGCCAGTAAGAATCCGGTTGCCGATGCTATGGAGCGTCATGCAGTCGGCAGTGATGCCTAACTCTGCCAGTTTGGCGTTGGTCTCTTCCTGTATCGCCTTGCCAAAGGCGGCATACAGGAGTTTGGCGCCGGGGTGCGCTTGGAGCAGGCGGATCATCGTCTGAATCAGAGTTGTCGTTTTTCCGCTGCCCGGCACTGCCTTCACAACTGCATGCCCCTTGCCAGTGAGTGCCCACTCAAAAATTGCGGATTGGTACACGCTCGGAATGAACTCGCCCATGAGAGATACCACCTTATGCAACTTGCTTCACGATGTGATGATAGCGAACCATCCGGCAGCTGCGCATGGCCGCGCTGACGGCCTGTCGATAGTTGGCATACGTCTTGCCCCGTGCGACGTAGGCGCCAGTATCGCGCTTGACGCGAAAGCCGGTCCCTGCCGTCTCCAGATAGTAGCCAGACGGCAAAGTAGGCGCGGCGGGTATGAGGCAGAGATGCTGAATATGGCGCTCAAACGTTGTCAACCTACACCTACTCTCTACGCAGCCATCCGGCTGCGCTGCTGCTCTATCGCCGTCACGACGCCCTCAACCACCTGCTCCACCGTCCAGCGCCCACGCTTGTACTGCCCAAGCAGCACGCTCAGGCGGCTCTGCACATAGCACGCGGCGTCATACGTTGCCCTGTCCTGAGTGATGCTGGCGGCGCGAATGGCGGTCAGTATCCAGCAGAGGCGCTGATAGGGCGGCAAGGTGGCGATTTGAGCAGTGTTGATGCTGACTACGATGTCTTGATGGGTCATGGCGGCTCACTCCTTGTCTTTCCTGTCGTTACTGATATTGTAACATGTTCTTTTGCGTTTGTCAAGCATCATGACGCCAATTTCCTGCAATCTTGCAAAAGTCATTCTTGTGTGCTATAATCCCGTTAGGAGTGGATAACAGGAAGGGGCAAAGTATGACATTGTTTCAACTGAGGAAGACTATTGAGGCGCAAACCAACAAGGCGCTCCCAGCGGCACAGATCGCTGATGCGTTGGGAGTCACACGGCAACAATACAGCTTGTATGAAACAGGCAAGTATATGCCGAGTCTCTCAACGGCGCGCAAGATGTTGCACTACTTTCAGCAGTGGATGCCAGAACTAACGCTAGAGGGGATGGTAGACATTCTGGAAGAGACGAAAAACAAAAGGGCCGCCGCCTGAAACGGTAGCCCTGATAGCCGGGCGCTCAGCACCAACCCGATGAAAAGCGTTGCTGAACGCCAACAGAAAGCCCTACAAGGAGCAGAGCCTTCTATCCCTGATTATAATATTATGAAGAGGCAAAGCGTCAGGGTTATTAAACAGTCGATATTTGGTGAGCTTTCTCATGCTCCTGGCGTAATACAGAGTAAGACACCAGATGAGCCTGGTCCTGGGGTCACAACCCTTACCATTCAGGCAGCAAGTAGAGCGTAGAGGAGGAGGAAATCTTCATGCCACGCTCACGCCGACACTCTTCTCAGCATTCTGCCTTCTCTGCCACAAGGCTCTTGCTTGCTGTTTTGCTTCTGTATGGCATCTGTCTTGCGCTCTTTACAGTGATTGACCTTCCGGCCTTCTGGCTTTCTCTATCCTTGCTCCTCTGTATCCCTGGCATTTTTTGGTTCTGGCGTCGCTGGCGCAAGCGGCAACGGGCCATCCTTACCCAGCAGCAAGCTGCATATGAGCAATATCAACGTTTATTGTTTGCTCAGAATATTGGGAACCTGCTATCTCTGACACCACGTGAGTTTGAGTTGACCATTGGGGACTTGCTCTGCGCTTATGGGTATCAGCATGTACGGCACACGGGTGGGGCTGGAGATTTAGCGGCTGATTTAGCAGCGTTCTCTCCTCAAGGTGAGTATGTGGTCATTCAATGTAAGCGCTATGCGCCAGGGCAGCGTATTGGCTCCGCAGATATTCAGAAATTCCTTGGCATGGTCAACGTCCATCACCGGGCGCAGCGGGGGATCTTCATCACCACCTCTACGTTCACCGAGCCAGCCCGGCTTCTCGCACAGCAACATAACATAGACCTGATCGACGGACAACATTTGACTACGATGTTTGCCCAGGTACAGAGGTCCATTGGCTTGTCTGGTCAAAACCAAATCCAGGGATCGTGGTAACTCACGCCCATCTGCTGGGCATAGCGACGTAATCTCATGCCCACAGAATAGCACAAAGGGGTTGAAATGTCAACAAATCGTATTGTTATTTATCACCCCTTTCTGCTGGCGCTCGCTTTGCCAGCACGGCTTGTATCTGCAACACCAATTCACGAGCGCGGGCGGTCACATAGGCTGGCACGGTGGCATCTTCGCCTTGCGCCAGATGGGCAATAAACTCTGCCATGTCCGTATACAGCGGCAAATCTTCAACCTGCACCTTGACGGTAATGTGGCTCATATCAACCATTGGATTGTCCTTCTGTTGGCTCTGGAGACGCCAAGAGCGCACGGGTCGCTTCTATCCACTCCTGAAAGCCTTCCCCATCGGGATGAAAGGCGTAGATTGGAAAGTCAGGCCAGTCCCTTGCAGCATAGGAGAGTTTCTTTTCTGCCGTTTTCAGCAACGCCCGCATTTCAGACTGTCTGGCTAACAGCCGCTCTATCTGTTCCTGGCAAGCGTCTTGCTGCTCTCTCGCATATTGCTCTTGCTTCACCAGCAACTCACGCGCAACATGGAATTCTTCTTCCCAATACGCGGCATAGGTATCAATCAATGGCAAGATTTTGGCAACTTCATCACGATCAGACTGCTTCTCTCGCTCGCTCAAATCCGCATAAGGCGTCTCTATCTGGCGCTGCCAGCGGTCTGCTTTCTCAGCAGGAATAACCAGCGACCCATCAGGCAATCGCTCACAGCACGAGAAGAGATATGCCTGCCAATGCGCCCATGACGCATGCTCAGCCGCTGCAAGAGCTTCTACAAGATGGTCTCTTCTTGTCACGCTGGCACCTGCGCGCCTTCTAACTCTGCCAACAGCACTCTCGCCTGCTCTTGGATGGCTTGTCCCTCCTCCAGCGTCTGCGCTCTCGCAGCTTGCCGGATGATAGCGAGCGTCTTGTCAAGCTGCTCAGCTTTCGCGTTTGCCACTTCGCGCCACTCGTCGCGGTTGCGATGGTCCGCCAGCAGTTTCGTCTCGATATGCAAGCGTTCTTCCGCATGTTTCAGGCGCTGGCTGGCGTCGTCTAACTCGGCTTTCAGTTGATGGTAGCGCATGTGCCAGTACGAGGCTCTGATTTGCTCAGGGGAATCGCTCAAATCAGGGCGTGCTTCAAGAGCAGCGGTCAGGACCTGCAAGCCTTCGCTCAGGCTCTGCCCGATACTCTGCAACCCTTCCCGTATGGAAGCCGCTAAGGTATCTGTTTGTGCCTGGTTCATACGTTGCTCGCTTTCTAAGCGTTATTCGTCAGTCTCGCGTTGAAAATCATGCCCTCTTGGAGTTTGACCGTCTGCCCTTCCAGCAAGGAGCCTTCAGGATTCTCTGCTGGCCCCTTCCGGTAGGTGATCGTGATGCCAGGCACGGGGCGCACATCAGCCAACCGTGCTATGTCATCGTAGGATAACTCAGCAAAGGAGAGATAGCGCGTCTCGCCATTGACAATGATTCTGTTCACCTGGCGCTGCCTTTCTTTACCCTCTCATGTGTCTTTCTCGTTATACCCCAACCGGACGGCGTGAAAGAAAGGATGTTTGTTTGGCCGTCTTCGATGATCTTGACCCGCAAGAGCCAGAACAAGCCGTTCGCCACATGGATTTGTGCCGAGTGAGGTAGAGGCAAATGGTGACACACGACTTTGATGGCAAAGCAGGCACTTTGCCTTCACAGCGTGCGCCGCAATGTCGGCAGAGGTACAGTGTGCGACTCGTGCCCACTTCAGCGAAGAGCGCCGGTTCATGCACGCCGTCGGCGCAGCGCTGCTGCTGGGCAAGCAGAAATGTGTGATACGATTCATCAGCCATGCCGCTTTTTCCTTTCTGGCACCGCAAAGCCCGACGCAGCCAGCAACTTGTTGGCGTATGGCTCTGCTCTCCTGGCACGCCTGACGCCGGGGATCGCGGGCTTGATCTTCGCGGCGCGCATGGCCTTTTGCCGCTGGGCCACCATGCGCTGCTTCTTGGCATCCAATGCCACGCCAATAGCGCCCTCAATGCCGATAGTCGTATGGGGAAAAATCGAGACAACCAGATCAATTAACTCATCATCCAAGCCAGCCGCCTCAACTTGCTCTGCATGCTCTTGGGAAAGCGACCATCGTTGCCGGATAGTGCGGACCCGCTCGGCATGCGGGTTGGGCGCGTCTTTATCATCCATTATCCATATCCTTTAGAACCTCATCAATAAGATTTTAACTACAGCGCGTCTGGCACTATTTTTTGTCTGAACGCCTCATCACACGTCTACATTCTAAAACGCGACGCCAGCACGAATACCTACAGCGAGTTTGCACGTTCTGATAGGGGCACTCCGCCGGACTATTTGATTTCAGTACGCGGGTCATAGCCAACCGGCATATCCGTCAAGCGCAATGGCGTTGGGTGCAGGACGCGCTGCTCTAAACGCCGGATACGCTGCTCTAGCCACAAATCATAATCCAGCCCGCAGGTCGTACATTCGCGCCGTTTGGTGATGGGATCGCTGGCAAAGGCATGGTCAAGTTCAAGGCACATCAGTGCTTCCTTTCTTTGGCTTGCCCCACTCGGCGCCGCAACGAGTACAGGTCCTGTTGGATGGACCTACTGCTTTCCAGGTAGTCGCGCAAAGCGGGATTGCCAGGATATGGGTTTGGGTGCGGGACGACTGGCGGCTTTTGGGGCGGCGTTGACTCGTCACTGATCGTGTTGATACGCGGGGTATCGGGCGAATTCCACTTGGTTTCTAATGCAGCAATGCGCTGGTTGATCTCGGCAAGCATCTTCCTGGTTTCTGAAGGTGGACAGGCAGGTACATGCTCATCAGAGGATGTGACCAACGGCTTTATCTCCTGCTGGAGAGGGAGCGGCTGCAATTCTGGCAAGAGCGCCTGCAATTGCTGCGCTCTCAGCAGTTGGTTCAGGGCATAATCCAAGTGCATCTTGGCGCCAGGCTCGATATGGTCTTGCAGGAGTTCCTCTGCTTTGACCAGGGCCTCCGTCATGCGCGCTTCGGCCTGAGCTAACTCTTCTCGGCAGTGCTGCTCTAATCCAGGAAGCGCAAGGGGCAAGGGTTGGTGGGTCAGAAGATGATCCGTGAATGTCATAGCTCATCATCCTCTCGTTGGGGCACGGGCAACGCGGGCAATTCAGGATGCTGCATCTGGCGTGCGAAGTCCTCCCTGCAACGGCCATCCATGCGCTCCCAACGACGCCGTGAGCGAGCAAGTAGGCTGCCGCCTGGCGCATGGATGTGTCTGTTTTCAGTATACCATACCGCCAAATGTCCTCTCCCTCCGTCTACTTTGGCTGGTGAAGATTTTCGTATTTGGCATTCAGAATCCACTATTCAAGCGTGATACCGCTTCACGCTTTATTTGATGAATAAAAGTTCATACTCCAATTTACAACTTCTCAACCGTTTCTTCACATCTCATCCTTGACCGCTCCGATATTGATTGGCTATGCTTTCGTCAATGGAACGTCAAGGCGAGCGGTAGTACGCTTGCCATCTTCACACGCTGGCAGCGGAGCCAGGACGTGTGTATCAGAGTCTTGGCGCGAGCCAACCTCTGACCCCTGCTCGCTTTGTCGAGAGGGTCATGAGGTTGGCTTTTGCCATTGTGCGGATGGAAGAAAGGGGACCGGACCAATGGTTTTTGCAATCATGCACCTGCTTGGAGTGGTATTGCTCGTTCTCCCGGCAGCCTTAGACCAGCTTGCCTATCATGCAGGAAGGAAATTTCTGATGGGAAGCCCGTATTTCATGCCCAAAGACGCGGGAGAGGAAGAACGTCTTGACGCCCAACATGCCCTGATGCGCTTAGCCTTTGGCGGCTCCTATCTGGCACCCGTGCTGCCACGTCGCATTCTGGATATTGGCTGTGGCACAGGTATCTGGGCACGGCATCTGGCACAACTCTTTCCACAGGCGACCGTCACCGGCATGGACGCCGATAAAACGAGTATCGACACGTTGATTGCGCAACGGCATCCGGCGCGCTTGCGCTGGGTGCATGGCGACGCGCTAGACGCCTGGCCATTTGAGGCAGCCAGTTTTGACTATGTGCATGTGCGGTTTGGAGGCACCTGGATACCAGAGCGCAAGTGGCCCTTTGTCCTCTCAGAAGCCGCGCGTGTCTTGCGGCCCGGTGGCTTTTTAGAGCAGATGGAGGGGTCGCTGCCAACGAGCGCCAACCCGCACTATCAGCAGCTTGCGTTGCAACTCGGTCATCTCGCCATTACGCGGGGCCTGGATTTTGAGGCGGCCAGCCATCTGGCAGAGCGCCAACGCGCCGCCGGATTTGTCAACGTGCAAGAGCGGCGCGTCGAGACCGGCCAAACGCCAGAGCAGCAGCAGCTCTTGCTCCAAACAACGGTGGTCGGCTTTCGCGCGCTCTTGCCGGTCCTCAAAAAACATCTCAGCCCGCTCAACTACGCAGCCTATGAATCCGCGCTCGTTGCCGTAGAAAAAACCTCACCTATCGTGCGTCGTCTGGACGTGGCCGCGTGGGGCCAGAAGCCCGCGTTGAAAGGAGATTGACGATCATTCAGGAGGCTCAAAAGGAAGCAGGCGCGTGGGGTCAGAAAAAACGGATATGGTATACTTAACAAGAGGGGCAACCCCCACGCCCCCCTGTTTGCGTTCCAATGCAGCAATCGCTCTGCATCGCTCTGCTCACAAAAGATTGCCCCTCTGCTTCTACAAAAAAACAACCTTTCTCTTTCAGAGGTATGACCTATGGCAGCAGCCGCGTCAGCAACGCAGAAATTATCCATCTACGCGCTGCCCAATGAGACAGCGCCCGATACACTTCCAACCATCCTCTGTCTGCATTGTGGGGAAGAGAAACCCATTACGCAGTTTGCGCCAGATCGGCGCTATAGAACCGGCAGAAAGTGGCACTGCCTGGATTGCCACCCGACCACACCACGTCCTAAACTGAAATGGTGTCCGCTCTGTGGCGAATGGCGACCTGTCGCGCGCTTCCCCTTGACGCCAGAGGCACCCCATGCCGCCGGGAAGACGCCGCGCCGCTGGTACTGCAACATGGAAGAAGCGCCAACGGAGGTACGCACCCTGGAAAGAGAAAAGCGCAAACTCTGGCGCGTCATGGCGGAAATCAATGCGTGCGCAGAAGAGGAAAAGCGCTTGCTGAGCCAATTGTCCGGCAGGGGATTCAACGCGGTCATTTCTGACGTGCTACATGCCCTCCGGCGGAAATTGTCTGATCTGTGGGATGAATGCCGTCGGATGAAAGCCAGGCTAGAGGCGGAAGCCTCTGAACTGCTGATTTTCCTGTTTGACGGGTCACGGCCCGCGACGGCACGAGGGAGACGATAGATGATTCATGCCACCGTTGGGTCATCCGTCGGTGGCGCCGCGCGCTGGGGAGTGCCACTATCCGGCGGCGGATGGGATAAAGGGTTGTGATTGTGTGTACGAAACGCCTTAGCCGCTTCAACGCATTTCCAAATCACCGAAACATCTTCACCCAGGATCATGGCTATTTCAGCCGCGCGATCCGGTGTCAGAGTACGAGAACCATCTGCCCAGCGGGCAATAGTAGAACGCGGCACGAGCGGTCGCATGCGGCGGCCAACTTCAGTCAGGGAAATGCGTTTAGCGCGGCACAGCATGACCAAATCATACGGGCGTTCAATCGAATCTTGCATCGGGTTCCCCCTTTCTCCTTCAAGTGTGCAGGAAAGCCAATCCTGTTGTCAACATGTCAACGGGGAGAGGAAGAGGACTTTTGGCAATTGGTCTGTAGATATGTTGACAAACACCATCTGAGCGGCTATAATGGAGACGTGGGGAAACCCTTCTAAAAATGCCAAAAGCCAGGGCGCTTGTGGCAAAGCGTTGTTCCCTGGCCGACTCAAAACGTAACACGGGGAAATTGCTAGCAGGCAATGTTTCCCGCGATAGGTGGCTTTTTGCGCCTTTCGCTAGGGGAATTATACCCGCCAGCGCTCCTCGTGTCAAGCCTTGGAAAAGGATGGAAAGGGATGCTGCAATGGTTGCAGAGCCAGCAAAAGTAACGCAAGCTGATTCCTTGCAAAAGCCCATCTGTGGATGGGTTATCTGGAACGCGAACCCAACCCAATGGTGGTCATATGACAAGGAGAGAGGGAGCGTCTGATGATTGCGAAAGATACTCACCTTGTGGGCTGCATGACAGACGCCGCGCGGGAAGTCAACCAGCGACTCTATCGTATCAAGTACCCCCCTGCCGTCACGATGTTTCTGCGCTACCTGGCAGATCGCACGTTTAGCATCGCTGGCTATCATCGGGAATGGAAGCATGATGAACCTGGCTCCTGGTGCAGTTTTGACTCTACCGCCTGGGCGGCAGAACTCGGCATGCACAAGGCAAACCTGATCCGCATTCGCACCCGCTTGATTGACGAGGGCATCATCTGGTTTGCTGCTGACCCGGCCAGACAGGGACGCGGGCAAATCGGATGGAATCTCGACTTCGCGGAGTGGAAACCGCTTTGTGGACAGGCGCGCCAGTGGGGAGGCAAACGCGCTGGGTCTGGCAGGAAACGCACGAAGCAATCACCTGAGCAAAATCAACTTGAAAAAACGCCTGTAGAGCAGACGCCCAAGCAAAATCAACTTGAAAACCGTAATCAACTTGAAAAGGTTTGGGAGGCAGAAATAAATCAAGTTGATTACGAAAATGGGGGTTCTGTAATCAACTTGAAAAAAACGGTACTCGATGAGGCTAGCCCCCAAGCGCTCCCATTGCAAGACTCAGCAGCATTAAATAAGGGGTACGGGAAAGAAAGGATTACGGAAGAAACTCTTGTCGCTGACGCGACGCAAGGGGTGATGTTCCCTGTTGTTGAGCACGTTCTTCCTATAGCGCCCAAGCCGCCAGAAGCTACGCAGTCAGTCCCTCCAAAGAAAGAGCGCCCACGTAACGAATTGTGGGATGTGATGACTGACACGCTGGGCTATGGCCCGGAGGGCGGCGAAGTGGGCAAATGGGCAACAGGACTCCAACGCCTACGCAGTCAGAACGTTGACGCGCCAGAATTGCGCGATTTGTGCCTTGCCTTCCTTCGCTTGTGGCCCAACGCTGATTGCAACCCGCAATCTGTCTATGGGCATCTGGGCAAGCTGCGTCACGAGGTCAAGAAAAAGAAAGGAGCCATTCCCCATGCAACCACAGAAGCGATTGCAACCTATCTCTAGTCTGAGAGATGCAGCGCAGAGTTGGGCTGCCCAACATCCTCGCTCCCTGCCATCTATCCGGTATCCCGATCCGTGCGACCGATGCAAGGGGACCGGCATAGCAGGCTATAGTTGGGAAACGGGCGACCAGTTTTGTACATGCAGCACGGGAGCGTATATGCAGCAACGTGACCAGCGAGCGCGTGATGAGATACAAGCAGAACGCGCTCGCCAGTTACGAGAGCAGAGCATAGGACGCTTAGAAGCCTTCTCAAAATTACACTGCCTTGACGGGCACGTTCCCAGCTTTGCGACTATGCGCCCGATGGTTGCACTCGATAAGATACGCGATTTTGGCGCTGCCTGGGATGGTATCAGAAGCATCCTACTGATGGGGCGTGTCGGACGTGGGAAAACCCAACTGCTCCTAGCGCTCGTCAATGAAGTGATGCCTCAGTTGATGGCACGTCAGCAAACCCTTCGCCTGATAACAGTTCCTGATTTCATGAAGGAACTACGCTCTGGCTTTGACCCGGAGCGCCAACAAGCCAAAGAAAGCTACGCGACGCTCATGGATACCTACCGGACCTGTGGGCTGCTCGTCTTTGATGATTTGGGCGCTGAAAAGCTGACTGATTGGGTGCAAGAGCAGTTCTATCTGCTCTTTGACTACCGCTATCGCCAGAACCTGCCGATCTGGGCAACCTCCAACTACTTCTTCAACGAGTTAGGCGAGCGACTTGATGAACGGGTCCATGACCGCATACGCCAGTCATTTGACTTGCTGGTTGTGCAAGGACCAAATCAACGGGATGAAGCGATTAAGACGCGCAAGGTAGGTGCGTAAGTTTGCCGGTGGTACAAGAGGCGATCCGGCGGCTGATGGAAAGGCAGGGCGAGTAATGCGACCTAAACTACTCGATTTGTTTTGCGGCGCCGGGGGGGCCGCTGCTGGATATTATCGCGCGGGCTTTGATGTCGTTGGGGTGGACATCAAGCCGCAAAAGCGTTTCCCGTATGAATTCCACCAGGCGGATGCCATGCACGTCTTGCGCACCTTGGTAGACGGCGGCTCCTGGGAAGGGTACACCTTGCGCGATTTCGCTGCGATTCATGCGTCGCCAGAGTGCCAGGAGTACAGCACCACGCGCGCATTTCGCAAGATCACCCATACCAACAACGTCAAGCCCATGCTGATAGCGCCAGTGCTTACGCTGCTGCGTGCCTCTGGCTTGCCCTGGGTACTGGAGAATGTTCCTGGTGCTATTGCCGATCTGCCAAACGCTATCGAGTTATGCGGCGCCTCCTTTGGTTTGCCCCTACTCAGACATCGCTTATTCCTCTCGTCTGAGTTGTTATTTGCGCCCTATCACCGCAAACATCCGGCTAGTTTTTACAACGTCGCAGGCGGGAAGGTGCGCGCCTATGGCGCGCACCGGCACAAGAACAAGCCCTATCGCACGGCTGGCGGCCAGATACAGTATCGGGAGGCATGCTGTCGTAAGGAAGTTGGACAGCAAGCTATGGGCATTGATTGGATGACTGTTGCTGAAATGAGCCAGGCAATCCCACCCGCGTATACCGAATTTTTAGGCCAGCAACTGCGGTCGCTCTTGGAGCGGCCAGCAGTGGTGTAGCAACCCTGCTGCCAGCCTGCTCAATTGGACCCGGCAGGCTGGCAGCGTGCGAGAAAGAGAGGACACAAAGATGGCAGGAAAAACGAAAATCGGTTGGACACAGGCGACTTGGAACTGCCTTGTCGGCTGTACGAAGGTCACACGTGGGTGCGACCATTGCTATGCTGAGAGCATCCATCAGCGCTTCTATACCGGCTATCAGCGCAACTTTGGCCGGATGCCTGATGGGCGCCCGATGCCCAAACAGTATGCGTTGCCCTTTGCTACCGTGCAACTGCTTCCTGAGCGCCTAGAATGGCCGCTGACGGTCAAGCAGCCACGCATGATTTTTGTCAATAGTGTGAGTGACTTGCTGCACTCGGCTGTACCAGATGACTATATCCGGCAGGTATTCGCTGTCATGCGGCGCGCGCATTGGCATACGTTCCAAGTCCTCACAAAGCGCGCCGGGCGTCTGCGCACGCTTGGGCCGCAACTCGACTGGCCGCCTAACGTGTGGATGGGCGTCTCGATTGAAGAGGATAAGCTAACGCCGCGCGCTGATGCGCTGCGCATTGGAGCGGCCAAGGCAGCGGTGCGCTTTCTCTCGTGCGAACCATTATTAGGCCCATTGCCCAGCCTGAACCTTGATGGCATTGACTGGGTAATCGTGGGTAGTGAGAGCGGCAGAGGCGCGCGCCCGATGGCTGATGAGTGGGTACGCGATCTGCGCAACCGCTGTGCATTGCAGCGCATTCCCTTTTTCTTCAAACAACGCAGCGACCTCGCTGGGCACAAGATCATCCATCCCGCCCTGGACGGCGTGATCTGGGAGCAGTTTCCAACGCCGCGCCAGCGGGAGCAACAGACGCTCTGGAGTGATCCCGCTAGCCTGCCAACTCCGGCGGAGGGCACCTGCCGAGCGGGAGTAGAGCCAGGAGGGAAAGCGTCATGACGCAAGACAAGCAGCAGGTGATCCCACATTCTCTCAACAAGATCAAGCTGCTGGAAGACAAGGATGGCTGGTACAGCATACAGGAGTGGGAGACGCGCACCACACCCAGCGGGCATGCCTGGTTCTTTACACGCTTTTTGCCTGGCTGGAAAACAAGCATTGAAACGTTGCCGAGTGGTCGCTACCGGCTGCGCTTGACAGCACTGAAAGGGGGCCAGTAATGGACTGGCAAATCACCCATCGGGCGGATAAATGGGCGCGGGCTATCGCAGACCGCCATTATAGCCGCGTCACGCCGGGCGCTGTGCAGTTTGCCCCGCCTGGCTTCGCGCTTGTTCTCCTGACGGCAAATCATCAGGCCCTGTGGGTCTCTAGTTGGCAGAAGGAAACCTACGCACCCTATCCTGGCTGGATATGCAGCTTGTTTCGTAGAGAGTCAGGCCCCGGACCCCTGGCGAGTGAGTTGATTCGGCAAGCTGTTGCTGTTACCCGCTGGGCCTGGGGAAACCCACCGATGCAGGGGATGCTGACCTTTATTGACCCGCGCAAGGTGCGCTCTGTGAATCCTGGCTGGTGCTTCAAGATGGCTGGCTTCCAATTGGCTGGCCGGACACAGAGCGGACATGTGATTTTGCGGTTAGCGCCTGAAGCCATGCCCGCGCCAGCCATCCCCAATAATGCGCAACTGCGCTTGTTTGATGAAAGCGAGGTGCTTGATGAAACTCCTCTTTCTCCCGCTTGACCTGAACGCGGGTGATGTGATCCGCGACAAGTTTGGCCTTTTGCCGGGCGAGTTTCTGGTGACGAAGAAAGCGATCCATGCGGACGGCGGCTTTATCTGGACGATTGCCCGCACGGATGGCAGCCCGATTGTCGTAGAGAACGGGACGCCCATCTGGCAAGCAGAGACGCGCTTTGCCTGCCTATGGGCATTGAAGCGCATGGGTATGCCGCGTTGCTGGAAAGAAAGGAAGGTCGAGATGTCGCAGGAAGCCGAGCCGGTGCAGCAGGAGGCACGCTGATGGCAACCTTGCTCTTTGTTCTCTTTGTCCTGTTGGTTGTGCTGGCGGGCATTCTCAGCGCCATTGATGGCTGGCGGAGAGGGAGGCGCTGATGAGTTTGAAAGAAATTGCTAAGCGCGATCTTGAAGGGGCGATTATCCGCTTCCAACAAGCGCCAACCGTACAGAACTGGCTCGCAATGGACCGGCTGGCTGAGGCGTATGTGTTGGAATGCGAAGAGGAAGCGCGCAAGAAGCAGGAGGTGCGCAATGCGTAGAAGCCATGTGCTGACCCAGGAGCAGATAGACCAGCTTCGCGCTGAATATCACGGCAAGCAAGGTGAGCGGATCATTTTTGCCGAGCGCTTCAACGTGTCGTCTTCCTGTATCGGCTATTGGGCGCATAAGCTCCACCTGATCCCGCCCGGCCAGCGTAAGCCGCGCGCTTTGCCGCATGCCGAGCCATTGACCGACGCCCGGCGGCAATACCTGCTCTTGCACTACACCGGCCAGAATGGCGCAATTAAACAGATGGCCGAGGCGTTAGGCGTCCGGCCAGAGACGATCAAGGCATGGGTCCGCCGGTTAGGTCTCTCCAAACGGCGGCAAGATGAACTCTGGACAGAAGCGGAGTATGCGTATCTTCGCTCTCACCTGGCAACAGACAGCTACGCCGCGATTGCCTTGCAGTTGGGCCGGACGGTGCGTGCGATTATCGGGCAAGCCTGTCGGCTCGGACTGCGCAAGCGGGATGCTGGCTATACGTTGACAGACCTCATGCAAGTGCTGTGCTGTGATGCAGCCACCGTCCAGAAATGGGTACGGGCGGGCTGGCTCCAAGGCGACTATAGCGAGGGCAAGCATTTGCTGCTCTTTCGTGAAGAAGCGGTACAGCGCTTCTTACGCCGGTATCCCCAGGCAATTGCCCATCTCCATTTTGATTACCTCTGGGTACATGACCTGCTCGTTGGCGGCGCGCATGGCATCGGCGAATTGGCGCGGCCAGAAACGGAGGCGTCCTGATGGCCCGCTGGACGATTTACACGCATTTGCGCCAGGAGCAGCAAGAGCGCTGGAAGGAACTGGCGTGTGAGGGCAAACTGCGCCATGCCACGATTGAAGCTGCCGAGTTGGCGCGGATCGCTTTGGAGCAGGGCGGCAAGCAGGGATTGAACGTGTACCTCTGCCCCTGGTGTTTCGCGTACCACGTTGGGCACGCGAATGGAAAGCGAGCAAGAGCAAGTTGATGGGTAAGCAGAAACAGGAAGCCATTCCAGAGCGCTTCTTCAACCAGTTACGGCGCCATGTGGAATACGAGCGCATGCTGTTAGAGCAACTTCAGGACGTGTACGCGCTGCTAGAAAAGGAACAACAACCGGAGAGCCATCATCTGACGCCAGCAGAAGGCTATGCCGCAGAAGCTGCGGGGATGATACGCGCGCTGCTGGAAGATGGATGGAAAGAGCATATGCGCTCGATTTTTACCAGTTGGCTAGAGCGCTACAAGCAGCAGTTTGGATGACAGTACGAGGTATCAATCATGAGAGAGAGACGTTGCCAGCATGTCAACAAGAGCGGCAAGCGCTGCTCCAATAACGGTAATGAGTGCTGGGTAGACGGATGGAAGCCCAACCAACCGGCAGATGCGTACTACTGCGATGACCACATGTATGATAAACGTTCACTGAATCAATAGTCACCAATTGACAATAGCGGTTATCTGTGATACACTATTGGCATGAAGCTCAAAGATTACGCCGCCCAACAAGGCATCAGTTATCGAACCGCGTGGCGC
>Ga0209581_1002649_pt1 | contig 16666 bp, 16 predicted proteins | sample Coa_R2_FD_187160 | JGI IMG/M metagenome (GOLD analysis project Ga0209581, IMG submission 187160) | Surface soil microbial communities from Centralia Pennsylvania, which are recovering from an underground coalmine fire - Coalmine... | ecosystem: Environmental > Terrestrial > Soil > Unclassified ...
CTCAACAAGAAGAACTGAACAATTTCATAACGTGAAAGGCCACGATCGGACGAGTAACGATCCACAGGGCATGCAGAGAGCGGGCGCACGCTGGAAAGCCCGTATGCCCGGGAGCGCGAAAAAGAGCCGGGAGCCGCGAGAAGAAATCGTTCCTGCAAGCAGAACGAGACTAGAACTCGCCGGGCGCTCACCGTGAATGGGCAGCAGGAGGCAGAGAGGCAGATGTGCCTGTGTGCTTCCCTGAGATGCTGGCGCGCAGAGGCGCTAGCGAATGAAGGTGGTACCGCGAGAGCAGAATGGCGCTCTTCGTCCTTCGCTTGTCACAGGCAAGCAAGTGCGAAGGGCGCTTTTTATTGGCCGGTTGATGATTGTAAAAGACGTGAAGACAACACAAAGAAGGAGGAAATGAAACATGGCACAGGTAGCACAATGTCCAGAATGTGAGGCAGAACTCAATCTCCAGGGCCTGCTGGTCGGAGAGGTGCTCTACTGCCCGGACTGTAACGCGGAACTGGAGGTGCTGAACGTCGAGCAGCCCGAGGTGGCGCTGGCACCCCGGGTTGAAGAAGATTGGGGAGAATAAAACGATGCGTGTGGCGATTCTGGCCTCGCGCGTGCGAGTCGAGGAGAAGTTGCTGGTCGAGGCCCTGCAGCGGCGCGGCATCGACTTTGAGATCATCGACGATGGCCGCCTGCTGCTCGACCTGGCGCACCCGGATGAACGCTGGCGGGAGTATGACGCGGTGCTGTGCCGCAGCGTCAGCCAGTCACGCGGGCTGGCGGTGCTGCATGTGCTAGAGCACTGGGGCATCCCCGTCTACAACTCCGCGCGCGTCACGGCCACCTGCAACGATAAGGTATTGACCACCCTGGCGCTCCTGGGGGCCGGGATTCCCACGCCGCGCACGCTGCTGGCCTTTGAGCAGCAGAGCGCGCTGGAGGGCATCGAGGCGCTGGGCTATCCGGCAGTCCTCAAGCCCGTGACCGGCTCCTGGGGCCGCCTGCTCGCGCGCATCAACGACCGCGACGCCGCCGAGGCGGTTCTGGAGCACCAGGAGACGCTGGGGGGATATCAACATCAGATCCACTATATCCAGGAGTATATCGCCAAGCCACAGCGCGATATCCGAGCCTTTGTGGTCGGCTCACGCACGATCTGTGCAATCTACCGCACCAGCGCGCACTGGGTGACGAACACAGCGCGCGGCGCGGTCGCCAGCATTTGCCCGGTGACGCCTGAACTGAACGCGCTCTGTGTGCAGGCGGCTCAGGCCGTGGGCGGCGGTATCCTGGCCATCGATCTGTTTGAGGACGAGGAGCGCGGCTACCTGGTCAATGAGATCAACGCCACGATGGAGTTTCGCAACAGCATCGCGCCAACCGGCGTCGATATTCCCCAGGAGATTGTGGAGTATGTTTGCACTCAGGCACGTGTGGAGGTGACGCGATGAACCTCATCAGGGTCGCGATCGTGGGAGGATCGGGCTACACAGCGGGTGAGCTGCTGCGTCTCCTGCTCTTCCATCCGCAGGTGGAGATTGCCCAGGTGGCCTCAAGCAGCCACGCGGGACAGTATGTCTCCAGCACACACCCAAATCTGCGCGGCGTGACGGCGCTGCGTTACTGTCGTCCCGATGACCTGATGGCCTGCGACCTGCTCTTTCTCTGCCTGCCGCATGGGCATGCTGCAGGAAGCATCGAACAGTACCAGGCGCGCGCGCCCAGGGTGATCGATCTTTCGGCGGACTTCCGCCTGCGCTCGCCCGAGCTATACCGGCGCTGGTACGGGAGCGACCATCCCGCTCCGGCACTCCTGCGCGCGGCGGTGTACGGTCTGCCGGAACTACACCGGGAGCAGTTACGCGAGGCCAGCCTGGTGAGCGGAACCGGCTGTATGGCCACGGCGGCCCTCCTGGGGCTGGTTCCTCTTTATCGCGCCGGCGTGGTCAATCAGAAGATGCCGCTGGTCGTGGAGGCCAAGATTGGCTCCTCGGCGGCGGGCGCGACGCCGGGCGCAAGCAGCCACCATCCCGACCGCAGCGGGGCCGTGCGCTCATTTCAGCCGACCGGGCACCGGCACACCGCCGAGATCCTCCAGGAGCTTGCCCGCGAGAACAGCGGCGAGCTGACCCAGGCGGTCGCCTTCTCGGCCACAGCAATCGAGTTGGTGCGCGGGATTCTGATTACCGCGCATGTCTTTACCGACGAACTGCTCGACGATCGGCGGCTGTGGCGCATCTATCGCGAGGCATACGGACGCGAGCCGTTTGTGCGCGTGATCAAGGAGCGGCAAGGAGTGTACCGCTATCCCGAACCGAAGATCCTGGCCGGCAGTAACTACTGCGACGTGGGCTTTGAAGTCGATGCGGAACAGGGGCGGGTTGTGGTCATGGCGGCCCTGGATAACCTGGTCAAGGGGGCAGCCGGCAACGCCGTGCAGGCGATGAACTGTATGTATGGCTGGGATGAGACGCTGGGGCTGAGCTTCCCCGGCCTGCATCCCGTGTAGAACAAAGGAGCGCAAGATGACGCTGGTAATCAAGATGGGCGGCGCGGCGGGCGTCGCCACCGCACGCGTGCTGGATGAAGTCGCGCGCTACCTTGCCGAAGCGGAGGACGGGCGGCGTGTGGTTTTGGTGCATGGCGGCTCTGAGCTGACGGATGAACTGAGCGCACAACTAGGACATGAGGTGCGCACGCTCATCTCGCCCGGCGGCATGACCAGTCGCTACACCGATCGCGAGACGCTGCGCATCTACGCAATGGCCGTGGCCGGGCAGATCAACACGGAAGTAGTTGCATCCTTACAGGCGCGGGGCATCAACGCACTGGGCCTGGCCGGCGTGGATGGCCGCCTGCTGCTGGCCCGGCGCAAGTCGGCTATCCGCACGCTCACGCCCGAGGGACGCGTGCAGATTGTGCGCGACGACTACACCGGCCAGATTGAGCAGGTGAACGCGCCCCTGCTGCGCTCCCTGCTCGATGCGGGCTACCTGCCTGTCATTGCACCCCTTGCGCTGAGCCGGGAGGGCGAGCGGCTCAATGTGGATGGCGATCGGGCCGCAGCAGCCATTGCTACGGCACTGAACGCGCAGGAGATGGTGCTTGTCACTAACGTGCCGGGCCTGCTGCGCGATCCGCGCGATCCCTCGACGCTTATCCGCCAGATCGAGGCGCAGCAGTTGGACGAATACGCCGCCTGTGCGCAGGGGCGTATGCGCAAGAAAATCCTGGCCGCCAGGGAGGCGCTGGCCGGCGGCGTGCGGCGCGTGTACATCGGGAACGCTCCCCTGCCGGCGCTGCTGAACGGGTCGGGCACGACGATTGAAGCGCCGGCAGTTTCGCTTGCGGCAAGCAGAGAGGAGTAAGCGATGTTTACAGCTACATCCACCATTCTTGAGCTAGAGGATACATACACCAGCGGCGTCTACAGCAAACGCCCGCTCGTCATCGTGCGCGGACAGGGGGCGCTGTTATGGGACGAGGAGGGCCGCGAATATATCGATTGCGCGGCGGGCCACGGCGTGGCCAACCTCGGTCATGGCCGGCCTGAGATCGCCGCCGTCATCTCCGAGCAGGCTCTGCGCCTGATTACCTGTCCCGAAATTGTTTACAACGACACGCGCGCCCACCTGCTGGAGCGCCTGGCGGGCCTCGTCCCGCTTGAGCACACGCGCATCTTCCTCTGCAACAGTGGCACCGAGGCAATTGAGGGGGCGCTCAAATTTGCCCGCCTGGCGACCGGGCGCACAGGCATTGTGGCGACGCTGCGCGGCTTTCATGGACGCAGCATGGGCGCGCTTTCGGCCACCTGGGAGCCGCACTACCGTGAGCCGTTTGCGCCGCTAGTGCCCGGCTTTACCCATGTGCGATACAACGATCTCGCCGCCGCTGAGGAGGCGATCGGCGAGGATACCGCTGCTGTGCTGATTGAGTTGGTGCAAGGCGAGGGCGGCGTCCACCCGGCCACGCCGGACTTTGTGCGCGGGCTAGCGCAGATCTGCCGCGAGCGGGGCGCGCTGCTGATCGTGGACGAGGTGCAGACGGGCTTTGGGCGCACCGGGCGACTCTTCGCCTGCCAGCACTATGACCTGCAGCCGGATATCCTCTGCCTGGCGAAGGCCATAGCCGGTGGCCTCCCTATGGGGGCGATCTGCCTGGGTCCGCGCGTGCTGGCGAGCGGACGCATCGGCAAGGGCGTTCATGGTACAACCTTCGGCGGCAATCCCCTGGCCTGTGCGGCTGCTCTGACCACGCTTGATATTCTTGAGCATGAAGACCTGGCCGGGCGGGCCGCCGAACTGGGTGAGTATGCCCTGCAGCGCCTGCGTGAGATGCGCGCGCCGATAATTCGCGAGGTGCGCGGGCGCGGCCTGCTGCTGGGGATTGAACTGAGCGCGAAGGTCCAGCCCTATCTTGAGCGGCTGTGCGAGCGCGGCGTCCTGGCGCTCCCTGCCGGTCCGCGTGTGCTGCGCCTGCTGCCGCCGCTGGTGATTACGCGCGCGCAACTGGACCAGGCTCTCGGCGTGGTCGAGGAGGTTCTGCGTGGCGAGCGCGCGCGCGGCGAAACGCAGCAGGTGGAGAGCCTGCCCTCGGAGGTGACGCTGCTGGAGGGCATGCTGCGCATCCCCAGCTATTCGGGCGAGGAGGGCGCACTTGCTCGCTACCTGCTTGAGCAGGCGCGCGATCTCGGCCTGGAGGCGCATCTCGATGAGGCGGGCAATTTTGTCGCCGGGGCCGGCCTGGAGTGCAGCGAGCCGCCGGTAATCCTGCTGGGCCATATGGACACGGTGCGCGGCGCGATCCCGGTCAGGCTTGAGGAGGGCAGGCTCTACGGACGCGGCGCGGTCGATGCGAAGGGTCCACTGGCAGCCTTTCTGGTCGCGGCGGCGCGCGTCGCTCGCTCAGGCAAGCTCGCCCGGCCTGTGCTGGTGATCGGCGCGGTTGAGGAAGAGGCCGCAACCTCGCGGGGCGCGCGTGCGGTGGTTGGACGCTACCAGCCAGCGGCCTGCATCATCGGCGAGCCAAGCGGCAGCAGCGCAATCACGCTTGGCTACAAAGGCCGGCTACTCGTCGAGGGCATGGTGCGGCGACCACTCAGCCATACGGCGGGGCCGCAGCGCTCCAGTAGCGAGCTAGCCGCGTTCTTCTGGGAACGCGCGCGCACCCAGGCCGAGGTCTGGAACAGAGAGCACGCCGGTATCTCGACCTTCGCCGCGCTCCTGCCTTCACTGCGCTCGATCACAAGTCGGCAGGATGGCCTGGAGGAGCAGACCGCGTTCGTCATCGGCTACCGCCTGCCTCCCGACTTTGCGATCGAGGAATTGCGCGCGCAGCTTGAGGGCTGGGCAGCGGAGCTGGATATCCGGTTGAGCTTTAAGGGAGAGGAGCGCGCATTTCAGAGCGCGCGCAACACGCCGCTTGCACGCGCCTTCGTGAGCGCGTTACGCGCTCACGGCGTCCAGCCGACCTTCAAGCTCAAAACCGGCACATCAGATATGAATGTCGTGGGGCCAGCCTGGGGCGAGAATATCGTGGCTTACGGGCCGGGCGATTCACGGCTGGATCACACGCCTGGAGAGCATCTTGAAATTGACGAGTACCTGCGCGCCATTGATGTGTTAGAGCACGTGCTGCGCGCGCTTATCCAGCCTGGAGGAACGGCGGTATGAGCAGACTGACCATTCTTGACACTACCCTGCGCGAGGGTGAGCAATTCAGCGGGGCGTATTTTCGCCAGGAGCAGCGCCTGGAGATCGCGCGCCAGCTTGACGCCGTCGGGGTGGGCATGATCGAAGTGCCCTCGCCCATCGCCTCACCCGAGACGCGCGCGGCGATCGAGCAGATCTGCGCGCTGAACCTGCGCGCGCGCATCGTCGCCCATGTGCGCTGCGTCGAGGCCGATGTGCTGGCCGCGCTGGCGACGCCGGTGGCCGGCCTGAATCTCTTCTACGGCACCTCGGCGGAACTGCGCACACACGGTCATGGACGCGGGATTAAGCAGATTCTGAGCGACGCGCTGCCGCTGATCCGGCGCGTGCGCGAGGCGGGCCGCTACGTGCGTTTCTCGGCGGAGGATGCCTTTCGCAGCGACCTGGTTGATCTGCTGACCGTCTTTGACGCGGTGGTAGAGGCTGGCGTCGAACGCATCGGCCTGCCGGATACGGTGGGCATTGCGCGCCCGCGCCAGGTGGAACAGTTGGTGCGTCTGTGCCGCGAGCGTTATCCTGGCGTCGGCATTGAGTTTCACGGGCATAACGACACCGGCTGCGCCCTGGCCAATACCGTCGCTGCCCTGGAGGGCGGGGCCGATTGCCTGGATGTCACCGTACTGGGCATCGGCGAGCGCAACGGGATCGCACCCCTGAGCGGATTGATCGCGCAGCTTTACATTCACCATCCAGAGCTGCTGGAGGGACTCGATCTCAGTCGGCTCGCCAACCTCGACTATTATGTCGCGGACTGCCTGAACCTGCATGTCCCATTCAACATGCCGATTACCGCGCCCGGCGCGTTCACTCACCGAGCTGGCGTACACACCAAAGCGGTCCTGCGGGACCCGCGAGCTTACGAAGCGCTCAATCCCGGCGACTTCGGCCTGGACCGCCGGCTCGACATCGGCTCGCGTTACACCGGACGCCATGCTGTCGGCCAGCACACCCGCGAACTCGGTATGCATTTGAGCGAAGAGGAGATCAGTCAGCTCACCGGCGCGCTCAAAGCCAGAGCCGAGGCTGGCGCGCTGAGCCTGGATGAGGTCGATGCCTTTATGCGCGCCTGGTATGTGCAGCAGCGCGCGGGCGCGCCGGTCGAGCGCGGCTAGGAGGAAGATACACACCAGAAATGTGAAACCTCGCGCGAGTCAGGAGGGGCAAAACAGCAGTTTATAAGCGTATCGCTTATACGGTCGCCCTCACCGTACAGGGTACGGCAGAGGGCACGCCGCCCGCCTCTCAGGGAGACACGGGAACGGCTCGCGTCCTGCACGGTCGCCCGCGAGACGCAACCTTAGGACCGTTAGAGAAACGTATGTATGCCCCTCTGGTTGGAGCGCGAGATTGTAGAGCACAAATATATCACAGGCAGGCAGAGAAATCAACAGTTCATACAAGGAGGCGAGGATTACACATGGGAACCTTAACCGAAGAGATTTTCAGTCATAAACTGGGCCGGCCCGTCCACGCGGGCGAGACGGTGGTGGTGGAGGTTGATCACGTGATGAGCCACGACACGACAACGCCGCTGGCTATCGAGGCATTCCAGAAGCTGGCCGAACTGACCGGCGGGAAGGTCTTTGACCGCGCGCGCGCACACCTGATCTTTGACCATATCATTCCCGCCGCAACCGTTCAGGCGGCCAGCCTGCACCGCAAGACGCGCGAGTTTGCCCGCGATCAGGGCCTGGAGATTCTCCAACAGGGCATTTGCCACCAGGTCATGCCTGAGATGGGCTTTGTCACGCCTGGCTCGATCATTGTGGGCGCGGACAGCCATAGTTGCAGCTATGGCGCGTTCGGAGCCTTTGGCACCGGCATGGGCTCGACCGATATCGGCGTGGCCTATGCCACCGGACGAGCCTGGTTCCGCGTGCCGGAGACGATCAACGTCCACTTGACCGGCAGCTTGCAGCCAGGCGTGTTCGCTAAAGACGTGACGCTGGAGATGGTGCGCCGCGTGGGCGTGGACGGGGCCAATTATCGCGCCCTTGAGTTTACCGGTGAGTTGGTTGAGCATTTCTCGATCAGTGAACGCTTTACATTCTGCAATATGGCGATCGAGATGGGCGGCAAGGCCGGACTGGTCGCGGCTGACGAGAAGACGCGCGAGTGGCTCAAGGGGCGCACCGATAAGCCTTATCCCATGCTCAGAGCGCGCGATCCCCATTACGAGCAGGTCTTTGAGATCGATGTCAGCGCCCTGCCGCCCCTTGTCGCCTGCCCGCCTGATGTAAATAACGTTGTGCCGGTCAGCGAGGTGGAGTCGATCAAGATCGATCAGGCTTTTCTGGGCACCTGCACCAACGGACGCCTGGACGACCTGGCCATCGCGGCGCGCATCCTCAAGGGACGCCGTATTCACCCTGAGACACGGATGGTGGTGATTCCGGCCTCGCGCGAGATTCTCCTGGAGGCGCTGCGCCTGGGCTATATCGAGACGTTCATCCAGGCCGGGGCCTCGGTGGGCACACCCGGCTGCGGCCCCTGTATCGGACGCCACTTCGGCGTGCTGGCTCCCGGCGAGCGCGCGCTGACCACCATGAACCGCAACTTTACCGGACGCATGGGCGATCCCACGGCGGAGATCTACCTGGGCAGTCCCGCCACTGTGGCCGCCTCGGCGCTGACCGGCCATATCACCGATCCGCGTGAGTTTTTATGGTAGAATGACCATTGACAGGAGTAAGAAGATCATGAGCCGAATCTGGAAGCTGGGCGATAACGTCAATACCGATGTGATTATTCCCGGACGCTATAACGTGACCACCGACCGCGCGCAACTGGCAAAGCACTGTCTGTGCGAGGTGCTGCCGGAGTTCGCACAGCAGGTGCAACCGGGCGATGTGATTATGGCCGGGCATAACTTTGGCTGCGGCTCCTCGCGCGAGCATGCCCCGGCGGCTATCCTGGGCTGCCAGGTGCGCGTGGTTATTGCCCGCAGTTTCGCGCGTATTTTCTACCGCAACGCCGTCAATATCGGCCTGCCGGTGCTGGTCTGCGAGGAGGCCGTGCTGGCGAGCCGCGATGGCGACGAGATCGAGGTTGACCTGGAGCGTGGCGAGATTCGTAATCTCAGTCTCGGTCAGGTCTTCCAGTCGGAACCGCTCGATCCCTTTGTGGCACGCATTGTGCGCGCCGGCGGCATCCTGGAATATATCAAGGCAGAGGGAACCCTACGATGACGATGACCTTTCGACACGGACACACCTGTGTGGATGGTCCGCTGGTGTGCGTAATTGCCGGCGACGACGCGGCCCCGGAGGTAGTCCTGCCGACCGTTGAACTGTTGCATGAGCTGGTGCCGGGCATCCGCTTCCGCGAGGCGCTGAGCGGGCGGGCTGCCGAGGAGAAATATGGCGACCCCTTCCCCAAAGAGACGCGCCAGCTTATTGCGGCAGCAGACTGCACCTTCTTCGGCGCAAGCGGGGGACCCAGCAGGCCGGTCCTCTGGCACCTGCGCTGGGGCATGAAAACAGCGGTCAATGTGCGTCCGATCCGCTGGCAACAGGGCTATCGCAGCCCCCTGAGCCATCCCGAACGCATCGACTATGTGATTGTGCGCGATAATCTGGAGGGCCTCTACCCTCCGCGCGAGGGCGACCTGAGCGAATTGAGCGCGCTACCCAGCAGTTCAAGCTGGTACCTGCCGCCCAGAGCAGGCGAGCAGGGAGCGTATGCTGTACGCGTCTGCACCGACGAGCAGATCAGGCGCGTGGCCGAGACGGCGATCCATGTGGCCTACGAACGGCAGTCGCTTGGCTCTCCTGGCCGCATCACCCTGGGAGCGAAATATTCGATTCAGCCGCGCACGGATGGACGTTTTCGCCAGATCGTGCGCGAGATGGTCGAGGCAAAGGCCGGGCTGACCTACCAGGAGTTTCTGATCGACGATCTTGCGCGGCGCATGGTGGCCGAGCCGGAGACGCTGGACGTGGTGGTGCTCAATAACGAGCATGGGGACATCCTGGCCGATATGGCTGCCGGCTGCATTGGCGGCCTGGGCCTTGCGCCTAGCGTCTGCTACGGCGAGGACTATGCCTACTTTGAGCCGGTGCATGGCTCCGCGCCCGACCTGGCCGGCAAGAACATCATCAACCCAACGGCCATGCTGCTCACCGGCGCGCTGCTGCTGGACTACCTGGGCTATATGCGCGAGAAAGCGCAGCTTGAGGACGCCATCGCCCGCGTCTATCGCCAGGGGAAGACGCTCACCCCCGACCAGGGCGGGAACGCGAGCACCGGCGAGTTTTTCGCGGCGGTACGCGCAGCATTGTAGTAGTCAGTGCAACCTTTGCTCGGTAATTTGCCTTGCCTCCTGCATCATACTGGCAATGATCTCGCCAGCGGGGCGAATTTCATGGATCAGGCCGGCGCTTTCGCCAGCAATGAGGCACATTTCTTCGAAGTCGCCGGTGGTCTCCGGGGTGGGAAGCAGCGCGGAGAATTTGGGCAAAGGGATCGCCTGGCCTCCCAGGACGGTCTGACCGATCACCTGGCCTGGCTCTGTAGAAGCCCCGGCTTCGATCTCGCGTCCGCTCCATTCGTTGACGACCCGGTTGCGCATGACCCGGATCGGCTGATCCGGCCACTCAGGTCCGAAGAGCGTGGTCCGGGTTGTGTCGATGGCCGAGGCGGCTACGATCCGCCGCTTATACTCAGCATGCGCATTGGCCTCTTCGCTAGCCACCATGCGCGTGCCCACCCAGACAGCTTCCGCACCCAGAGCGAGCGCCGCGACAATCCCTCTGCCGTCCGCAATCCCGCCTGAGGCGATCACAGGGACAGAACCAACGGCATCCACCACGGCAGGAACAAGCGTGAGCGTTGAGGCCGTGCTGCGGTTATGCCCGCCGGCCTCGCTCCCCTGGACGATTACGGCGTCTACGCCAGCTCCGACGGCATCAAGGGCTTCCTGTACCGACCCAACCTGCATCCAGGCTTTGAGACCGGCGTTGTGCAGCTTTGAGATAAAACCTTTCGGCGGTTCGTTCCAGAAGAAGCTGACAACCGGAACGTTTTCTTCAATGCACACATCTATGTGCGCATCTGTGGCGAACTGGGTAATGAAGTTGACGCCGAAAGGGCGCGAGGTCATCGATTTGATAGCGCCAATCAAAGCCCGCAGCCCGTCGGGAGGAACGAGGGCCGCTCCGAGCGTCCCCATGCCGCCACTATTCGAGACCGCAGCCACTAATGGTGGCATAGCAACAAAGGCCATACCGGCGGAAATGAAAGGGATTTCCAGTCCATATTCTTCTGTCAAACGAGTGTGTAACATGAGAGTAAACTTCTTTCTCTGTTCTCTTTCCACTCCGGGACATTTCTTAAGCAGTTCTTTGGGGAAAGCTCTATCAAGTTTTTGCCCAGGTTGTTAAGAAAACGGCAGTATTACAACCTGAATCTCACAATACACAGAATAGTTTGTATTGTCCTCTGTTAACTACGTCTGATGTTACAGGAATGGCAATATCCGATATCTATCTGGCCTTGAAAAAACAGAAGAGCACAGAAACAGGTGATTTTTTCCGTTGCTCTGCGTTTTTAATTTGGAGGGGAAAACAGACGCGGCGCCGAGGCGTGGGTGCAGCCAGGGCAAGAGCCTGGTATGTACAACCTCCAGCAAAAATAGGAGAAACACGTATGAACAATCAACCGCCGCAGCGTTTCTGCACCAACTGCGGGCAGCCACTGGCAGTGGGCGCCGCCTTTTGCGTGGCCTGCGGAACACCAGCAGGGGCTCCCCCCATCGGCTCTTCAACCACGCCCTCTGCCGGAGCACCGCCGACCTACCCGCCATCGTATGCCCAGACGCCTGCACAGGGGCAGGATGACGTGCTGCTGGCCGGGCTGGTCGCTGGCTCGCTGGCAAATCAGATGGGGTCCCGCCCTGCGCGCCGTCCCCGGAGACCGGGAACCAGGCTGCGCGGATGCGGCTGCCTCTTGCTCATCCTGGCTCTGCTCGCCGGACCATTCGTTGGAGTCGCGCTGACCACTGGCAGGCTCCATCAGATCTTTGTCTACGTGGCTGTGGGCACGGCTATCCTTATTGGCCTGCTGCTGTTGATCGGCATGCTCGCGAGCAGGCGCGGACGCGAAGCCCTGGGGGAGGCGGCGGCAGAAGGCTGTCTCGAAGCGATCCTGGGCGGTTTATTTGGCGGAGGGTAAGGTGAGAAAACCAGGAGAAGATGCGAGCTCATGGAACTATCCGACCACTATACCCCTGATTTGTCCGGCGATCGTCGGGCGCGCCCCCGAACTTGCCGCTTTGCATACCATCGTCAGCGAGGTTGAGACAGGGCATGCACGCGTCGTGCTGCTGAGCGGTGAAGCTGGCATTGGGAAGTCGCGCCTGGTTGCAGAACTCGCGGCCGATGCACGCGCCAGCGAATTTCTGGTCCTGCAAGGAAACTGCTTTCACCGGGATCTCACTTCCCCCTACGCTCCCTTGATCGATCTGGTACGGTCATCCGTTGCCCATCAACCGCTCGAGGTCCGGGAGACGGTATTCCGGCCATTCGCACAGGAGTTTCTCCCGCTGCTACCCGACCTGGTGACTCCTCCACCCGCCTCGGCAGCAATCCCCTTTTCTGGACCAGAGCAGGAGCAGCAACTATCCTGGCAACATCAATCTTTGCTCCAATAATCAGTGCTCGCTTTCCGGTTCGGCGTGTGTCCTGGCGCGCTTTCCCCCTGTCCGTGTGTTATACTGAGGGAGAACTCAGGGGGAATCCATCCATCGTGCAACAAGCTGTTGTGTCGCCACTTGCTATGTGGCAAAACTTTTATGTGATCATCGGCTCCGCAGCGGCGGCGCTCACTGGATTGATGTTCGTGGTGATTACGCTGACTGCGCGCTCGCCGCTGCGCCGGTCGGGTGAGGCACTCGCGGCATTCGGCACGCCAACCGTTGTGCATCTTTGCGCTGCGCTCGGGGTCGCCGCTCTACTCGCGGCACCCTGGCCGGCTGCCTGGCAAGCCTGTCCGCTGCTGGGTTTCTGCGGTCTTGCGGGAATCGTGTACGTCATCATCGTCCTCCGGCGCGCACGTCGCCAGGCTACCTATCAACCGGTGCTGGAAGACTGGCTGTGGCATACGATCTTTCCGCTCGTCTCCTACACCGTCTTCCTCGTCGCGGCTATCGCGCTTCCGGGCAACCCGGCACCGGACCTGTTTATCATCGCTGCCGCAACGCTTCTGCTCCTCTTCATCGGCATCCATAACGCGTGGGATACCGTGACCTATATTGTCATCGAGGAATCCCGGCTGCAGGACAGGAGCCAGGAGTAGGATTATCCGGCCTGCATGCTCCACGATTTTTTACGTTATCAGACAGATGAGCCTTCTTCTGTGATACAGTATATGAGGACATCTATCGCCTGTCTCTTTATCTGCCGCTGGGCCTGAGAGGAGAAGAACCATGCCCCGAATTGCGATCGTCGGCGCAGGAATCGCGGGACTCACTGCGGCCCTCACTCTGCAGGATGCCGGTCTTTCCTGCGACATTTACGAAGCGTCCGATCGCGTCGGCGGTCGCATGCATTCTGACCGCAAGACGTGGACGGATGGAGTGGTCAGCGAGTGGTGTGGGGAATTCATCGATGGCGATCATGAGACCATCCACCGGCTGACCAGGCGCTTCGGCCTGGCTACTGTTGAGACAAAACAGGGCAGAGCAGGCCCGGCCCCGCGCTTCATGTATCTCTTCCGCCGCTATTACCGCGCGGACGAACTGGCCGAAGACCTCCAGGCGCTCGCTCCTCGCTTGCAGCAGCAGATTCGGGAGGCCGGCTTCCCAACCACGCACGATCGCTTCAGCCAGGAAGGCTTGCGGCTCGACCAGATGAGCGCTCATGAGTGGATCGAACAGTATGTCGAGGGCGGGCACAACACACCGGCTGGCCGCCTGCTGGATGCCGCTTGTACCGGCTTCTACGGCCTGGGTACCGGCGAGCAGAGTGCTCTCAACCTGGTCTACCTGTTTGGGGAACGCGGCCCGTTGAGGAATTCGCCCACGACCGATTCGCTGCAGAGCAGCAGCAGAATCGTGGGCGGCAACGAGCAACTACCGCTGGCGATCGCTCGCAGCCTGGAGCAAGGGTGCATACATCTGCACCACCAACTGGTGGCGATCGAGCGCACAGGCGATACCTCGCTCTCCCTGACCTTTACCACGCCTGATGGTCTCTCACACGTGCAGTGCGACCGGGCCATTCTCACCCTCCCGTTCAGCACCCTGCGCCGCGTCGATTATCAGCGCGCTGGCTTCGATTCCCTCAAGCGGGCGGCCATCGAGGAGCTTGGCTACGGTACCATCTCCAAGCTTTTCTTGCAGTTCGACCTACCGTACTGGGATGAGGAAGGCCCCTGGCCCTATCCTCATAACGGCTTTTTCGTCACGGACCTGGAGATGCAGGCGCTCTGGGATGCATCGCCCGGACATCCCGGCTTCTCCGGGCTGCTCGTCGCGTATATGGGTGGACGGCAGGGAGCCACCTTTGCGCCGGAAACAGCCTGTTCCACTACGGCGGATTCCCCAACCGTCCGGCGCTATGCTCGCCACTACTTGCAGCAGATAGAGCAGATTTTTCCGGGGATCAGCGCGCACTACACTGGCAGGGCAGCGTTGAGCTACCCCACCGGCGATCCCTATCTGCGGGGCAGCTACGCCTGCTGGCGCATCGGACAGTATACGCGCTTCGCCGGCTACGAGAGCGTACAGCAGGGAGCGGTTCATTTCGCAGGCGAACATTGCTCGGTCGAATTTCAGGGTTTTATGGAGGGCGCGGCCAGGGAGGGAATACGCGCTGCCCGGGAGATCATCCAGGATCGGGGCTAGAAGGGCGGAGGGTGAACCGGCTTCCACGCCGCGTATGTATGGTAGCTAAAAACTTTCAGCTAGAGGAGAACTATGCCCGTTTTTCAGATGGTATCAAAAGGCACGCGGGCGAGCGCGCCCCCTAAGAAGCCTCGCCTGCGCATCCCCTATCAATGGTCGTTTGTCGCCCGCCTCATTCTTGGCTTTAACATTGCAGGCTTTACTTTTGGCTTCGTCGTAGTCCGCTATGGTGGCGCACTGACTATCTTCGGTATACCGAATATTGTTTTCGTTCTGCTTCCCGTCCTTGTCAGCTTCGCCTCTGCACAATTCCAGGGCTACGACCTCAACGTCTTCTTCAGGGCAACGCCGCTCTACCTCTTGCTCACCTTCTGCCTTATTTTCGTCTATTATACGATTATCGCCATAGCAAACGTGTTTATATTCGAGCAAGTGATGAACGTTGCCGGGGTCACAATCCTCATCCCGATCGCCAGTTCGCTTGCCTGGAGTATTATGTTTGATCCGCTCCGTCTCTATCTCCAGCGCATCATTGAACGTCGCTTCAATATTCGCAACCGGGAGGAGGAGCGACTGCTCGAAGACTTCACGGCCACGCTGCGGCAGGAGATCGATCTCGACCAGTTGTGTGATCGCTTTCTCACCGTCATCCAGCGGACGCTACATTCCTCCTGGGTTTCCCTGTGGATACGCACACAGGAGCCGCAACCGGAGCTATCCGACATGCGAAAGCATACGGTGATAGCCGACGATGATCCTCTGCTCGCCTATCTGCTCGCGCATGCGTATGTGCTGGAGGTTGATCGTCTCTCGCTGAACTCTCCCACCCTGCGGGACATGTACAGGCAGGCCGGGGAGCTGCTGCTTCCTTTAACCAGCCATGGAGAATTGCTGGGATTGCTCTTACTTGGTTCTCATCTGAGAGGTCAGGCGTATACGCCCCGCGAGCGCAGCCTGCTCGCCTCCCTCATTCCCCAGGTAGCCCCAGCATTGCAAGTGGCGCAGATGGTTCGCGAGCGGCAAGCACAGGTTCGCGAACATGAGCGCATTGAGCAAGAGCTGCTTACCGCGCGCACAATTCAACAGTCGCTCTTACCTGCCCGCCTGCCAGATTCCCCAGGCTGGCAACTTGCCGCCTACTACCAGCCGGCCCGTGAGGTCGGGGGCGACTTTTATGATTTCCTCTCCTTCGAGGAGGATCGCCTGGGAATTATCATCGGGGATGTCTCAGGCAAGGGCATCCCGGCAGCGCTGCTGATGTCGAGTACGCTCAGCCTGCTGCGTGCCACGGCCCAGGTGACAGATTCCCCCGGCGAGGTTCTTGCCCGCGTTAATGAACTGCTCTGCGCCGACATGCCTCCCGGCACGTTTGTCACCTGCTTCTATGCAATCCTTGATCTCAGCAGCGGGCGACTGCGCTATGCGAATGCCGGCCACGACCTTCCCTATTGTCGCTCAGGGGAAGTTGTACATGAATTTGCCGCTACAGGCATGCCGCTGGGTCTGCTGTCCGGGACACACTACGAGGAACAGGAAGCGCTCATTCTCGTCGGTGACGATATCCTCTTCTATAGCGATGGCCTGGTCGAGGCCCATAATCCTGATCGCGAGATGTTCGGCTTTCCCCGCCTTAAGCATATGATGACCATCCCGCCCCCCGGCACGCCTGGAGCGGATTTTCTCTCCTCTCTGCGGCAAGAACTCTCCTGCTTCACGGGCGAAGACTGGGAGCAAGAAGATGACGTTACGCTCGTCGTTCTTCAGAGAAGTGCTGGCTTTTCTGCCTCGACCTCAGCCTCGTAGGTCGGGTCGGGCCGGCGGATATTCCAGTAATCAGCACAAAAGATGAAACGCATCGACTTTCCCAGACTAGGATTTAGGCGCGCTGTACGGCTCTACATCGAACGTCGCCAGGCGCTGGAAATTATTATAAATCCAGAGCGATCCCCCCTGCGTAGTGCCTGTAGAAGGGTTGGGCTGGCCGGTATATGCGTATTGCGCCTGCGTTGCCAGGTCATCCATAATGGCAAGCGAGGAGGATTGCAAGAGTTGAGCGTCGGTCATGGAGAAGAGTCGTTTTGCATCCTGATAGACGGCGGTCAGGGCCTGCCGA
>Ga0209581_1002652_pt1 | contig 16661 bp, 15 predicted proteins | sample Coa_R2_FD_187160 | JGI IMG/M metagenome (GOLD analysis project Ga0209581, IMG submission 187160) | Surface soil microbial communities from Centralia Pennsylvania, which are recovering from an underground coalmine fire - Coalmine... | ecosystem: Environmental > Terrestrial > Soil > Unclassified ...
GGCATGGAAAACTGGTGGATCGATTGAGATATCCAGCGCCGTCAGGCACGTGCCGCTGACGGCGATAGAATCGCCCTCACGCAACCGCTCAGCCAGGCCGGGAGCCGAGACAGTAATCCGCCGCGTTCCTGCGCGCTCTTCCACGCTCAAAATTTTTCCAGTTGCTTCAATCAGTCCGGTAAACATACCAATTATTTCCAGGGATCACGAAGATAGCCTTCAAAACAGGCATCCTCACCAATCGCCTTCCATGAGATGCTTTCTACTGCGGCTTCGATTCTCCCATGACCCGCAAGCAATGGGACAGCATCTGAGCCGAGTAGGACAGGAGCATAGAATAGACACAGCTTATCCACAATCCCCTGCGCAAGTGCCGCGCTGTTCAGACGCGGACCTGCTTCGAGCATCGCATTAAGAATCTGCATCTCGCCAAGCCGCTGTATCACGCGCTCAAGAGAAACATGCGCGTCTACAGCATCCAGCTTCTCTATCCGAATGCCTGCCGCTTCTAATGCGCGCTCCCGCTCCGGTTCAGCCGATGCGTAAAAGACCAGTACATCATCCTGCGCCGAGCGCACCAGCCTTGAATCCAGAGGCAGACGCAGCGAAGAATCAAGCACAATCCGCAACAGCGGCCTGCGGCGCGGCAGTCCGCTGCGGTCAGTCAGAAGCGGATCATCAGCAATCACCGTATCGACGCCGGTGATGACCGCATCGGACGCATACCGCATCTGCTGCACGATTGCGCGTGAGGCTTCGCTGGTAATGTAATGCGTTTGTCCGGAGGGAACAGAAGCCGGAGCAATGCGTCCATCGAGGGAAACGCCCGCCTTCAGCGTTACAAACGGCAGACGATGCCGAATGTACTTCGCGAAGCCGTCATTTAAAGCGCGAGCCTCATCGCGCAAAACATCTGTCGTGACGAAAACACCGCCGGCCCACAACTTTGCAATACCCTGGCCATTCACCAGAGGATTCGGGTCACCCGTCGCGATCACAACGCGGCTCACCTGGGCAGCAATCAGCGCATCTGCACAAGGTCCCGTTCGTCCCTGATGTGAACATGGCTCCAGCGTTACATAGGCTGTAGCCCCTCGCGCCTTTTCGCCAGCCTGATTGAGAGCCACAATCTCGGCGTGGTCCAGATTCGCATATTCATGAAAGCCTTCGCCGACGATGCTTTCATCTTTCTGTACAAGGACGCAGCCCACTGCCGGATTCGGCGAAGATACTCCTACCGAACGCTGCGCAAGTTCCAGTGCGCGAGCCATCCATTTGAGATCGGCAGATAAAGTATCTTCTTCAGGCAAGCTAGGCTCCCAGCAGCGAATCGGCGAACGCCGCGCTGTCGAATGGCAAAAGGTCTCCGAGCTTCTCGCCAACACCAACAAACCGCACCGGCAGATTCAGCTCACGGGCAATGGCCACTGCGATGCCGCCCTTCGCCGTGCCGTCAAGCTTGGTGAGCACAATACCGGTCACTCCGGCAGATTCGGTAAACAGCCGCGCCTGCTGAAGGCCATTCTGCCCGGTCGTCGCATCCATTACCAGCAACACTTCGTGCGGAGCATCGGGAATAATGCGCTGCGTCGTGCGCCGCATCTTGTCAAGCTCGGCCATGAGGCTGTTCTTGGTATGTAGACGGCCAGCCGTATCGACGATCAGCACATCGTTGCTGCGCGCCTTCGCAGCCTGCAACGCATCAAAGAGCGCCGCCGATGGATCGCCACCCTGGCGGGTCTTGATGATCTCAACCCCGCTGCGCTGCCCCCATACCTCAAGCTGCTCGATGGCTGCGGCGCGAAAGGTATCTGCAGCGCACATCAGCACGCTCTTGCCCTGCGCGCGATAATAGGCCGCCAGTTTGCCGGTCGTCGTCGTCTTACCGGTGCCGTTGACGCCAACCATCATGATGACCTCCGGCGGAGTCGCAACAGAACGCGGGGCGCGCTGCTGCTCATCCAGAATATTCTTGATCTGCTCCTTCAATAATTCTTTGAGTTCCGCGCCATCGCGAATCTGCCGGCGTTTTGCGCGCTCACGCAATGCATCGATAATCTCGGTCGTGGTCGTCACACCCAGGTCAGAAGCAATCAGGCTCATTTCCAAATCTTCGAGCGCAGATTCGTCTACTTCGCGCGTGAGCGCAATGACGCTCTCGATCCGCTCGCCCAGGCTGTCCCGCGTGCGCGAGACAGCATCTTTCATGCGGTCGAAAATGCCTTTTTTTTCGGGCTCGTTGAGACTGCCAAACAGCGTTTGAATCATGCTGTTTTGAGTGTAACAAGCTATTCGTCGCGCTCCGGACGGGACATCAGCTCGCGCATTGCCTCACGCGGCGATTTGTTCTCATGCAGAATCCCAGCTACTTGCTCTGTAATCGGCATCTCGACTCCGTGGCGGCGTGCAAGTCCCACGGCAGCTGAAGTCGTCCGTACGCCTTCGGCTACTTTTCCGTGCAAATCAGCAAGAATCTCCGCCAGTTTGCGGCCTTTACCCAATTCGATTCCAACGGTGCGATTGCGCGAGAGAGAGCCAGTACAGGTCAGCACCAGGTCGCCAATTCCCGAAAGCCCAGCCAGTGTTTCGCTCCGCCCTCCGCAGGCCACGGCCAGGCGCGTAGTTTCAGCAATGCCGCGCGTAATGAGCGCCGCCGCGCTGTTGTGCCCCAAACCAAGTCCCGAAACAATGCCTGCTGCAATAGCAATGACGTTCTTCAGCGCGCCGCCCAGCTCCACGCCGACAACATCCTCGTTCGTATAAAGACGCAGCGACTGGCTGCCGAATTCACGTTGTACTCGCGCAGCCATCTCAGAATCCGATGAAGCAATCGTGATCGCGGCCGGCGAGCCCGCGGCCACTTCCTGCGCAAAGGACGGTCCACTGAGCACTGCTACCGGAAGAGAAAGCCCAAAGCCCTTGAGCACATCGACGATCACTTCGCTCATGCGCAGTAACGTCTCGTCCTCAATGCCCTTCGTCGCGCTCACCAGTAATTGGCCTGAGCGCAGAAATGGCGCGAACTGCTGATAGCTTGCGCGGACGTGATGCGAGGGCATTACGCTCACAATAATCTCGGCATCGCGCAGCGCTTCTTCAATGTTTGAAGTTACGCGAACATCTTTCGGGATAGGAAATCCAGGAAGGAACACGGCGTTCTCGCCACGCTCCGAGATTGTTTCTGCCACCTCAGGCGAGTGTGACCAGAGCGTCAGATCATGGCCGCCGCGTTTGACAAGGCTCAGCGCAATCGCAGTGCCCCATGCGCCGCTGCCCATGACGGTAATGCGGCTCATGCGGCGCTGGCCTTCGCTTTGCCGAAGCGGTACTCGGTTCCATGCAAGAGGCGGGAGATGTTCTGATGATGTTTGGCAATCACAATGAGAGGAGCAATCACAGTCACCGCAGTCAGCATAGCTGCATATGGAGGATGCGGCAGCAGAAAGGCAAACACCGGAAATGCCGCAGCGCCGAGAATGGATGCCAGCGAAACATACCGGGACAATGCAAATATCACGATAAATACTCCGAGCCCTGCAAGCGCGGGAAGCCATGCCAGCGCAAGAAAGACTCCAAGAGCAGTCGCGACCCCCTTCCCGCCTTTAAAGCCAAGCCATAATGAGTAGATGTGTCCGAGAATGACAAACAACGCAGCCAGCGCCATCGCATTCTGCGCGGAAGGCGCCTGCGAGCCGGGTATGCGCAGCAGCCATGCGCCTGCGAGCACGGCGACATATCCCTTCAGCGCATCCAGCAGAAATGTCAGCGCGCCAAGCCCTTTTGCGCCGGAGCGGACCACATTCGTTGCGCCGATGTTTCCACTGCCCTTTGCGCGAATATCTTCATTGCGAAAAAGCCGTACCAGCACATATCCGAATGGAATAGATCCAAGCAGATATGCAACCACCGCAATCACAACAAGGTATGCGACAAATGACATTGCGATTATGAGTGTAGCAGTCAGCGGAGCGGTTTACATGAGCTTGCGGCGAACCATATCGAGCGCCTGCTGGCTGGCATAGAAGCGGATGCGTTCGCGGTCGCCGGAAAAATTCTTCTCAACTACTTCTGTCTGGATTCCGTCGCTGATGGCAATGTAAACCAATCCGACCGGCTTCTCTTCCGTTCCCCCGCTCGGCCCGGCAATTCCAGTCACGCCCACCCCATAGGTGCTGCGGCAGCGACGGCGAATTCCTTCAGCCAATGCAGACGCCACTTCCTTACTTACTGCGCCTTTTTCTTCGATCAACTCTTCAGGAACACCGGCGAATTCCGTCTTCAGCTCATTGCTGTAAACAACTGCCCCGCCAAGAAACGATCGCGAGCTGCCACTGATGCTCGTCAGCCGCTCGGCAATGAGCCCCCCAGTGCAGCTTTCTGCGACAGAGAGAGTCGCGCCGCGCATTTCCAGGTAATAGAGAACAATCTGCTCCAGCGATTCTGCCCTGAGCGCTGATGAGTAAATCAAGTCATCCAGCTCTTCTTCAATCAGGCTGGCCAATTCATTTACCCGTGCCTCAGCCTCTTCCATCGTCGACTTGGAGGAGATAAGCGTCAGCTGAATATCACCGAGATGCGCGAGGATGGTTGTTTCCACATCGGTATAACGCCCGTAAATCGGGGCAATGCGTGCATCGCAATGGGACTCGCCAATCATGGCCGCCTTCAGCGTGCGCGTGGCAATAAACCGCGGCGGCACAATCTCACGCAATCGCGGCATACACTGCTCATCGAACATCGGCTTGATCTCACTCGGAGGCCCCGGAAGCAGAATTCCAAGCTTGCGATGCTGACCAAAAACTGTATCGAGCCATTGTCCCGGCGCTGAGCCGCGCGGATTTTCCAGTACCTGTGCGCCGGGAAGCATGTCGGCCTGCTTCAGGTTGTTTTCTGTCAACTGCCAGTGCCGCTGTGCCGCTCGCACATAGAGTTGCGCAACAATATCGGCATCGCGCTTCAGCTCAATGCCCAGCGCGTCGGCCCAAGCTTCGCGCGTCAGGTCATCTTCCGTTGGGCCGAGGCCACCCATTGTAATTACGATGTCCACTCGCCCCAGCGCCGTGCGAATCGCATTGGTAAGGTCTTTTCTGCGGTCGCCGACGATGGTCTTGAAGGCCACGATCACGCCCAGCTCGTTCAATCGCTCTGTGAGATAGAGCGAGTTTGTGTCCTGACGGAAGGGCGTCAGCAGTTCAGACCCGATGGCGATAATTTCACTTTTCATGCAGTGCGGAGGGCAGAACGAAGATCAGAAGAAATGCAGTCCTTCAACTCCCAAAGCTAAATGATACATGGCCGTGTTCGTTGCCAGAATCACATCACCGCCGGGCGCAAAGGCAAGCCCCACAATTCCCGATCCGGCAATGGCCAGCGATGCCTCTCCTTCAGGAGTGATGCGCACTACTCCGCGTTTGCCACGCCATGAGGCGGCGACGTACAGATTGCCGGCGATATCCAAAGCCAGTCCCTGCGGGCGGCCCAGACCGCGATAAAAAACACGCGAATTGCCATCACGATCAATCGCGTAGACACAGTCGTAGCTCGACGTCGTTGGCCCGGTTACATAGAGCGTTCCGTCACTGCCAAAGGCAAGGTGATATGCAGCTACGCTTGGCTCCAGCGTGGCAAAGACGAAAATCTGGCGATCAGGAGCAATTTTGAAGATAGTGCCGCTACGGTCCCCAACATACAGGTTCTGGTCAGCATCAAATGCCAGACCAGTGGCAATTCCCATGCCTTCGGCAAATTGTGTGTAGATGCCATTCGGAGATACGCGGAAGACCGTACCATCGTTCCGCGAAGAGACATAGAGAAAGCCTTCCGGATCGAGCGCCAGCCCGGTCGCATTCATAATGCCGGTGACAAAGGGCCGCATCTCGCCATCCGATCCGATGCGAAAAACCGAAACCGGAGTGCTTTGGCCTCTCGGTCCGGAGAGTGTGGCGTAGATGTTGCCATCGCTATCCACCGCCGGGTTTGCGACGATATGAACATCGGTGGCAATCATTCCCGCAACCAGCAGCTTGACCGTATTGCTCTGTGCTCCGTTCTGCAGAATCTGCAGCTGTCCGGTTTCGGCTTCGTCTGGAACACGCAGCTTCAGGCGCTGGCCGCGGCTCAACAGCACAGATGCAGCCAGTTGACCCAGCATTGCCACGGGCTGGCGCATTGCAAGCGGACCGAGATTGGATCCGGCCAGTTCCACTTCGCCGCCCGGCAGCGCAGCGGCGGGCACAAGTTCATCAATTCTCGGTTGATTCGATACTTCGACTTTTGTCGTTCGGGCCATATCTCGAAACCAGCGGCTCATTTCCTATTCTCTTCGAAGCAGAACCTTACCACCAGCGATGTATCACAAGAAATACCAGCAGAGCATATATTCCGGCAGCTACATCATCCAGCATGATACCGGCTCCGCCGTGCAGTCGCTCTAATTGGCGGGCAGGCCACGGTTTTATGATGTCGAAGAGACGGAAAAGGAGCAAGCCCAGCAGAGCATGCCGCCAGTCCGGAGGTGAGGCGGCAAGGGCAATCCATTGCCCGCAAACCTCATCCAGCACAACATAGCCCGGGTCTTCGCGCCCGCTCTCGCGTTCCACAATCGTTGCCGCAGGAATTCCAAAGATCAGAGCCAGCAGCGCACCCAGCCCGGATAGAAGCGCTGTCTGAATGGTCGAGAGATGGGCTAAGAATACAACCAGAAACCAGGCCAGAGTGGCTGCGACTGATCCCCACGTCCCCGGACCCGGTTTTCCGAACCCCGCGCCGAAGAATGTAGCTGCCGTCCAGGCCCATAGCGTCTTACTCGTCTTCATCGTGCGTGCGCCCGGGCTTCAATCCTTTCAGGTCTTCCAGCACTTCCGGATCTAGCACAGGTGACGAAATGCGATAAGCGCCGCTTGCCCACTTTCCCAGATCAATTTGCCGGCAGCGGTCGCTACAGAAGGGAAAATCCTCGCTACTTCTGGCTACAAGTGTGCGGCAGGTGGGGCATCGCAAAATCGGATTTTTCTTTGATGTCTTTTCCGTCATGACTAATCAAGAAGCATCGTCATTCTGACGATCAACAGGGAGGATGAATCTCAGTGATACTTTCTACACATCAAAGTCTTTTTGAGCAATAACTCTTTCTCACAACTCTCTTACAACCCGCGCGACTACATCATAGTCGTGCGCTTCAGTGATCTCACATTCATAGAATCGGCCGGGTTTAATCGCGTCCAGCCGGCCCAAGTCATTGATGTAAACCGTGCCGTCAATCTCCGGCGCATGGAACTCGGAGCGCCCCTCCCACAGCAACGGTGTCTCTGTTGATTCGCCTTCGACCAGCACCGCCATGGTCCTGCCAACCCACTGCTGCTTCGCTTTTTTACTCAGGCTCTTTTGCAGCCGCATCAGCACGCGTCTACGTTGCTCAATGACCCTCGCAGGAACTTTGTCGCCGAGCGAAAATGCTCCTGAGCCTTCCTCATCGGAATAGCTGAAAACGCCCAGCCAGTCAAAGCGCGCTTCTTTGATGAAATTCGAGAGTGTCTCGAAATCCGTATGCGTTTCGCCTGGGAAGCCGACGATGAACGATGTGCGCAGAGCGATTCCCGGCACTGCAGCACGGACTTTCTCCATCATCTTGAGGAAAATATCGGCATTTGCACCGCGCTTCATGCTCTTGAGAACCGGCCCTGAGGCATGCTGCAGCGGAACATCGAGATACTTGCAGATATTGTCGTGCTTTGCGATCGTCTCCAGCAGCCGCCCCGTAATTTTATTCGGATACGCATAGAGAAAACGCAGCCAGCGCAGCCCTTCAATGCCTGCAAGTTTGTTCAGCAGCAATGCGAGTCCATCTTTCAGGCCGAGATCTTCGCCATAGCAGGTAGTATCCTGCCCGATCAGCGTAATCTCCTGCACGCCCTGCGATACCAGCCGCTCCGCTTCTGCCACAACTGACTCAAAGTGCCGCGAGCGAAACTTGCCGCGCAGATTCGGAATCACGCAGAAGCTGCACGGATGATCGCAGCCTTCCGCAATCTTGATATAAGCCGACGGTCCCCGCGTCGCCAGCAGACGCGGGGTGGTGTGGTCATAGAGATACTGCGGCAGCTCAGCGTCTGCGCCATCCCATTCCTTGCGGGCGAAGCGGCCCTGCGCTTCACGCAGATCGCCCTCGGCGCGGCCAGCAGTTCCCGAAAGAATATTAAAAGGCGATGCAGGCTTTGGAGCGCTTGCCGCCGAGGCTTCCAGGCCGGCGGCTTCGAGAATCTTTTCCAGTTCGCCAGTCCCGACAACAGCATCCACTTCAGGAATGTTCTTGCGAATTTCTTCGCGATAGCGCTCCACCAGGCACCCGGCAACAATCAGCTTCTGTGCTTTGCCCGTGGTCTTGTGCTGCGCCATCTCCAGAATCGTGTCGACAGATTCCTGCTTGGCTGTATCAATAAACGAGCAGGTATTTACCACCAAAACATCGGCGGTTTCCGGCGAACTGGTCATTCGCGCCCCTGCCTGATCGAGCAGACCCATCATGACTTCGCTGTCCACCAGATTCTTGGGACAGCCCAGGCTGACAAAGCCGACCTTAAGGCGAGGCGTCTCAGTTACGGTTTTTGGGGAATCGATGACACTAACAGTAGCATCATCCAGAGAAGATTCAGTCACTTCCATATTTTACCGGATACGGGCTGATAATCGTCATTCTGACGACCAACGGGAGGAAGAATCCATGTGATGCCAGGACTCCATTCCTTCTCGTGCTGCCAAAACCACTTTAGAATTGCTTCCTGCCAGGATGAGTGATCGTATTCGCCTACCGGACGCTCCTCTATCTCGCCATCCACATATTCAGCATCGGGTTCGTACGAAGACCGGAGGTAAACTTCAATCGGGACATGAAGGTGCGCAGGCGTTGCCACGGCGCTCCCATGCCTTGTGCTTAGTCCAGCATCGCGCTAAGTGATATCATCACAAGTGTGCCGGGTCCTACGCGACGCAATCCCGCCAACCCCGCCAGGCCCGGAAGGGAGCAACGGTAACGGGCCAGTGCGTGCGCAGTAGGTAGCCCGGTACATATCCACCTCGCCTCTGACACAGAACTTTTACACATCTCACGCATTCGAACCATCGCTTTCATAGACATCGAAGCACACGCTCATGGAAAATGGTTCTTTACTTTGCAGCAGATGGAGATGAGCCTTGAGCCTTATCGTGCGTCCTCATACGTCTCGACGCGCTAAAATCAGTGCCCTCGGAACCTATGTTCCTCCCCGCCTCCTGACCAATGCCGATCTCGAAAAAATGGTCGATACGAACAATCAATGGATTGTCGAACGAACCGGCATCCGTGAGCGGCACCTTGTAGAAAAGGGCCAGGCCACCAGCGACATGGCCGTGGAAGCCGCGAAGAAATGTCTCGCAGAGCGCGGCATCCAGCCGACAGAAGTAGAGGCCATCATCGTCGCGACCGTCACGCCAGACATGCTCTTTCCCTCATCCGCCTGCCTTGTGCAGGACAAGCTCGGCGCAAAAGGCGCATGGGGATTCGATCTATCTGCCGCCTGTTCCGGCTTTGTCTATGCGCTGCAGACCGGCTGCAAACTCATCGAATCCGGCGCACATTCCAAAGTCCTCGTTATCGGCGCAGACACCATGTCTTCGATCATCGACTACACAGACCGCGCCACCTGCATCCTCTTCGGCGACGGGGCCGGTGCTGTCCTGATCGAGCCGGCAGAAGAAGGCGAGATCGGCATGATCGATTTCGTACACGAGATCGATGGCTCAGGGGCCTGCTCGCTCTACATGCCCGGCGGCGGCAGCCTCAATCCGCCATCTGCCGAAACAGTGGCGAAAAAGATGCACTATGTTCATCAGGACGGACAGGCTGTCTACAAATACGCGGTGCGCAAAATGGCCGAAGCGACAGAAAAAGTGCTGACTCGCTGCGGCATCACGGGAGCCGATCTCGGCTGCTTTATCCCGCATCAGGCGAACAAGCGCATCATTATGTCGACAGCAGACCGCCTCGGCATGGATCCCGAGCGCGTCATCATCAACATTGACCGTTACGGCAACACCACCGCAGCAACCATTCCCCTCGCCATGCAGACCGCGCGCGAAGAAGGCCGCCTGAAGAAGTATGATCTTGTATTGGTCGCCAGTGTTGGCGCAGGCTTTACCACCGGAGCAGCGCTGCTTCGCTGGGAGATTTAGATGTTAGTTGAATTTGTCATCCTTCGCTTCTCTCAGGATGACAAATTCAATTACGAAGCCCGCACAGGTAAGTGAGCACTATGCTGCCCATGCCGATACTTCCATATCCCAAACACAATCCCGGCAACCAGCAATCCAATAAATACCCAGAGAATTACATCGGCCCATCCGGACAAGTAGCGCGCCCAAAGCCGCAGCACGCGCCTGCCGTAAGTCACTCCCAGCCACGCCACCAGGCTGTAACGCACAGTCCTTGCAGTTCCCAGCGACCAGAGAAACTGCTTGCGTGAGACGCCCAGCGCTCCCGCAGCGAGCAGAAAAGGAAGCAGCGGAATTGGTGGTGGCAGAACCGCAGCAACGGCCACACTTGCCATTCCATGCCGTTTTACCCATCCGCTGAGGTGCGCGTAGAAGCGCTTTGGGACGCGCTTTTCCAGCATCGTCTCGCCACCCTTCTTGCCTGCGCTCCATGTCAGGTAGCCGCCAATCACGCTTCCCGACACGCCGGCAAGGACCAGCAACCATGCCGCGCTGTGCCGCGCGGCCAGCAGTAGAATCAGCAGGTCCGTGCTGCCGGGAACAGGTAATGGAATCACCGAGGCATCCAGCAGCGAAACAGCAAAGATGCCGAACACGCCGAAGTGGACGAGCCAATGAGGAATGGGCGAGGCATGTCTGTGCGAATGGTGCGCTGCCGCATTCTGCCAATAGCTCACGCACTCTTGGACGCATTTTTACAAACGCGAGTCGCAAACCAACCGAAATTTATAGGAACCGCAGTTCCGGAACAGCAGGCAAAGCCCCGCACTCCATGCCGTAGCGATAAAACAGCCGCAGTCCTTCGATGCAGGCTTCATCCAGTTGGTAGTGGATATTGCGTGTCAGATAAGTGCGAATCGTATCTGCCGGCACTCGAAGCCGCGCAGACCATTCTGTAACCAGATCATTTATATGCGCCAGTCCGTTATCACGCGACTGCTGAAAATCCCGCACTACAGCCTCTGCGCTGATGCCCGCATCCTGTAGTCCCTCCGGACGCACTGCCCAGACAGCCGAAACCCATGCCGTCCCTGTCAAAGCTCGCCATTCACGGCCAAGATCGAGGTAGTGAAGTTTCTCGCCTGTGCGTTGCTCGCGTACTGCGCGGTCTTCGAGCGCCAGCAGTGCCGGATCGCCAATCAGCAAAGCCGCATCCGCAATCTTGAGCATCGCTTCAAGATCAGGAGCATGGGAAACGAATTCCACTCCTGCATTCCAATATTTGCGGAACAGAATTTGCGTATAAGCAGCTGATGTTCGCGATGAGGTATCAAGCGCAACTCTGTGCGCGCCGCTCACCCCATCGGCATGACGCACGACCAGAAGAATCGAACGGATATCACCCAGCGAAGCAATCGCGCATCCTGGAACAACAGCCAGCGAAGGCGCAGACGCAAATGTAGCAACCGGAACCAGCCCGATGTCTGCCGTGCCTTGAACCAATTCATCTGCACAGCCGGCGGGAGTGGTCTGATGAATCGAATAGCGCTCCGCCAGGCGGCTTTTGCCCGGTTCATGTTCGAAATCCCACATCAACGGCGCAGGATTGAGGAAGTTAATGGCAGCAATTCTTAAGTGATGCACTCGTTAGTGTAACAATGAGTCTCTCCGCGGTCCTTTGCGTTTTCTTGGCGTCCTTTGTCGGATGCCTCAGGTCTCGATTTTGAGACCTGGGATTTAACGTCATAACCCTCGGTAACTTGACTTCACATCGCATCGCGTCTACCCTCCGAGCAAAATCACAAATCAAAACCATTCAGGCAAAACACCGCCGAAAGTGCGCGCATATTGTCCACAAATCTCGAATCTGCCTTGCCGCCCACTGCCGGCTCCATAAACCAGGAGCGTCTCGCATGGCTTGCTCTCGCCCTTACTCCCGGCCTCGGCCCGCGCCGCATCCTGCGTGCCCTCCGCGAAGCCGGATCAGCAGAAGAAATTCTCCACCTGCCACTCACCGGACTCGAAGCTCTGCAATTCCCCGCGCAGGCCGTGCAGTTTATTGTCGACGGCAACGCGCTCGACGCAGCTAATAAAGAACTGGAAGTGATGCAGAAATCCGGCGCGTCGTTTCTCACCTACGCCGATTCGGATTATCCGGAGCGCCTGCGCGAAATCTTCGACGCGCCTGCTCTGCTCTGGATACGAGGTGATGCAGCCCTGCTAGCCAAACCCTCGATAGCAGTCGTAGGCACGCGCCATCCCACACCCTACGGATCAGGCATGGCTGAGATGCTCTCGCGCGATCTCGCCGCACGCGGGCTTGTGATCCTCAGCGGCATGGCGCGCGGTGTCGATACATCCGCACATAAAGGAGCGCTTGCCGCAAAAGGCAAAACCATCGCCGTTTGGGGAACCGGCATTGACGTCATCTACCCCAAGGAAAACAAAATTCTCGCCGAGCAGATTCTTGCCAATGGCGGCACAATCATCTCCGAATTTCCGCTGGGCACCTTTCCCGCTCCGCAGAACTTTCCCAAGCGCAATCGCATCATCAGCGGAATGAGCATCGGGGTCCTCGTTGTCGAAGCGGGCGAGCACAGCGGCACGCGCGTGACTGCGCGCTGTGCGCTCGAACAAAACCGCGATGTCTTCGCTGTGCCCGGCAACGTAACGACAAAGAACGCCTGGGGTCCTAACACATTGATTAAACAGGGAGCTAAGCTCACGGCTACGTGGGAGGACGTATGGGAAGATCTGCCTTCGCAGATTCGCCTCGAAGTGGATTCCGAATGCGAGCTTGCATCGAAAGCCCCCTCTGCTGCATCGTTATTTGAGGAAGCTCCCCTGCCGCCTGCTGAGACTCGGGTCATCAGCGTTCTTCGCCACGATGAAGCGTTGCAACTTGACGAGATCATGGAAAAGCTGGAACCTGAGCTGAGTTCATCAGAGGTGTTTACCGCACTCTTTGAACTGGAGCTTGCAGGGCGCATCAAGCAACTTCCGGGCAAGAACTACGTTAAAAGTTTTTGATATTCCCGTCAGCGTTGTCATGTATCCATTCGCGTGAATTTGCGTCTGTAGATAATGTGCGCTCTGGATTCGTTGCGGCAAAGCATGATAGCTTCCATAAGAATTCAGACAGTTGTACGTCTGTTTCAATTTGGAAGTACATCACTGAGCTTGGTTCAGTGGATTGGTTCAGTGGAATAGAGCAGGTTTAAGGTAGAAGCACCGGCCTTATCGGGCCCCCGGAACGCGCGATGTTCGCGTTTTGGGGTGATTTAGGCCGGTGAATCAGCGCGAGACATCCTGGGCTTTGGACCAGGATCATCGCAGTAAGTTGATTGAAGGAAACCAATGAGCAAAGCGCTTGTGATCGTCGAATCCCCTGCGAAAGCAAAGACGATCAACAAATATCTGGGTAAGGACTATACCGTCGAAGCATCGCTCGGACATATTAAGGACCTGCCCAAAAATAAAATCGGTGTTGACCTTGAAGACGGGACCTTCGAGCCGGAGCTGATCGTCATCCCCGGCAAAGAGAAAGTTGTCGACCGTCTCAAGAAGTTGGCGGCAAAATCAGACGCTGTCTATCTCGCACCTGACCCGGACCGCGAAGGCGAGGCCATTGCCGCGCACCTTGCCGACGAGTTGAAGAAGGTCGTCAAGAAGAACGCGATTCACCGCGTCACATTTAATGAGATCACACCGAAAGCCGTGCGTGATGCTTTTCAGCATGCGCGCAATGTCGATTCCCATCTCGTTGATGCGCAGACTACGCGCCGCGTCTTGGATCGTATCGTCGGCTACCAGGTTTCACCTCTATTGTGGGACAAAGTCCGCCGCGGCCTCTCCGCCGGCCGTGTGCAGACTGTCGCCGTGCGCCTCATCGTGGAGCGCGAACGCGAAATCAAGGCATTCAATCCAGTCGAATACTGGACCATCGACGCTGAACTCGAAGCACAGAAGAGTGCGCCATTTACTGCCCGTTTTGTCGGCATTAATGGTGAGCGTGCTCGCGTCGAGACCGTCGATCAGCCGGCACTGCCCGATCAGAAAATTACCGACGAGGTCATCGCGCAGCTGAGGAAGGCCGCATGGTCGGTGCGCAACGTGGAAAGCAAGGAGCGCAGGCGGAACTCGACCGCGCCCTTTACCACCAGCAAGCTCCAACAGGACGCATCGCGCCGGCTCGGCTTCAACGTCAAGCGCACAATGGGCGTCGCCCAGCGTCTCTACGAAGGTGTCGAGATCGGCAGCGAAACCGTCGGCCTCATCACCTACATGCGTACTGACTCGACGCGCGTAGCTCCGGAAGCCATCACCAACGTTCGCGAGTGGATCAAAAAGAAACTCGGCGATGCGTATCTGCCCGCCGCGCCCAACACCTTCAAATCCAAGAAGGACGCGCAGGACGCACACGAGGCCATACGCCCAACCGATGTCAGCCAACATCCTGACGAGATACGCCGTTATCTGAGCGACGAGCAATACAAGCTGTACAAACTCATCTGGCAGCGTTTCGTCGCCTCGCAGATGACGCCGGCAGTCTTCGATCAGACGACTGTAGATATCGTTGCCAGGGCTGACCGCAGTTATGACTTTCGCGTCACTGGCTCTGTCCTCAAATTCGACGGCTTCCTCAAAGTCTACGAAGAAGCCAAAGACAAAAAGGACGAAGACGACGAAGCGCTCGCGAACAAACTGCCTGCGCTCACCAATGGCCAATCGCTCAAGCTGAACGAATTGAAGCCGGAACAGCACTACACGGAGCCGCCTCCGCGCTACAACGAAGCTTCGCTTGTTAAAGAACTCGAGGAACAGGGCATTGGACGGCCTTCTACCTACGCGTCCATTATCAACACAATCCAGGACCGCGAGTACGTGCAGAAGATCGGTGGCCGCTCGGGTCGCTTTGTGCCCACCGAAATCGGGACTGTGGTGAATGATCTTCTGGTGAAGAACTTCCCCTACATCTTCGACACAAAATACACAGCTAAGCTCGAAGAGGAGCTGGACGACATCGAAGACGGCCGCGAGAAATGGACCGATCTGCTTAAGGGCTTCTACGGACACTTTGCCGAAGAGCTCGTGGACGCGAGCAAGCACATGGAGAACATCAAGCGGATGGAGAAGCCTACGGACGAGAAATGCCCGCTGTGCGGTTCACCGCTCGTCCTGAAGTGGGGCAAATTCGGCTCCTTCTACGCCTGCAGCGCGTACGACAAAAAGAAGAAGGACAGCTGCAGCTACACGCGCGAAAACTTCGAGGCCAAGCCGCACCTCCAAACCGAAGGTCAGGAAGCCGAACAGGAAGAAGAATATTGCGAAAACTGCGGGCGCGTGATGGTGCTGCGCAACGGTCCGTGGGGGCCATACATGGCCTGCCCCGGCTACAACGAAGACCCGCCCTGCAAGACCGTCCGCCGCCTGCACCAGAAGCAGCAGCAGAAACCGCCGGAACCGATTGACGAAAACTGCCCGAAATGCGGCAGCCAGCTCGTCAAGCGGCAAGGTCAGTACGGCGAGTTCATCTCCTGCTCGGCGTACCCGAAATGCAAGTACATCAAGCAGAACACCATCGGCGTCAAATGCCCGAAGTGCGGTGAAGGCGAAATCGTCGAGAAGAAGGCCCGTCGAGGCAACATCTTCTACGGCTGCGAAAACTACCCCAAGTGCGACTTCACCGCGAACTTCAAGCCGGTAGACAAGAAATGCCCGGAATGCGGCTCACCCTATCTGATGGAAAAAACGCTCAAATCCGGAGTTTACCTCGTCTGCCCAAACAACAAAAAGCCGGCAGCTGCCGACGAAGAAGAATCTCCGAAGAAGCGCAAGAAGAAAGGCGAAGAAGAACCGGCCGTCGCCTGCAGCTACTCAAAGCGAATCGGCGATGCTCCGGTCACAGAGAAGCCTACCGTCGAAACCCACGGCCCACTGCTAGAACAGGCCGTCTAAAGCAAATTCGGGATTCGATCTGAACAAAAATGAGTGTCACCCACCGGAGCGGAGTGGAGGGACCTGCAATTTGTTTTCCGCCACACTATTTTCTGTCTCACTCAAATTTGCGTTGCCGCAGATTTCCGGGCTGCGCCTTTTGCAGAATCGCGGCATCTGCTAATGTATACGGGACTAGATTTACGGAAGGTAACTAAGAAACGCGATGGCAAAGGCAGTCTGGAACGGCAAAACTATTGCAGAAAGTGATACTTACGAGACCGTAGAGGGGAACATCTACTTCCCGGAGTCGGCGGTTAAGCGGGAATTTCTCCGTCCGAGCTCGACCACCTCAACCTGTCCCTGGAAGGGCCTGGCGCGCTACTACAGCCTGCTGGTTGATGGGCAGGAGAATCAGGATGCCGCATGGTACTATCCCGATCCCAAGCCAGCTGCCCGTAACATCAAGAACCACATAGCTTTCTGGCGCGGCGTCGAGGTCGAAAAGTAACCGCTCCTCAGGATTTCTAAATGAAATT
>Ga0209581_1002656_pt1 | contig 16656 bp, 12 predicted proteins | sample Coa_R2_FD_187160 | JGI IMG/M metagenome (GOLD analysis project Ga0209581, IMG submission 187160) | Surface soil microbial communities from Centralia Pennsylvania, which are recovering from an underground coalmine fire - Coalmine... | ecosystem: Environmental > Terrestrial > Soil > Unclassified ...
TCTCGATCCGCTTGACCTCGTCGTCTCCGCGACTATTAAGTCGCGGCCCCATTGAAGCCATCCCCGCGACCGTCTTCGACAACCCGACCCTGCTGTCTCCGCGACTATTAAGTCGCGGCCCCATTGAAGCTCAGCCGCCTACGATCACGCAGGGCTTCGAGCTGGTGGTCTCCGCGACTATTAAGTCGCGGCCCCATTGAAGCCGAGCCTGGGCAGCTCGAAATCCTCGACGAGTATATCCGGGTCTCCGCGACTATTAAGTCGCGGCCCCATTGAAGCGTCAATGGGACTGTACTGCGCACCGCCGGTCTGACGTCTCCGCGACTATTAAGTCGCGGCCCCATTGAAGCTCTGCCTGATGTAGTCCCTCCGCCGGAAAACCCTCGCGTCTCCGCGACTATTAAGTCGCGGCCCCATTGAAGCAGCACATATGTGCCCTGTTGCCAGACGGGCTGCACCGGAGTCTCCGCGACTATTAAGTCGCGGCCCCATTGAAGCCCAGAAATGGTGTTCCGCCTGCATGGGCTTGCGTGGTCTCCGCGACTATTAAGTCGCGGCCCCATTGAAGCGATGCAAACTACCTGCGGGGCATTGCGATTGAGATGTGTCTCCGCGACTATTAAGTCGCGGCCCCATTGAAGCGCGGCGGCCATCCGCCGCGCGACTGAGCGGGTCGCTGTCTCCGCGACTATTAAGTCGCGGCCCCATTGAAGCTCTCCTTCTCCACGACGACCTCGTCCGGGAAAAGGACGAGGTCTCCGCGACTATTAAGTCGCGGCCCCATTGAAGCCTCTCTCTTCCCCCATACCCCCTTCTCTCTTCTCCGTCTCCGCGACTATTAAGTCGCGGCCCCATTGAAGCGCAGTACCGTGCGCTGCCGACAAACGCATAGAGTGTGTCTCCGCGACTATTAAGTCGCGGCCCCATTGAAGCGCTCCTCATGCGCCGGAAGCGGGAACGGATACCGGTCTGTCTCCGCGACTATTAAGTCGCGGCCCCATTGAAGCAGGTACCGTGGCAGAGCACAGTTCAGGCAACAAATCGTCTCCGCGACTATTAAGTCGCGGCCCCATTGAAGCTGGCGGATGATTCTGCGCGGTACAATTCTGCAGAATAGTCTCCGCGACTATTAAGTCGCGGCCCCATTGAAGCTCTGCAGGAAATGCAGAACCGCAAAACCAGACCCAGGTGTCTCCGCGACTATTAAGTCGCGGCCCCATTGAAGCCAGGAACACGGCAATACCCCCAGCCGGGCGCATGAATGTCTCCGCGACTATTAAGTCGCGGCCCCATTGAAGCTTCTTTCTCACTGCAGGATGGTTTTGTCATTGTAAACGTCTCCGCGACTATTAAGTCGCGGCCCCATTGAAGCATTCCGAAGAACTTCCGTGACCGGAGGGGGCGTGGGTTGTCTCCGCGACTATTAAGTCGCGGCCCCATTGAAGCATGACGCCGCTTCGACGGCAGCTGACGTCATAGAAGTCTCCGCGACTATTAAGTCGCGGCCCCATTGAAGCGAGCGCTTCTTCCCGCGGTGCCTTGAGCTCGCGCCCGTCTCCGCGACTATTAAGTCGCGGCCCCATTGAAGCCCGTTGACCGAGACGCGGGGAGTCGCGATAATCATGTCTCCGCGACTATTAAGTCGCGGCCCCATTGAAGCCTCCAATCTCTAACCGGCGAAGTGTATCCTGAGAGAGCCGTCTCCGCGACTATTAAGTCGCGGCCCCATTGAAGCCTTTTGTTTTCTCTAGGCACCTATAGTGAATTTTCGTCTCCGCGACTATTAAGTCGCGGCCCCATTGAAGCCCGACCGAGCCGAAGAAGTTGCCGAGCTGTCCCAGCGTCTCCGCGACTATTAAGTCGCGGCCCCATTGAAGCTTGAAGTACGATTCTTCAATCATCAGGTAACTGCCTGTCTCCGCGACTATTAAGTCGCGGCCCCATTGAAGCGAAGAAGTGTGCGGGCGTTTGATGGCGTTCGATGCACGTCTCCGCGACTATTAAGTCGCGGCCCCATTGAAGCGATGCACCTTCTGGCGTGTGCTCCGGTGCGATGTAATCCGCGTCTCCGCGACTATTAAGTCGCGGCCCCATTGAAGCCTTTGTCTATACGGAGCAGCCACGCATCGCGGCGAGTCTCCGCGACTATTAAATCGCGGCCCCATTGAAGCACGGGCTGCCACCCGGACGGGTGGATGATGTACTACGTCTCCGCGACTATTAAGTCGCGGCCCCATTGAAGCCTAACCTTGGCTTCTTGATCCGGAATGATTTCCTCCAGTCTCCGCGACTATTAAGTCGCGGCCCCATTGAAGCTGAGCGCGTGCTCGCCAACCTTCTGGACGAGCGGGCCGTCTCCGCGACTATTAAGTCGCGGCCCCATTGAAGCCTCTACAACAATCTGGTGACGATGATGGACTCGACCGGCGTCTCCGCGACTATTAAGTCGCGGCCCCATTGAAGCTTTGCATCTTGCGGGGGTTGAAGATTTCCTCATCCGTCTCCGCGACTATTAAGTCGCGGCCCCATTGAAGCGCGGAATAGACCCAGCGCGCCGGCGCCGCGCTTGCCGTCGTCTCCGCGACTATTAAGTCGCGGCCCCATTGAAGCCTCGACCGTCGCCACCCGCTCCTCGGTCGACTGGTCGGTCTCCGCGACTATTAAGTCGCGGCCCCATTGAAGCTTCGCGGCCTGGATGTAGAACCGCGCGGCCCGCTCAGGTCTCCGCGACTATTAAGTCGCGGCCCCATTGAAGCACGAATTCGAGCGTGGTCTCCACGCACGACTCGAAGTCGTCTCCGCGACTATTAAGTCGCGGCCCCATTGAAGCAGTGGACGAGCTCGACAAAGCTCGTCCAGAAGTGCACGCGTCTCCGCGACTATTAAGTCGCGGCCCCATTGAAGCCTCAATTGCGGGTCGCTCAGATAGGTGCGCATCTGAGTCTCCGCGACTATTAAGTCGCGGCCCCATTGAAGCCTTCCTTCTTCAACATTTCATCCCTCCATGAGATGCTGTCTCCGCGACTATTAAGTCGCGGCCCCATTGAAGCGGTCTGGCGCAGCATCAATGCGCCGGCGTACCCGGGAGTCTCCGCGACTATTAAGTCGCGGCCCCATTGAAGCAGCGATCCGGTCTCCGTCACAGGTCCCTCCCGTCGTCGTCTCCGCGACTATTAAGTCGCGGCCCCATTGAAGCACGGCCTTGATCTCTTTTGTGTCGTAAGAGTAAACGTCGTCTCCGCGACTATTAAGTCGCGGCCCCATTGAAGCCCAGTCGGGTTTCGTTTCCTGCGTCATGATTCTTCTGTCTCCGCGACTATTAAGTCGCGGCCCCATTGAAGCTTCTCCTTCCTGTTCCTGGCATGCCTGATGTAGAAAGTCTCCGCGACTATTAAGTCGCGGCCCCATTGAAGCCCTTTGTCCCTTGCGTGTCACAACAAAGCTTCCTGCGTCTCCGCGACTATTAAGTCGCGGCCCCATTGAAGCCTGCTCTTGCGCCACCTTGAAGCCATAGTCGAAGTTGTGTCTCCGCGACTATTAAGTCGCGGCCCCATTGAAGCCCAGAAGGTTCAGCAGGTCCGTCCGGGTCAATGATCAGCTCGTCTCCGCGACTATTAAGTCGCGGCCCCATTGAAGCTGAACAATGGCGCGCCCGGCAGGACTCGAACCTGCAGTCTCCGCGACTATTAAGTCGCGGCCCCATTGAAGCAAGAACTTGGAGTTGAACACGGCGCGGAAGTCGCGGCGTCTCCGCGACTATTAAGTCGCGGCCCCATTGAAGCGGGATGCTCAAGGATGCGGAAGAATTCATACTTCACGTCTCCGCGACTATTAAGTCGCGGCCCCATTGAAGCTGTATATCCTCTTTCATTGCAGCAATTGCTCTAGAACATGTCTCCGCGACTATTAAGTCGCGGCCCCATTGAAGCTCACAGAAATCATATCCGCGCTGCCAAGCTTCCCACGGTCTCCGCGACTATTAAGTCGCGGCCCCATTGAAGCAGTATCCTTCCAGAGATTTCGGATAATTCCGGCTTCTTGTCTCCGCGACTATTAAGTCGCGGCCCCATTGAAGCTCCGTGAACAAGCGCGAAGGCTCTCTGTATGGCCTCGTTTCCGCGACTATTAAGTCGCGGCCCCATTGAAGCATTCTGTTCCCCCTGAGGGAAGGTCCGCCTCTCGAGTCTCCGCGACTATTAAGTCGCGGCCCCATTGAAGCTTGCGCAGTGCCGTCCGAAATCCTAGGTGCTCTACCCAGTCTCCGCGACTATTAAGTCGCGGCCCCATTGAAGCGATGCAGACCAAGGCTGGCCGGGTTGGTCGGACCCGGGTTTCCGCGACTATTAAGTCGCGGCCCCATTGAAGCTATTATTTATATGGGAGTCGCCGGGGGGTTAACTCGTTTCCGCGACTATTAAGTCGCGGCCCCATTGAAGCTGCCCCGCCCGGCCGGCTTATTTTCCTGAATCCTTAATGTTTCCGCGACTATTAAGTCGCGGCCCCATTGAAGCTCATTATCACCGACGGATATTTTGCCGACAAGATAACCGTTTCCGCGACTATTAAGTCGCGGCCCCATTGAAGCCTAGGGTGTCGGGAATCCGCGGCCGGACGCTCTGGGTTTCCGCGACTATTAAGTCGCGGCCCCATTGAAGCCGCTGCTCGAGCTGCTTCTGTACTGCCTCTAGCTGGCGTTTCCGCGACTATTAAGTCGCGGCCCCATTGAAGCTCCGTGAACAAGCGCGAAGGCTCTCTGTATGGCCTCGTTTCCGCGACTATTAAGTCGCGGCCCCATTGAAGCGCGACAGTGGGTGCCACATAACCCGGGTCTACGGTCGTTTCCGCGACTATTAAGTCGCGGCCCCATTGAAGCTTCTCAGCAGTGGGACATGTGTCTACTGCTGAAGTATGTTTCCGCGACTATTAAGTCGCGGCCCCATTGAAGCACAAACAGGTCTTCCTCGGCTGTCCAATGATGGCCGAGGTTTCCGCGACTATTAAGTCGCGGCCCCATTGAAGCCCGCAATGGCCCCAGCCGTCCGAATCGGCTGGGGCCGTTTCCGCGACTATTAAGTCGCGGCCCCATTGAAGCACTCCGGAATCCACTGGGCGGCCTGCTGCAGCAGGCCGATGTTTCCGCGACTATTAAGTCGCGGCCCCATTGAAGCGCTACATGAAGCCGGTTTTTGGCGGCTGGTGGAAGGTTTCCGCGACTATTAAGTCGCGGCCCCATTGAAGCATCCTCACAGAACAATGTCACATCGTGAGATTGTTGTTGTTTCCGCGACTATTAAGTCGCGGCCCCATTGAAGCCTTAAAGCGCACGATAAGATGCGGCGCGAAAAAAAAGTTTCCGCGACTATTAAGTCGCGGCCCCATTGAAGCGCTTGCTAATAGGAATGCGCCGTGACTCCCAACATTCGTTTTCGCGACGATCAAGTCGCCACGGTGCTGAAATGCAGAAATTCGCTGGCTATGGGGAGGGGCTTTTCGTTGCGAGCTGTGGCGCTGCGGCGGCTGTAAAGGCAGCAGGCGTCGTGTGGGGTGTCCCTGGCGGGGCTTGCTTTTGGGTCGGGGATTTGATATGAAGAGAACCAAGCATCAGGAGTGTTCCGGGCCAGGCCTGGAACCGGCAACCGGGCAGGGAGACGCCACGGTGCCCTGAGCGGCAGGGAGCCGCTCGATGCGCGGAGCCGAGGCTCCGAAAGAAGGTCTCCCCTGAAAGAGGGCCGCCTGATGCTGGGCGGCTTTTTCTTTTGGCTCCTGATGCGCACCTCGAGCCTGGAAGGAGGCGCGCATCGATGACCCATCAGGTTGATCCTACCCGCCCGTTGATCATCAACATTCCCTATCGAATCCAGCCCGGGGAGGGCTTCGACCGGCGCTGGGAGGGCTTTCCCCACAACCTGCTCTATACCACGGTGATCCCGCCGCTGCCGGTGGGTTTGACGGCAGGGGCACTGGCGTGGATCTGCGCGAAAAGCTTCGGAGACCTGTTGAACGATCTCTGGCTGACGCACTGCATTCGGGCGGCCTGGTACTTCCCCGACGCCGACTCGTTTGTCGAGACAGGGCAGTTCCGGCGGCTCATCTACAGGCCCCTGCTGCCGGCTCCCTACTATGTGGAAGTGAGCTACGAAAAGCCGACTGACTGGCTCGTCATCGCCAAGTATCGCAAGGGCCAGTCGGTGGGCGAGACCCATGCTCCGGCCGACGACTTCGCCGGGGCGATGACCCTGGCCTCGCTGGCCGGCTGTGCGCCCGACGAGGCGCCTCCGGACTGGATCGCGCAGTTGCTGCCGCTCAGCTCGCATTACTTGCTCGAAGTGGCCGAGGTCGGCGTCTGGATCCCGGCGCAACCTTCGGCGGAGCCCGGCAGGCGGCCGCGGCCGGAGGACCCTGGCGGGGATCTTTTCCCCGGTTTGTGGATCACGGCCGGGCTTTCCGAGCAGGCCCCGGCACCGCCGGGCGGCCGGGAGTCGTTGCCGGAAGTGCTCTGGCCGTATGCGGGCCGAAGGCCCGACGGGCTCCCCCGGGGACTGGTGCGCTGCCCGCTCTGCGGGGAGCCGCGCGGCTGGTGCCTCGATCCGGATCCCGACCGCTGGGGCAGCGGGTTGTTCAAAATCAGTTGCCGGTGCGCGGTGAGCCTGTGCGAGAAATGCGGCAGGCCCTACGGTCCTCACCAGCCCATCAGCGACTTCTACGACGAACGAACCGACAGGATCATTCACGTGCCCTGGTTTGCGGGCCTGTCGCACCGCTGCCACCCCGAGAATCAACAACCCGGAGGGAACCGGGAGGAGGCGGAGCGATCCGGCGAGCCGGAAGAATCACAATCCGATGCGGATCGAGGCGCCGATTCCGTCCCCGCCGAAGCGGAGCCGAGGGACCGACCGCGAAAGTGGATCCTGTGGGTCCCGATGAGGTGGATCAAAGGCAAGGGCAGCGACCCGTCCTCCCGCCGGCGCCAGTGAGCCGGTATGGCGGGGCCGGCGCGCGGCCCGAGCTGGCGCAAGGCGACGCCCCGTGCCCGTCCGGTCCCGCTGCAGCTCTCCAACCCATCGCCAGCCGGACTTTGCCTTGCTGAGGAGGTCTGCCATGCAGGTTCCGATTCAAGGGCTGCCGCAGCCCCTGGAGGTGATCTATTTCCGGGACTACCCGGAACTGAAACTGGGGCAGGAGCCGATCCTGCTCACCGCCCCGCCTCCGTCCGAATCCGATCCCTTCGTATCGATCGTCAATCGGACCGAGGGGCCTGACTCTCCGATCACCGACCTGTTCGCTCATCACGAGCTGTTCCTGTACGAGGGCTACAACTGCTGGAACTATCAGCAGGTGGGCACGCTGCTCTGGGTCTCCCGATACGGGGGCCACAACCACCTCTCGCCCCTGCTGGAGCCGCTGTGTTTGCTGCCGGAGGACTGGAAGCGGCACATCCCGCCCCTTCTGGTCCAGGACCTGAAGCTGTACCAGAAGATCGTCCCCGACGGGCTGATCATGCTCTGGGGTCTGCTGCGCTACCGCAAATGGCCGGTGCTCCCCCATCACGAGCCCAAACTCAGCAGCGAAAACGAGGTCATCAGCCAGGCGATCGAGCACGTGGCCGGCCTGGCGCGGAACCATCAGCCGCTGGAGCTGGAGTGGCTGCTCGGGCTGTACCCGCACCTGCGCTGAAGCCTCGCTGCCTGCGGGCCCTGGCGGGAAGCTGGCTGCCCGATAACACCCCCGGCCGGCCTCCCGCTACCGGTGCCTGCTGCAGCAAGGGCGGGCCAGCGCTGGCGGGCGGTGCAGGGGCAACTCACACCCGGCGGAATCGCCACACCGGCAAGCAGATACACCGGGTCGACCTACTTTGCGGCGAGAGGACGCGAGTGGACAGCGCAGACGGCGTGCAGGCCACTCCCGCCGGCACACACAACCGCTTCATCGAGCCTCGTGCAAAGTACCTTCACACGACTCGGTGTCAATTCTGGTGTCGGTTCGTTTCGTTTTTTGGGTGCGATTTCCCTTGCTGGCCGGGTCTATGGGGAGCGCTCGAAAACGGTAGAATATGTGTTACGTATTGTAACGCAAAGTGTAGCGAAAATTGTAGCGACTACTGGCTTACAGGGCTTGTCACCCATTTTTGGCGATCCTTTATTTTCAATCACTTAAGAGTGGTTGATACCGGTTCGTAACCCCCTAATTTTTCTTTGCAAGCAGGGGGTCGCGGGTTCGAATCCCGCCACGTCCACCAGCACTTCCCAGCACTTCATCCCTCCTCCCAGCGAGCCGTTGACAGAGGCACCGCACGTGGCGAAAATCCTGCGGCGCGTGGCGGAAATCCTGCCGCAGCTCTAGCCGGGAGCAGCATGATGAGCACGACGAGTCTCGGGCAGGAAGGTCGGGAGCAGCCGGCAGTTCCCTCGCCGAGCTGGTACCGGCATCGTGGTGCCCTGTTCGGGCTCTCGATCTGGTTCGGCTGTGTGCTGGGCTACGTGCTGGCGGCTGTGCTGCATCAGCCGCGCCTGCCCATTTTTGCTCTGATCGAGCAGCGCTACGGTGTGGAAGGAATGCGGCTGGTGTTTGCCGCCGCACTGGCCGTGAGCGCCGCGGGATTCTGGCTCCGGCTGTGGGGAGCGGGCTACCTGGCCAGTGCGGTGGTATGGAGCCGGCAGGCGCAGGCCGAGCGGCTCGTGATGGCCGGACCTTTTCGCTATACGCGGAACCCGCTCTACCTGGGCAATCTTCTGTTATTTGCCGCGTGCGGGGTGCTGGTTGCACCGACGGCGGCGGTGCTGCTGGTGGTGGTGGGATGGCTGGCGCTGAGGGCCTGCATTGCGCATGAGGAGAAAGTTCTCGGCAGGCGCTTCGGCGCCGCCTTTGACGCTTACTGCCAGCAGGTGCCGCGGTTTTGGCCGCGTCTGTTTGCAGCGGTCCAGTCGAGCGAGCATCGGTTTGTAGGCGCTGAGGCTCTGCGATCGGAGCTTGGCATCGGCTTCTGGGTCGTCGGCTGGGTCGTGCTGCTCGCCGGTGGTCCGCGGTGGGAGTGGTTGTTCTGGGTGCTGGTGGTGGCCGGGCTGCTCTGGCCGCGGCTGTTCCGCCGGGCCATCGCCGTCTAGCTGAGCCGGCGCGCTCTCAAAGCAGTTCAATCCGCTCGCCGAGCGTGGGCACCCGCGCCGACCAGCCCAGCCGTTCCTCGACCAGGTTGCGCAGGGCCATGGCGGGGCCCGGCTCGCCGTGTACGACGAACATCCGCGCCGGCGGCCGTGTGAATCCTCGCAGCCAGCGCAGCAGTTCGTTTCGATCAGCGTGCGCCGAAAACTGCGGCAGCTCGACGATTTCGGCCCGCACGGGGATTTCGTGCCCGTGGAGATGGAGGGTGCGCGCTCCGTCGAGCAGCGCCCGTCCGGGCGTGCCTTCGGCCTGAAACCCGACGATGAGGACCGTATTACGGGCGTCGGGCAAACGTTGCTCGAGGTGGTGCTGGACGCGGCCGCCGGTGGCCATGCCGCTGCCGGCGATGATGATGGCGGGCTCGCGGACGGCGTTGATCTGCTTGGACTGCTCTACCGAGCGCGTCATGTGGACCTCGTGCGTGTTCAGCGGATCGAACTGTTTTTCCTCGCCGACGAAGGTCAGGTTGTGGTCTTCGTGGTGCTTTTCATACAGGTCGGTGACGCTGATGGCCATGGGGCTGTCCAGGTAAACGGGCAGGTGGGGAATGAGGTCGCGATCCTCGAGCTGGCGCAGCACGTAGAGCAGCGTCTGTGTACGGCCGACGGCGAAGGCCGGCACGACGACCACGCCACCGCGGTCAGCCGTACGGCGAATGGCCGCGCTGAGCTGCGTGTAGTCGTCGTCATGGGGATGGTCGCGATCGCCGTAGGTGGATTCGCACAGCAGCACGTCAGCCGCGGGAACCGGCGTGGGGTCCTTCAGGATGGGCTGGCCGTAGCGGCCAATGTCGCCGGAGAAGGCCACCACCGTGCTCCGTCCCTTCTCGCGCACGGTGAGCTCCACGATGGCCGAGCCCAGAATATGGCCCGCATCGTAGAGCCGGATGGAAAACTCCTCGCTGATCGTGTAGGGCCCCGAGCGGGGGATGATCTGGAACTGCTGCAGGGCGGCCTGCGCTTCGGCCACGGTGTAGAGCGGCAGCGGCGGGTGATGCCGGCTGTAGCCTTTGCGCGCCGCGTGGGCCGCGTCTTCTTCCTGCAGGTGTGCGGAATCGGGCAGCAGCAGCGCGCAGAGGTCGCGCGTCGCCGCGTTGGCCAGAATCGGTCCGGCGTAGCCGTCGCGGACCAGGCGCGGCAGGTAGCCGGTGTGATCCAGGTGGGCGTGGGTCAGGACGATCCAGTCCACAGTGTCCGGTGCGATCGGTAGCGGCTGCCAGTTCAGCTCGCGGAGCTCCGCCGGCCCCTGAAAAAGCCCGCAATCCACCAGCAGGCGTCGGCCGCCGGCTTCGACGAGATACTTCGATCCGGTGACGCAGCGTGCGGCGCCGAGAAAGGTCAGCGTGGCCATGGGCGCGATTCTAGCGCAGTACGTACGGCAGCGGGTGCGTTTGACAGCCTTCGCGCTGCCGCCTATGCTCTGCGCCCAGCGGAGACTGGACATGCGCAGGCTGCTGCTGGCGGCGATGTTGCTCGGGCTGGTCACGGGTGTGGACCACGCCCGTGCCGGCCGGCCGCGCCTGCAGAGCTCTTCAGCAGGGTTGGAGCTTTCCTGGCTCGATCCGAGCTGCAAGCCCTGTGAGAATTTCTTTCAGTTTGCCGACGGCGGCTGGCTGCGCACGCACGAAATTCCGGCCGCCTATCCGGCCTGGGGCCTGTTCAACGAGTTGCAGGAAAAGAACCAGCAGGTGCTGCACGAACTGCTCGAACAGGCAGCGGCACAGAAGGCCCCGACGGGCAGTCTGGACCAGAAGCTGGGAGATTTTTACCGTTCCTGCATGGACACCCGGCAGATCGACGCCGCGGGTCTCGGGCCACTGCAGGGCGAGCTGCGGCGTATTCAGGCGATTGGCTCCCGGCGGGCACTCGAGGCGGAGCTGGTACGGCTTCACCGCCTGGGTGTGGGCGCCCTGTTCCGGTTCGGCGCCACCGCGGATTTCAAGAATAGTTCCGAAGAGATTGCCGAGGCCGCGCAGGGCGGGCTCGGCCTGCCGGATCGCGACGACTATCTGAAGGAAGAGGCGCCGGTGCGCCGGCTTCGCGAACAGTACCGGCAGCACGTCGAGCGGATGCTGCACCTGCTCGGGGAATCCGAAGCGCAGGCCCGTGCCGACGCCGAAGCCGTTTTGCACATCGAAACGGCTCTGGCGCAGGCTTCGATGAGCCGGGTGGAGCTCCGCCAGCCGGAGAAGACCTATCACAAGATCAAGGTGGCGGAGGTGCAGCAGCTCACCCCGCACTTCTCCTGGAACCGGTACCTGCGCGGTGTGGGAGCAGCCCGGGTTGCCGAACTCAATGTGGTGCACCCGGAATTTTTCCGCGCCGTGGACCGCGAACTGGCCACCGTACCGCTCGAGCAGTGGAAGGCGTATCTGCGCTGGCATCTGGTGCACGCACTGGCAACGGCCCTGCCCAGCGCCTTTGAGGAGGAAAATTTCAATTTTTACGGCCGGGTGCTGACCGGAGCGCAGCAGCCGCGCCCGCGCTGGCAGCGCTGCGTGCAGGCAACCGACCGCCTGCTGGGTGAGGCTCTGGGCCAGAAGTACGTCGAACGCACGTTTCCGCCGGCGGCGAAAGAGGCGGCTCTGAAGATGGTCCGGAACCTGATCGGGGCGCTGCGCGAGGACCTCGAGACGCTGGACTGGATGGAACCGGCAACCCGGCAGGCCGCACTCGAAAAGCTCGACCGGATGACGATCAAGATCGGCTATCCCGACCGGTGGCGGGATTACCGGGCCTTTCATGTGGTGCGCGGGCCCTATGTGGTGAACGTCCTCGCCGGGCGGGAGTTCGAGTTTCAGCGCGAAATCGCCAAGATCGGGCGGCCCGTGGATCGCACCGAATGGGAGATGACGCCGCCCACGGTGAATGCCTATTACAGCCCCCTGCACAACGAAATCGTGTTTCCGGCCGGGATCCTGCAGCCACCGTTTTTTGATCCGGCAGCCGATGATGCACTCAATTACGGCGGCATCGGTGCCGTCATCGGGCACGAACTCACGCACGGATTCGATGACGAGGGGCGAAAGTTCGACGCCCGTGGCAACCTGCGCGACTGGTGGACCCCGGCGGATGCACGGCGTTTCACCGAGCGGGCCGAATGTGTGGCCCGGCAATTCGACAACTATGTGGCGCTGGACGATCTGCACGAAAACGGGCATCTGGTGCTCGGCGAGAGCATCGCCGACCTGGGTGGCCTCACGATCGCGTACCGGGCCTTTACCACGACTCCCGAATTTCGCTCTGGCAAAAAGCTTCAAGGATTCACTCCCGCCCAGCGGTTCTTTCTGGCCTACGCGCGCATCTGGGCCGAAAAGGAGCGGCCGGAGTACATTCGGCTGATGGTGCAGGTCAACCCGCATCCGCTGGCGCGGTATCGCGTGATCGGTCCGCTGGCGAACCTGCCTGAATTTGCGCGTGCCTTCGGCTGCAGAAACGGCGATCCGATGGTGCGCCCGGCCGAGCAGCGCTGCCGGATCTGGTAGCGCGACCGAGTTCAGTCAATGTCCCGGGGAGGCTTTGGCGGCAGGTTAGGCGCCGATCCCGCCGTCGCGCTGCGGTAAAGCCCCAGAGTCTCGATCGCCGCCGCAACCGCCTCCGGCAGGGCGTCGCGGACCGGCTCACCACGTTTGAGCCCTTCCCGTACCGCAGTCGAGGAAATCCGTACGAGCTGCGGATCGAGCTGCAGGCGATGGATGCGGTGGGCATAGGCCCGCAGGAGAGGGTCGCTGGCGGGATCGAATTTTTTCTCCCGGTCGGCGACCGCCACCTCGAAGCGGGAGAACATTGCAGCCAGGGCGGCGGCCCGGTCCGGATAGGGCCAGGCGAGCAGGATGCGCTCGGCCGCATCGCTCCCCAGCAGGAAGTAGACCCGGGTTCCCGCGGGATAAACCGGCGCAAGGGCTTCGTAGATCTCCAGCAGCAGCGCCCCTGAACACAGCGCCGCTCCCATGCGGGGATGGTTCTCCAGGGCACGCCGCAGCAAATCGGCGCGCACGCTGAGCGGCAGTTCCAGTTCCGGTTTGTGAGGCAGACGCGCCGGCAGAACGCAGACGACTTCGTGCAGATCGAGCTGGGTGAGGGCGGCCTCGGCCAGTGCCAGATGCGCGCGTGTGGGAGGGTTGAACGGGCTGCTCAAGACGCCGAGTCGCGGCGCAGCCGGCCGTCGGGCGTGGATGCCCTGCGGTGCCTGGCGCAGCCAGACCCAGCTCGGCCGGTCTTCCATGGCGCTGTGCAGATGCCCGCCGCGGCCAGCGGAAACGCTTACGGCATGGCTACCGGAAGATCAATATAGGACGCGAAGGTGCGGGAGCGGTAGATGCGCTGCGTGGCTCGCTGAAAGTCCTGCGGCCGCGCCAGGAAAATGTTGGGCACGAAGCGCTGCGGGTTGCGGTCGTAGAGCGGGAACCAGGTGCTCTGGATCTGCACCATGATGCGGTGGCCTTTGAGGAAGGTGTGGTTGTTGGTGTGGAGATCAATGGTGTAGGCAGTCACGGCCCCGGGCCGGATCGGTTCGGGATGCGAGAAGCTGTTGCGGAAGCGGCCACGGAGGATTTCACCGGCCACCATCAGCTCGTAGCCGGCCAGTTCGTGCTGCGTGGCGTAGTCCTCGGGATAGACGTCAATGAGCTTGACCACCCAGTCGCTATCGCTGCCGGTGGTGGACGCAAAGAGATGGGCGACGATGTCGCCGGTCACGGTGAGGTCATGGTCGAGCGGAGGTGTTTCCCAGGTCAGCGTGTCGGGTCGGTTCTCGACGAATCGCTGATCTTCGACTTCCCAGGTGTACCAGCGGCTGCCCGGCCCGTAGGTCTGCTCGACCGGACGGTGGCGATAGGGCACGGGGTGGAAGGGGTCGGAGAGGTAGCTGTCGAACGCCGGTCCGGATTCGCGGGGAGGCTCGAAGGCCAGCCGGCCGCCCTCACGTAGATAGAGCCGCCGGTGCTCGATGTTCTCCTGCGGGGGCCAGGCGCTGTAGGCCTGCCAGCGGTTGCTGCCGGTCTGGAACGTAAGCACCTTCTGCAGCGGCAGCTTCCCCCGGTCCTTGAGCCAGTAGGCGAACCACGCAGCCTGGATTCGCTCCCGGAAATACCGCGACGTGGGACTGCCGAACGGAATCGGTCCCAGCCGGTCTCCCTCGCCGCGCGCCCAGCCGCCGTGGTTCCACGGGCCGACGACCAGATAGTTGTAATGGTGGACGTCGTGCTTTTCCGAGGCTTCGTAAATTTTCAGCGGACCGTAGAAATCTTCCTGATCCCACCACCCGGCCACATTCAGATTGGGCACGCTCAGCGTCAGCCGCTCGAAGTAGGGCCAGGTGGCCTGGCGCTGCCAGAAGCTGTCGTAGTTGGGATGCTGCACGAAGTTTTCCCAGGTGGGAATGCGCCCGTGGAGGTAGAGCCGGTCGGCGTTGCTGAGCGGCCCCAGGGCCAGATACCACTGGTAGGTGTCGTAGCGATCGAAGTGGAAAGGAATGACCGTCTTCCCGGTTTCCATCATGGCCGCGTACTCGAAGCCGTAGCTGAGGCGGAAGGCGCCGTTGTGGTGGAAGTCGTCGCCGAGGAACATATCGGCAGGCGAGGCCTGTTCGGAAGCCGCCCGCAGCGCCGGATGCGGGTGCAACAGCGCCATGGCCGTCAGCCAGCCGCCGTAGGAGATGCCCAGAATGCCGGCGCGGCCGTTGTTTCCGGGAACGTTCTTCAGCAGCCATTCGATGGTGTCGTAGGTATCGGTGCCTTCGTCAATGCAGCCGGGCCGCGGCGGCTCGCACGGCATGCGCTGCATGACGAACTGGCCCTCGGAGCCGTAGCGCCCCCGGATGTCCTGGAAGACGAAGATGTAGCCGTCGGGAATCATTTCGCGATACAGCCCGAGCAGGCGCGAAAATCCCTGTTCGTCGTCGTTGAGGCCGTAAGGGGTGCGGGTGATCAGGAAAGGCAGCGGCTCGCTGGCGTTTTTGGGAATATAGATTTCGGTGTGCAGGCGGACGCCGTCGCGGGCCGGGATCATCACGTCCTGTTTGGTGAACACGGCGGCCAGCGACGAAGTCGGCGACGGTTGCTGGCGGCCAATGGCCAGAGCCGCCAGCAGGGGCACGAGTGCGACCAGCAGGACGAAGTGCAGCAGCCTGGTGCGGTTCTTCATGGCTTCCTCAACGGGCAAAAATGTAGCCCTCCAGTCGGGCCTCACCATACCACATCAGGTGACCGGCGGCTGCAGGGTGGCGACAGCCTGTTCGAGCCGCGCGGTGATCTCTTCGGCAGAAAGTTCGGGCTGGAACTCGAGCGGCGCGCCGACCGTCACGCGAATCTTTCCGGGCGGCGCCCAGCGGCGGCCGGCCCGCTTGAGTTCCCACAGCCCTTCGATGCGGACCGGGACGACAGGCAGGCGCAGCCCGCGAACCAGCAGGCCGATGCCGGGACGAAACGGTTGCAGGCGGCCGTCGGGAGTTCGGCCGCCTTCGGGGAAGATCAACAGGCTGTAGCCGCGATCCACGCAGGAGCCAGCGTACTGGAAGCTTTCACGGAAACCGGAACGCTGCGGCAGGGAGAAGACGTTAAACAGCGCCACCAGCAGCACGTAGACCATTTGCCAGCCCAGCCGCCGGAGCCAGCCAGCGGTCGCCGGCGGATGTCGCATGGCAGCCAGCCGTTCGCCTTCCATCGCCACCGCGATGCGATGGCGCAGGCGAGCGGGCAGTGCGGCCAGCACGAACCCGACGTCAATGCTCGTGATGTGATTGGAAACCACCAGCACGGGTCCCCGGACGCCGCGCAGTCGCTCGCGGCCCGACACCCGCGGCCAGCCCAGAAGCAGCAGCGCAGGCCACCAGAGCAGATAGCCGGCCAGAAGGCGCAGCAGGCGCACCGGCTCGGCCAGAGCCCATGCCGGATACGGGTAGGCGAGGCGGGGTTCCGGTGCGCCCGGTGCTGTCAGCAGCCGTTCCAGATCCGCCACGGTCGTGGTTTCCGTCACCGCGGCCTCGTCGAGCTCGACCTGGTAGTGCTCTTCGAGGGCGGCCAGCAGCTCGACGCGCTCGAGTGAGCTCAGGCCCAGTTCGCGGCCCAGTGCGGCCTCGGGCCGGACGCGCTCGGCCGGCCGGCCCGTCAGGCGTGCCAGCAGCATGGAAAGTTCGCCAGCGGGCTGGGCCGCGCCCGCAGGCGCCGGGCTGCCCAGCCGTTCCCGGGCGAACGATTCGATGCGGTGGAGCTGGGGCTTGCCGGTGGGCGTGCGCGGGAAATCCGCTTCAGGCCAGATGAGCCAGTGCCGGATCTTCTGATGCCCGGCCAGGTGGCGGTTGGCCTCGGCAATGGCCGCTTCGGCTTCGGACGCGCCACCACCGCGCAAGAGCAGCACGGCGCAGGGCACCAGGTTGCCATCCTCGGGCAGGCCCACCACGACTGCATCGCGCACCACCGGCTGCCGTTTCAGGACCGCTTCGAGGTCCTCGGGATACACCTTCATCCCTTCCGGTGTGACCAGGACGTTCTTGCGCCGGCCT
>Ga0209581_1002660_pt1 | contig 16629 bp, 15 predicted proteins | sample Coa_R2_FD_187160 | JGI IMG/M metagenome (GOLD analysis project Ga0209581, IMG submission 187160) | Surface soil microbial communities from Centralia Pennsylvania, which are recovering from an underground coalmine fire - Coalmine... | ecosystem: Environmental > Terrestrial > Soil > Unclassified ...
ATCAGAGAGCCAGTAGCAGTATCTATACTGAAGAGAGGCTTGACCATAGTGAAAGAGAATAATAGGTCGCAGAATTGTATCAATTAACGCGTACCCTATCGCAAAGAGCGTAAACTCAGGATATTTTTTCCACCGCCCACGGACCACCAGGGTGACCAGTAGGCATACTTCAACTACATAACACGAGTATTGCAATAGTTGAACAAAAACTGAGCCCATCATGAGCGGCACCTCCTGTTGAGGGCGCGCTCAGCAACTGTGGCACAAACAGCTTGGGCCCCAAAATATAACCCACTATGAAAGCGATCTTGGATGAAGCTTGCATCAACTACGCTGTTGCAATCGTCCCAATGCTGGCCAGACTGCGGAAGGGCGGAACCGGCGATCCCCCGATGGAAGCCGTCAGACTGCGGAAGGGCGGAACCGGCGATCCCCCGATGGAAGCCGTCAGACTGCGGAAGGGCGGAACCGGCGATCCCCCGATGGAAGCCGTCAGACTGCGGAAGGGCGGAACTGGCGATCCCCCGATGGAAGCCGTCAGACTGCGGAAGGGCGGAACTGGCGATCCCCCGATGGAAGCCGACTTCGGAGTTGGACTTACACCAATCGGCAGCGGATGCGCCTGCAATGTTGCGGGCTGTGTTAAATGGGGGTTCGAGCCATTCCATAATGTCGCCGAACTTTCAGCGTTGGCAAAAGCTTTACGAAGAGAAACGCTTGCAAAAACGATCAGAAACGCAAAGAATAGAGAAACCAGTTGCTTTTTCATAGACTCCCCTCCAGGGGTAAATTTTGGGTCAGAATCCGACCCTCTGGAGGTAGAGCCTAGGTTAAAGCCAGATAGGAATCAACTTCTTTATTCTGATTACCTACCTATCATGTCACAGTAATAGAATAACCTCTTCTTGTCAAGTATTATTTTTTATACTGACTTGATCGTAAATATCTTCCCTTAAGTGTCCTGTCCAATCTCCCATGAGAACTGGCTGCGCCGGAATGTCTATTCCGTAAAGGCTATCGCAAACAGTGGAGATTCTTGCCTTCTGCTCGCATTTGACACGCTGCGTCACAGAAAGGGAGAGATGCTCAAATGCTTCTACGCCCTGATTTTCGACTTGCAGATACACTTCCATAGCCTTCAAAGGTGATTTCGTCATAACCCACATAAAACTTTAGAGAAATTTTTTATCTTCGATGGACTGACGGATAGGTCTCCTTTCAGACCGCCAGAGGCAAAATCACGCCGGTTGGGCACTGCGATCCTCATGAGGGCACACTGTCTCTCTCAAGGTCTTTATCCAATTGACCTTAAGGGAGGGGAATGGCATCATCATTTATAACAATGTGCATACCGGCGAACGGGAGACCATAAATCATGACGAAAAGAATTTGGCTTTATTGTGTGGTTATGGCGGTCGTGGCGGTTTTTTTCTCCAGTACACGGAGCGGCGCCGGATATCCACAATCCTCTCAAGGGCCTAATCAACAACCGGGCGAGACGGTGATTATTCCCAAACACCAGCAGCAACAACAGGAGCCACAGCAAGGTCCCAATCAGCAGCCGGGTGAAAACGTTCCTATTCCCAAGGGGCAGCAAGCCCCTCCTCCCGAGCAAAAGCAGCCGGAAAAGGTCAATCCCAGCCAGATTTACACTTTATCGACGACCACAAATCTGGTGAATGTGGATGTGCTGGTCACGGACAGTGATGGAGACCCGATCACGAATCTCCAGAAGGATAATTTCAGGGTTTATGATGACGGAGTACAACAAACGATCTCGAATTTCGGCGCTGTCCAGGCCCCACTGACGGTTTGCATGGTGGTCGAGTTCAGTAATGAGTGGTGGCCGTTGCTCTATCAAGCTTTGGAGTCAGCTTACACCTTTGTCAATTTCATGCAACCGAAGGATTGGGTGGCGGTGATCACATTCGATTTAAAGCCCCATATCCTAACGGACTTCACTCACGATCGCAGTCAGGTGGAGGGCGCGCTCAACGAATTGCAATTTCCGGGCTTTTCAGAAATTGATCTTTATGATGCGCTAGCCTTCACTGTGGACCGCATGAAGGATATTCAAGGACGCAAAGCCATCCTGGCGATTGTGAGCGGCTTCGATACTTTCAGCAAACTCACCTACGATCAGATGCTCAAAATCGCCAAAGCTTCTACAACTCCGATTTACCCCGTCAGTATTTTGGAATGGGTTGCTGTGCGGATGCCTGGAGGATATAACATTAATTACTGGCAGGCGCGGAATGGGTTAAATTACATTGCCAAATATTCAGGTGGCCAGGCATATTTCCCGCGTTTTGAGGGTGAGTTGCCCGGCATTTATCGCCAAATCGGCGACCAGCTTCGCAGCCAATACAGCCTGGGCTTTGTTCCCACTGATAAGGAAAGGAACGGGAAGTATCACAAGCTTAAGGTCGAGTTGGTCGATGCCCAGGGAAATCCTCTGAGAATCGTCAATCAGAAGGGCAAAGTCGTTAAGTATCGGCTCGTATACCGCGAAGGATATTACGCCCCGAAGGGTTAGAAAGCGCAAAAGAGCGCTACAAAAGACTGAAGACTCGCTCGCGCAGTCCCCTCACTCGATGCTTCGCATTACCCTTGCTCCCAAGGGGGCGAGGGTTCGATAGTTCGATGAAGACTTTTTTCCCGCCCAATTTTTTCACAGATTCTCAGTCTGGAAGAGGATGTGGGGGCAAGGAGCGGCGGTGGGAAGGCGGACGCGTCGCAATCTCGGGTGAAAAACTCGCCCAATTTCTTATCAGTTTTCGCGTTTGAAGAGCATTCAGTTTGCCGTGAGCGAACGGTTGACAGAAGAACAGCTTCTCGCATGCATTGACCGAAGCCGTCTTCCGCATCACGTTGCGGTGATCATGGATGGCAATGGCCGCTGGGCGCAGAAGCGCAAACTGCCGCGCATTGCAGGTCATCGTGCGGGGATGCGTGCCGTGCGCCAGGCCGTCGAGGCTTGCCGGCAGTTGGGAATTCCTTATCTCACCCTCTATGCTTTCTCGGTTGAGAACTGGAAGCGCCCTCAGACGGAAGTGGATTTGTTGATGGCCTTGCTCAAAGAGTATCTCAAAAAGGAAATGACGGAGTTGCAGCGCCAGAACATTCGCTTGCAGGTGATTGGGCGCATGCAGGAGTTACCCAAAGGCGTTCAACGGGATTTGAGGCAGGCACTGGAAAGCACCCGACGCAATACCGGCCTGCAATTGACGCTAGCCTTGAATTACGGAGCACGCGCCGAATTGGTGGATGCTTTTCGTAAGCTGATGAGGCTCTCGAAGAGGGATCAGAAATTCAAGATGAGCGAAAACCTCATCAGCCAGAATCTCTACACCCGAGGAATGCCTGATCCGGATTTGCTGATTCGCACGAGCGGCGAAATGCGATTGAGTAACTTCTTGCTCTGGCAGGCAGCCTATGCAGAGTTCTGGGTGACCGAGACTTTGTGGCCGGATTTTACTCACAAGGACCTTTATCAGGCGGTGTTCGATTTTCAGCGGCGGGAGCGACGTTATGGCGGCCTGGGGCACTCCTCAGCAACAGGCGTCTGAGCGCGCGCCATGATGCCAAACCCTGATCTTGACTATGAAAACTCGCGTCCTTACGGGAATCGCCATCTTGATTCCTTCCGTCTACCTGATTGGCTGGTCCCCCAAATGGTTGTTCCTGGCGGTGCTCGTCGTCCTGGTTGAGCGTGGCCTTCATGAATACATTCTCATTGTCCGGCAAACCGGTTTTAATATTCTTCCGGTCGTCATGTACGTTTCAGGAGCCGCCGTCTGCATGGTGCGCTGGCCGGACCTCTACGATCATGGCATCTTGTTATGGGTGCTTTCCTGGCTTCTCCTGCTGTTGATTCCTCTCTGGGCTCTCAGAAGGATTTCCCACCTTGAACAGTATCTGGAGACCGTGAGCACAACCTTATTTGGAATCTTTTACGTGGCGTTCACTTTTTCCTGCCTGTTTCCGTTGCGATTCTCAGGTATGGCCTCTGATCTCGCAGACGGACGCCAGATTGTCTTCTTCCTGTTCGCGGTGATTTGTGTGGGAGATATTTTTGCATATTTCACCGGGCGGGCATTGGGTCGGAAGTCAATGTCTCCCCGGATTTCACCCAAAAAGACCTGGGAGGGCGCCTTGGGAGGATTGGTCGCAAGCGTGATCCTGGGGTGGGTTTATGCCAGATGCTTCTGGCGAGGAAGGAATGGGGAAATCATTCTCCTGCTTGCATTCCTGGTGGCAGTCGCGGGCCAGATGGGGGACCTGGTGGAATCCGCCCTGAAGCGGGGAGCGCACCTGAAGGATTCGGGTGCGCTTCTGCCGGGGCATGGGGGGCTCCTGGATCGAGTCGATAGTTTGCTTTTGGGGGCTCCGGTGTTGTGGCTGGCACTGACCTTAAGAAGTTATATTCATTAAAAGCTTTGCCTCGAGCTGAGATTCTAAGACGAGCGAGGCGTCAACTTGGATTGAGTCGGCACCACCCCTCTTGCCCGGCACGCTCCACTCCTCCGAGGGGAAAGAGCCAGGATGAGAGGATATAGAGAGAGCGGGAGATCTGAATGGTGAAAGGCCTGTGCATTTTAGGGTCAACGGGTTCGATTGGGCAGAACAGTCTGCGCGTAGTCCGGAGTTTGCCGGATCGGTTTAGGGTCGTCTCGCTTTCAGCAGGCAGGAAGTTGGACGTTTTAGCCGAACAGGTGCTTGAATTCAGACCTAAACTTGTTGCGGTGAGCGCCGATGAACTTGTGGAGCCGTTGCGGGGGCTGCTCGAACGGCGCGGCCTCCGCGAGCCAGTCAGGATTGTGTCAGGATCAGAGGGGCGCATCGAGGCTGCGACTTTGCCGGAAGTTGACTTTGTGGTTTCGGCTTCACATGGAATCACCGGTCTGCTTGCTACCTATGAAGCTGTTCGGGCAGGCAAAAGAGTGGGACTCGCCAACAAGGAGACCCTGGTCGTGGCTGGCGAGTTGGTGACTCGCGAGGCGGAAAGGACCGGGGCTGAGGTACTTCCCATTGACAGCGAGCACTGCGCGATTCACCAATGCCTGCGCTCAGGCTCACGGGCAGAGGTTCTGAGGTTAATTCTGACGGCATCTGGCGGGCCTTTCCTGAAGACGCCGGCCCGCAAATTTGCCGCCATCACCCCGGAGGAAGCCTTGCGGCATCCGGTGTGGAAAATGGGAGGCCGCATCACCATCGACTCCGCCACTCTGATGAATAAGGGGCTGGAAATTATTGAAGCGACTTGGCTTTTTGGGTTGAAACCCTCCCAAATTGACGTCCTGATTCATCCTGAATCGATCATTCATTCCATGATAGAATTTAAAGATAGATGCGTGCTGGCTCAATTGGCGGTCGCGGACATGCGCCTTCCTATCCAATATGCTCTGACGTATCCGGAACGTGTGGCATGCGATGGGGAGCCTTTGGCGCTTGATTTTCTGACAGTTCGTCGGCTGAATTTTCACAACCCAGACGTCAAACGCTTTCCGTGCCTTGAACTGGGGCGTGAGGCGATTGAGAGGGGGGGAGCGGTGCCTTGTGCGCTGAATGCTGCTGACGAAGTCGCGGTGAATGCCTTTCTTGAACATCGTCTCCCTTTTTCAGCCATTCCCAAGGTGATAGAGAGAGTGATCGAGCATGCCTCTTCCCAGCGGTTTCATTCCATGGATGAGGTTCTCGAATGTGACCGTGAATCGCGACGACGCGCCACGGAAATCGTTGCAGGTTTTGCAAGGAGCCTAAGTTGAGTCTTTTTTCCAATTTCGTCACAGATGTCGTTGTCGTTGCCGTCGTTCTGGGATTCATGATCTTTGTCCATGAACTGGGCCATTTTCTTGCCGCCAAATACTTTGGCGTTCGTGTGCTCACTTTTTCGCTGGGCTTTGGGAAGCGCCTGGCGGGCTTTAAAAGGGGGGACACGGATTATCGCCTCAGCCTTCTGCCCTTTGGCGGATATGTGAAAATGTCTGGAGAAGACCCTTCGGAATCCCATCGCGATGACCCGGCAGATTTCCTCGCCCATCCCCGCTGGCAGCGCTTCATCATCGCCATTATGGGTCCCACGATGAACATCCTTACGGCGTTCGTTCTGCTCGCCGTCCTTTACAAGTTTCACTATCAGAAGCCGGCCTATGAAGAGGAACCTGCGCGCATCGGTGATGTGCAGCCTAACTCCCCGGCGGCAAGGGCCGGCCTCAAGCCTGGAGACCTGGTGGAAAGCATCGGGACCCTCGATCACCCCAAGTGGCAGGACCTGGAACTTCGGATTCTGACCACCACCGGGCAACCCATCCCGATGAAGATTCTGCGCGACGGCGAACTGCTGAACGTAACCCTCACACCGCAGGCGAAAGGCGTGAATGAAGTGGGTTATGCAGGGCTTCAGCCTTGCCTTCCGAGCGTGATAGGAGAAGTTGAGGGCGGCATGCCAGCAGCTCGTGCAGGGTTGAAGTCTGGTGATCGCATCCTTGCTGTGGATAACATCAAGGTGCCCTGCTGGCAGCAATTGTCATCGGCGATGCAATCCCGAGGTGGCAAACCCAGCGTCCTCACAGTAGAACGCCGCGGCAAAGATTTTCAGGTTACTGTACAGCCTGTCTATCGCAAAATTGCCACCCAGGGTCGGTGGCTGATTGGAGTGACCTTGCAGACGAACGTGGTGCGCCAATTGCCCATCGGACAGGCAATTAAGAGCTCGATCCAGGATAATATCCGCAGCACGACGGCCACCTTTGTAGTGCTGAAGAGAATTCTGACCCGGCATTTATCCGCACGCTCGCTTTCTGGCCCCATCGGCATTGCGCAGATTTCCGGGGAAGCTTATCGGGCCGGATTTGCCGACCTCGTCACCCTGGTGGCTTTTATCAGCCTTCAACTCGGCATCTTTAATCTTTTACCCATCCCCATTCTGGATGGCGGCATGATCCTTCTGCTTCTAATCGAAGGTGCCATCCAGCGTGATCTGAGCCTGCAGGTGAAGGAGCGCGTAGTGCAGGCGGGCCTCTTCCTGCTGTTATTGCTGGCCGTCTTCGTTATGTATAATGACATCGTGAAGACGTTGGCACATTATTGACGAGCACCTTTGAAATCGCTTCGGTGATCCAGTTTGCCTCAGGGAGGCACGAACTAAGTTTATAGCAAAGGGTCCCATCTTATGAATTTCAGTGAACACGAGTATTTTCCTCCACGACGAAAAACCCGGCCAGTTAAGGTGGGTCGCCTCACGATTGGCGGTGACGCGCCGATTGTGGTGCAATCCATGACCAAGACGGATACGCGCGACGTCGGGAAGACGGTGGAGCAGATTCAGGAAATGGAAGCGGCAGGTTGTGAGATTGTGCGTCTGGCGGTGCCGGACGTCGAGGCGGCCAAAGCGTTGTCGGAAATCCGTAAGCGCTGCCCGGATTCCATCCTGGTCTCCGACATTCATTTTCAATATAAGTTTGCCCTGATGGCACTGGATGCCGGAATTGACAAGCTCCGCATCAATCCCGGTAATATTGGCGATGCGGAGAAAGTTCGCATCGTAGTGCGCCGGGCGCAGGAACAACACGTCCCGATTCGCATCGGGGTAAACGCCGGCTCGCTGGAACGCCGGCTGCTTGAAAAATACGGATATCCCACGCCCGAAGCGATGGTTGAGAGCGCACTTTATCACATCCGCATTCTGGAAGACTTGGGTTTTACGGATACGATCGTTTCCTTGAAGGCCTCGAACTTGAAGCTGTGCGTCGCGGCCTATCGCCTGCTTGCCAAACAGGTGGATTATCCTTTCCACGTGGGAATTACCGAAGCGGGCACGCAATTTTCCGGCACCGTGAAGTCCTGCGCCGGCATTGGCATGCTTCTGGCCGAGGGTATTGGAGATACCATTCGAGTCTCTCTGGCCACGCATCCAGTGGAAGAGGTGCGGGTGGCTTATGAATTGCTGAAGGCGCTCGAATTGCGCAGTCGGGGACCAATGGTGATTGCCTGTCCCACCTGCGGGCGTCTGGAGGTGGACCTTTTCAAAATCGCTGAAGAGATTGAAAAGGCGACGGCCCACATCAAGATGCCGCTGAGCCTCGCGGTGATGGGCTGCGCGGTTAACGGTCCTGGCGAGGCGCGCGAAGCGGATTTGGGTGTTGCCGCAGGCCGGGGTAACGGCATGATTTATCGTCAGGGAAAGGCCATCCGGCGGGTTAAGGAAGAGGAAATCGTTCCGGCCTTGCTCGAAGAGATCGAGCGTTTTATTGCCGATAAAAAGGCGGGCATTGATTCTCAGCCTGCTTCGCTTGAGCCAGCACCAGCGCCAGAAAGTCCTCTCACGGTGTTGCAGTAAGCCCTCGGTTGTAGGGACAGACGATACATCCTGGGCGGACGCCTTCCGTCTCCTTGTGCACATCCTTTGATCTTTTCCCTCGTCAAAAAATCGCTTCATCGATGGAGGCTGGTAATCTATGCCTCCTTCTAAGGTTCCGGTTGCCGCCATGGTGTTGCACTGTTCGAGCGTGCTTGCGGCAAATCTGCCTCGAGAAGCGAATTCAGGACTTGTAGTGGGTTGCGGAACCGGTGATGAGGTGGTCCATCTGCGCCGGGCGCTTCAATCGCGGCAAGTGTTTGGAGTGGATGTTGGAACCCGGTTCTCAAACCTTGCCCGTGCCGAGCGCTGCATCCTGATAGCGGACGCGGTGAACCTGCCTTTTCGTCGCGAGAGTTTTAATTTTGCGGCAGCGTTCCACTCTCTGGAGCACGTCGGTGATGTCCGGCAGGCCCTTGCCGAGATTGCGCGCATTCTGCAGCCGGGCGGATGGTTTTACGTCGGCGTCCCGAATCGCACTCGATTGTTGGGCTATCTCGGCTCGTTTGATGCGACTCTGTGGCAGAAAATCGCCTGGAATCTTACTGATTGGCGCGCCCGACTGCGCGGCAAATTTTATAATGAGGCAGGCGCTCACGCCGGGTTCGATCGAGAGGAATTAACCAATTTGCTTGAAGAAAGATTTGCTGAGGTACAGATGCTCACGGAAGAATTCCTACGCTTTAAGTACGCAAAGCGGGTGCCCGCGCCGGTTTTAAACCTGTTGCTCTCGCCAAGTCTGATCAATTACTCCGCGCCCGCCCATTACGCGCTTTGCCGAAAGGCCCGATAATGTGTCCGTAACCAGGTGTCAGGGAAGATCGCTGAACTTCGATGGTCCCCTCATTGTCGTCCCATTGGAAATTTTCGCATTCGTCAAAATTCACTTCAACGACGGATTGGTCACGGCGCTGTAAGTGAGGCGCAGGCTGCCTTCAGCGTGATGCAACAGCTTCATGAAAAAATCGCCAGGAAAACTGGATAGAGAAGCTCTACGTCTCGATGGCCGCGCCGAGAAGTTGCTTTAGCGCCTGAATGTACTCGGTCAACACCTGACGCCCGGCATCGGTCATACGATAAAAAGTTTTTGGTTTCCGATTGACAAACTTCTTTTTCACCCGCACATACCCGGCCTCTTCGAGCCTAGCGAGTTGCGTACCCAGATTGCCGTCTGTCGATCCGGTCTTATTGCGCAACTAGACGAAGTCGGCTTCTTCCACACCCGCGAGCAGCGACAGCAACGCCAGACGCAGCTTCCCATGAATGATGGGATTCAACTCCGGCAGATCAGGCATGCGCTGTGCCTCGGTGTAACTTTGCGCGGCGTTGGCGGATCATTGCGTAGATGCCAAAGGCAACCTGGCAGATGAAGATCGCTGTAAGGAACACGCTCGTGGCCTGGCTTTCCGTGCCAAAGCACGTGGCTATCGCTGTCGCCCACCAGATGATCGCGCAGCCAAATTGAACCTTCCAGCGAAGGATCAGAGCGGAGGTCGCATTAGCCATGCCCAGCATGCCCGAAGTTAACGCAATGAACAGGTGGGGATCTGTCAATTTGCCAGCGACGCCGAGAGAAACAAAGAGCAGGAATATCGAGATTCCCAGCGCAAGCCAGACCGAGCCAACAGCCCGGCCCAGAGTTGTCTTCGTCTCATGACCCTCCTTGATGGAAGCAATGACCACAGTGACCGCCCCGGCTGCAGCCATGGTGACGTTGGGTCGATTTTGCAGGAAAAACCACGCAAGTCAAGAGAAACTTGGCCACTGACATGGGACCATTTGAAAATCCTATGCTCACGCTAATAAACTGAAAAATAATGGGTTGTCCTAAATTGGGGCCTGATTTCTCATGGAACTTCGGGTTAAATAATCGAACAGTTGGAAAGAAGGAGGTCTTTCCACCAGAAGACCCAGGGAATACTAGGACAGCCAGATGACACCATGGGTGCGCCAGGTTTGTTCAATCATATCCCGCCAAAAAGTGGCTGCGCCATTCGCTGCATATGGCGTCACTAAATGCAAGGATGCCTTCGTTTGGTTCAGGCCTTATCAGAGGTGGATCCAACCTTCAAAGGCGCTCCATTTTCGGCCTTGAGACAAATTTCAGCGATGCCAGAAACTATTTTGTGGCCGGCTTTGGTTCGGGAGTTCGTGAATTTATTGAAAAAATGGTGCCGCGGGACGGAGTTGAACCGCCGACGCCAGCCTTTTCAGGGCTGCGCTCTACCACCTGAGCTACCGCGGCATGAACTATCATTTTGGCGTTGACGGAGAATGATGTCAAGAAAGCAAGATCGGCCTGGGAAGGCGTTAATTGGACCGCCAGCAGCCGTCTACAATGGTCGGGATCACCCGCAAAATTTTTGAGAGAATTTGAGCCATTATGAAAATGCCACTTCACCGCAGCGGCTCTTCCACCTCTTCGAGCCAGTCGGGGCGCTTAAGGACTTCACGGGGCTTGGAACCATCCGGAGCGCTGATGATGCCGTCTTTTTCCATCAGGTCGAGCAGCCTTGCTGCCCGGCCATAACCCAGGCGCAAGCGCCGCTGCAGCAGCGACGTAGACGCCTTGCCGGACTCCACGACGATCCGCACCGCGTCTTCATAGATTTCATCGAGTTCCTGAGGAATCTCTTCATCGTCATCCTCCTGGTCGTCGCCGCGCTCGCGGAAGGGTTTCAAAAATTCGTCGTTATATTGCGGAATCGATTGCGACTTCCACCAATCCACCACCTTATTAATCTCTTTTTCGGTCACAAACGGCCCATGCAGACGAACCAGGCGTGAGCTGGCAGGCGGCATGAAGAGCATATCGCCGCGACCCAATAAAACCTCCGCGCCGTTTGAATCGAGAATGGTGCGCGAGTCTACTTTGGAGGCCACGCGGAAGGAAATGCGGGAGGGAAGATTGGCCTTGATCAAACCGGTGATAACATCCACGGAAGGACGCTGCGTGGCCAGGATTAAGTGAATGCCGACGGCTCGCGCCATCTGTGCCAGCCGGGTGATAGACTCTTCCACATCCTGAGGCTCCACCATCATCAGGTCTGCCAATTCATCAATCACAATCACCAGATAAGGCAGAGGGCCTTCTGGCTGACCCTCTTCGCTCTCAAAGAGGCTCAGATTGGAGTCTGGCTCGAAGATCTTGTTGTACTGTTCAATGTTGCGCACACCATGTCTCGCCAGTTTCTTCAATCGCTCTTCCATTTCGAGCGTCGCGCGGCGCAAAACGTTGGCCGCCACCTTCGGCTCCGTCACAATGGGGGTAAACAAATGAGGGATGCTATCGTAAAGATTCAATTCCAGCCGCTTGGGATCGATCAGGATCAGGCGCACTTCCTCCGGCGTGCACTTGAAAAGGATAGAGAGAATCAGGGAGTTGATCGCCACGCTTTTGCCTGAACCGGTGGAACCGGCAATTAGTAAATGCGGCATCTGGGTCAGATCGCCCACCTTCACCTTGCCGGTGATGTCTTTGCCCAAACAAAGCGTCAAGCGTGAAGGAGCTGTAGTGAATTCGCTGGATTCCAGATTCTCTCGAAGATAAATGATCTCGCGATGCAGGTTCGGAACCTCAATGCCCACCGTGGACTTGCCCGGAATGCGTTCGATCAGGATCGATTCAGCGCGCATCGCCAGGCAGAGGTCGTCAACCAGACCTGTAATGCGGCTGTATTTGATGCCGGCCTCGGGCTTGAACTCAAAAGTTGTCACGACGGGGCCAGGATGAATCTGCGTTACGGCACCAGTCACACCGAACTCAGCGAACTTGCTCGTAAGCTGCTGCGCGCGTTCCTTCAGTTCTTTCTCATCCACCCTCTGCTGATCTTCCGGCGGACGCAGCAAGCTGGTGCTGGGCAGCTTATATTTCACTCCCTTCTTTTCGGCAATCCTAGGACCGGTCTGGCGTTCCTGGTTTGGAGGCTCTTGCCTTCGGATAATCAGGGCAGGCCCCTCTGCCGGAGGGAGGGCATCTTCCGTCGCTTCTTCCTCGTCTTCCACAGTCGCAACACTCATGGGAGCAAGCGCAGGGGCTTTGACTTGCGGTTTTTCGGTTGCCCGGGCCTCGGAGGAGCGCCGCGTCACCACCGGCTCCTTCCCCAGGACACGCTCTCGCGTCATGCGGCGCAGCAGACGCACGCGCTCACGGTCCTCACGCCAGGCAGCCCAGCGTTTACGAAAAGGGCTGCTGAGGGTAATGAAGGCACTTTTTAGAAATCGCCCCGCCGCAGAGAAAGAAAACGTCGTCACCATAAACAAGGAGGCGAAAAAGACTGCACCCGCTACAATGGCAGCACCGACCGGATTTAACGTGCGCACTAACCCTGCCGCCAGAAAGTAGCCCAGCAGCCCGCTGCCACGCACGAATCCAAAAACGCGCGGAGTTGAGGGAAAAAGTTCCAGGAGAGAGGCCAGCGACGCCACAAGCAGCGCAGCTCCCATCGCCTTGGCGCCCGGCGATTGCACAGGACGGGCGAGCAATAGCCGCCCGCCCACCATGAAGAGCATGAGGGGGATCAGAAACGCTGTCCAGCCGAATATCTGGAAAAGCAGATCGGCTGTATAGGAACCCGCCAGCCCTACCCAATTGTGTACCCGAGCGGTGGAAGCCGCTGCGGTATCAAAAGAGGGGTCCAGGTGGTGGTAGGATGCCAGGCTAAGGATAATCATCAAGCCCAGGACCCCAAACAGAAAGCCCAAAAGCTCGGAGCGCCGCCTCCTATCAAAGAGGGCTGGGTTAGGGTGTGATTCTCGTGATCGGCTGGCTTGAGCAGAAGAGGCAGATTGCATGGTTGTAAACGCGGGTACCCGCTTTCGAAAGTAACGCGCCACCGAGGGGCATTTAGCCTGGCTGGTCTGAAAACTCCGCTTTCAGGCGCCGTCAGCAAGACATGGCACTGGGCACTCAACGCCTGAAATCCGGCTTTACCGATGCAATCCCAATCCTAGCGCCAATACTATCACACCCAGAGCAATGCGGTAAATCACAAAAACCCTAAATGTGCGGCGCTCCAGATAGCGAATGAGCCAGCCAATGACGATATAGCCTACGATCGCAGAGACGACGATTCCTACCAAAAAAGGCATTCTCATATCCGGCGGCAATCCCTCATGACGGACCTCAAGCCCTTTTTTGAGTGCAGCTCCGGCAATGATGGGCGTTGAGAGCAGGAAGGAAAACCGCGCGGCGGTCTCCCGCTTCATGCTCCGAAAGAGGCCGGCGGTCATCGTACTCCCTGAGCGGGAAACGCCGGGGATCACCGCGAACGCCTGCGCAATGCCCACCACGACGGAATCCCAGAGGGTGACTTCTTTTAAGGATTCGCTATCGCGGCTTACGGCCTCTCCCCACCACATAATCAGGCCGACCACGATCAGCGCCAGCCCAATCACCAGCGGCGTGCGAAATGCGGACTCAGCCTGTTTTTCAAAAGCCAAGCCGGCAATCCCGGCGGGGATGGTGCCAATTACCAGCAGCCAGAAGAGTCGCCGATTCTGCCGGACTTCAGGATTTTCAGAATCTCCCAGCCCTACCGCCGCCTTCAGCATCTCGACCCACATCCGCCAGAAGAAAATCACCACGGCGACCAGCGTGCCAGCATGGAGAGCCACGTCAAACGTCAGTCCCGGATCTTTCCAGCCCGCGAACCATGGAAAGAGTACCAGATGGGCTGTGCTGGAGACAGGCAGAAATTCCGTCAGCCCCTGGACGATAGCCAGAACGATGGCTTGATATAGAGGCATGGAATATGGAATATCCCTAATCGGAAGTTATTGTCACCTCAAAATTCCTACACTTCCAGAATCACCGGCAACACCATAGGACGCTTGCCCAATTCATGGTCGAAAAAGCGGCGAAGGGTGGAGCGGATTTTATCTTTCACTACGCCCCAGTCGCTCATCTCTTCAAGATTTGATTTTTCAAGGGTTTCGCGGATGATCTGTCGCAGATTTTCGACCAAATCCTCGGCTTCCTCCAGCGGAACAAACCCGCGCGAGACAATCTCCGGGGGATTCACCATCTCACCCGTGTATTTATTGATGGTGAGAATGGGGATGACAATGCCCTCGGCTGAAATTCTGCGCCGTTCATTGAGAATGACGTCTCCCACTTCATCAAGCGTGCCCACGTCGATACAGATGCGACCCACAGGGACGCGACCATTGCGCCGCGCGCCGTCTTCATCGAACTCCAGCACATCTCCGCTTTCCAGCAAAAAAACCTCTTTCGAAACTGCGGCAAGTTCTCTGGCCAACTCAGCATGCCGGCAGAGTTGCCGATATTCGCCATGAATCGGGATAAAGTACCTGGGCCGCACCAGATTCAGCATCAGCCGCAGTTCTTCCATGCTGCCGTGCCCCGACACATGAACAGGCGGGTGGCTGCCGTTGTCATAATGGACGTGCGCACCCCGGCGATAGAGATGGTCCATCATCCGAAAGATGGATTTCTCATTGCCCGGGATGATGCGCGCTGAGATGACCACTTCATCTTTCGGCTCCACGCTGATCCAGCGGTGGCGATCGACGGCGATCCGGGCCATAGCCGACATCGGTTCACCCTGGCTCCCTGAGACAACCAGCGCCACCTGATGAGGCGGCAACTTGCGAACATCCTGCGGCTGCACTAGCAGGCCAGGCTCAATCTGAAGCCGCCCCATCGCCATTGCGATTTCCGAATTCTTGAACATGCTGCGGCCAATAAAGCAGAGTCGGCGGTGATGTTCCCTGGCCAGATCGGCCACAATCTGCATACGGTGTAGAGAGGTGGCAAAGCATGAGATCAGCACTCTTCCCTTCGCCTCTGCCAGCACTTCCGAAAAGCGCTCGCGGACGGCCCGCTCAGAAGGTGTCATGCCGGGCCTTTCCACGTTAGTCGAATCCGAAAACAAGGCCAGCACGCCTCTGCGTCCGTAATCCGCCAGCGTGTGTAGGTCGCTCACTCGCTGGTCCGTAGGCGTGGGATCGAATTTGAAGTCTCCCGTATGAATGATGGTGCCGAGCGGCGTTGTGATGGCAAGCGCGCCCGCATCAATAATGCTGTGCGTTAAATGGATGAACTCAATCCGAAATGGCCCCACTTCAAACGGGACGTTCGGCAGCATCTCTCGCAGTTCCACATCCTCGGCCAGACCATGCTCTTCAAGCCGGGCGCGGACCAAGGCCAAGGTGAACGGCGTCCCGTAGACTGGCGCATCAACTTCGTCCAGCACGTAAGGTAAGGCGCCGATATGATCTTCGTGGCCATGAGTGAGCACAATGGCCCGCAGGCGATCTTGATTTTCTCGCAGGTAGGTGATGTCGGGAATGACGACGTCCACGCCGGGCAATTCGGCGTCCGGAAAGATCACGCCACAATCCACTACAATGAGCTCGTCTCCGTATTCGAAGGCCATGGCGTTCATGCCGAACTCGCCCAGCCCTCCGAGGGGAATGGCTCTCAGCTTGCCTGTAATCGAAGGAATAGTACAGTCTCCTGAAAAGGCGGTTAATAAGGAGGTCAAACCATTCGTGAAAAATTCATCCTAGCACATCTTCAAAGTGACCGCTGACTCCCTTCGAGGCTTGCGGCGCTAACCGAAATCAGAAACGAAATCCGCCACTCAGCGTTTGCAGCCGTCCTCTAACTAAACGACCCTCGCATGGAAGCCGAGCAGTTTAGCCTGAATCATTCACGTATTTGAAGGCAGGAAGAGCCTCCGGTTTAAACACGTTGTTGAAACCGTGTTTGAGAGATCCAAGGAGGCTTTTACTTGGGTCACGATACCACAACGGAGTGTTTGTTGTTTCCTGAAATTCCCTTCCGAGCTTCCAGCACTGAGCCACAGCGCGGTCACAGAGTCTTCAAAATCCACCTCATCCCACCCGTCATCCGGCCCGCGACGGAAACTCTGTGACCTGAAGCCGACGGAGATTCTGGAGCGCTACCCTCCAACCCGTCCGAATGCCTCAAACCTGTTCTTCGCAGCACATTCATGAATGAAGCAATCCAGAGGGGCGCCGCCATCAGAGCCCGAAATGGATTAGCCCGGAATCTGCTGCAATCCTCCAACTCGACTTTTGGGTTTCTCCGCGCGAAATAAAACTACTCATAAATCTCTTGCACCTTCACCCTAAAGATTTCTTCGAATCTGAAATACTAATTTTTTCGGATTGTAATTTCCCGAAATTTGTATTAGATTTTGCCGAGATAGAGATTATTAGGGTTGTTAACTTAGAGGGAGGAATCACATGGCAGGGGATAAAATGGCACCGTTCGGGTGGAA
>Ga0209581_1002662_pt1 | contig 16617 bp, 12 predicted proteins | sample Coa_R2_FD_187160 | JGI IMG/M metagenome (GOLD analysis project Ga0209581, IMG submission 187160) | Surface soil microbial communities from Centralia Pennsylvania, which are recovering from an underground coalmine fire - Coalmine... | ecosystem: Environmental > Terrestrial > Soil > Unclassified ...
AGAGGTCGGATACCGCGAGTTGCACATCAATGCTCCGCAGTTCCATTAGTTCCCCCGGCTGATAGACATGGGTCGTCCAGTCTCCGGGGGCGCGGCGGTAGACTTCAACCGCCCGGTACCTGGTGGCGATCAGCACATACTCCTCGACGCTCGGACAATCGCGGCACAGCGCGAACTTCTCGGTCCGGTCCTCCCGTTCGGTCGAGTCGGAGAGTACCTCCACGATCAGCCGGGGAGCCTGCACCTCTTTCACTCGTCCTCGGTCCCGCTCGTCGCAGGTCACCACCGCGTCCGAGAAACGGTATTCGCTGGGCGAGAGGCGTACCGCCAGGTCCGAATTGTAGACGCGGCATGGGGTACCGTCCAACGCCGCGTCGAGCATGCCGCAGACGTTGAGCGCAATACGCGAATGGTCTGCCGTCCCCCCCGCCATCGCCACCAACCAACCGTGGTGGTACTCATACTTGACGTCGCTATGTTCCAACACGTCGCGCCACTCCTCAACGGTGTAGCGGCGCGTCTGGTCTTCCAGCGCGATCATGCTGTCTCCTTGCTGGGTGTCTCCTATCCCTGCTGCCATCGTACTCCATGGGTCACGAAACGGTAAAGCCGCGCCCGCGGTATGCTGTATGTCGTGGAAGCGATTGACGTCCTAATTGTGGGCGCCGGACACGCCGGCTGCGAAGCCGCGCTGGCCGCGGCGCGCACCGGCGCGCGCACGGTGCTGCTGACCATGAACCCGCAGCACGTCGCCTTGATGCCCTGCAATCCCTCCATCGGCGGGCCGGCCAAAGGCAATCTGGTGCGCGAGGTCGATGCCCTGGGCGGCGCCATGGGCCGCGTCATCGATCAGGCCCAGATCCAGATACGCATGCTCAATACGGGCAAGGGCCCCGCGGTACAGGCGCTGCGCGCGCAGGCCGACAAGCATACCTACAACGCCGTCATGACCGGCGTCCTGGCGCGGCAGCCTGGCCTCAGCGTGCGCAAGGGTCTGGTAGCCGAGATCCTCACCTTCGCCGCCTCGGGCGGGCAACAGATCAGCGGCGTGAGGCTGACCACGGGCGAGCACCTGGCATGCCGGGCCCTGGTTCTCTGCACCGGCACCTCGCTGAACGGGCGCTGCATCACGGGCGAACGGGTCTTCGCCGCCGGGCGCGCCGGAGAGCCGCCGGCGGCCGACCTGTCCAACAGCCTGCGCCGCCTGGGCCTGGAACTGGGCAGGCTGAAGACCGGCACACCGGCGCGCATCGACCGTGACTCGGTGGACTGGAGCATGGCCGGCGTCCAACCCGGTTCCGAGGTGCCGCTGTTCTTCAGCGAGGAAGCCAGGCTGGCCTTCGAGGCGCTGCCGGTGAAACCGGTGCCGTGGCGCCACCAGGTGCCGTGCCACCTCATACACACCACCGCCGAGACGCACCGCATCATTCGCGACAACCTGCATCGCGCTCCGATGTTCAACGGCAGCATCGAAGGGGTGGGCCCGCGCTACTGCCCGTCTATCGAGGACAAGATCGTGCGCTTCGCCGACAAGGAGTCGCACCAACTCTTTCTGGAACCGGAGGGCCTGCACACCAGGGAGATCTACGTGCAGGGCGCCAATACTTCGCTCCCCGAGGACGTGCAACTGGCCATGCTGCGGGCCATCCCCGCGCTACGCGATTGCCGCATCATCAGGCCGGGCTATGCCGTCGAGTACGACTTCGTGCCGACCTACCAGACGGCGGCCTCCCTGTCCAGCAAGCTGGTCGCCGGGCTCTACCTGGCCGGGCAGATCAACGGCACCTCGGGCTACGAAGAGGCGGCCGCGCAGGGCCTGATCGCCGGCCTCAACGCCGCCCGCTACGCCCAGGGCCTACCGCCGGTGACGCTGCGCCGCGATCAGGCCTACATCGGCGTGCTGATCGACGACCTGGTCACCAAGGATCACCGCGAGCCGTATCGCATGCACACCTCGCGCGCCGAGCATCGCCTGCTGCTGCGCCAGGATAACGCCGACTTACGCCTGGCCGACCTGGCCTACGCGGCCGGCCTCATCGATGCCGAACGGCACGCCCGCGTTAGCGCCACTCGGTCGGCCATCGAGCGCACGCGGGACATCGTGCGCTCCGTGCGCATTGCCGGCGTGGAGGGGGTATCGTTTGGCCGCTCCATCACCATCGAGGAGGCGCTGCGCCGCAACGAGGTGACGTTCGCCCTGGCCGCCGCGGCGGCACCCGCATCGGCCGGACTGGACGAGGTACCGCCCGAGGTTGGCTGGCAGGTGGAGCTCGAGGCCAAGTACGCCGGCTACATGCAGCGGGAAATCGAGGCCATGGAGCGCGCGCGGCGCATGGAGGATTTCTGTATCCCGGCAGATCTGGATTTCGCCACTCTGCGCGGGGTGCGGCACGAAGCGCGCGAGAAACTGGCCCGCTTCCGCCCGGCCACGGTCGGCCAAGCCGGCCGCCTGGCCGGGGTCACCCCGGCCGACATCGCGGCGTTGCTGGTCTACGCCCGCTCGGCTGGAACCGTGGCCGCGCGCTAGCCTAACCTGCCCACAGGCGGCTGAAGAAGAGATAGGCCAGGCCGAACTGGCCCACCAACAACACGGCAACCGATGCCAGCCAGGCCGGGCGAGACTTCAGCACGAGCGCCGCGGCGATGGCCAGGGGAAAGGCCGCCAGCAACAGCCGGTGCGTGCTGAGCAACGGCAACACATACGGATGGTTGACGTCAGGCCCGTAGAACGGCGCGGCGCTGCTGATCCCGACCGTCAGCAGGTAGACGCCGATGCTGTAGACGTTGTAGGCGGCGGGCAGCACCCGCAGTGCGGCTACCAACAACGGCAGGGCCAGCAGCGCCGCCGCCAGGTTCAGCAGCGCCGTTGGCAGCAGGCCCCTGCCCGGTCCGGCCAGCGAGCCGAGCGCGGCCAGGTGGCGCATAATCGTATCCCACGGCCAGGCCCACGTGTAGTGCCAGACGGTCTGCTCCATGTGCAGGCTCGCCAGCGGCGACGCTCCTAGCGAGGCGTCGTAGGCGGCCGTGGCCAGCAGGGGCAGCGCGGCCAGCGCCAGCGGGGCCAGGGGGCGGAGGCCTGAGCGCGGCGCGGTCCGGTACAGGCACCACCACTCGGCCAGGTAGGAGAGCGCCAGCAGGATGCCGGTCGGGCGCGCGGCGGCGGCAAGTCCGCACAGGACGGCCGCCGCCGCCCAGCGATGCCCTCTCAGCAGCGCCATGCCACCGATAGCCAGGGCGAGAAAGAGTGATTCACCGTAGCCAAAGGTGAGGAAGGCCGCCGCCGGCACGGCGGCCAGCAGCATGACCGAGCGGGCCGCGACGTCTTCGCCGAATTCGCGCCGCGCGAGATGCAGCAGGGCGCCGCAGGCCGCCACGGCAAAAAGGTTGGCAAGCGCGAAACTCGCCAGGTAGGGCGGCACGCCCAGGGCTATGGGCAGCGCGAGCGCCAGGGGGAAGAGCGGGAAGAAGGCCAGGCCCGTGTGATCGCCGCCGTGCACGTACGGCAGATAGCCGTGCTGCGCCAGGCGCACGTAATAGACGGCATCCCAGTGGTTCCAGGGCTCGCCGCTGCTCGCCATGGACCCGAACCCGCCTGCAATGGCGATTCCGGCATGGATGGCGACGACCACGGCGATCACCGCCAGCGACAGCGGATCGCCGAACATCGCCGTGGCAAGGCGTGATGGAAGGCTCCGGGCGGGTGAGGCGATCATGGCTAGCCGATGAAGCTCCACAGCACGAATTCTCCGGCCATGAACAGCATCAGCGGGAACCCGATTAGCAAGGCCAGGCGGCGCAGCCGCGTGTCGGGCCAGCGTACCGCGGCGACGATCAGCGCCGGGAACACCGTCAGCATGTAGCGCGCCGTGGACTGGTGCAGCGAGGTGGTCATGGCCCAGGTCAGGAGACCGTACAGCCACAACGGAGTACCCACTATGTTACGGGCGGGGAGCAGCAGCCCCAGCATGCCCAGCGCCAGCAACAGGTTCAGGGCATCGATCCAGTTGCCGGTAGCATGGGAGAACAACTGAAAATGGTTCGCGGCCATGCTGGACCAGTAGCCGGCCAGGACCTCCCAGGGCGGAGCGAAGTGTTGTTGCCAGACCCGATTGTAAACTGCCGCCACGGTGACCCCACGCGTCACCAGATGCGCATACCACTGAAAGGCGCCCACCGCGAGTAGGGGTGCCGCCGCGGCCAACCACGGCCGGGGGGATCCGTGGCCGCCCCGCCACTCCTTGACCGCCAGATAGGCCAGCGGCGCGGCTAGGACCAGGCCCTGCAGGCGCGTGAAGCCGGCCAGCAGCCCCAGCACGGCGGCCAGCCCGTACCGCCGTTTCGCGGCGAGGAAACAGGCCACCACCAGCGCGAGGTACAGGGATTCGGTGTACACGCCCAACAGTAGCGACGCCGTGGGGAAGGCGCACAGCAATAGCAGCGTCGTGCGCGCCTTGGACTCGCCGTGGTCCTGCGCGACAAGACGGTACAGCAGCACGAGCAGCGCCGTGAAGCACAGCCACGACACCACCAACCCGGCCAGCATGATATTGCCGCCGAGCAGCGTTGACGCGGCCCTGATCAGCAGCGGATAGAGCGGGAAATAGACGGTGCTGACATCGTCGCCGCGGTAACCGTACGCGGCGATGCGCGTGTACCACAGGGCATCGAAGCGCTGCCAGGGAGCCAGCCACGGGTCATGGAGCGGCACCTGGCCCAGCAGTTGCTGCTTCACCAACGGAGACTCGGCAGGCGTTTCAAAGGACAGTAGCCACGCCCCTATCAGCGAGAGGGCAACGCGCATGGCCAGAGCAAGGCCGATCGCGAACGCCATGCCCCGCGGAAGCGACAGGCGGCGTGCAGCGGCGACCTGCACGCGCAACTCGGACGCCATTTCAGCCACGGCGTGCCTCGGCCAGAATGCCGTCGCCTAGGTGCAGCCGAACGCGGCCGGACGGTGCAACATTCATGTTCCACAACACCACGTACGCCGCGTGATGCGCATCCGCAACGGCCTGCAGTTGTGCCCAGGACAGCCGGGCTGGGACCGAGGCGCGGGCAAAGTCGGTCGGCTGAGCGCCGATGATGCGGCGTGGGTACAGCAGGTACGTCGCGCGATACAGGGTCAGCGCCGGGGGGTTGCCGGCCACCAGCAGGAGCGCGCCGGGCGGTACGGTGTCTCGAACGCGCGTCAGGAATGCGTCGAGGGCAGGCGGGACATCTGTCGCGGCCTGCCGGGCGGTCGCGACGAAGAATAGCGCCGGCAGCGCGATGAGCAGACAGGCGAGCATCAACGTACCATCGCGGGCGGAGGCTCGGGCCACCGATGGCGAGGGCCCGATCCTGACCTGCCCCGTCGTGGGCGTGGCGTCCGGCGGTGCCGACTTTCCCATTGAGCTACCTCCCCGGACACACCATACTGGGACGGCACGGCGTGAGCAATGGGAAGGATGGCGGCGGACTGAACGTACGGTTGGCGGCAAGCGAGAGCACACAGGAGCCCGGCCCGCGCCCCGGCACGGAGACGCCCGGAGTGACGGCCCCATGGTCGTGCCATCTCGATGCGCTGGTAGTGACGATGTGCGCGCTGGGCCTGCTGGCGCACCCGTTCGACGCACCCTCCACCCTGATAGCCGTCGCCTCGACCTTCTTGCTCGGCCTGTACTGGGCCCTGACCATCGCCCGGCCGGCTGAAGAAGCCGCGTTCAATCGCAAGACCACTTGGCTCTGCGCAGCGGTCATTTGCACGCTCGCGGGCATCAACGTGATGCGTCCCGCGGCCGGCGCCCTGCACGGCGCCCCGGCGTGGCCGGCCCTGCCGGGCCTCGTCGCCCTCGCCCTGGCCGCGCTCTTTTCGCTGCGGCTGGCGCCAACGCCGTGCTCGCGCCTGGCCCTGCTGGCGATCGTGACCCTCAACCCGTACATAGCCCCGGTGGCCGGCGCCGACGCCCCTGCCATGGCCGCCGTGGTCCTGGTGCTGGGCGCATGCGTGCTGGCACGGTCCTCTCGACCGCGCCTGGCGGCGCTCGCGGCTGGTGTCGCGGGCGGCCTGAGTCTGGTGGCCCTCGCCGGTCTGGTGTTACTGTTTCGCCGTGCGCCGGGACCGCCTCTGCCTGGCGAGGGTGGCCCGGGGGCTGGGTGGCGAGCCATGCTAATGAGCGGGTTGCCGTGGGCAGCCGGGGGATGGGCAATCGCGGCCGCCGTCGCGTTCCCCTTGGGGTTCCAGGAGGCGCCGTTTGCCCCTGCCACGATCGGGGTGGCGGCGACCCTGGCCATGCTCTCGCTGTGTCTGCAGCCGGCGGCGCCGGCGTATCCCTCCTTTGAGGTCGTGGCCATGTTGCTGCTGGTGCCGCAGGTCTTGATGTCGCCGAGTGCTCCGGCCTCGGGGGCGTTCGTGGCGCTGGCGATGGGCCTGATCGTGGCCTACGCATTGCTCGACCTGCGCCACCGCGTCCCTCGCGACGGACGCGACCCGGGCGGCACTCCCGGCCGCACGGACCGGCTGCGCGTTGCACTGGTCCTGAGCCTGATCGGGCTCCTGGTGATCTGGCCGGAGGTCTACGGCATACTGGCCCGGCATGCAGCGCACCCCTGGAACTACGTTCACGACGTCGCGATGCAGGTCGAGGAGGCCATGCGCTTCCTGCTGGCCGGCAAGGACTTCTACGCGCAGACCTACGTACATACGCCCATGGTGCACTGGTATGCCAGCCCGGCCATGAGCGCCGCCCTGTACCACACCGACCGTACGCCGTTTGGCATCATCGGCTCGCTGCCGGCCTACCTGCTCGCGCAGGCCACGATCGGCTGGTACGACCAGCGCTTCGTCTACCTGCCCTGCCTTATCGCCTGCATCGCCATCGTGCTGCGTCTGCCGTGCCCGCCGCGGTGGCGGCTCACGGCGCTGGTTACCATCTTCCTCAACCCGTTCTTCGTGCCGGGCCTCATCTACGGCGAGGACGACGTGTTGGTCTTGCTGTTGGTCTTGCAGTGCCTCCGCGCCGTCCGCGGCCAAAAGTACCGCCAGGCTGCCGTGTGGATCGGGCTGGCCTGCGCGACCAAACACACGGCGCTGTTGATGCTGCCCCTGTTCGCCATCCTGCTGATGGTGCGACGCCGCGGCAACCGCCCCGCTGCGCCGCTCCAGGACGCTTTGCGGGAGTTCTGGCCGGCCATACTCGTACCGGCCGCGATCTGCGCGCCGTTCATCATCTGGGATGCGCGGGCCTTCATCGACGGCAACGTCGGCTTCCTGGCGGGGACCGTCCCGCACAGCTATCCCATCCGGGGTATTGGCACCTATGGCTTTAGCGCCGTGGTCCTGCTCGCGGGCCTGGTGCGCTCGGCCCAGTCCTATTTCCCGTTCACCTTGTTTGAAGCACTCGCCGCGCTTCCCGTGCTGGCCATCGCCATTGCTCGCCTGCGCCGCGATCCCACGGCGCGCGAGCTGCAAGCGCTCTACGGCTTGCTGGTGTTTGTCGCCTTCTTCTTCTCCCGCTTCTTTCAAGACAGTGGCCTTGGCTACGCGGTAAGCGCCCTGTTTCTGGCGACAGCGCTGCCCGCGGGCGACGCACGACCCACGGCGCTGAGAAACGGTGCAGGATACGGCTACTTACTCTACGGCGTCAATGACCGTTGTGGAGCCCATCCTCCGGACAGGACTCCTGGTCCTCAAGCAGTGCGAGAATCTGCCTAACGCGGCCGTCCCAACTATGCTGTCGCGCGATCCTGATTCGCTCCGCGGCAGCCACGCCATCCCTATGGGCCAACGCATGCTCGCACGCCAGTACAGTCCCTGGAATCGGGGCACGCACTGCGGTTCCAGTTTGTAGTGCACCTGATCTGTTTGACGGCCATCTGGCACAAACGCTGCCGTTGGAAGTTATCCCCAAAAGTACTATGGAAGCTCGGCCCAATGGGCTATTAAAGTAGGTCCGTTCACGCCGTGCCGTTCTTGGCGAACCCAGGCGGTTACCGACCCGGGACTTCAGAGGCTAGAGGAGCATCCAGGCTTATTCGCTTATGGCTCCTTAGGCCGCCCAATCATGCTCTCTAGGGTTGGGGCAAGGACGTGGTATGCATCGGGCAGGAGAGAACGCAGGGATGGATATCGGGATTGACGTGTCGCCCATTCAAAATGGCCATCGGTTCCGCGGGATCGGCAGCTACACCCGCGGGCTCCTGTACGGCCTTGGGCAGTTAGAGACGGATGATCGTTTCATCCTGTATTATTGGAAAGGCCTTCCCCTAGAGATAGAACGGGACAACCTACCCCGTAACGTGACCTGGCGTGGTGTACCCTTCCCACGAGTTGGCCGGGTCTCGGCCCTACTCGCGCAACAGGTCATGATGATCCCATCGCTGAGCATGGCACGACCCGATCTGTACCACCAGTTGGGGATTGTAGCAGATCCATCTGCGGGCGGTCTTCCGTGGGCCATCCTCGATCGTTCTATCGTCACCATCCATGATTTGACGCCGTTGGTCTATCATGACACGTTTCTGAAAGGGAAACGCCTGCGGGAGCAGGTATACCGGCTGATGCTGAGTGCGGCCCGGCGTGCGCGCATGGTGCTCGTGGACTCGCAGGCAACCCAGCAAGACGTCATACATCTCCTCGGTGTGCGGCCGGAGCGAGTGAGCATAGCCCCGTTGGCCATCGCACCCGGACTGATGTCTGCTTTGAATGCGCACATGCCGAGCGAACGTCCAGATGGATTACCCTCGTCCTATCTCCTTACGGTGGCTGGCGACTACCCGAACAAGGACCTCGCTACGCTTCTGACCGCCTATGCGCGCATCGCGTCCTATCCCAGCACGCCGGATCTCGTGCTTGTCGGACCGCCTGGAGCATCGGTGGCGCGTCTACGGCAGAGTAATGATGTAGCCGCAGCCCGCATCCATATGTACACGCACCTCAGCGACGCCCAACTTGCCGCGGCGTATCGCGGCGCCGTCATGGTTATCGTCCCTTCGGTCTATGAAGGCTTCGGCTTGCCAGTGCTGGAAGCGATGGCCGCGGGGACGCCCGTCGTGGCGGCTAACGTATCGAGTTTGCCGGAAGTGGCGGGGGATGCGGCTCTCCTAGTGCCTCCTCGCGACGCGGTAGCTCTGGCCGATGCAATTCAAGAGCTGTGCAGCTGCTCCGCCACCCGACAGAAGCTACGCTCCAGGGGACGTGAACGGGTTGGCCTGTACTCCTGGAAACAAACCGCCGAGGCCACGCTCGCGGCCTATCATCGTGCGGTTCTGCTTGATCCCGTCAAGCATAGAGTCGTCGGCCGTCCGAGTGTGTAGTGCCGACTGTTGCTGTGTTCGCCATCAGCGGTGTGGTGGGCAAGACATGATCGCGGCGCGCGAAAGCGAGCGCTGCTCCCACGAATTGGGAGGTGAATGACACTATGTCGACGATAGCAAACCGGAGGGATGCGCCACCCCGCATGGGTATCTCCTAATTCACCGAAAGCAAGTCCAAAATCTGGTTGGTCCGGCTGTTCCAGCTATGCTGCTGCGCCATCCTGCTTCGCTTCAGTGCAGCAACACCATCTCTCTCTGCGAGAGCCTGTTTCAGTGATTGACCGAAGCCAGTTGCGTCGTCGGCAAAGTAGGCAATCCCTCTGTAGTCTCTAAGTGCAGGCAGGGGAGTGCTTACGACGGGTTTACCGGCTGCAAGGTACTCAAAGAACTTGAGCGGGAAGACTCCACGGGTGTAATCGTTCAGATGGTATGGGATAATGGCGGCGTCAAACGCCTTCACGTAAGATGGCAATTCTGCCTGGGGCCGCTCCCCGATATACAAGATGTTGGGACGACGTGGCATGTCATGTACTTCGGTGCGCCCGCCAATGCCGATGGGTCCAATGCAGACGAAGGTCCACTCGGGATGTGCTGCCGCCACCGCATCTAGGAGCGCCAGATCCACTTTGTGGCTGTCGAGAGCCCCGACGTAACCGATCACCGGCCGCGACCAAGAAGCGCTTTCCAAGGTTGCGGGAAAGCCAGGATCTACTGCCTGTCCAAACAACTCCACGTCTGCAACGTTGGTCATTAGAGTAGTGCGCGGGTTGAGATCTCGCATCTTCACTTCGAGATGGGGAGAGGTAACGATGATGTCGTCGACGTGGCTGGCGAGGTGCTCTTCAGCGTGCTCACGGTCAAAGGAAGCGCGCCGTCCGGGGTATTCGTACGCGCGCCCGGCCTCGTAGTCGTCGACACAGTGATAGATGCTCCGACGTTCTGCCAAGGTCTTGAGATAGTGTCCTCCGTCAGGGGCGTAGATCCAGAGGAAGGGACGTCGAAAACCAAGTCTCCTCACCGCCCAACGTACGTTCAGACGGACAAACCAATCGTTCAGGTCGGCCAGGCGAGAGAATCGTCGGGTGAGCGGATAAGGAATCACATCGCTGGGACCGAGGAGCCAAAGATTGTGCGCGTGCTCGCGTAACCCGCGCCCCGCCGGCCGAGCAGGTGGGTGACCATGGCCCACAATTCTGCCTAGAAGCGACTCGGGCGCCTCGACCACAAGCACACGCATGTGCTTGCTCAGGCGCAACATAATCTGCTCGCGGTTTGTGGGACAGGATTCGTTCCAGACGGTGTTAGAGATGCAGACCAGGCAAGGTCGCTCATCGGCGGCCGGTCGCCCATTCAGCACGTGTGCCGCCCGTGTTACGTCACTAACCATCACAAGCGAGTGTCCTTCCCAGCTAATCCATCTGTGCTTGTGGCGCCATGGGCGCCGGTGCGAGGGCCTCTTGACTCCATGGGAGCCCTTGCACGATACCCTCCGTGTGCTTGGCTTCCTGCGCACGTCGATGGTCCAGAGCGATTGGCAGAGCGGCGATCAACCATACCGTTTCTGGCAGGAAGGGGTGATCGTAGATCGTCTCGCTCAAGCCCGTGACGACGTAGCTCGTCAGAACGGCAAGGCCAAGGCCGGACAGGGCTTTTGCCCTGCCATCGCCGCGCCTGAGAACCCGGATCAAGCTCATAAAGCCCATCACAATGAGGACAAGAAAGGCGGCAAGGCCGGGATAGCCCATGCCCGCCCCGATCTCCAGGAATGTCTCGTGGGCCGGATAGATGCCGCCGGTCGCCAATATGAAGGTATCCAGGCCAAAACCGGTCAGGGGACGGGCATTGAGCATGGAGAGGGCCATGTGCCAGAGCTGTTGCCGCGTCTGCAGTTGATCGATCTGAGATAGCCCCGATGATCTGAACAGGGTTCCGTACCTGTCGCTGGCCAGTAAACTGCCGCCGAGCCCGCTATAGGAAGCAGCGCCGGCAACTAACGCCGCTCCAAGAAGGCCGGCCACCAGTCGGCGTCGTGCTGTTCTACCGGTCGACCAAATCTGCACCCCGATCAAGCATAGCAGCGCGGCCAGGAAGGCGAGCAGACCACCGCGCGAATAGGTCAGCCACAGCGCCGGCATACAGATGGCCAGCGCCACGACCGCAAGTAACCGGCTCTTCTTGAGGCTGAGCAGAACCAGCGCAAGCAGGATCATGAAGCCAAAGTAGGGCGAGAAGCTATTTGGATGATATCCGGAGAACGGCGTCAACTGCGACCCCAGACGGCCGCTGACGTCGAGGTAGAGGGGGTTGTTCGGCGCACCCGTAAACTGCAGATACATCAGGTATAAAGCGACGAGAATCGCTCCGGCCAACAGGCCCCGAGCAATGAGCAGAGCCTTGTCCATAGTATCGACTACAAGTAGGACGGCGACGAACAGAACGAGGGGGTCTAGCGCATCGAGGTGCAACCTGTAGAGGCCATAACTGGGAGGCCCGGATGTAAAGAAGCTGACATCCATGGTTCTAGCCCCCGAGCTCAGGATATCCAGGCCCAGAGGACCGGCAGCAAGTTGGATCTGGCCCAACAGCGCGTCTGCGCTGCCGGACACGTATTGGAAGAGGGAGATCGCGCACAGAAGCGCGAAGGCCAGGAAGGCTAAGAGTAGCGGCGCGCAACGTCGCAGATCAAGGTTCTTGCGCCCTTCAGCGTCTGAAGGGTAGAGCACTCTCTGGGATACGATTGCCAGGAGCAACGCATAGAGGACAGCCTCTTGTACGGTGATCTCCAGCGAACCGACGCCCGGCAGGCGTTTGGGAAAGGGAAGCGAGGCCGCATAGCAGCCGAGCAGCGTCGCTTGCATGTGACCGGTGACGCGCACGAGCACTATCACGGCCAGGAGCGCGGCTACTGCGCCGATAATGCCAGTCGCCAGCTTTGGGGAAATGCTCGCGAGGGCTCCACCGCACGCGGTGACGCATGCGACAATCACGGCCGTTCGCGGAACTACCAGCGCGGGACTGTTCCTGTACACGTTCATACCCATCTCCCTTCGAGTGGAATACGGATTGTTAGTAACGCGTTCCTTGCGTCAGACGTGCCACCGTTTGCAAGAGACCCGCTAACCCGACAGGCGAGATCGCCGAGCTAACCTGCTTAAGTAGGCGGGCAAGCCGCGCGCGCTCATCGGCATCGACGATACCCAGGGCGATGCACAGCGCCGCGTATACCGCGACGCCGGCAACCAGAGATAGCAACAAGGCAAGGTAATTGTTCCCTGTGGCCCTACTTGTGAGCGCAACCACGAGTCCCATGGCGACCGATGCCATGGCGATCCGCACGACGACTGACAGATCCAGCAGTTGCCAGACGGACGTCTTGAGCCGGCGTGTCATGACCACGACACCGCTGGCTGCCATGAAGGCCATGCCGCCGCTGTTCGCCAGGCCGGCGCCGACGAGCCCGAGGCGCGGATCAAGCAGCAGGTTGAGCAGGAGATTGACGATACCCCCGCCGGCAATGCAGGCGGCGACGCGCCCCGGCGTGCCCATGCCGCCGGTCACGGCGCCGTTGAACATCGACACCACGTTGAAGACGAGACCTATGCTCAGATAGGTTAAGGCGGGTGCCGCGACGGCGAAACCGCTTCCAAAGAGACGCATGATCGCGGGCGACAGCGCCGCCGTTCCGCAGGCCACCGGAAAGACAACGGCGCTGAGATAACGGAATGTGCGCCTAACAACGCGTATGATGCCGTCGCGGTCGCCGTGCGCATGGAGCTTGATGACCGTGGGATACAGGGTGCGACTGACCGACGACGTGACATTGGTGAGCCGCGAAAACAGCGTATATGCTCTGCCGTAGGCGCCGACGCTGCTTATGGGAACGAGAGCGGCCAACACGGCGGTATCGGCATATTCCAGCAACAGATTGCTGGCGTTGTTCGGCACCGAACGCATGCCGTAGGAAAGCATCCCGGGCAGCGCTCGGAAGGCAGCGGCGAGTTCCTTGGGGGTTGGCCACAGCGGCAACAGCTTGCTGACGACGACTATCCGCGTCACCACTGCCGCGACGCTGACCGACGAGGTGATGGCTACGCCCGCCAGCAGCGATTGACCGTACACGTGGGGCAGGACGACAGTCACGACAATCGCGAATAGCCCGGTTGCGACCGTGACCAAGAATTGATATTGCTGAACCAGCAGGCCCTGGATGACAAAGTCGAACAGACCGGCGAAGTTGCCGAAAACGAGATAGACCACGAGTAAGATGCCCAGCGGGGCGACAAGCTCGGGGTGATGGTAGACGTGGAGCAGAACGTAGCGTGCGACCATCATGAAGGGTATGGCCAGCAGCAGCGTGATTGCCCCGGAGAAGATGCCGGTAGCCCACAATAACGCCCCAGCCTCGCGCGAGCCCCGTTCTCGCCGGGCCATCTCGTAGTAGAAGCCGGACTGCTCGCCCAGGCTCGAGACCATGTTGAAGCCCTGGATCAGCAGGGTGAGGATGGCCAGTTGGCCCAGGATCGTGGCGCCAAGCATCCGTGCCATCAACACAGTACCGGCTAACCCCAGTATGGCCCCGGAAGCGGTTGTGGCCAGGGAGAATATCGTGGCGCGGCCGAAACGGGCCGCTACCTTCTCCTGCGAGTTGGCGCTCGGGCTCTCCATATCTAGCTGTGACACGGCTCAACTTTCATATTTCGTGGCCCGTCGCAAAGCGTGGACGTGTGGCTGGTACAGGTCAAGCAGTTGATCGACGTAACGATCCCAGGTGTGCGAGGTGAGGGCCTTCTGTCGTCCCCTCTCTCCCATGGCCCGCCGTTTCTCTGGATCACGCAGCAACGTCACGATGGCGTTGGCGAGTGCGTCCGGGTCGTCTGGTGGCACGAGGAGGCCGTTCACCTCGTGCTCCACTATCTCCGGCACGCCGTCCACCCGGGTGGCGACGATCGCCCTGCCGCAGGCCATGGCCTCCAGGTTGACGATGCCGAGCGGTTCGCGTAGCGAGGGCAGCACGAATAGCTCACATCCCATCATCCATCGGATGGCCTCGGCGTTGGTCAGCGCGCCCAGGAAACGTACTCGTTGGCCCAGGTTGAGTTGCGCCACCATCTCGCGCAGGTGTTCGCCTTCCGGACCATCCCCCACGACGAGGAGATCCACGTCGGGAACCATCTGGAGTACCGCGGGCATGGCACGCAACAGAATTGGTAGGCCCTTTTTCTTCACGAAGCGCGCTACCGCCAGAATGTAGGGGCGTCCATGTGACGGTCCCGGATCAGGCCGGGAAAAATCGCCCGGCGTGATTCCATCCCGTAAGACCGCCAAGCGGGGCGCCTGCTCGGGCAGGTACGGCCGCACGTCATCCAGGACGCTCGCCGAGCACGCCGTGACGGCGTCGGCTTGGGCGCAGAGCGACTGTAGGGCGCGCCGCATGATGGTGGATTGCTCCGGGAAGAGGTGAACGTCGTTGCCGCGTAGAGAGATGATCAGCCTCGCGCTGCCCCGATGTGGCATCAGTAGCGCCAGGTACGGTGCGTACTCCGCCACGAAATGCACGTAGATCAGGTCTGGCCGGAAGGCGAGCAGCGTGCGCAGCAATGCCAGAAAGGAATAAGCGCAGAGGAACGGAAACGCTTTGCGGCCCGGCAGCAGAAAGGGCACACCGCGCACGCGCACGCCGGCATGCACGTAGCGTCGCGGCTTCAGCCCAGGAACATTCGCCACCACCAGCACGTCATGCCCACGGCGCTGAAGCCCGCGGGCGATCTGATCCGACGCAACCTGGACCCCGCCTATTTCCGGCGGATACCCGCCCGCGACCACTAGAACGCGCATGTATCACCGTCCGTCCTCGGCAACGGCTCTATCATGGCTGCACCCTTGCCTCTGTCATCACGTGCCGCTCTCTGGAGTCGCCGATCACGTCTACAAGCACCGCCGCGGTGCGCGCAACCATGGTGTCCAGGCTGTAGCTCGAGGCGACTCTGGCTTTCGCCGCTGCTCCCAGTCGCCGTGCCTCACCCGGGGCATGGAGGAGATCCTGCAGGGCACGAGCGAGGGCGGACGCGTCTCCTGGCTTCACCAGGCGGCCCGCGGGCGGGTTGCCCAGAAGAGTTCGTGGACCGTCCAGGTTTGAGGCCACGGTGGGCAGGCCACAGGCCATGGCCTCGATCATCGCGGTTGGGCTCGTGTCGACGTCCAGGGTCAGGAGGGTGAAGATATCCGCGGCGTTGTAGTAGGGAGGGGTTTCCTGCCGGTGGACGGAGCCGACGAACGTGACCCGATCCTGTAGGCCGGAAGCCCGTGACTGTGCCTCCAGGCTGGCTCGCTCAGGTCCGTCGCCCACGATGACCGCGCGCACCCGGACCAGGCCCGGCGTCGTCGCCAGCGCCTCCAGGAGGACGTGGACGCCTTTGGAGCGCTGCAAGCGACCTACGGACAAAATGACGGGATCATCGGCGACGAAGCCCAGGGCCCGGCGCTTGGTCTCGCGGAGCGCCACGGAGGGGGAAAAGAGGTCGAGATCAATGCCAAGGGGGATGACTTCCAGGCGGTGTGGTGCGACAAGGCGTGCTCGACGCACCACGTCGGCAATGTGCGGGGCCACTGCGATAACCCGGTCCGCCCGCCCCATGTACACGCGATCCATCGAGGCGAGGGTCCACAGCCGCTGAGGAACGTGGCGCACATATCGGGCAACGTGCCGCACAGATCGAGCACGCCGTATTTCGTTGGCAAGCGCATCCAGCACCGATCCGTGCGCCACGACGACGAGGGGTACATAGCGTCGCCTGAAATTGCGCACCCATCCCAAGGCGCCGGATTGTTGGCTCACCACCACATCGAAAGGGTCGTCCCTGTCCAGGTCGTCGAACGCGGACGCGCTACCGGTCCACCACGCGGCGCTATTTTGCCCCGGTATGGTATTGGGAACGAACACGGTGCGGTACGGCGCCGTCTCGCCGGCCGGCACCGGCGCACCGGCGGGTTGAGCCGTCGTGATCACCACCACGTCGTGTCCAACGGCGCACAGACTACTGGCAAGAACGTGTCCATACTGCTCCATACCGCCGCGCACGCCGTGCTCCAGCGTGATCCGCGACATTATGCAAATCCTCACCAAGCCCACCTCATCATCACAAGAGTTGTACGCTGTTACATCAGCGCGCAGCGCCAAGCGTCTCACGGACGGTGCCTGTGCGCAACATCACCTTCTCCGCCTCGCCGTAGCTGTCGGTGAGGCCGGGATGGTTCGCGGCCCATGCGACGTACTCGTCGACGACCTCGCGTGGCGTCTTTGTCGTGCGCCAGCCGAGGGACTGC
>Ga0209581_1002664_pt1 | contig 16610 bp, 13 predicted proteins | sample Coa_R2_FD_187160 | JGI IMG/M metagenome (GOLD analysis project Ga0209581, IMG submission 187160) | Surface soil microbial communities from Centralia Pennsylvania, which are recovering from an underground coalmine fire - Coalmine... | ecosystem: Environmental > Terrestrial > Soil > Unclassified ...
GCCTACTGGTACAACGGATACATCTACGGTTCGGAGATTGCCCGCGGCTTGGATGTGTTTGAACTGACGCCCACCCAGTTTTTGACGCAGAACGAAATCGACGCGGCGAAGACGGTGCGGGTTGCCGAGTTGAATGTGCAGAACCAGCAAAGGTTTGAGTGGCCCGAGAAGCTGGTAGTGGCCAAGGCGTACTTGGATCAGTTGTCCCGGTCGCAGGCTTTGTCCGAAGAACGAATCTCCTCTCTGCGGACAGCGATCCAGAATGCGGAAAGTTCACACATGAGCCGGGGCAGCCTCAAGAAGTTGAAGCACATGGTGAAGACACTGGAAAAAGACAGTGTCACGGCAAAGAACCCCGCCGACTCGGCACGGCTGCATGCTTTGGCGGAGATACTGAAACATCCCTCGGCATAAGGAAGGACACCCTGGTTTTCCGCACGCTGAGGACCGCTGTCCAGCGCGGATATCCGGTGATTGAAGACTGGGTGGGCCACTATCAGGTCCGGGCGGAGCAGAGCCTTCGTTTGGCATCCGTGGCCGCCTCCACGGACTCCGACCGCGAAGCCTTTCAACGCTGACGAATGAGTATGTCAAGATGAAGGCGCTGAGCGATCGAATTCTGCAGATTCACAAATCGAGAACCTACCTTCCCCCTGGCAGCCTCAACAATGATCCCTTGGCTGACGAAGGTTCCTGCCACTGATTCGCTTACGCGCGAAGCACCGGCGTCCAAACCTGCATGGGGGTGGCGGCGCGATTCGCCCAGGCGTAGTAGGGAATAAACGTCAGCGTTGATGGTCTGACTTGCGGCGTCTCCGGGCTGTAGCGCGAATAGAGAGGACGCGCGGTGCTCGAATTTGCACGCACGGCTCCCGCGTGCTTCAACATCAGAACCCCGCCGAGCAGGTCACCGCGGAACTCCTCTTCAAATCGCGAACCTGCGGCGCCTCGCAGATCGAGACTCGTATCCGATAGTGCGACGCCTTCCGATTGATCCAGTCCTTCGAGACAATACACGAGCGGCCCGCGCTGCACCGCAACGCGGCCGTAGTCCTCGACCACGAGCGGGTTCGCTTCGAGCGCTCGCGGCGTCATGTCGAATTTCACGCGGACAGAATCGCCTGCCGTCCAGCGCCGCCGCAGGGCCAGATATTTGCCGGATTCGACTCCGGAGGTCTCTTTCCCGTTCACTGTGACCTCCGTGCGGTCCGACCAGCCGGGGATGCGCAGATAGAAGGTGAACTCCGTGGGTCTTTCCGGAGTGATCGTGATTTCCGCGAGGCCCTCCCAGGGGTAATTCGTTTTCTGCTGCACTTTCAGCCCGGTTCCGTCCTCCAAGCGCCAGTCGAGCAGAGAGTTGTCGTAAAGATGCACGTAAAGTCCGTCGGAACTGGTGCTGTAAAAATAGCCCGGCAGGGATGCGAGAGTGCGCTCCAGATTGGGAGGGCAGCACGTGGTGTCGTACCAAGGATTACGGATCTTGTCGCCGTAAGAAGGATCAAAGCCCAGCGGGTTGCGATAGCAATAGAGCGTGCCGTCGAGCGACATGCCCGAATTGATTCCGTTATACAAGGCGCGCTCGATAACGTCCGCGTATTTCGCATCAGGGTCCGCCGCGAGCATCCGCCAATTCCACATCATGTTGCCGATTGCGGCGCAGCTTTCTCCGTAGGCGGTGAAATTTGGCAGCTCGTAGGCGTCGCCGAAGGCTTCGCCATCGCTGCGAGCGCCGACTCCGCCGGTCACGTAGATTTGATGTGTGACCAGATCCTCCCAGAGCGTCGTGAGCGTCTTCCAGTACCTCGCGTCGCCCGTTTCAAGGTAGTAGTCCGTCGCGCCGCAGCAGGCGTACATGGCTCGGACGGCGTGCCCTTCGAGGCGGCTACGCGAAGTAAAGGGAATGCCGCAGAAATGGTAAACATAGGCGTCACGCGGCACCTTGATGCGCTCGTCGCCGTGAAGCAGGTAGCCTGCCAGTTCGAGATGCCGCTTGTCGGCGGTGATCCGGTATAACTCGACGAGCGCCAGTTCCATTTCCGGGTGACCGGAGAAGAGCGGTTTCTTGTCCGGCTCTGGACCGAAGCTTGGCAGTAGGAAGTTATCCACGAAGCGAATGCCGGCATCGAGCAGAGTGCGGTCTCCGGTCGCGCGATAAAAGGCGATGGCGCCTTGCAGGAGGTGGCCCATGTTGTAAAGCTCATGGCCCCACCGCTGGACGCTCGGCGTCATGCGATCTTTTGCGCGGTCCCCGGCGTAGTAGGTGTTCAGATAGCCGCCCGGTTCCTGAACTGCCACAATCTCCCGGATAATCTTCTCCGCGAGCGCGCGAAGCTCGGGACGGTCTTCAGATTGCAGCGCGAAGCCCGCAGCCTCCTCCCATTTGTAAACGTCGGAATCGGAGTACACCGGCCCGCGCTGCGGCGCGCTGGATTTGCCGGCCAAACGGAGGAAGTTGTCCATGCGGCCGTTGGCATCGAGCAGTTTTTCCATGGACGGAATGCTCTTTTCCAGGTTGGTGCGCCGCCGGCTTCCCCAAAAGCCGTTTGTGATGGTGACCGCGCGCACGGGCACACAGCGTAGCTTCGCGTACGGAGATTTCGCGAGATTCAACACTCCCTGATCCCTCCATCCGGGGTCGATGGAGGAAGCGCCGGTGGCGGATAGTGTTCGCTTTCCGGAAGCATCCACCAAAAAAGAGTCTAGCGGCAGCGAGGCAACCGTTGCCGCGGAGAGTGCGGAGCCCACAAACTGTCGGCGTGAAATTCCGGATTGCTTTTTCATATCGCCTCCCCAACTTCTTCCAGGATTAGGACTGTCGGTCTGCCAAGGGGCCGTTCACGGTGTGATTATCTGCCCGCAGGACTCCACGTCAAGCGCGATTCGAGGAAGGTACACGGCGGCGGCTTCCATGGACTCGCGTGCAGGGATAGCCCGACAGGCTCTAGAAAAACGTTCTTCTAACACTTTTCTTCAATTCCGGCTATGATGTGCGGCACAACTTTGGCTCCAGGAGAGGATCATGAAAATCAGCCGGCCACCCCTTGTTCGCTTCACGTTCATGCTCATGTTCGCGCTTGTCGCCGGGGTTCTGCCCGCCCTCGCGCAGCAACAAGCGCAGGAACGACCGCAGAATCATCCCTGGATGAACACGGCTCTTTCTCCCGATGATCGCGCGGAGATGGTTCTTAAGGAGATGACGCTAGAGGAAAAGATCGACCTTCTGCACGGAAACGGCATGCGCGGCTGGGGCACGCCCCGGCCGAACTGGTATCTCGGCAACGGCGGCGCGGGCTTTGTGCTCGGTGTGGAGCGGCTGGGTATTCCCATGATTCAGATGAGCGACGCGGCCTACGGCGTTCGCGGCAGCGCGGAAAACGGCCGGTACTCCACGGCGTTGCCCTCGGATGTCGCGGCGGCGTCGAGCTGGGATTTGCAGGCGGCTTGCGAGTACGGCGCGCTCATCGGCCGCGAATTGCGTGCGCAGGGTTACAACATGACGCTCGGCGGCGGCGTGAACATCACGCGAGACCCGCGCAACGGCAGGACGTTCGAATATATGGGCGAAGACCCCATCCTTGCCGGGGTCCTGGTCGGCAACCGCATCAAGTGCGAGCAGGCCCAGCACATCATCGGCGACATCAAGCATTACGCCCTGAACGACCAGGAGAGCGGCCGCAACGAAGTCGATGTGATCATCGGCAAACGCGCCATGCGCGAAAGCGACCTCCTCGCCTTTCAAATCGGCATCGAAATCGGCCAGCCGGGCGCGGTCATGTGTTCCTACAACGCGGTCAACGGCGATTTCGCCTGCGAGAACAAATACCTTCTCACCGACGTGCTCAAGAAAGATTGGAACTTCAAGGGCTTCGTTCTCTCCGATTGGGGCGGCACGCACAGCACGGAGAAGGCTTCCGCCGCGGGACTCGATCACGAAGAGCCGATGGACATTTTCTACGGCGAGAAGCTCAAGGAAGCGGTTCAGTCCGGCAAGGTCTCCATGGCTGAGCTCGACGACCACGTGCGCCGCGTGCTCCGCGCGGAGTTCGCGAGCGGCATCGTCGACCATCCGGTTCAAAAAAGCGTTGTGGACGTGGAGGGCGGCTTGGCGACTGCGCGCAAGCTGGCCGAGCAGAGCACCGTTCTGCTGAAGAATTCCGGCGACACGCTGCCTCTCGAGCGCGCGAAGGTCCGCTCAATTGCCGTGATTGGGCCGCATGCAGACACCGGAATGATTTCCGGGGGCGGCTCGGCTCAAGTCGATCCTCCCGGGGGCACGCCTCCGCAATGGCAAGAACACGTCTGGTTCCCCACGTCGCCGCTCAAAGCGATTGCAGCCAGGGCCGCGGGCGCGCATGTCGAGTTCAATTCGGGCGCCGATCCCGCAGCCGCTGCAGCTCTAGCCAAGAAATCGGACGTCGCTATTGTGTTCGCTTATCAATGGACCAGCGAAGACATGGACCTGCCGAATTTCCTGCTCCCGGAAAATCAGGATGCGCTCATCGAACAGGTGGCCGCCGCAAATCCGAAGACAGTTGTGGTGCTCGAAAGCGGTTCGGCCGTTTCCATGCCCTGGCTCGACAAAGTGAGCGCTGTTCTCGAAGCGTGGTACGCGGGGAGCAAGGGGGCCGAAGCCGTGGCCAACATTCTCTTCGGCGATGTGAATCCGAGCGCCAAATTGCCCATGACCTTTCCGCGCAGCGAAGCGGATCTTCCACGCCCGCATCTCGCAACTCCGCCACGGCATGAGCGCAGGGGCCCAGGTCCGGCCAAACCCACGTTCGAGGTTCATTACGACGAAGGCGTGAAAGTGGGCTACAAATGGTACGATGCGGAAAACAAGCCCGTGCTCTTCCCGTTTGGCTACGGCCTTTCCTACACGACGTTCGCCTACTCCGGTTTGAAAGTCGTCCCCGGTTCGGAGACCACCGTGACCTTCACGGTCAAAAATACCGGCAGCCGCTCGGGCGCGGAAATCGCCGAAGTGTACGCCGGCCTTCCTGCAAGTGCGGGCGAGCCGCCGAAGCGCCTTGTCGGTTGGAGCAAAGTGCAATTGAAGCCGGGCGAGAGCAAGGAAGTGCGCATCACCGTTCCTTCTCTCTATCTCTCGATCTTCGATGAGGGCTCGGACTCCTGGAAGCGCGTGCCGGGCAGCTACACCTTTATGGTGGGAGGCTCTTCGCGGAGCCTGCCTCTCTCCGCGAAGGTCGAGCTCCAGTAAAGCCGGCTTGCCGGGCCGCAGTGGTGGGGGCTTCGAGCGTTTACCTTTGAAACTACAAGCGGCCTCAAGCATCCAATCGTCGTGCACCGGCGTACTATCTTATGTGGGGATTTTTGTTCCCTGACCGCCCCATCGGGAGAAGCCCATGCTGTTCAAGAAAGCCCCGCAGCTCACCTATTCTGACGTCACTCCCAAAGAGCTGTACCGGAACCGCCGCAAGTTTCTCCAGACCATGGGACTCGCCGGCGCCGCTGCCATCGTCGGCCGCGAGATGTGGTCGCTTGTTTCGCCAAGCCAGGCGGTTGCAGCGACCACCAAGCTGTCTTTTGTCAAAGGCCCCTTCAACACCAGCGAGAAAATTACTCCTGAAAACGACGTCACCCACTACAACAATTTCTACGAATTCGGCACGGACAAGGGCGATCCCGCCAAGAACGCGCAGAATTTCAACACGTCCAACTGGGTCGTTTCCGTTGAGGGCGACGTAAAGAATCCTCGCAAGTTCACGATGGATGAGATCCTCAAGCTCGCTCCACTCGAGGAACGCATTTACCGCCACCGATGCGTGGAAGCCTGGTCCATCGTCGTTCCCTGGATCGGCTACTCCTTCAATACGCTCATCAAGCTGGCCGAGCCCACTCCCAAAGCCAAGTACGTTGCCTTCCAGAGCTACTATGATCGCAAACAGATGCCGCAAGGCGCGTACGCCGGCATTCCCTTTCCCTACGTTGAAGGTCTTCGCCTCGACGAAGCCATGAATCCGCTCACTCTTCTCTGCGTCGGCATGTACGGGGAAACGCTGCCCAATCAGGACGGCGCTCCTGTCCGCATGGTGATTCCGTGGAAGTACGGCTTCAAGAGCATCAAGTCGATCGTGAAGATCAAGTTCCAGGGATCCCAGCCGCCCACCACGTGGAACCTGGTCGCACCCAACGAGTACGGCTTCTACTCCAACGTCAACCCGCACGTGGACCATCCGCGCTGGAGCCAGGCCAAGGAGCGCCGCCTCGGCGAAATCTTCCGGCGCGATACGCTCATGTTCAACGGGTACGGTGATCAGGTCGCTTCGATGTACGCCGGCATGGACCTGAAGAAATACTATTGAGGCGGGTCGTCCGCATGCGCAGACTCCTCAGCAGCAAGTGGACAAAGACGCTGGTGTTTCTCGTTTGCCTTGTCCCGTTTTTTTCGCTTTGCCTCCGCGCGCTGCAGAGCGACCTCGGTCCCAATCCCGTCGAAACGCTTCAGCACACCACCGGCGACTGGACTCTGCTTTTTCTCGTTTTCACGCTGGCGGTGACTCCGCTGCGAAAAGTCCTCAATCTTCCCGAGCTCATACGGTTTCGCCGCATGCTCGGCCTGTTCGCGTTTTTCTACGTCAGCCTGCACTTCCTCACGTATCTTGGCCCCGACCAGTCCTTCGACCTCGGCAGCATGTGGAAGGACGTCTATAAGCGCCCCTTCATCACCGTCGGCTTTCTCGGATTCGTCTTGCTGATCCCGCTTGCGCTGACTTCCACCGCCGGCTGGATTCGCCGCCTCGGTGGTCGCCGCTGGCAGATTCTTCATCGACTCATCTACGTCACGGCCATCGCCGGAGTCATCCACTACTACTGGCTCGTCAAGTCCGACGTGCGCAAGCCGCTGCAGTACGCTTTTTTCGTCGGCGTTCTCCTGCTTTGGCGCCTTGTGGAGTGGCTCCAGCGCCGCAAAGCTCCGGTCTCCGCTCCGTCCCGCGCCGCTCGTTCCACGCTCTCGCAACAGTGACTCAATTAGAAGATGTAAGCGCGTTTAACCCGCTCGCGATGGAAGCTTAAGCCGAAGGCTGCGAACGGCAAATGCCTTTGCGGGAAAACCCGGCTGAAATCTGAGAATTGAAGCGAAACGAAGCTCGGAACTAATTTGGGGCAGGCACCCCGGACTCAAAGGTGACCGTATCCCCCGGCCGTATATGCCGCACATCGGCTTGAGTCCGGGATGCCCGAGTGCCCCGCATCATCCACGAAGGGGCGATTCCCGAGATGGGAATAAGGAAATTTGATTGGAATCCCAACCAGCGTCTCCACAACCACTGACTGGCGTTAACAAAACTCGTTGATTCTAAAACGATTAGTGTAGCTTTGCTGCCTCGCCCGCCGCGGCTTTGCGTCCTGAAGAGAATTCGCGGTGGGGCTCCGCAATTCTCCCCCGACCCAAACTCACGGCAAAATCAATGCAGGGACGGCGTCTTGCGTTCGCCTGCGAAGGTCGCGTCCCCGAATTCTAGTCCCCAGAAGTGCGGCGCCGGCGTAAGAAACTCCACCCCCACGCGCTGGCCGCGGTCATTCATTTCGCCGAGATACACAATCCGGCATTCCTGCTCTTCCTGTGTTTCCGGATTCACCAGAACGATCATCTCCCCGTCGTCCACTTCGTGCTTCAGCACAAGCAGGCCGCCGTGGGCGTTTACCACCAGCGTGTGGCAGCTTTCCTTGAACTTCTTGCCGTTGTGGGCGCGGCCTTGCGCCTGGACCCGCATTTTGTGGAAGACGCGCGAGCTTCGCCGTGGGATGGCATGCTCCGCCGTATTCGTGGTCGTGCTCATAGCGCCAGTTTCGAGTGGTTTCGCCTATGGGGTCAATTGCCCCTCCGGACAGGTGTTCCCGATACGCAATGCGGGGCAGTCGGCGCGCTTTTTTACCGTATACTGAATGCGGACTTCGGATCCGCCAATCACCTCTCTCGAAATGAGCGATTCAAGAAGACTGCGAGTAGCTTTTCTTCTGGGGGCCGATAACGCTTCTTCGCGGTTGGCAATCGAAGCTGTCTGCTCCTTGGCCGATGTTCAGCCTGTGGCGATCCTCCTCGACACGGATCGCGCAACCCTCGGGCGGCGCATCAAGAATTTTCGCAAGAACATCCGAAAAGAAGGCTGGCTATACGGAACTCGGCGCATCATGGAAGCCTTGCGGGTGTTGACCGACAGGCTGGTCGAGCGCGCTCCCGTATCCGGGGAAAGCGTCCGCGAAGTTCTCCATGCAGCATTTCCCGATCGCTGTTTCTCCCTCGCGGACTTGGCCCGCAAATTCGAGTTTGAAGTCTCGCCGATCGGCAATATTAACGGTCCGGAAGCGGTCCGCAAGCTGCGCGAAGCCGATGTCGATCTGGGAATCGTGTTGGGCACGCGTATTTTGAAAGAGCCAATTTTTTCCGTACCCCGCCTTGGATGCATCAACCTCCACAAAGGGAAAGTGCCGGAGTACCGCGGGATGCCGCCGGGCTTCTGGGAACTGTACGACCGGGTTCCCACGGCTGGGGTCACAGTGCACTTTGTGGACAAAGGGCTGGACACGGGCGATGTGGTTGCCGCCGCGCAGATCCCCATCGAAACTACCGACACGCCGGACAGCCTGCTGCAAAAGCTGCATGAGGAGGGAGCGCGCACCCTTGTTTCCGCGGTAAAGGCGATCCAGGCCGGCAGCGCGGATCGCAAAAAGCAGGAAAACACGAAACAAAAAGCCAGGACCAAGCCGACTTTTGCGGAAGTGCAGGAACTTCGGAAACGTCTGCCGCGCTGGCGCAAACCGAGCGACACGGCGGTGCTGGCTAAGAATTTGTATAGTTTACTTCTCTACTATTCCGGGGTGTACTGGCTTGCTCGCGCATGGCACCGGCTTTCACATGCGCGAGGGTGCATCCTGCTTTATCACCGTGTGAACGACTATTCGAAAGACGTATTGACGGTGGACCCGCATACGTTTGCGGCCCAGTTGCTCGCGATGGGCAAGCGATATCGGTCGGCGTCCACTTCCGATATGGTCCAATTGCTTCGCACGCGCCAGAAAATCCCCCCGACCACGATCGCAATCCATTTCGACGACTGTTATCGGGACATTTTCTTGAATGGCGCGCCAATTTTGAAAGCAGCTGGTTTCCAGGCTTGCGCTTTCGTTTCTTCGGGCTTCGTGGATACGGATCGCGCATTCGCACACGATCGCGAAAAGTATCCGTTTCGGTACCCGAACCTGAGAACCGAGGACCTCCGGGCGTGGGCCGCTTCGGGTTTTGAGGTTGGAGTGCACACCGTCAATCATGTGGACCTTGGAAAATGCAGCCTGCCGGAAGCCCACTTCGAGGTAACGGAAAGCGGCGCTCAACTCAGGAGCATCCTGAATGGAAACGGCGGCGCCGGAACACACGAGAGAACGGAGATTGCTTATTTCTCATTTCCGTTTGGAAGAATTCACAACATCCGGCCGGAAGTTGTCGAAATGATTCGCCAGGCGGGCTATCAAGCGGTGTTTTCGGCTTACGGAGGGTTCGTGGGGGCCAGAACGGACCTGTTTGACGTGCCTAGGATGGGCTGCTCGTGGGAAATTCGGCCGCTGTACCTGCTCCTGGAGATTGAGGGGTTGGGTCCCGGCCAGCTTGCCGCGCGACTTCGCAAAATGCTCCGCCGATAATGCCCCTCGTGAATTGGGGATTGTGCACCGCAGGCACCCCGGGAGAACCCGTCGGTGACGTCGAAAGTTCCGGGCTCGTTATTGAGCCGAAACCGGCTACCGGTTGGACGAGTGTATCCGTGACCGTGAGGGCTTTATTTCATGGCCTGCGATGCAGGTGCGAGCGGCTCAAGCTACCGGAAACATTAGTAGAAAGAAGGGTCGCTTGTTCGGGGAGAGGGTCGCCCGTACAATGGGAGCGCGGCCGCGAGGGTTTATTGCGAGAGTTTTCTCGCGATGGATCAAGCCCCGCAAACTTTTGGTTCCGTTTTGCGTATTCATCTCCGAAAGGACTCATACATCCGACAGGTCGCTGAAAGCTGTACGATTTCCGGGCAAGCGAGCTGAAGCGCGGTTGAAAACGCGCGTTTTACGCGGGGGCTGATGCACGCGCTTCTCGGAAAAAGAGAAACGCAAGTCTCGAAGCCCCAGCTGCCGCGACAATTCTTTCAGACGACCTGCGAGAAGACCCGTCATGAATCTATCCGAATACATTGACAGCCAGCGCGACCAGCACCTCGCGGAACTCTACGATTTTCTGCGTATTCCGAGCGTCAGCGCCAAGAGCGAGCACAAGCCGGACATCGAGCGCGCTGCGCGTTGGGTGGCGGACAAGCTGAAAGTCGCGGGATTCAAGACGGTGGAGGTCGTGCCGACGGCCATGCATCCGTTGGTATATGCGGAATCGCTCGAGGCACCCGGCAAGCCTACGGTTCTGTTTTACGGCCACTATGACGTGCAGCCGCCCGAACCGCTCGAGCTGTGGACTTCGCCCGCGTTCGAGCCGGCGGTGCGCGGGGCAAATCTTTACGCGCGCGGGACGGCGGACGACAAGGGGCAGGTGCACATTCACCTGAAAGCGCTCGAGTCGCTGTACAAGGTGGACGGCAAGTTTCCCATCAACATCAAGGTGCTGATCGAAGGCGAAGAAGAGGTCGGCAGCGTCAGCCTGTGGGACTTTGTGCAGAAGAACAAGGAGAAGCTGAAGGCGGACGCGCTGGTGGTATCGGACACGTCCATGCTTGGAAAAGGCGTGCCTTCGATCACCTATGGCCTGCGCGGGCTGAATTACTACCAGATTGAGCTGACGGGGCCGGAGCGCGATTTACACTCCGGCGTGTACGGCGGCGCGGTGCCCAATCCGCTGACGATCCTGGCGGAGCTGTTTGCCAAGCTGCACGACAAGAATTTCCGCGTGACCGTGCCCGGCTTCTACGACAGCGTGGCGGTGCTTCCCAAGGCCGAACGCAAGGCGCTGAACAAGCTGCCGTGGAACAAGAAGGCGTTTCAGAAAGCAGTCGGGGCGCCCGGGTACTGCGGGGAAAAGGGGTTCACGATCGTCGAACAGCTCTGGACGCGGCCGACGCTCGAGCTGAACGGCATGTGGGGCGGCTACCAGGGCGAAGGCGCGAAGACCGTGATTCCGTCGAAAGCCTACGCGAAGTTCTCCACGCGGCTGGTGCCGAACCAGGATCCGGCGAAGATTGCGAAGCTCGTGGAGAAACACATCCGGAAGCTGCTGCCGAAGACGGTGCGCTGCAAGTTCGACGTGCTGAGCACGGGCAAGCCGTGGGTGGCGCCGTTCCATGCTCCGATTTTTCAGAAGGCGCAGGCGGCGCTCGAAAAGGGCTTCGGCAAGAAAGCGGTATTCATTCGCGAAGGCGGCTCGATTCCCTTTGTGACGCAGATGTACGACACGTTCAAGGTGCCGTGCGTGCTGATCGGCTTCGGCCTGCCGGATGAAAACGCGCACGCGCCGGACGAGCACATTCTGCTGGAGAATTATTTCTGCGGAATCAAGGCCATTGCGCATTTCTACGAGGATTTGGGGATGTAGGATCGAAGAATCAAAAAGTCGAAAGGTCAAGAGTCGCAGAGTCAAGAAAGCACATCGAGGCCGGAACCTTGTGGCCGTGAATCTGCGATGCTTGGGGGCGGCGATGCTGCTGAATGAAGCGATTGGGCGCGCGGGAATGACCAGCGGAGCGCCGGCCCTGGGGCGTCCGACTTGCCTGGCGCTGCCCGCGTCGCTGAAGCGCGGGCGATCCCGAGCCTGGGTTGCATCGGAAACCGCGTGTACACCAGCCTTGGCGAAAACGAGATGTATCTCGTGGTGCGCGGGAAGGACCTGCCTGCACTGGCCGATGCCCCGGCGGTCATTACAAGTGCGAGCACGGCGCTCCAGAATTACGCCTTGGGGCGGCGATTGGAAGTAGCCACCCTATAGGGAAGGCGCATTTTTGGCGGGGAAAACCGCATCGAGCCCCAAAAAGCCGCATTTTTCCTCTATTTTTCGCGGTTTTTCCCTTGCGTTCCGTTGGCACGTTGGCTATAGTCACGTGCGGCCCGAATCTTTTCGCTGAAAACATGGGGTAGAGGAGAGTTTCGCGGCCGGTCCCGAGCGCATCGGGATGGAAAGAAAACTCAGGAGGATAAGCAGACTAGATGGCAGCCAAGCCAATGAGCAAGACCAAGATCGTGGCGCATCTCGCGGAAAAGTGTGGGACGCCGAAGAAGACCGCTGCGATGTTTTTTGAAGAGCTGTTCAAGCTGGCGGTGAAAGAATGCAAGGGCGGCGCGGGCAAATTTGTGATTCCCGGCATCGGCCGCGCCGTGAAAGCGCACCGGAAGGCGCGCATCGGCCGCAACCCCCAGACGGGCGAGCAGATCAAGATCAAGGCGAAGACGGTGGTTCGCCTGCGCCCCTCGAAGGCACTGAAGGATGCGATCCTGAAGTAGTGTAGGGGCCCAGGGAAACGAAGAAATTCGCCCCCGAGAGCCCGCCGTTGCGGGCTCGCGGGGGCTTTTCTCTTTTGAGCAGTAATGAGAGAGGAAAATAGGAAAGCCAAAAAACAGGACTTCGCCGCTCCGCGCGCCCGTCGGCTCACTGCGCAGTTCGGAGTGACGACTGAAATAGCGCCGTTATAGCGTCTTGACGTAGGCGATGACGTCCTTGATTTGCTTTTCCTCGAGGACGTCCTTGAACGGCGGCATCAGCGAGTCGCCGTTTTCGATCCAATGCAGCAGCGTTTCATCGGTGACTTTGTTGTTGTTCACGGTGAAGGTGCCGCGCTTGCTGATTCCCTTCAAACCGGGGCCGATTTTTTTCGCCGTGCTGTTGTCAAAGTGGCAGACGGAGCACTTTTGCTGGAAGATTTCCTTGCCGCGCGCGATGGCGGCGGGATCCTTGCCCGGCCCCATTTTTGATTTTGTCTGCGCGAGAACGGCTCCCGCGAGCGTGAGAGCGGCGATTCCGAAAAGTGCCAGAGTTCGATTCACGAGAATTCTCCTGAAGGTTTTCCCCAACATTTTTCTATTTTCCATGTTTGATGCGGCAAATGCCACTTTTTCAGGAGAGGCGGAAAGGGGCACCCGTCAGGAGGGACAGGTTCCCAACAGGAACGACTGGGACTTCGGTACCGTTTCCCAATTCCGCGCGAAGTGGTATCCATAGGCGCATGAACCAGGAGACACTGACGCGCGCGTGGGAGATCCTGCAGGATGCGTACCAGGCGCAAATGGAAGGCGACTACGAACGCGCGGAGGAACTGTACCAGTCCTCGCTGGAGCTGCACCCGACGGCCGAGGCGCACACGTTCCTTGGATGGACCTATCATTTTCAGGGGCGCTTGCAGGAGGCGATTGCAGAATGCAAGCGCGCGATCGAGATCGATCCCGATTTCGGAAATCCGTACAACGACATCGGCGCCTATTTGATTGAACTGGGGCAGTACGACGAAGCGATTCCCTGGCTGAACCAGGCGGTGGAAGCGCGCCGCTACGAACCGCGGCACTTTCCGCATTACAACCTGGGCCGCGCTTACCTCGGAAAAGAGATGTACAGCCAGGCGATGCGGTGCTTCGAGGAAGCGCTGAAGATCGAGCCGCGGTATTCGCTGGCGCGGCATGCATTGGCGTCGCTGCGAAGAATGGTGAATTGAGCCGAGTTTTCGGTCATAAGTCCTAAGTATTAAGCAAAAACAAAGCCACACAACTTGCCGCCGGTACAAGCTTCGAGCGTTTCGACGCAGTCTTCCCTGTGTCCGAAGCGCTCAACTCACGATTCCCTGCCGGGTTTGACGATCAGGTCGTAGATCCACAACAACAGAGCCGTGAGCACGCCGACGGCGGTGATGACCCACCACGCGCGCGCAGGCTCGTGCATGACTTCGCCGAAGTGATGCATCACGCGTCCTCCGAACCAGCCGCCCACGAGCGACCCGATTCCAATCGGCAAAAATGCAAAGCCCAGATAGGTGCCTTGCTGTTCCGGAGGGGCGAGGCGCGAAATGTATTCGTAGTAGCGCGGCTGGTGAATGATTTCGCCGAGCGCCAGGACAAGGATGGAGAGAACGGCCCCGAGAACGGTCGGATAGAACGCGAGGATCAGCCAGGAAAGAGAAGTAATCAGCGTGCCGAGAATGATGGCCGTGAAGGCGGGGATTTTTTTCGTCAGGTAATTGAGCAGAACCGTAAGGGAGATGACCGCGAGACCGTCGGTGATGAGGATGAATTCGACGTCGGCATTTGCATCGACGTAGCCATGGATGTAGCCGGGCAACGAGATGTATTGCTGCCAGAAAACGATCCAGTAACCGGTGAAGATCAGCAGGAAGATCATGAACTTCGGATTGCCGATCACGGTGAGGAAATTTTTGAACGTGGCGGAAATGCTGGGCTGAGGCGCGCCGGCGGCTTGCTTGGGCTCGCGGAAGAACAACAGCACCGCGAAAAGCATCAGAAACACGCTGAGCGCGGCGACGCGAAAGACGTTTTCGACTCCCAGGTGGCGATGGGCCCAGGACGCGACGTATGGCCCTGCCGCGCCGCCGATGTTCACCATGGTGTAGTAGATGGAATAGCCGAGAGATCGGACCTTCTCGCTCGAAGCACGGGCGGTGGTGCCGACGACGCTCGGCTTCACCAGAGAAATGCCGAGAGCAGGAAGAATCAGAATGAAGCCGACGAAGAGAGAAAGAGGAACCGCGTTGCGCACGGGAGCGAGCCACGGCGAGCCGATGGAGCCGAGAAGAAAATACGCGCACGTCAGAATGAAGTAGGCGAGGGAAAGCGCGCGGCGGAAGCCGAGGCGGTCGGCGATCGCTCCGCCAAAGATGGCGAGGAACCAGACCATGCCGCCGAAGATGCCGGTGAGCGTGCCGGTCTTTTCCGTCGAGAAGCTTAGTTTTTCCTGCAGGTAAAGCGCGAGGGAGGAGAAGGCACCATAGTAAGAGAGGCGCTCGAAGATTTCGGAGATGTTAGCGACCCAAAAGGGGCGCTGGAAGCCGGTACGCAGATCCTGAAGTCTGGCGGCGACGGTCATGCAACCCCCTTGAAAGAGTGCACGGATTGTACTGGAAGAAAGTGGCGAGTGGCGAGTGAACCTTCGGCTCGAAACCGACAGCGTTGTCTTCGATCGGAAATTAGGGTGGAAATGCCCGGGAGTGGAAGGCGAGCGAAGCGGGAAGGTGCGAGGCGAAGTAAGCCCAGTCGTGGCGGCCCGGATAGAGATGGAATTCATGAGCGATGCGGCGGGCAGTGAGGATCTTGTCGAGAGCGACCGCGCCCGTGTCGAAGCCGAAGTCATCCTGATCGCCGCAATCGAAGTAGATTTTGAGCCCGGAGAGATTGGCGGAGCGCGCCAGCGTTAAGGGGCTGTTGCGGTTCCAGAAGGCAGCATCCGGCGGAGTGCCGAATGTGCCGCCAAGAATGCGCGCGCGAACGGACGTCGGGCCGGCCACGAAATTGGGCAGCTTCTCGATGAGCGCGGGGCTGTGCGCGCTGACGGCGGCAAACAACTCCGGATGGCGAAAGGCAAGATGCAGCGCGCCGTAGCCTCCCATGGAGACGCCGGAGATGGCGCGGTTAACGCTGCCGGAACGAGCGCGATAGTGGCGCTCGATGAAGGGGAAGAATTCCTGGAGCAGGAAGTCTTCGTAACGGACCTTGCCGTCGCGGGAATCGATGTAGAAGCTGGCGCCGCCCGCCGGCGTGGCAAGCAAGAATTCCTTGAGCTGTCTCTTTTCCCACATATCCTCGACCAGGTTCCAGCCGCCGGAATGGAGAAACATCTGCTCGTTGTCGCCGAGGCCGTGAAGAAAGTAGAGAACCGGGTAGCGGCGGGATTTCTCCGCATCATAAGAAGGCGGCAAGAGCAAGCAATACGGAACAGCGCGCTTGAGAATTTTGCTGGGCAGCGAATTGCATTCGATACGCCCGGTTGCGGAGGAAGAGGGAACACAAGCGAAACAGGCCAGACAAAGGAAGCAAAGGAATCGCAAGCGCATCAGTGGCTCAGTTGGAGGTAGATGCTCACCCAATACGCCGCGCGCGGCGGCGGGCCAAATGTGCCTTTGAGCAATGCTTCGCGAGCGCAGGAGCCGAGCTTTGTCGCGGGGCTGAGCAAGACTTCTTTCACGGTTCCGTCTTTATCGAGCTTCATCAGAATCCAGAAACTCGAGAAATCGCCGTTGGCGGTTTTTTTGCATTCGCGCAATGTGCCGAGATACTTCTGCTGGAATTCCTTGCCGAGTTGCGCGTCGTAGGCTTTGCCTTCGGGCGTTTTTAGGTTTGCTTCCACGGCGTTGCGCGCTTCGGAAAGACTGGTCGGTTTTTCCCGGGCGTCATAGGTGACTAAAGGACCGAACAAGAAGCTGAGGACTACCACAGCGAGAAGTTTGGGTCGCAAGGCAGAATCCTCCCCGCTGATTGTCGCATGAACCGGTTCCGGACTATTCATAGCGGAGAGCATCAACGGGATTCAGCTTGGCGGCGCGAGAGGCGGGGTAGAGCCCGGCGGCAAGGCTGACGAGTACGGCGAAGCCGATGGAGAGCAGAACGAGCCACCACGGAACGGAAGCGATCTGAACGCTCGGCAGGTCTCTGCCCTTCAGGTAAACATCGGTGCCGAA
>Ga0209581_1002667_pt1 | contig 16599 bp, 9 predicted proteins | sample Coa_R2_FD_187160 | JGI IMG/M metagenome (GOLD analysis project Ga0209581, IMG submission 187160) | Surface soil microbial communities from Centralia Pennsylvania, which are recovering from an underground coalmine fire - Coalmine... | ecosystem: Environmental > Terrestrial > Soil > Unclassified ...
GACGTGATCTGCTCAAGGGCGCTGGCGTGGTGGCGGCAGGTCTCGCTGTCGGCGGCCCGATTGCCCTCGCCGGGCGCTTTCCAAAGGCTGACGCGGCGGGCGCGCCACGCATCGGCATTATTGGCGCGGGCATTGCCGGGTTGAATGCCGCGCTCACCCTGCAGGACGCTGGCTATGCCTCAACCGTTTTTGAAGCCTCATCGCGCGTCGGCGGGCGCATGCATTCCAATACCACCACGTGGGCCAACGGGCAGACCAGCGAGTGGTGCGGCGAATTGATCGATTCGGGCCACAAGACCATCCTGGGGCTGGTCAAACGCTTCGGGCTGAAAACCGTTGATCTGTTAGCGGCGCAGCCGAAAGGTTCGCAGGATACCTATTTCTTTTTCGGCAAATATTACCTGCAAAAAACCGCCGATCAGGACTTCCAGCAGGTCTATCAGGTTCTCAAACAGCAACTCAAGCAGGCTCCCTTCCCGACTCTCTACAATAACTACACAGCTTTCGGCTATCACCTTGACCACACCAGCCTCTATGACTGGATTGAGCAGTATGTCCCCGGCGGCCATAACTCCAATATGGGGCAGTTGCTCGATGTCGCTTATAATATCGAGTATGGACGCGAGACGAACGAGCAGAGTTCGCTCAACCTGGTCTACCTGCTCGGCTTCCAGCCAAAAGCGGGCGGATTCAGCATCTTCGGCGCCTCTGACGAACGGTATCACATCGTTGGCGGCAACCAGCAATTACCGCAGGCTATTGCCAGTAGCCTGCCAGCAGGGGCGGTAAAGCTCAACTGGAGAATGGTTGCCATTGAAACCAACAGTGATAAGACGATCACCGTCACCTTCGCGACCCCCGGTGGAGAGCGGCAGCAGACGTTTGATTACGTCGTGCTGGCTATTCCCTTCAGCGTTCTGCGCACACTGGATTACAGCAGGGCCGGTTTCAACAACTTGAAAAAGACGGCCATCACGCAGCTTGGCTATGGCACCAACTCGAAATTACAGTTGCAGTTCGACGCGCGCTACTGGAATGGCACGGGCGCGTGGCCGGGCATCAGCGACGGCAATATCTATACCGATATCGGCTTCCAGAACACCTGGGATGTCACACGCGGTCAGCCGGGCAAGACCGGCATCATTGTCGATTTCACAGGCGGCCATGTCGGGGCATCCTACAAGCCGAATGGGCCATATACAACCAGCGCCGACCCGCTGACCGCACATTATGCGCAGGCCTTCGTCAAACAACTGGAAGAGGTCTGGCCGGGGGCAAAGCAGCATTATACCGGCACGGCAACCCTGAGCTACCCGACGGGCGATCCCAACCTGCTCGGTAGCTATTCCTGCTGGCTCGTCGGCCAGTACACGCTCTTCAGCGGCTACGAGCGCGTGCAGCAGGGCCACATCCATTTTGCCGGCGAACACTGCTCTATCAGCTTCCAGGGCTTCATGGAAGGCGGCGCGCAACAGGGAGCGCGCGCCGCCAACGAGATATTGAAGAGTATATAGCAATGCCATGAGAAAGCCCCTGACATGCTGAGCGGAGCGAAGAATCTGAGGTCACCCACTGGTAGAAGTGGCCCGCCAGAGATTCTTCGCTCCGCTCAGAATGACATGTCCGAGGATATTCACAGAGCAATCAGCATCTCGACATAGCGGGCGAAGGCGGCGTAGGGGCCGATGAAGGGGATTTCCGCGGCGAGTTCTTGCAGGCGCGCGCGCGGGAAACCGTGGTGCGCCAGGCTTGCCAGCCATTGTCGCGCCTTCTGCACCCGCGCCCGCTCGTCCTCTGTCAACGGCTGGTTGGGGCGACCGCGTCCGTAGTTATAGCGGCGCAGCAAGTCGGGGTCGCGCCGGTAGGCATGGAGCAGGGGGATGATGACGCGCTGCAACGCCTGCTCACCCACGCGCTGGCGCAGATACGCCGCTAATAGAGCTTCATCTGGCACGGCTGCGGTACTCATCTGGTGCAGGATGCTGACACGCTGCTCTAAGGCTGAGCGGTCGGGATGCAGCAGTTCTCCCTGCTGGCCCAGGCACACATCGGACAGGCGACCGCGCAGCACAGCTCCATAGCCCAGGCGGCCCACCCATCCTTCCAGCGATGGAGCGGGCGCACTGCCAGCCTGCCATTGCTGCACCGTCTCGCGACTCACAGGCCAGCGCAGCCAGATCACGGGGGGAGTCAGCAGGGGATCGAGAAACAGCACTTCGTGCGCCCCGGCAAGAATGGCCTCGATAAACGCTTCTTGCTTCTCGCGCCGGTTGTTGCCGATAATCCAGATGTCCAGAATACCCGCGCTGCGATAGGCCTGGTGACGATGCCGCCACTCTTCCACGTCCAACGGCGCGCACTGAAATTCGACAGCCCAGCGCCTGTCATCCTCGTGAATCACGAAGATATCGGCAATGCGGTTCGGCTCCGGCAGCCGCTCTTCCAGCGTGATCGTCGCCCGTGGAAATTGCCCGCGCAGCCAGTCGGCAATCACCACCTTTCCCCGCGCGTGCCGCACCGATTCCGCCTCGGTACTCCACGCACACTCACCCTTCTGATGGGCAAAATGCAACTGTGTGCGCTTCTCTGCTCCACCCCGCAGGTGAACGATGCCGCGACAGTTCGGGCAATACAACTGCCGTTCCCGCGACCACTGTTGCAACTGCTCCAACGGCGTCTCTTCCGCCACCACCGGCTGGCCATCCGGCCCATACGCAACCAGCATGACACACCTCTGCATCATTGGATGAACATTTGTACAAAGTATAACGCATCAAATGGGAGATTGCCAGTCCTCACTTTCCTATGCCATGAGCATAGTTTTTCCCTTCCTACCCTCCCCTCAGCCTGTCATAACCCTTCGGTACGGGTGATGCTGAGCGCGGCGAAGAAGCTCCGGGAGACCAGCCCGTTGCCTCGACCTCTGCAATTGCACTCGCGCATCTGTGACGCGCAAAGGGTCGCGTAGAGTAGGGCCACCCCTGGCGGCAGGCCTGCGTCGCGCTCGCACGGGCTTCCGTTAACGCCTCTGGGGCCACCCCTGGCGGCTGGCCTGCCCGGCGCGGCGGCGGTGGCCTGCCTGGCGTTGGCACGGCCTGAAGTGAACGCTTCTGGGGCCAACTCTTGCGGTTGGCCCGGGGCGGGGTTACAATGAAAAAGCACACGCATCGTTATATCAAAATACCTGGAGAGAGCATGCAGATTTATCAGAGGACGGTCAGCCACCTTTTTTGCGAACACTGGAATGGCTCACCAGTTGAGATAGGAGCTTCCCATGCTTGATCTATCAAGTATCGCAGTCGTCGATAACCATTGCCATCCCGTCCTGCTGAATCAGCATATGGACGCAGTGCAATTTCGCGGCTATTTTAGCGAGGCCAGCCATCCGAGCTTCGCGGAGCAGCACGTCGCCCATACAGTCTATTATCTCTGGATGCTGCGCCAGATGGCAACGTTCTATGGTTGCCAGTCCATCGAGGAAGATGTTTTGTTCGCCCGCAACCGGCTCGATGCCGATAGCCTGATCGAACGGCTGCTGCGCTCCGCCAACATCGACACGCTCATCTTTGATCCTGCCTATCCATTGCCGGATGAGTGCTACTCGCCTGAACGGCTGGGGCAGTTGGGGCATTGCCGCGCCGCGAAAATGCTGCGCCTGGAAACGCTGATGCAGCGACTGATCCTCAACTATGCCGATTTTGATGAGATGGTCGAACACTATGTACTGGAGCTGACGAATGTGCGCGAACGCGGCTACTGCGCCCTCAAAAGCATCGTCGCCTATCGCACCGGGCTGAATATTGCCGACTGGAGCAAGGACGAGGCGGTGGCTTCATTTAACCAGGCCAGCGCGCAGGCAAAGAGGCAGGGCTGGCTGCGCATCGCCCACAAGCCGCTCATCGATTACCTGCTGCACATCGCCTTCCAGCAGGCCGCCATACAAGAATTGCCGGTACAGTTCCACACCGGCTACGGCGATAACGATACCGATATGCGGCTGGGCAATCCCCTGCACCTGCGCCCAATCCTGCAACGGAGCGATTACCAGCCTATGCCGGTGGTGCTGCTGCACGAAAGCTATCCTTACACGCAACTGGCAGCCTACCTGGCAGCCGTCTACCCCAACGCCTATCTCGACCTCTCGTACACCATCCCCTTCGTCGACCGACTCGAAATGGTCGCCTTCACCCGCCAGGCATTGAGCGTGGCCCCGGCCAGCAAGCTGATGTACAGTACCGACGGCATCAACGTCCCCGAAATGCACTGGGCCGGTGCCTTACGGGGTCGCAGCGTCATCGCTCAGGTTCTCGATGAAATGATCGATGCCGACGAAATCAACGAAGAACAGGCTTATCAGCTTGCTCTGCAAGTTCTGCGTGATACAGCGTATACTGTCTACAGGCTATAGCAGACCCAGGGAAGAGCTGGCTGCCAGTTGCCCGCAACGTGCGCTGGCAACCATCCAGTCTGGCACAGGAGAGAAGTAGATGACACAAACCCCAGGTTCAAACGCCTCATCTCATGACCGCCATGCGTCCGGTTCGGCATGCTTTCGTATCGCTGTCTCCGCGCTGATCTTCAACGAAGGCAAGGTGCTGCTGGCACACCGGCGCGATATCGACTGGTGGAATCTGCCCGGCGGCGGCATGGAAGAAGGCGAGACCGTCGAGGAGTCGCTGCGCCGCGAGGTGTTTGAGGAGACAGGGCTTGAGGTTGAAATCGGGCAACTGGTAGGCATCTATTCTAAACCTCAAAAGCAGGAGGTGGTGCTGGCATTTCGCTGCCAGGTCACAAACGGCAGCCCGCGCGAGACGGAGGAGACGCGCGAGTGCCGCTACTTCGCGCCTGACGCGCTGCCCCCCAACACGTTGCCCAAACACCGCCAGCGCGTGGAGGACGCCCTGCTCAACCAGCAAAGCGCCATCCTGCGCGCCCAGCGTACCAGCACGGAAGAAGATCAAAATCTGCCCATTGATGATTCCTGAATGAATGCGCGGCCCCTGCTCACATCACACTCTATTGCGCAATCACCATCGCGGAAACGCGCGGCAGCGCGTCGCCCTGCAAATCCAGTTGTTGCCAGTTCTCACCGCCATCGTAGCTGGCATAGATGCGACCATCGCCGAGTCCGGCGTAGAGTTCGCCGGGTGCAATTGCCAGCGCGTAGGGGAAGCTGGTGAGCGGCTGCGGCAGGCCACCGGCCAGCGCCTGCCAGGGGCCATCGCCACGCCAGCGATAGATGTACGCCTGGGCGTTGCCGCGTGGATTGTGCGCCTCGCGTGGGCCGGGGCAGGCGGAAATATACCAGGTATCGGCATCGGCGGGGTCAGGCGCCAGCCCCCAGGTGTAGTTGCGGTCGCGGCCCTCATCAACGCGCTGCCAGGTCTTTCCGCCATCATGACTCCACGCTGTGCCACCACCACCCGCTTCGTAGGCGCGATCAGGCACGCGCGGATGCCAGGCAAGGGCATGCACGTCGCGCTGCGCGTTGGGGCGATGATCCAGCCACGTTTCACCCCCGTCTTCGCTATACATCAGTCCACCCAGCTCGATTCCGACTAGCAGTACCTGCGCTTTATGGGGATTCGGCGCAATCCAGCGCACGTGGGAAGTCCAGGGGCGCGGCGGGAAGCTCCATGTCGGCGCGGAAGGAATGCTGCGCAACGCCGATAGTTCCTGCCAGGATTGCCCTCCATCCCTGCTGCGAAACAGCATGCTCGGCTCGCAGCCAGCATAGAGCGTGCCATCGACGGGGCTGACGGCCAGCGAGAAGACGTTGGGCTGCGGAAAGTCCACATTCTCCCAATGCCCACCATGATCGCTGCTCTTGAATATCCCCTTGCCATACGAACCGGCATAGAACACCTCTGGATGCAGCGGATCACGTGTAAGGCACTGCACCCCACTGCCATTCAACGCCATCTTGACGTTCCATCTATCGCCCTGCTGCGTGACACGGGCAAAGCCATCTCCGGTAGCGATAGAGAGTTCGGTCATTGTCAGTACCTCCTTTCATAGAGTGGTTATCAACATCTCATCAAAGACTTTCAGTGCAATCTCTTAGCGCGTCCTGCATTGCCTGTTCAACCTCTTGCACGGTACGCTGGTAGAGTTGAGTTGCCCACGACTCGTCCCAGGCACCGGCATCTTCAAGGAGATGCTGGCAGCAGATCAGAGGATCGCTGTCGTTAGCTTCTGAAGAGATTTCGTCGGCTGGCTGTCGGTTTGCTCCAGGGCGAGTGAGGCGCATTTCGAGCAGAATGGGGCCGTGACCATCGCGAACACTCTGCATGGCGGCCTGCATGGTAGTGTAGACGGTGGCAACGTTGGAGCCGTCGAGGGCGATGTGCTTCAGGCCCGGAGGAAGCGAGAGGTTGTGCAGGCAGGATGAAGGTAAGGAATTATGCGTATCAGTGTGGGGACAATCCTGTTCGCAGATGAAGATAGCGGGAAGCTGATGCTGCGCGGCGAAAGTGATGCCTTCCAGGAAATCCGCTTCGGCAGTCGCGCCATCGCCACAGTAGGCAATGGTCACGGCGCTGGCTTTGCGAAGTTTGCAGGTGAAGGCGATGCCGGCAGCGTGGAGAATCTGCATGGCAACCGGCGCGGGACCGGTCACAATATTATGCTTGTGGTATCCCCAGTGGGGCAACGCCCGGTAACGCTCGCTCCTCGCCTGGGAGTGAGACAAATTGTCACCGGCGCTTTCCGCTTGCTGGCGACTACCGGATTGCAGATACGTGCGAAATACTTCATAGGCGCTCATGCCAATGGTCAGGACGACACCAAGATCACGATAGTAGGGAAGGGTGAAATCTTCGCCTACCTCAATGCACAGGGAGCTGCCCACCTGCACGGCTTCATGGCCCCGACAGCTCGCCACGTAGCCAATCAATCCCCGCCGTTGCAGTTGCCCGGCATATTCATCGACCACCCGCGTAAAAAGCATGCGCGCATACAGATCGCGCAGGAGAGAGGCCGATACAGCGCAATTTTCTCTGCTACTCACAATTATTCTGGCTTCCCTTGCGTCCCATTATTTTCATCGTGTCAACCCTGCATATTATATGGTGCAATGGGAACGAGAAGCAATAACCTTACCGGAAAGTCTGACTTCTGAATGGAGAGCAGAGAAAAGTGGAAGAGAGTCAATATTGATGAGCATATGGGCGTAACGCGCTCGTAATACATTGCTTTTCGCGCCAATGGATTTTATAATGGACTCAGGATGTGTGAATGAGATTCTAGTCCAGCAAGTCAGCGTAGACTTACGGAGGCAGGAGAAAGCATGACAGTAGATATTCAAGCAACGGCAGCTTACACACCAGCGCAGCCGCTGGATATGCTGGCGCTCTATCGCACAATGGTGACGGCGCGCAGTATGAACGACTTACTGAAAAACCGGAAGACACAGGGCAAATTTGCTTTTTATATCGGCTGCGCAGGCCATGAAAGCATGGCCGCTGTGGTGGCGGCGTTGAGCGAGGATGACTGGCTCTCCCTCTATTATCGCGACCTGGCGGCATGGTTGCAGCGCACAGGCGATAGAGCAGGGCCGCTACGCGAAGCCTATTCGCGCACAACCGGGCCGATGGGCGCAGGGCGCAATATGCCTTCGCACTACAGCAGCAAGCAGTTTCGCATTCTCCCCACCTTCAGCGAGGTGGCGGCGCTGGCCCCGTTCGCGGGCGGCGTCGCCTTCGATTTGCAACGCCATCAAAGCAAAGAAATCATCCTGTTTTGCACGGGTGATGGTGGGGTGGCCACCAACGACTTCAATGTCCTGTTCCGCCAGGCGTCGGTGCATAAGCTGCCCGTCTTGATCGTCGTCGAGGACAATGGCTGGGCTATCACCACACCTTCTGTGATGCAGTGGGGCGGCAACCTGGTAGAATGGGCAAAAGGCGGTGGCCTCTATGCCGAGGAGATTGACGGCACCAACACAATGGAAACTTATCAGGCGGCGCTGCGCCTTGCCGAGCATGTGCGCTCCGGGCAGGGACCGGCCCTGATGCACCTGCGCCTGGGACTGCTCGACCCCCATTCCAGCAGCACGGACATCAAAACCTATCGCCAAAAAGAGGAGATCGAGCTGACAACGGCGACGAAAGACCCGGTGAAGAATTTTGGCATCTGGCTCATCGAAAACGGCTATCTTCAGGAAGCTGACATCGAGCGCATCCGCAAAGAGGTGCGGGCGGAACTGGAACAGATCGAGCATGAGGTGCTTCAGGAGCCGGAGCCGACGGCGGAGCGCGTGCTGCATCATGTCATCCATATCCCACAGTGGCGCGAAAATACGCCGCGCGGCAAAAAACGCCCCGTCACGATGCTGGCCGCGATCAATGAGGCGCTGGCGGAACTGGCGCAGCGCGACCCCTACTTCTTCGTCTATGGACAGGACGTGGGCAGCCCTAAAGGCGGCGTCTTCGGCGCGACTGCGACCCTTGTGACCCGCTTCCCAGGCCGCGCCATTAGCAGCCCCCTCAACGAGCAGCTGATCGTTGGCATAGCGGCTGGCGCGGGCATGATCGACGGCAAGGCCCGCTGCGCTGAAATCCAGTTCGTGGACTACCACCAGTCGGCAGCTCAGACTATTCGCCTGGCTGCTCGCGTCTCCTATCAGAGCTATGGCGACTGGACAGTACCCCTGCTACTGCGGACCAAGTCCGGCAGCGGCGGCGGTGGCCCCATCTCCAGCAACGCCTCCGGCGGCGGCGCCTTCGGCCACTCAAACGCGGGCGAAATGTGGTTCACCACCATTCCGGGCATGATTACCATCTGCCCCGCCACCCCGTTCGACGCGAAGGGCTTGATGCTCGAAGCGGCACGGGCGCAGTCACCGGTAACGTTCCTGGAACGCGGACGCCTCTATCGTTCCGAGCCGCCAAAGGATAGCAATGGCAATATCGTACAGGCCATTGCTGAATACTGGAATGTACCGGATGGATACTACACCCTGCCCATTGGCAAAGCGCGCCGCATGCGCATCGGTACAGGCAGGCCAGAGATGGCGATTGTGAGCTGGGGGACGATGGTGCTGGAAGCCTGCACCGCCGCCGCCGATATCGTCAACCGGCATGGCGGTGCCATCGACGTGGTTGATCTGCGCACGCTCATGCCCTTCGATGAAGAGACCATCAAGGCGGCGGTGAGCGAGGCCAACCGCGTGATCGTGGTGACAGAAGAGGCCGATTTCACCAGCTTCGGTCGCCATGTTCACTCGTGGATTGTTCAGAACTGCTTCTACGATCTGGACGCCACACCGGCGCTGATTTCCGCCCTGCCAGCCCCCGCCGCCCCCTACAACGCCCCCGAAGAGGAGGCATTCTACCCGACGGCAAAAGATATCGAACAGAAAATCGAGGAACTACTGGCCGAGTAACGCCGTTACCCCGCCTCACTTCCCCGACAGGGCAAGCAGCTGACTACCGGGGCGACCTTGCGGTCGCCCCTATTCTATTCCAGAATCTCTACATACCCTTCTGTTCCATTCACGCGAATGCGTTGCCCATCTTTTATCAGTCTGGTAGCGTTCTCTACCCCGACAATCGCCGGTATGCCATATTCCCGTGCGATCACTGCTCCATGGGTCATCAGTCCACCAACTTCGGTGATCAGACCTTGTATAGATACAAACAATGGTGTCCAGCTCGGGTCAGTAAAGGAGGTAACTAATATGTCTCCCTCTTCCAGATCAGCACCTTCCATGTTTAAGATGACACGCGCTCGTCCCTCTACCACTCCAGAAGAAACAGGGAGACCTGCAAGAGCTTCTGCCGGGAGATTTTCTCGTTTGTACTCACCGACAATAATTTCACCATCAGACGTGATAACACGTGGCGGCGTGAGTTTTTCATAGAAGGTGTACTCATCTTTTCGTTTGTCGATGATCTGGTAATCCAGCTTCTTTGTGCGCGCAACCTCGCGAAGTTCTTCAAAAGTGAGATAGTACATATCTTCCTCTTCATGAAGAACGTTGGCCTGTACGAGTCGCCCGGCTTCTTTCAGCAAAGCCTGCCTGTAAACGAAGTAGCGTTTCATCATGCCGTATTTTGGATATTCACGATACCCGATGAAATTCCGCATGAGGCTGATCATTCGTTTTGTTTCTCTAGCCTTCTCTTCACCATCCGGTAATTGCTTCAGTCGCTCTAATACCTCCTGTTCTTTTTTCAACGCTTCCTGTCGCCCTTGCTCAAATTTCCGCTTGCCCGCGCCAGGCTCAAAATTTTTGATGTTACTGAGAATCATGGGAACAAGTATCGTCGGTTTTTCGCTCCAACGAGGTTTCGTAATATCGATTTCTCCGACACAGCGCATCCCGTACTTGTTAAGAAAAGCAGAGATAGCGTCCCGGATTTCCTGTCCACCATCAAACTGAACCAGTTCATCCAGAAAGCCATCGTCTCTCACCTGTTGTAAATACTCAATCACTTGCGGGTAAGGCCGAATCACATCCGCAACATCCAGTAGCGCCAGGCCCATTTCCGAAGTGATATTGTTGGGTACAGATTGAGAAAGACTATCCGCTACATTTTTTTCACCCAACCACTCATTCATCTTTTCATTGATCCATGACGCAGCATCCATAGCGGCCATGAAGACAACCGAACTTTGTGGATCGAACAAAATCTTCTTTAACTGCTGGATATCTTCCAGAATAAAATCGAATACCTCTGATCCTGATTTCGTCTGGATGCTTTGTTCTAACTCTTCTATCGATGCCCGGCTCCTCTGCATCAAATTAGCAACGATGGTCGGATCGTTTTCGATCTGTGTACGAAAACCCGCAAGCGATATACCTGTATTGCTTTTACCGGGACGCTGCTCTTGCCTCTTTTCTGGTACCGATTTCATGAAATCTCCTCGCTCTATGAGAGTCATGAGCGCGTCTTTCAGGAGCGGGTCGTGGCCTTCCATGACATCTAATAACATTGCTCTGCTGACAGGGGAAGCCAGTTGATGCGTAACATCAACAAACAACCTTCCACCGGCCTTAAACATGGGGCGAGCAGCTGTTAACTGGAAAAAAGACAATCCCAGTGGTTTCATGGGGTCGGTCATCATTTGTTGATGGCCGACAGATATATACACGTGATTTTCCTGATCATTTGCTTCAGGGATGGGGTATAACGTCGTGATTGGCCGACTCTGGAGAATAAAAAATGTATCGTCAACCAGACACCACTCAATGTCCTGAGGGCAACCGAAATGCTCTTCGATCTTTCTCCCTGTGCGCTCAAGCTGCAAGACCTGCTCATCCGTCAGCGCCTGCCTGTTCTGCTGCTCCGGTTCACTCTCCTGTTCTTTCGTACCGCCATCTTTTAAGGCAAATATCGGCTTCCTGGTGGCTATCTTCTTCTCGATAATCTTGCCGTTACGGACTTTACAGGTATCAGCATTCACCAAGCCGGAGACCAGGGCTTCACCAGAGCCGAAGCCGGCATCGATGGATAACACCTTCCTGTTAGATGTGAGGGGATCGGCAGTAAACAAAATTCCTGCTACCTGCGGGAAGACCATTTTCTGAACAACCACAGCCAGCTGGACTTTACGGTGGTCGAAGCCGTTTTGCAGACGGTACGTTACTGCCCGCCCGGTAAAAAGCGAGGCCCAGCACTTGCTGATATGCCTGAGAATTGCCTCCTCGCCGATAATGTTCAAATACGTATCCTGCTGGCCTGCAAAGGAGGCTGTCGGTAAATCCTCTGCAGTTGCGCTGGATCGTACTGCCCAGGCATTGTTTTCCCCGGCCATAACGAGGAAGCGGGTGATCTCTTCCTGAATATCTTCAGGGATAGCTACTCCTTCAATGGCCCTGCGAATCTCCCCGCTCAGTTCACGGATTTTATCCCGGTCTTCCAGCGTGAGAAGGGATAACTGATCCAGTAATTCGTTCATCGACGGCGTTTCCCCGATGATTCTTTGAAAGGCTTCAGTAGAAACACAAAAGCCCTCCGGGACATGTATTCCTTCAATCCTGGAAAGTTCCCCCAGATTCGCGCCTTTCCCGCCGACAATCATGAGTTTTGTTTTATCAATGTCCTGAAAATCAAGCACATAGGAACTCATCTGTTTCCCTCCTCTGGCAATTCCTTCTTTAAACCATTTTGATGACATCCTTAAGGGGAGCTTTCAGCGCGTCGCTTCCGTCTGAGTATAAAGGAAGGACCGCCAGAAAAAATCGTCCAGAAAGACAGTGTGCGCGTTGACAGGAGATGATACAATGAAAGTGGGGGAGAATGAGCTTTTCCATTGGTACTACCTGTTCGACGCTCTTCCGGTCAGCATGCTATACTGTTCCCGCAGTTATACTTACGTTATGTAGGGGGTAGTGCTAAAAAATTGCTATGGACATCCTTGAGAGTTTGACCGGAACAGTCGCGCAGGATGGCCTTCGGCAGCAGGAAACGGTTGTAGAACAGCCAGCCGGGCAGCCACAGGGGAGCCTGGGAAGGAAGCCACACTATCTTCGTGCCGTTGATGGGTGTATGCTCGCAGGGGTGGCTATCGTCGCGTTGATCCCCCGTATCGTACTGGCCCGGCAACTTGATCTGGTCACAGATGAGGCGATCTATATTATTGCCGCGAAAATGGATTTCCCGCTTCTGCTGCATCTGAATTTTACATCAGCTGGCTGGAATTACAATTATGAACACCCGCCGTTTGTCAAGCTGCTCATCGCACTCAGCCTGTTTATGAATGCGCGTATGGGGCATGTTGCCAGCGACCTCGGCGCGGCACGCATCCCCGGTGTGATTTGCGGAACATTGCTTATCGCCGCTATTTACTGGTTTGGGCGCAAACCATGTGGGCGCGTGGTGGCGCTGCTGGCGGCGCTTTGCCTGGCCTTCAGCCCCTGGCTGGCCTATTTCAGCGCGCTTGCCTACCTTGACACAACGATGACGTTGCTGATTACGGTCGCCTATCTGCTGCTCTGGCCCGCCATCAGGCAGCCGCGTCTGTACCTGCTGGTCGGCGCGCTGCTCGGGCTGGGAGTAGCAAGCAAGTATACAGCCGCGCTGGCTCTCCCTGCCATCATCCTCTTTCTCGTCTATTACTATTTCGTGCTGCCTCTGCGGCTCCCCCGTGAGCAGCGACCGGCCATTCCCTGGTATGACTGGCTTACCGCCGCTGTGGTGGCTGTGGGTACCTTCTTCTTTGCCGACCCGGCCATCTGGCGCAACCCGCCGACCCTGTTAGCGCGCAGCTTTCTCTTTGAATGGCACCAGTCGGTCGACGGACACCTGACCTTTCTGGCAGGGCAGTATAGCGGGCATGTCCCACACTGGGCAATCTTCTACATCATTTTCGCGAAAATGAGTGTTTTTGTGACCATTCCCGCCGCCTTCTTCGTTATTTATGCATTGGTAGGACTTATGCGCTTTCATGCTGGCAAACTGCACATGCCGGAGACGGAAATAGCCAGCAGGGCTTTTCTCTGTATCTGGCTGCTTGCCATGCTCGGCATGTTCAGCCTGCTGAATATCGCCGTTGGAACACACTATTACCTGCCGCTCTCGGCCCCGGTGGCCCTCTGTGGAGCAGCAGGAATGGCTGTCCTGTTGGGGTACCGGCGCGGTTCGCTCTTTGCCACCGACAGGAAAAGGAGAGAGGGGCAGGCACCAGCGCCGACACAGGGAACGCCGGAACCAGAACGCAAAGGGCGCATTCACAGGAAAGCGGCGATACTGGCAATGGTTGGATTGCTGGCGCTGCCACACCTGTTCGGGCTATTAACGGTGCAGGGAGCGGAGGGATATACCAGCGAGGTATTTCACGGCGAGAACGACGTTTTGCAGGTAGCATATCCGGCCTATCGAGAGGCGGCCATCTGGCTGCTGGCTCACACGCGCCAACCGGGAACAGTCGGGCTGGTGGCCCTGCTGGAAACGCTAGATACAGGCTATTATGATGTTTCATGGAATACATACAATCCCGATCTCGCAGGTCGCCTGCGCTTTTTTGAGGCGCACCCGGCTGACCCCAGTTTTCCCTATGATTACCTGGTCTGGCCCATGCATCTTGTCCAGCGTGGCTATAGCATCCCTGCGCCCTGGCGTTCCCACATCGTCCATATCATCATGGGTGGCAATACCACCTACTGCTTTATTATGGCTCGCGCCAGCATCCAGCAATAATTCAGACAGACAGGTGTAAGATAGATTATGAAACAGGCTCCCGTCCGCGATATTCTCTGGCTTTTTAGCGGCACGCGCGTGCTGCTGCTCATCATTACGTATTTCACCTATATTCTGTTTACGGCCCCGAACTACACCAGCACACCGGTAGACGTAGTGGCGTTGTTCTCAAGCTGGGAACACTGGGACGCCGTTCATTACGTCTCCATTGCGCAGTCTGGCTACCAGAATCGCGATGATCTCGCATTCTTTCCGCTCTTTCCCATACTCATCTGGCCGTTTGGTCGCCTCACCGGCAACTATCTCTTGCCCGCCACACTGATTAGCAACTTCGCGCTGTTAGGATCGCTCTTCCTGCTGTACCAGATAGCGACAGAGGCCGGTGGAGAGCTGGTGGGGCGGCGCACGCTGCTCTACCTGTGCATCTTCCCGACCGCCTTTTTCTTTTTTGCCGCCTACAATGAATCGCTCTTCCTGCTGCTGACGCTGGGCGCATTCATGGCGATGCGCCGACAGCAGTGGTGGCTGGTCGGCATTCTGGGCTTTCTGGCCTCGCTCACCCGCTCGATCGGCGTCCTGCTCCTCCTGCCATATCTCTACGAACTCTGGTCTTCCCGTGACAGCTTTATGGCTTCTCGCCAGCGTTTCCTTCTGAAGGCGTTGCCGATTGTCTTGATTCCGCTCGGCACCATCCTCTACTGTATCTTCTGCTGGAAAGTAAGCGGCGATTTCCTGGCTTTTGCCTCGGTGCAGGTGCGCTGGGCCAGGCACACCTCATGGCCCTGGTACGGCCTCTTCTTAGCCTTCCTGCAACTCTTCTGGTTCCAGCCCTTTGGCTCCTTCAGCCAGGCGCACATCATCCTCGACCTGAGCGCCACACTGGGCTTCATCGTGCTGGCTTTCCTGGGCAGGCGCAGGTTGCGGCCCGTCTATACCCTGTGGATAGCCATCCTGCTGTTGTTCTATCTCATGAGTCCGGCAACCACACAGGCAGATGCGCTACAATCCAACCAACGCTTCGTGCTGGAAATGTTTCCCGGCTTCATCACCCTTGCCATGCTCGGCATCCAGCATCGACGGTTACACCAGGCGATCATGCTCTGCTTTCCGGCCTTGCAGGCTACCCTCAGCATCCTCTTTGTGATGAATCGCTGGATGGTCTGAATACACTTCTCCTGAAAAAGGGGACAAAAGCAGCACGTACTCTCCCCCTTCTGCCTGTGAATGGGCTAGAATAAGAGTGGGAAATATATGAGAGAGGTTTTTATGGCTCAGGACAGGGGAAAAGAGCAGCAGGAGCTGCCAGTTGCAGCAATCAAGCAGGCATCAATATTCGTACAATTCAGAAGCGCGGCCACAGGCATCGTGATAGTGACCGCGCTCGCGTATATCTACTGCCTGCTTATCAGCATCACGCCGCTCCAGAGGCTGTATAGCACCATCCATTTCGCGCAGGTGCAAACGAATCATGTGCTGACCTTCTGGGGTTCCTGGCTGCCTGCCAACCTGCACATGGCAAAGAATGCCACCATCTCGCGCCAGAGTACCGGCACGTTTGAATTGATCGTCCTGCTGGCCCTGACCTTCGCCATCTATGGATTGAGCGCAATCGTGCTGCAACGTCGACTCGCAAACGGCAAAAACACGCTCGTTCTGCCGCTTATCGTCCTTGCCGCCATCCCGATGGGCCTGATTTTCGTGCTGGCTCCCGCACTCCTGTCGCCGGACATTTTTACCTATGCCGATTACGGACTCACCATCTCGGCCTATCATGCCAACCCCTATTTCGTCATTCCCACAGCGTACCCGGAAAATCCGTTGATCGCTTTCGACACCTGGCGCAGTGCAACCGCCGCCGACGGCCCGATCTGGCTGGTCGTCTGTACGTTTGTAGCAAAAGTTGCCACCAGCCACCCTCTTCGCTACATTCTCACCTTTCGCCTGCTTGGCCTCGCCATACATCTCGTGAATATCGCCCTGGTGGCGGCTATTCTGCGCAAACTCGGACGCTCCCCGCGCGTCATCGCCATCGGCACACTGCTCTACGCCTGGAATCCGCTTATCCTCATGGAAACCTGTCTCAATGGCCACAATGATGCCCTCGTCCTGGCCTTTCTGCTACTCGGAGTTCTGCTGGGCATGCAGGCAGAAAACAGCCAGTTCCTGCGCCCTACCGGCTACCTGCCGCCACTGATCGTCTTCACCCTGGCTGCGCTCATCCAGCCACTCGTTGCGCCCATCGTCATCCTGTTTCTGATCCTGCTCACCTGCAAAGCGTTCAGCGCATCGACTTCCTCAAACACAGTCACAGACAGGCGGATGCCGCTGGCGATTTCCCTCTCAGGCATAGTGGTAAGCGGCCTGGTCGCATCCGCTTTGTACGGGCCGTTCTGGCTTGGTCACAGCGTACCGGAGATCATCGCCAGCTTTCGCTCCTCGCCCCCGGCACAGTTTG
>Ga0209581_1002670_pt1 | contig 16585 bp, 12 predicted proteins | sample Coa_R2_FD_187160 | JGI IMG/M metagenome (GOLD analysis project Ga0209581, IMG submission 187160) | Surface soil microbial communities from Centralia Pennsylvania, which are recovering from an underground coalmine fire - Coalmine... | ecosystem: Environmental > Terrestrial > Soil > Unclassified ...
GCGCGAGTGGGGGCTCAACGTCTCGGAGCGCCCTATCGCCATCGACGAGGTGACCGAGGCCGCGCACAATGGCACTTTGCGCGAGGTATTTGGCACGGGCACGGCGGCGGTCGTGTCGCCGGTCGGAGAGCTGGTCTACCGCGGTGAGAGCATCGTCGTCAACGACCGCAGGATCGGCGAGCTCACCCAGCGCCTCTACGACGCGGTGACGGACATCCAGTACGCCCGCGTCGCCGATACCCACGGCTGGACTGTCGCTATCACATAGGGTAGGCGCTACTCTGCTGGCACGATTCAGCGCCACGCCACAAAAGTCGGGACCGGGGAATCCACGCTCCCCGGTCCCGCGCTTCTGAGCTGAGAGATTGCGTCGCGGCGGCTTTATGCGCCGCCCGGACCGCTGCCGCCGGTATTGTGGCCGCCACTGTTGCCGTCGTCATCGCCCGCGCCAGGGCCGCCCTGGTGGTCGCCATGGCCGCTGCCGTTACCCGAACCCGCGTTGCCGGGATTCCCGTTGCCGCCCTGGCCGTGGTCGCCATCGCCCGTGCTGCCGCCGGGGTTATGATCGCCATTCGCTTCGGGCTTCTGGATCTCGATCCAGGTGGCAACAAAGGTGCCATCGGCCTGTTGTTGAGCCTTCACGTGGACCTGCTCGCCGGCGGCCAGGGTTGTGGTCGTGACGCCCTCGTCCGCCGTGATGACCGTGCTGCTAGAGATGGTGATCGTGGCGGTGACGTTCGGGGAATTAGGCCGCTGCAACACCATGCTCGAGCCGTCTGTTGCCACCGAGACGATCACGCCCTCGAACTGGAACGGGCCGTGGTGCTCGCCGCCGTGGCCGCCCTTGGACCCGTGGTCGTCGTGGCCGCCTGTGACATCGCCGGAGGCAGCGGCGCTTTCGATGACCACGAGCTGGGCCACCTTCGCGCCGCCGACCTCCACGACCACCACGTGCACCCGTTCGCCGGCGGCAAGAGTGGTCGTGGTGACGCCTTCGTCGGAGGTGATAACCGTGCTGCTGGAGATGGTGACGGTAGCCGTCACCACGTCGCTATTCGTGGGCCGCAGCACCATGCTCGAACCGTCGGATGCCACGGAGACGATCACCGCTTCACCTTCGAGCTTGTGCCCACCCAGGAAGACCTTCTGCTGGTGGACCTTCTGAGCGACGTGATGCGGGTGGCCTCGTCCGTGATGGCGACCCTGTTGCCCACCATGCTCTGACGCAAAGGCCCCCGTGGCGGGCGCCAGAAGTGCGCCCAGCAGGGTCGCGGCCACCGCCAGACGTCGTATGCCTTGATTCACCGGTTTTCCCTTTCGCTTGCGGGACGCGATTTGGCTACCCGGAGAATATCGGTGGTGCGGGAACGATTGTCAAGTGTGGTGGGACCATTTTACCAGGCGCACTGCCCCGTCGTGCCCAGCAACCCGGGCACCCTGCGCGGGCTACCGGGCGCCGACGTGACCCACCACCTGCGCCGCCAGGGCGAGGGCCTGCCGCGGGGCCATCATGGGAGGATTGCTCGCTAACCAGGAGGCCAGAAACGCGGCGCTGAAAGCATCACCCGCCCCGGTCGTGTCCAAGACCTGTGCCGGCTGAGCCGGAAGTGCTATACGCCACATGTGTTGGTGAGACCCATTCATATCAACGGCCAACTCTAGTTCTGCGGGAGATGCCATGGACTCTGCCTGTGAGCGGTCCGGGGTTGTGTTCGCGTTCGGCGCCGCTCCCGCGGGAAGTGCCATCCGCGGCGCTTGCGAGCCGGCATAGATCGCGCCGTGTGCGCCCAATGTGAGCGCGACCGCGCCGAACGGCCTGATTTGTCCTACCAAATCATTCCAAAAGCCTGTTTTGACGGCCATGTTGCGGTGCGCAGGAGGGCAAATTCTTCACACGAGGGCCAAGACGCCAATCGGGGCCAAATTGCTATAGCTACATCGAGCGGTTTGTGCTAGAGTGAGAGCGTCACATTGGGCGCTCGAACGCTCAGGATGTGGTGTCATCGGACTGATTGTCGTCAGGAGGATCAATCCGGCGGTTCGTGATTGATGGTGAGAGGCGGTTACGCGCACCTGTGTCCCCGGCAGGTCGATGCAGGGTCTCAGCCCAAGCGCTTGGCCGGCGCTTTGCAGCCTGCATGCAGCATAATGTCCCCTTCACCGTCAATTGAGCACGATACCACGTTTATCTGAGCAGGTGCGCTCAATTGGGGCTGGCCTTTAACCCGTGTACTGCCGAAGATACATGTTAGGCAGACGCGAATCGGGTGTTCCCAGATCTACCAACGCTGCGCGGCGATCGCTGACAACACTTTGCGAAACAGTCCCGCTTCTGCACAGTTGGGCGTAGCGCGCGAGATGGGAACGGCCACAGTCGTCCCGGCACAACCCAAAATAGCACTTATCGAGAAGGCGATGCGGTAGGAGACATCATGCTTGCAGAGGCGGAAATAGCGATCACTTATCATATGGAAAGGCTCGGCGTCGTGATGCAGCCCATGCCAGGGCTGAACGACGAGGCCGAGGGCGTGCTCAACCCGGCCGGCGCCCGCGGGCGGGACGGCCAATTCTACCTGTTTCCCCGTATCGTTGCGCCGGGCAACTACTCGCGCATCGGGCTGGCCCGTGTGATCTTCGACGACAGCCAGCCACGAGGCGTCGAGCGACTGGGGATCGCGCTCGAACCAGAGGAAGCCTATGAGCTGAATCCAGATACCGGTGGCGGTGTCGAAGACCCGCGCATCACCTTCGTCCCTGATCTCGACCTCTACGTCATGGCCTACGTCGCCTACGGCACGGTTGGGCCGCGCGTGGCCCTGGCCGCGTCGGAGGACCTGCTCTCCTGGAAGCGTCTGGGCCTGGCCGACTTCGCCTATGAGATGGGCGCCGATTTCAACGCCTACCTCAACAAGGACGCGGTCCTCTTCCCAGAACCGGTCCGCGCACCCGATGGCCGGTGGATGCTCTGCCTGATGCATCGTCCCGTCTACGCGATCTGGAAGGACATCAGCGCCACCAATCCACGGCCTCACCGGCTCGATCCGCCCGAGGGTATCCTCGACGATCGCCCGAGCATCTGGCTCTCCTACTGCTCGAGCGACGCCCTGCGCGCCGCCTACGCCAATGGCGCGCCGCTGCGCTTCGAGCAGCACAGCTTGCTGGCGATGCCGGAGGAGCCGTGGGAAGCCTTCCGCATCGGCGGCGGCACGCAGCCGGTGGCAACCCCCCACGGATGGCTCGTCTTCTACCATGGCGTGGAGCGGACGACTATCCGTTCCGGCGTGCGCTACTGTGCCGGCGCCCTGCTGCTGGACCGCGAGAACCCCCTGCGGGTGTTGCACCGCACGCGACAGCCGATCCTGGAGCCGCTGCTCCATGCGGAGGTCGACGGCATCGTCTCAGACGTGGTCTTCCCCACCACCACCGACGTGCACGGCGAGGCCATCGACGTGTACTACGGCATGGCCGATGCGCGGATTGGTGTCGCGCGCCTGACCATGTCGGTCCGGGGATACTAGCGGCCGTGGTCGGGGCCGGACGCGGCGGGACGGAGTATCGCTCCATCCAGCGTCAGCAGGCCGGCCCCGACCAGGTCCAGGTAAGCCAGTAGGTAGCATATAATCGACTCTGCGCCCATATTCCTGTTGACCCCGTTCGGCCTGAGGCCGTCATAACAGCCCCAGGTCGCGGGGTCAATCAGCGCCAGACCCAGGGCATTACGGCCGTGAAACCAGGCCAGAGCGGCCAGCGCCCGCTGCTGCCAGATGGGATCGCCGCTGATCCTACCGGCAATCAGAGATACCTCCACGGTGCCCTGCGCGTCGACGCACTGCTGGTCGAAGGCCGCCCTGGGCCCACCGCGCGGATACCAGCCATCCTGCCCGATCAGGTGCAGCACGCCGGAGGCGTCGAATAGCACCCCCATCAGCCAGGTCGACGCGGCCAGCCCGACCTCGCGGAAGCGCGCCTCGCCGGTCATCTCGTAGGCCAGCAGCAGGGCTGCCGGGAGCTTGGCATTGCAGTACGTCAAGCGGTCCTCGAACCAGGGCCAGTCCGGCGCGGCGGTGCGCTCGTAGCGGTCGACCAGGCGGCCGGCCAGCTCGCGGAGCAACGACAGCGGCGCCGGCTCCCGGCTTTGTTGCAGGTAGTGGTAGAGGCCGAAGATGCTGAAGGCCCAGGCGCGTGGCGCCCCGAGGCTGCGCACTGCCACCAGGGCGTCGGCAAACAGCGAGGCGGCCGCCTCGCGCAGGCCCTGCTCCAGGCCGTGTCGGGCGGCATAGCCCAGGGCCCAGAGCGCCCGGCCCCTGGCATCCTCACCGCTTCCGTCGTCCAGCCACCGCCGGCTGTAGGATAGGAAGTTGTGAAAGCGCCCCTCGCCCATGGCCGCGTAACGCAGATAGGAGAGATAGGTATAGGCGGCGGGCGGCGGTAGTGCGTCGCCCGCGAGGCGGGCATGGGCCAGCACGGCTATCAAGGCACGCGCCTGATCGTCGATGGAGTAGCCGTGGAGCGGATCGGGAACTGAGTAGAGGGCGTGCTGCATGACGCCGGTCTCGTCGGTCAGGCGCTGCAGGTGGTCGAGCCGCAGCGCCGGAAAGGCCGTGCCCGGCCCGCTCTCCACGATACCACACCTCCTGCGTGGGCCGCCGATCAACCGTTGCGAACCGAGCCTACCAGGCTTGCTTCCGGCTTTGCCGCGGCAGCGACCGCTCCGTTCGAGATCTCCACGCGCGGCGTGCCCGCCGGGACAAGCGTATGGCTCGGGAGCGCGACCACGGGACGCGAGCTATCCGCCCCGCTGGCTACCTCCCAGAACAGGTCCGCGTAACGAGCGCCCACTACCGGCCAGCTCATGTGTTGCCCGTATTCCAGGGCGTTGCGCTCCAGCCGCCGGCGCAGGCCCGGGTCGTCCAGCAGCATGTTGATACAGCGCGTGAGCGAGTCGGGGTCTTTGAATTCGGCCAGCAGGCCGCGGCATTCGGCCAGCACCTCCTCGGCATACAGGTACGGCGTGGACACCGCCGCCCGGCCGCAGCCCAGCGCGTAGGCCAGCGTGCCGCTGGTAATCTGGCCGCGCCCCACGTAGGGCGTGACGTAGATATCGGTGGCCTGCAAATAGCGCACGAGCTGCTCCTGCGCCAGGAAGTGGTTGACGAACTGGACCGAGTGGTGCAGGCCCAGCTCATGGACGAGGGCCAGCAGCGAATTGCGATAGCGCTCCCCCTCGACGCGCTGCACTTCCGGATGCGTCTCGCCGATCACCAGATACAGGACGTCGGGGTGTTTCTCTACGATCGCCGGCATGGCGCGGAGCATGTACTCGATGCCCTTGCCGCTGCTGAGCAGGCCGAAGGTGCTCAACACCGTGCGCCCGCTCAAGCGCAGTCCGCGCTTGGCGATATCGGGGTCCATGTGCTTGACGTGCGGCACGCCGTGCGGGATGGTGTGCACCTTGTGGGACGACAGGCCGTAGTACTCTTCCAGGATCAGTCGCGCCGTGTTGACCATGGTGACGACCGCTGCGCTGCGCTCGTGCAGGCGGCAGATCGCCTCGCGCATGTGCGGCGGCGGATGGGGCAGCACGGTGTGCAAGGTGGTGACCACCGGTTTCTGCAAGTGGTCGAGGAAACCGGCCAGATAGTCGTCGAAATCGCCATCGGGGCCGTAGACGCCATACAGTCCAAACTCGTGTTGAATCGAGACCACGGAGGTGCGGGAGGCGTTGATGTGGCGGGCCACCTCCACCCAGCTCTGGGGATCGTTCTGCTCGATCGTCCAGCGCACCTGCGGCGGATAGGCATAGGCGGAGGCCTCGGCGCCGATCGCGGCTATGCGCGTGCTAATCTCCCGCCCGCTGCGCGCCACGGCCTCGCTCAGGTCGCGCGTAAAGGTGGCGATGCCGCAGGGACGAGGGGGGAAGGAACTGACATAGGTAGCGATTAGTGGGGGTGTCATCTGCTGCCTTAAACCCTTTCTAGCACTCAGGCATAGGCAACGGACCCTAGCAGTTCTAGCGTAACAGGTCTACACAATAAGGGCTCTGCGCACCTTCTGAGCCTGTCGTGCCTTGAAGCAAGATCTGTGCCACCGCTTGGCGCGCGAGCGCTAGAGCCCGGCTCAAAGATGGGATTCGCCGGCAAGATGCAGAGTTGGTAGTATAGGTGGCGGCACAGCGCAATGGCCGCCGCCCGGCCCCGTGGTGAGAGGAGATATGGATGTACAGCGGCGTGTTCCCGATCCTGCCGACTACCTTCGACGAGCAGGGCGACCTCGACCTCGGCAGCCAGAAGCGCGCCGTCGATTTTCTGATCGACGCGGGCGTCGACGGCATCTGTATCCTGGCCAATTACTCGGAGCAGTTCGCCCTCACCGACAGCGAGCGCGAACAGCTCACTCAGCTCATCATCGATCACGTCGCCGGACGTGCGCCGGTGATTGTCACCACCAGCCACTTCAGCACCAGGGTGGCCGCCGCGCGCAGCCGGCAGGCTCAGGAGCTTGGCGCGCAGATGGTGATGCTGATGCCGCCCTACCACGGCACGACGCTCCGGCCAACTGAAGAAGGCGTTATGGAGTTCTTCCGCACCGTCGCCGCGGCGATCGATATTCCCATCCTGATCCAGGATGCGCCGGTCAGCGGGGTGCCGCTCTCCGCGGCGCTGCTGGCCCGGCTGGCCGCCGAGATCGGGCGCGTGCGCTACTTCAAGGTCGAGGTACCGGGGGCGGCGGCCAAGCTGCGCGAGCTGATCCGTCTCGGCGGCGCGACGATCGAGGGGCCATTCGACGGTGAAGAGAGCATCACCTTGATGGCCGATCTCGACGCCGGCGCCACCGGCACGATGCCCAGCGCCATGATCCCCGAGGTGTTGGGACAGGTGGTCAGGCTCTACCAGGCCGGCCAGCGGGAGGAGGCCACCGCGCTGTACGAGCGCTACCTGCCGCTGATCAACTTCGAGAACAAGCAATGCGGCTTGCTGGCCGCCAAGGCGTTGATGCGGGAGGGCGGCATCATCGAGAGCGAGGCGGTACGACATCCGCTGCTGCCGTTGCACCCGGCCACCCGGGCCGGCCTCGTGGAGCTGGCCCGGCGGCTGGACCCGCTGATCCTCCATTGGTCGACGTAAATCCGATGGGCCGGTTCGGCGTCGCTCTCTGCCGCGTTGCACTTTGCTGTGGACTGCTGACCGTGGCGTGCGTCTCGCGCGGCGCGCCGCTTCAGCGCCCGTCCGAGCGCTGGATGAACGCGGCGCTAACGCCCGACCAACGGGCCGACGCGCTCATCGCCCGCATGACGCTCGATGAGAAGATTGCCCTGCTGCACGGGATGAGCGACATGCAGGGGCACACCGGCTATGTCCCCGGCAACAGCCGCCTGGGCATTCCCCCGCTCACCTTCACCGACGGACCGGCGGGGGTGCGGCCCGGCAATGGGGTGACCACCGCCTCCGCCACCGCGCTGCCGGCCCCGGCCGCGCTCGCCGCGACCTGGGACCCGAACCTAGCCAGGCTCTACGGCACGGTCCTCGGCAAAGAGGCCTTCGACCTGGGCAACGACGTCATCTTCGCACCCATGGTGAATATCGCGCGCGTGCCTCAAGGGGGGCGCGTCTTCGAGACGCTCGGCGAGGACCCCTATCTCACTTCCCAGATAGGCGTGGCCGTCATCGACGGCATCCAGGCCCAGCACGTCATCGCCGATGTCAAGCACTACGCCGCCAACAACCAGGAAGACGATCGCTGCTGCGTTAGCGCCGCCGTCGACCAGCGCACGCTGCACGAGATCTACCTGCCGGCCTTCGAAGCCGCGGTCAGGCAGGCGCACGTGGGCACCGTCATGGCTGCCTACAACAAGGTAAACGGTGTCTACTCGTCCGAGAACCGCACGCTGCTGGCCGACATCCTCAAGGGCCAATGGGGCTTCGCGGGCTGGGTGCTGTCCGACTACGGCGCGACGCACAGCACGGTCGCCGCCGCGACCAACGGGCTGGATATGGAACTGCCCACCGGCCTGTATTTCTCCGATGCCCTCAAGGTGGCGGTGCAGGACGGCCGGGTGCGCATGGCGACGCTCGACGAGCACGTCCACCGCATCCTGCGCACCATGTTCGCCTTCGGGCTGTTCGACCGGCCGGTGCGCCGGGGGACGATAGACCGGAGGGCCGATGGCCGGATCGCCCGCTACATCGCCGAACAGGGCATGGTGCTGCTGAAGAACGATGGATCGCTGCTGCCACTAAACGACAGCACGCTCGGGTCCATCGCCGTGATCGGCCCCAAGGCCGGGCGGGCCATGACGGGCGGAGGCGGCAGCTCGCACGTCATCCCCTTCTACGCCGTGAGCCCTCTGACGGGCATCATCAACCGCGCCGGGCACGGCGTGACCGTCACATATGCCGACGGCAGCGATGTGGCTGCCGCCGCCAAGCTCGCCAGGTCCTCCAACGTCGCGGTCGTCGTCGCCGGCGACGACGAGTACGAGGGCGCAGACCGCTCCAGCCTGGAGCTGCCGGGTGCCCAGGACCAGCTCATCGAGGCCGTCGCCGCCGCCAACCCGCATACTGTCGTGGTGCTCAACGCCGGCGGGCCGGTGCTCATGCCGTGGATCGATCGGGTGCAGGGGCTCGTGCAGGCCTGGTACCCGGGCGAGGAGGACGGCAATGCCGTCGCGGCGCTGCTCTTCGGCGACGTGAATCCCTCCGGCAAACTGCCCATCACCTTCCCCCGGAGCGCCGGGGACGTGCCCGCCGTCACGCGACAGCAGTACCCGGGGGTCAACGGCGTGGCGCAGTACTCCGAAGGCATCTTCGTCGGCTACCGCGCCTACGATCGGCGCAACATCGCCCCGCTGTTCCCCTTCGGCTGTGGCCTCTCCTACACGACCTTCCGGTATAGCAACCTGAGCGTGACGCCGGGCGGCCCGTCCGCGCCCGACCGGGTGACGGTGCGCCTCGACGTCACGAATAGTGGCCGGCGCGCCGGCGCCGAGGTCGTCCAGCTCTACTTGGGCATCCCATCGACCGCTGTCCCCGAGCCGTCCAGGCAGCTCAAAGGGTTCCACAAAGTCTACCTGAAGCCGGGCCAGACACAGCATGTCGCCTTCGCTTTGAGCGCGCGGGACCTCTCCTACTGGGATACTCGCGCTAACGGCTGGGTCGTGCAACGCGGGCGCTACCAGGTCATGGTGGGCAGCTCGTCGCGCGACATCCGGCTGCAAAGCAGCTTCACGGTGAGCCAGGCCAATTGGCCGCGATCTGTCACGATCCAGACACCACCCAGGGTCTAGCCCGGGACGATCGTGGCGGCGTGGATGCACCGCCTTGCCCGGGAGAGAGCGGTCATAGTACGCTGACACCAAACGGGAAGGCGGCGGATGGAGGCAGCATCGATGGGTAGTGTGGTCAACGTCGGCGTGATCGGTCTGGGCTTGCGCGGTACCATGTTTTCTCGGGCCCTCGGCCACAACCCGCGGGCCCGACTGGCCGCGGTGTGCGACGTCGATGCGGCGCGCCGCGAGCGCGTCTCCGCCGAGTACGGCGTGCCGGCCTTCGCGGAAGCGCGGGATCTGTGCGCCGCACCGGGTCTGAACGCGGTGATCGTGGCCACCCCCGACCCGCTGCATCGCGCCGCCGTGGCCGCGGCGGCCGAGCGCGGATTGGCTATCATGGTCGAAAAGCCCCTGGCCACCACCCTTGAGGATGCCGAGGCCATGGTGGCGGCGGTACGGCGGGCCGGCGTGCTCTGCCAGGTCGCCTTCGAGAACCGCTGGAACCCGCCATACATCGCCGCGCGCCAGGCGATCGAGCGCGGCGAGATCGGCAGCGTCATCACTCTCAACTCGCGTATCAACGACCGCATCGACGTGCCGCTGGGCATGCTGAGTTGGGGCGCCCGCTCCAGCCCCGGCTGGTTCCTGCTCAGCCATACCGTCGATATGGCCCGCTGGCTGAGCGGACGCGAACCCAAGCGCGTCTATGCACAGGGCCAGAAGAAGGTGCTGGCCGCCAGGGGGCTCGATACGTACGATTCCCTGCAGGCCCTCGTCACCTTCGACGACGGGCTTTCCGCCGTCTTCGAGGCCTCGTGGATCCTGCCGGAGACGCTGCCGATGATCGTGGACGTCAAGTACGAGGTGATCGGGAGCGACGGAGCCCTCTACATCGACTGGCACGATCAGGGTCTGCATCACGTGACCCCTGCCGGCTATCGCCACCCCATCGTCGCCGGCCTCGACGTGCACGGACGCCCGACCGGCATGCCGATCTGGATGCTCGATTCGTTCATCGCCTGCGTGTCCGGCGATACGGCGCCGCTGGCATCTATCGACGACGGGCTGGCGGCGGTTCGGGTGGTCGAAGCCATTCACCGCTCCGCCGATAGCGGCACGCCGATCGACCTGACATAGGCAGAAGAGGGTAGAGGTGGAGAATACTATGCGTCTTGGCATGCTGATCGCCCTTGTTGAGCAAGACCCGGCAGACACCATTCGCGCGGTGCAGGACTTGGGCTTTCCCACGTGCCAGGTAAGTTGCCGCGCCCAGACCAACGTGACGCCGGAGTTGGCCCGCGCCCTGCGTGAGGCCGCGGATAGGGCGGGCATTGCGATCACCACCATCTGGGCCGGCACATCCGGCCAGGAAGACTGGAACTTCATCGATGGGCCGCGCACCATTGGCTTGGTGCCCGCCGAGACCAGGGCCGAGCGGCTGGCCGCGCTGAAGCGCGGGGCGGAGTTCGCCTCCTGGGCAGGGGTTGCCGGTATTAGCTCCCACGTGGGTTTTATCCCCGAAAACCCCGGCGATCCCGTGTATGGCGATCTCCTCGCAGCGCTGCGCGAACTGGCCGAGCATTGCGGGGCTTTGGGCCTGGAGTTCTGGTTCGAGACAGGCCAGGAGACGCCGATCACGCTGCTGCGCACGATCGAGGACCTCGGCCTGCCCAACCTCGGCATCAACTTCGACCCGGCAAATCTGCTCATGTACGGCAAGGCCAACCCGCTGGATGCGCTCGACGTGTTCGGCCGCTATGTCCGCGGCGTCCACGCCAAAGATGGTGAGTATCCCACCAATGGCCGCGAGCTTGGCGTGGAAAAGCCGCTCGGCCAGGGGCGGGTCAACTTCCCGGCCCTCATCGGCAAGCTGAGAGACCTGGGCTACGGCGGCGCCCTGACCATCGAGCGCGAGATCAGCGGAGAACAGCAGATCGCCGACATCAAAGCGGGTAAGGCCTACCTGGAAAGTCTGCTTTCATGAGCCTGATCCCGCGCTCAGGCGGCCCGCGATACCACTTGTCCCGCTGGTCGCTGCTGCCGGCGCTGGCCGTCGTCGCGGCCTGCTGTCTGGCCGGCCGTTGGGGCGTTGCGCCGTCCTCTGCCGCCGCGGGGCCGGCCTCGGCCCCCAGCGTGGCCGATCGCCTGCTGGCGCGCATGACGCTGCAGCAGAAGATTGCCCAGCTCTTCATGGTCAATGTGGACGGCACGCAGCCCGGCGCCCAGCTACAACAGTTCGTGCACGACTGGAAGGTGGGCGGCCTGATCCTTTACCGGGCCAACGTTGTGTCGGCGCGGCAACTGCGCGCGCTGCTCGCGGCCGCCCAACGCGAGGCGCAGATCCCGCTGCTGGTCGCTACCGACCAGGAAGGTGGGCGCGTCAGCATCATCCCGCCCTGGGCCGGGGTACGGGCCATGCTGGCGCCGAGCCAGTACGGCTCTATCGGCTCGGCCGACCGCGTCTACCAGGACGCGTTGGCGACGGGGCGTGACCTGCGCGCCCTCGGCGTGAACATGGACCTGGCCCCGGTCGTCGACGTCCTGATCGACCCCTATAGCCCCATCGGCAGCCGCTCGTTCGGGCGCAATCCCGCGCTGGTGGCCCGGCTGGGCGTTGCAGCCATACGGGGCTATCAGGATGCCGGTATCGCCGCCACGGCCAAGCATTTCCTGGGGCTGGGCGGCGTCTCGATCGATGCGCACCGCGGGTTGCCGACCATCGCGCGCAGCCTGATGCAGCTCAGCGCCGTCGAGTTGCCGCCGATGCAGGCGGCGATCAAGGCCGGGGTGGACGCGCTGATGGTGACGCACGCCGGCATCCCCGCCCTCGACCCGTCCGATACTTCGGCCTCGCTATCCCGCCCCATCATCGACAGCTTCATTCGCGGGCGACTGGGCTACGACGGCTTGATCATCTCCGATAGTTTGCTGATGGGCGCGATCACCGGCCACATGGGCGTCGCCGACGCCACGGTCAAGGCCATCGCCGCGGGCAACGACATCGTCCTGATCTCGGGAGCATCCCATCTCACGAATCTGGTGCGGGAGAGCCTGGACGCCGTGGAACACGCCGTTGCCGCCGGCGCGATCAGCACGGCGACCATCGACGCCGCCGCGCGACACGTCCTGCTGCTGAAGGCCAGGCTGGGCCTGCTGCCCTCGCCGGCCTTCTCCCACCCGGCGACGTAGGGCTGTGCCCGTCGACGGCCCGGACGCGCCGCAGTTGGCGTGGAACGACCTGGAGATCATGCAAGCGTTTAGCATCAATGTCGTGTTGAGGGTGGGCAGGGATTTCTGTCACGCCGGGTTCAGTTCGCGCCGGCCGCCGGTACCGCGTGCTCCTGATCCGGAGATTGCACTGTGACCTCCGGCAATGCGACCACAAAATGCGCGCCGCCACCATCCCGGGCGGGTGTGTCGTCAAGCCAGATGTGGCCCGCGTGCGCCTCGACGATCGCCTTGCAGATCGCCAGGCCCAGGCCGCTGCCACCCGTGGTGCGCCCGGGTTCGTGGTGTGTCCCACGGTGAAAGCGTTCGAAGACGTGTTCTCGCTCCTCGGGGCGGATGCCCGGCCCCGTATCACTGACCTGTACCTGCACCAGACCGGGGTCGGGCTCCGCATCGCTCTGCACCGCAAGACGGACGGCACCGCCGGCCGGCGTGTAGCGCAGGGCGTTATCCAGCAGGTTGCGCACCACCTGCCCGAGCCGTGTCTCGTCGCCCATCACCAACACGGCCCGCGGCGGCATCTGCACCGAGAGGGCGACGCCGCGCTCGCGCGCCAGGAGGTCAAAGGCCTGCGCGGCCTGGCGGCAAACGTCGTCGAGCTCGACCAGCTCATGCTGCAAGGGCAAGTGCCCGGCGTCGGCGCGAGCTAGCAACAGCAGATCGTCCACGATGCGGCCCAGGTGGCGGCTTTCCTCCAGCATCTGACGCAGCGTGGCCTGGTAGTCCTCGACGCTGCGTTGGTGGCGCAGGCTTATCTCCGCGCCGCTGGTCAGCGTGGCGATCGGCGTGCACAGCTCGTGGGCCACGTCGGCGGTCAGACGCCGCCGGCGCTCAGCGGCCTCCTCCAGACGCCCCAGCATGGCATCGAACGTCTGGACCAGCCGGCCGAGCTCGTCGCCGCGGCGCTGCCCACCCAGCTCAGCCCCAACGCGCCGGTGCAGGTCTCCCGCGCCGATCTGGGCCGCCAACTGCGTGATGCGGTCGACCGGGCGCAGTGTCCGGCGGGCCAGCACCCACCCTCCCGCCACGGCGACCAGGACGATAGCCGCCCCGGCCAGGCCCATGGCGATCAGGAGTTGCCCGCGTTGCGCGTCGATCTGCGCGGTCGTCGTCAGGAGCTGGATCGTCGCCACGTGTATGCCCCGGCGGCGCACCGGGACCACTAGCATGCGGACCCGGTGGCCGCCTGGGCCGGAGATGTCGTAGAACCCGGCCTTCTGGGTCATCAGGACGCCGGCCGGTAGTCCGGGCAGCGGTGGCCCCTGCCGGACAGCGACCCGTCCGTCCGGGTGCAGCACGCGTATCCAGATCACCGGTTCGCCGGGCAGCGGCGACCCCTCGTCAGGCGCGTCACGTCGCAAGGTGATGCCGGGCGTGAAACGCAGGTCGGCGGCCATGTCGGCGGCGCGCCGCTGCAGAGAGTCGTTCAGGCGGCTGTCGGCCGCGCGATCCGTCTGCCAGAGCACCGCGGCGGCGAACGTCAGCAGGCCCAGGCAGAGGGCCGCCGTGTACCAGAGCGTGAGGCGCAGGCGCGCGGTCATGGCCCTGATCCCCGGCCGGCGCCGGACGGATCGCGCAGCGTATAGCCCACGCCACGCACCGTCGCCAGCAGTTTGACCGCGTACGGATCGTCGATCTTGCGCCGCAGGTGGCCGATGAACACGTCGACGACGTTGGAGGCGTGCTCGGCGCTGTAATCCCAGGCGGACGCGGCGATCTGATCGCGCGTGAGCACCTGCCCGGCATGGCGCATCAACAACTCGAGGATGATGTATTGGCGCGCGGTGAGATGGATGGTGTCCTCGCCGCGGCTCACGCGATGCGTGATGGGGTCGAGCGCGAGATCGGCCACGCGCAGCGGCCCCGTACGCACCTGTGGCTCCCGCCGCCCCAGGGCCCGCAAGCGCGCCAGCAGCTCGGCGAAGGCGAAGGGCTTGGTCAGGTAGTCGTCGGCGCCCGCGTCGAGTCCCGTAACGCGATCCTCGATGGCGCCCAGCGCCGTCAGGAGCAGAATGGGCAGGCGGCAACCGGCGGCCCTGGCGGCGCGACAGACGCTCAGCCCGTCGCGGCCCGGCAGGCGTACGTCGAGCACCACGATATCGTAGCAGTCGTCTTGCGGGGGCAGGAGGAGGTCGAGCGCCACATCGCCGTCTCGCACCAGATCGACGATGTGCAGTTCCTCGCGCAGGCCGTGCACGATCTGTTCGCCTAAGAGCAGCTCATCTTCAACAACCAGAATGCGCATCTACCGGTTCGCTCATCGGGAACACCCCATCGCCATGGTCTCATTTACAGCCTAACGCATGGCGTACTTCTTCATTCAATCTTCATCTGCTCCACCTACGCTGCACGGTAGGAAAGGGTACGATGATGGACTGGCTATCGCACGCACTGCGCCTCCTCGGCGTCACCGAGCGGCGCGGACGCCTAGCGCAAGTGCCGACCGTGCCGCTGCGCCTGTTTCTGGGCGGCACGTTTCTTTACGCCGGCCTGCAGAAGCTGACCGACCCACAGTTCTTCAGCCCGACGGCGCCGGGCTTTATCGGGCGACAGATGAGCGGCTTCGTCCACACCGGCTCACCGTTGTCGCCGCTGTTGACACACCTCGCTATCCCGCACCCCGCGCAGTTCGGCGCGCTGATTGCTTTGTGCGAGGTGTGGGCGGGACTGGCCGCGCTTCTTGGCTTGCTGACCAGGGTCGGAGCGTTGGGTGGCCTCGGCCTGAGCCTGACCCTCTATCTCACGGCGACCTGGACCGTGCATCCGTATTTCCTCGGTGCCGACCTGCCCTACGCCATGGGCTGGCTCACCGTACTACTGGCCGGCCCTGACCGCTACTGCCTGGACCTGTATCTGTTCGGACGTATCGCGGGCGCGCGCGGCGTCCCGGCCGAGGGTACGGCGAGGCGCAAGGGGAAGCAGCTCGCGCCGCTCCCGCTGGACCAGGATCCGGTCGCCCGCGCGGCGTTTCTGCGCGGCCTGGGCACAGCCGGGGTGGTCGCCACCGGCGGTGGAGTGGTGGCCGCCCTGGCCAAGCTCGCCACGCCGAATCGGGTCTTCGCGCGACAATCGGCCGCGCTCGTCGGGAGTGCGCCGGCCGGCGGCACCGCACCCACATCGGCGGCCGGCGCGGGCGCCAGGGCGCCGGCGGGATACACATTCCTGGGCAACGTGAAGGTATTGCCGGCCAACAGCGCCGGTATGTACACCGACCCCATCACCGGAGACCCAGGCATCCTGGTGCACCTGCCCGGTGGACAGTTCGTCGCCTACGACGCCGTGTGCACCCATGCCGGCTGCACGGTCGAGTATGACCCGTCGCAGCGCCTGCTGGTGTGCCCCTGTCACGGTGCCACCTACGACCCGGCCCACGGCGCGCAGGTGTTGGCCGGACCGGCGCCGCAGCCCCTGGCTCCACTGCAAGTGTCGATCGATGCGAAGGGCAATGCCTACGCCCGAGGCAGCGCCGGATCGGAGTCCCAGCCCGCGACGCCGAATGGGGGGCAGTAGCAACGTCCAGTGCCCTGCGGCTCGCCCGCCCTCAGGGTCTGAGAATTCTCACCTGCGACTGGCGGTCGCATGGCGGTGCCCAGACCCGACCGCGGTCGGCCCGCGTCTTGCCAGGGGACCGCCAGTCCCCGGTCCTCCTAGGTGGAGAATGCACCGGCCGTGCGCCCGCCCCGGGCCGGCTTGTGCTCCCTGATGGGGCGCTGTATACTCGGAGCAGCCTCCGGCCTGCCGATCGGGGAGTCGTCCTGGCCTCGACCCGTGGTAGGGTACTGTAAAGAAAGAGAAGGGGAGATAACCATGCTACAGGACGCCGAGGTCGTGGTCATCGGCGCCGGTGCGTTTGGGACGAGCACGGCCTACCATCTGGCCAGGCTTGGTAAGCGGGTGGCTCTGCTGGAGAAGCGCGCGTTGGTCTCGCAAACGTCCCCACGCGCCGCCGGGCTCGCCCAGCAGGTTAGAGCTGATGTGCCATCGATGCGCCTGGCCATGCGCAGCGTGCAGAAGATCGAAAGGTTCGCCGCCGAGACTGGCCAGGAGCTGACCTTCCACCAATCCGGTAGCGTCAAGGTGGCGCGCACGTCC
>Ga0209581_1002672_pt1 | contig 16565 bp, 9 predicted proteins | sample Coa_R2_FD_187160 | JGI IMG/M metagenome (GOLD analysis project Ga0209581, IMG submission 187160) | Surface soil microbial communities from Centralia Pennsylvania, which are recovering from an underground coalmine fire - Coalmine... | ecosystem: Environmental > Terrestrial > Soil > Unclassified ...
TATGATCAGCAGAATGGGCGAGAAGATCGTGGTACCAAGGCCCCAGGACGACATCCAGTCTGGCGCGGCACCGCCGGGCCGCGGCATAATGACGAGGTTAATTCCCGAAAGTGCAAGAAAACCGCTGAGTGCTACAATGATAGGCTGAACGCGTACAAAGAGAATCAACAGCGCAAACAAAACCTGATAGATCACGCCTATGCCAAGAGCAACGACGAACACCCCGATGGGGCTGGTTATTATCCCAAGGCCGTTGAGCGTGACGACACTGACATTGATAAACGCGACGAGCGGCCCGACCGCGAGATCCACAGTGCCGCGACCCGCTATCGCCAGCGCCATTAGAGCATAAGTCGCCATGATCAGCGGTGCGGCAACCAAGATGGCGCTGCCAAAACCCGACATCGAGACGAGGTTCGGACCACGGATAACCGCAATCGCCAGAAGCACGGCAAACAATAGGATCGGCACCAGTAAGTAGCTTTGCGATCTCTCCTGCCGCCCCGCCACGTCAATCTCTCCGGGTGTCTATTACCGTAAGTTAGAGCTCTATCACGCGCCGACTCGTCGGCCGCTCGTTCCGTGATGTCGTGCGGAGCTCGACCAGGTTGCTGCGAAGCGCTGCGCTGTCCTGGCCGCGACGTTCCGGGTCATTTTGAATAATCTTTTTGAGCACCGGGGAGATCACGGTCTTGAATTTCACCGGATCCTCCGAGGTTGGAAAGTGCCCACCGCTAAAGATTATACATTCCGACCCTTTTACTTTTTCCGCAGTCCGCTCCGTCATCTCAGGCGTGCAAGCGAAGTCGTATTCGCCTGTCAAAAAGTAAATTGGCAATTTGCCGGATATTTTGTGTACCTGATCGCGGAAGTCGGAATCAACGCTATAGAAATAGAGATCGCCTTTGAACACACCTGGTCCCCCTTGCGCGTAGTACCACCATGTTTCCCAACGGTACTCGTCAGGAGATTCGGGCGACATTAGCCCGAAGACGGAGGTTGCCACCACCTCGCCGCCGTGGATGTGCGGATGATGCAACGGGTCAATCCACCATCCTGGCGAGTAATCGCAGCCTTCCAGAGCGATCAAAGCAGAAAACTCGTTCTCGTATCGCAATGCAAGGGCCAAACAGACGTTCCCGCCCATGGACTGCCCCATCACCACCGGCTTACGCAATTCCAGCGCCCGACAAAAAGCGACAATAAATTCGCAATAAAATTTTGTGGTAAGCTTGTACTCATCCTCCATCAGATAGAAATCCGAGGGCGGCAGCGATTTGCCGTGCCATGGGAGATCAAACGCAATTACCCGAAAATTGGCGGTGATATCGGGATCGCAAAGCTGATGTCGGTACTGGCGACCGTCCGTTCCCGCCGTATGCAGGCATACCAATGGGATACCCTCACCCGCTTCCTCGTAATAGGTACGGTAAGTTTTGCCCTCACACGGAACATAGACGTATCGACCTACGATAGGATCATGCTTATTCATGATAAATCTCCGCAGTTTGGGTCAGACTTCTCTCATCAATGACAGCATCCGTGTAAGCGCGCGCAGGTTCTGCCAGAAGGGCAGCGTATTGCCCACAATTACAAGCTGCTTGTGGAGGGGATGCGCCATGGCCCATATGTCGTTGAACATCGGCGGGGGAACCGGTTGGGCGAATTTCGCCCAGGCACTGCTTGATGCTTTGAGGCCGAAGTCGTAGCCCATGTCATTGGTCGTTATTCCTTCGGAAATGCGCTGGATTTTGCCGTTGCGCACCTCTATAAGGTACTCCGTTTCGTCAACGCCAAGCATGAAGCGCCCGGTGAAGAAGCGGCCAATCACTGGTAAGATTCGATCCTCGTTTACGGTACGCGCCCAGCGTTCGACCCATTCCAGATCGAAATTTCGTCGGCTTCCAAATCTGCTCATGCGTCTCTCCTAGGCTGTTCAAGGCGTTAGCGTGGGGATGGAAGCGGCTTTCTGGCCGGCCCGTAGAAAGCCGTAAATCCGGCACTCGCGATCGTAGCCGGCAGAACAGCCGCAGAAAATGCGGGTAGATCCGCGTCTTCCGACAGCTCGAGGTGATCAGCCATCAAAGCGTAAACCGTAAAGACATATCGATGTGCCCGGTCCGGAGGCCATGGTCCACCGTAACCGCGTCCGAATCCCGGAATGCCGAAAGTCACGTAATCGCTGTTCAATTCTCGCGCTCCGGCCGGCATCAGGTCTGATCCGCTTGCCCCTTCCGGAAGTTCGCGGACATGCGCTGGAATGTCATAGACCATCCAGTGTGCGAAAGTACGCGGAAACCCGAACTCGGGCGGTAAATCCGGATCCGCCATCAAAAGTGCAAAGCTGCGGGTACCGTCCGGCACTCCCGACCACGCAAGGTGCGGCGAAATATGACTGTCTTCCACATAACGATTAGGAATGACCTGGCCAGGAAGAATACTGTTGCTTTCGAGCTGAAACGTCTCCATGCGAGCAGGCCTAAGCTCTGGCTGCGATGACATGATCGGCCGTGGCATAGGCCGGCCTTCGGCAAAGCGTGGCGGTGTTAAATCGTGTTTCGCAAGCAAAAGCTCACTTGCGGATTCTTCGCCTGGCAGCGCTGCGCTGCCTTTGCGGCCGAACATAGCGTTTAGAATCTCGTGTCCATCATACGGTGGGTCGAAACTCTTCCAGATCATACCGTTTCGAAAAACATGCACACGCGTACAAAGATTGAGAAATTCTTCAATCTCGCTGGACAGGAATAGTACCGCTCCGCCGCGTTCAGCAAAGTCTCGGAGGTTTCGATACAGATCAAGCTTTGCGCCGACATCGATACCGCGGGCAGGATCGTTGAGAATTAGCACGCGCGGTTTTTGCGCGAAAGCGCGCGCGATAAGAGCCTTTTGCTGGTTACCACCGGAGAGCGATGTGATCAGGTCATCGCGGCTGCCCATCTTGATTGCAAGCTTGCCGGACTCCCACGCGAACACAGGCTCGAGCTTGTTCGTATTAATTAAGTTCAGGAACCCGCCGATTCGATACTCGCGATAGACTGGAAGAAGCAGATTTTCGAAGACCGACAGATTCGGAAATATACCTTCCTTTTTGCGGTCGCCGCTGACATAGCTGAGACGATTCTCAAGGGCAGCCCTTAGCCCTTCCACTTCCGTTGCCGATCCGTCATGGATGACGGAAATCTTGCCGGATACAAGATTCTGAATACCGGCCACGCAGCGGATGAAATCGTCCTGCCCCTGACCGTCAAGCCCGGTTACCCCGACCACCTCGCCGGGATAAAGCGCAAGATTGATACGTTCGGAATGCTCCCAAACCTGAGCGTCTCTCACGTCAAGCAGTGGCCGCACGTCATGCCGGCCGGACAAGGGCTTTTCCTCCCGGGCACCGTGGCGACCTACGCCCGCGATCAGATCCAGGATCCGTTCTTCGGTAATCTCCTCGCGGTCGAGGCAACCTACGTCCACGCCGTCGCGCAAAACGGTGGCACGGTCGGCAATTCGGATTAATTCGGCGATCCGGTGGGTTACGATCAAAACGGTCGAACCCGCTTCCTTCATTTGCCTTATCTTGCGGAATAACCGCTCGGTTGAATCGAAGTCGAGAGCGGCGGAGGATTCATCGAGGATCAATACGCGTGGCTCGGTTAACAGGGCACGCGCAATCGTAATCCATTGCTTCGTGCTTAACGGCAGATCGCCCACCAGCATGTCGAGATCAAGCTCGTACCCAAGAAGTTTCGCCAGTAACGCCTCCGCTCGCGCGATTTTTTCGTGGCGGCTGAGAGGGGTCGAAAACAGGCCGTCGGTGCCGAGATAGAGATTGTCCAGCACGGAGCAGGCATCCGCGACCAGCACTTCTTGGAATACGTTAGCCACACCAAGCGCGCGTGCTTCCACGGGCGATGTGGGCGACTTTCCAAAGATGGATACGTGACCGCGTTCCGGGATGAGTACACCGGACATTACCTTTGCCAATGTACTCTTGCCCGATCCGTTACCGCCGACGATTGCATGAATCTCCCCGGCATAGGCCCTTAGGTTGACGCCACCGAGCGCCACAGTCGGCCCGAACGTTTTCCACACGGAAGATATTTCAACTACCGGAAGGGCCATGCCTTGTGATGATCCAAACGTGTGAATCGCGCATCACGGTAAGGTGCACCGAATAGCAGCGCGCTATGCGATGCACCTTCAACACCGCTAGGGTTTGTATTCCTCAGGGTCGGCGGGACGGAGAAAGAAATTGTCGAGATACTTTTTGCTTGCCCAGTTCTCGATGCCGACCTCATACCATCCGGGAGACTCTTCGTCGCAGTTTTCCGGCAGCGCCGCCTCAAGCTGTTTGAAGGTAATCGTTACCGGCTTGGTCAAAATGGACTGAACTTTTGGGCCTTGTCCTTCCAGTGTACGCATCATAATGTTCCAAGCCATCTCGAAATCGTCCCCGGGTGGCCAAGTTTGAATGGCCGAACTGATGTAGTTCGGATGCTTACGCCAGTAGCAGAGCGCGCCGAGCTCGCCCCCAATCGTGATCGGCACCATCGGTCGGCCACTCTGCTTTAGCGCCCGCACCGCCCCGAGCTCCGAGGCAGATTGAATAATGATCCCGTCCAACCTGCCAGGATTAGTCGCAAGCCATTTCTGAATACCCGCTTGCGCCACCTGATCAGTCCACATACCGGCAACCGATCCTACCACCTTGATATCTGGATAGGCCTTCAGGGCGTTGAGAATGCCGATATTTTGTGAATCAGAAGCGGAGGCTCCGGGAATTCCCTCAACGATCAGTACATTGCCCTTGCCGTGAATCTCATCGGCCATCCACTTCCCGAGCATCTCGCCGCCGACTACGAAATTCGCCGATGAATTGACTGAAAACGGGGAATCAATGTAGCCGATACCAGAAAACACAGCCACCCCGCGTTCATAGGCATACTTTACTGTAGGTGCCAGCGCAGTAGGGTTTGAGCAGCACACGATGATGGCATCGACGCCGCGTGCGACGAGCTGCCGCATTTGTTGGATCTGGACCGAGTCGTTCAGATTGGACTGAGTAATGATGACGTCTTTGATTAGGCCCAACTTCTTCCATTTTGGAATGAGCACATTTTGCAGCCGCTCCATCACTGCTGCGCGCCAAGTATTGCCGGAATAGGAACTGGCGTAGCCGATCGTCCACGGTGCTTTGTGCTTCGGCTTCCAGTCACGGTAGGCACTGGGCCCAATCGGCTGCATCGGGTCGAGATGCGCCTTGTCATAGAGCTGGTGCTGAATAGACGGCGGCAGCTCATCGACGCCTTCAGCCAGCGCCGGCATGGTCAATGCCACAAGGGCGACGGCGGCAACCACGCGCATCAGAGTTAATTTCGAGATCGTTGGACTCACCTCTCAACCCTTTCTTGATTGTAAAGTTCAAATTGTCGGGCGAGCCTACCAAGCCCAACGGCAACCCTGGAAATATGCTTTTTCTATTATGGGCATCGCGTTCGGATATACAGCCCTTCCAAGGCCAGGCGGTGACATAGCAATTTGCTATAGGCCGGCCATTTGAAATCTATTGGCCAACGCAAGCCGGAATGATCACACTTCACCGGCATCCGACTCTCGCGCGATCGTCAACGCTTCTGCGGAGGCGCATCGCTACAGCACCAGGCGAAGGAGGAAATTGCATGGAACGACATAAGATGTTCATCGGCGGGGCATGGCGGCACGCGCGAGCGGAAATTTCGGTCATAAATCCGTCCGACGGCGAGGTGATTGCAACCGTGCCGCGCGGCAAGGCGGCCGACGTCGACATGGCCGTGCGGGCTGGCCACGCTGCACTCGCCGGTGATTGGGGCCAGCTGGACGCCACATCGCGCGGTCGACTTTTGCTGTGCCTCGCCGAACTCATTCGTCGAGACGCCGAAAAACTGGCAGAACTCGAGAGTAGCGATGTTGGCAAGCCGCTGTCACAAGCGCGTGCAGACGCTGCAGTCTGCGCGCGTTACTTCGAATATTACGGCGCGGCTGCCGACAAAGTGCACGGCGAGACGATCCCATTGTCGCAGGGGTTTGTCGCCTTCACGGTGTGGGAGCCCTACGGCGTCACCGGGCACATGGTTCCATGGAACTACCCGATGCAGATGATAGGCAGATCGGTGGCGCCCGCCCTGGCAATGGGCAACGCCATCGTTCTCAAGCCTGCCGAAGACGCATCGCTCACCGCGTTGGCACTGGCCGCGCTCGCTCAGGAAGCGGGATTTCCAGCCGGCTCCTTCAATGTCGTAACCGGTATCGGCGAGGAAGCAGGCGCGGCATTGGCAGCGCATCCGGGAATTGGCCATATCAGCTTCACTGGCTCTACCGAGGTCGGCTCGCTGGTTCAGTCCTTCGCAGCGAAGAATGCCGTGCCGGTGACGCTGGAACTGGGGGGCAAGTCGCCGCAGATTGTGTTCGCCGATGCCGATTTCAGCACAGCGGCGAGCATTATCGTCCGTGGCATCACGCAGAACGCCGGTCAAACTTGTAGCGCAGGCTCCCGCGTGCTGATCGAGGATCATGCCTACGACGAATTCACTGCGATTCTGGCCGATAGGTTCCGCTCCGTGCAAGTGGGTGCAGCCGACCAGGACCTCGACCTCGGTCCGGTAATCAACGCGAACCAACTGCACCGCATCCATAGTTATCTCGATCTGGCACGCCGCGATGGGCTATCGATCTTGGCGGAAGGTTGCTTTGCCAGCAATCTTCCGCCCGGGGGTTTCTATGTTCGGCCAACGCTCATCGGTGATGTTCCGCCAGACCATCGGTTGGCTCAAGAAGAAATTTTTGGCCCGGTACTCGTGGCCATCCGCTTCCGCGATGAGGCAGACGCGCTGCGCATTGCCAACGGTACACCTTACGGGCTGGTGGCCGGTATTTGGACGAACGATATTGGCCGCGCGCTACGTCTAGCGCGACGGGTGACATCGGGGCAAGTGTTTATCAACAACTACGGTGCGGGCGGCGGCGTCGAGTTGCCGTTCGGTGGCACGAAGCGATCGGGCCATGGACGCGAGAAAGGCTTTGTTGCTTTGTACGGCTACGGTTCGCTCAAGACCATCGTGATTCGCCACGGAGCCTAAGCGTGCGCGTTGAACGGTGCGTCCGCCCGAGGGACGGCTTGTTACCGCGTTGGAACAGACGGTGGCGGCGCTCCATCAATTGGCTCCACGCCGCGGATACCGGTGTGCGAGTAATGCAGGTCATCGGTACGACGAAGCAGACGAAGGCGGCCGGCCGACTCGCCACCGCGGGCGTTGCTATACGTTTCTGTATCGAAATGATAGTCTCGTTCGCCATTCTGCGTCTCGCCGCACGCCGATGGCGTGGCCTGCAGGCTTGTTGCGCATCATGGCCCCAGATGTAATCCCTAACGGCACGGCGCTAGCGCTCGGGCGCGCGCCGATCGTTGGCAAGTACCACGCAGTGATCCACACCGAATTCATTACATGACGGTCAGGGAGTAACGCACAATGCTGGATTCTAACGAACACTCGGACATCCGCCTCGCGGTGCGTAAATTATGCGAGGGATTTCCCGGAGAATACTGGCGCAAATTGGATGCCGAGCGCGCTTATCCGACTGAGTTTGTGCAGGCACTGACCGAGGCTGGCTATCTCGCTGTTCTGATCCCTGAGGAATACGGCGGCGCCGGCCTAACGCTCTCGGCCGCCGCGGCGGTGCTCGAGGAAATCCATGCCGTCGGTTGCAACGGCGCCGCATGTCACGCGCAGATGTATATTATGAACATTGTACTGCGTCACGGCAACGCAGCGCAGAAGGCCCGTTACCTGCCCGGCATCGCCGCCGGCTCGCTGCGGATGCAGGCCTTCGGCGTCACCGAACCTACCAGCGGTACCGATACCAGCTCCATTCGGACCTTCGCGCGACGTGAGGGAGATCACTACATCATCAACGGGCAAAAAATCTGGACGAGCCGTGCCGAGCATTCCGACCTCATGGTGCTGCTTGCGCGCACCACGCCGCGTGACCAGGTAACACGGCGCACCGACGGGTTATCCGTATTCATTGTGGATATGCGAGAGGCACGCGGAAACGGCCTCACCATCCGGCCGATCCGTACGATGATGAACCACGCAACCACGGAAGTATTTTTCGATAACGTACGCGTGTCGGCGGAGAACTTGATCGGCGAAGAAGGCAGAGGCTTCCGTTACATCCTTTCAGGAATGAATGCGGAGCGCATCTTGATCGCTGCAGAATGCGTGGGCGATGCGAAATGGCTTATCCGCAAGGCAACCACTTACGCAAAGGATCGCCATGTGTTTGGCCGCCCCATCGGCGCCAACCAGGGGATCCAGTTCCCAATAGCGCGGGCATATGCAAACATGCGGGCAGCGGAGCTGATGGTGCAGGAGGCAATTCAGCGTTACGAATCCGGCCAAGACTGCGGCGCCGAGGCAAATATGGCGAAGTTGCTGGCCGCCGATGCATCTAACGAGGCTGCCAATGTCGCAATTCAGACCCATGGCGGCTTCGGCTTTGCCGAGGAATACGATATCGAGCGGAAATTCCGCGAAACACGCTTGTATCAAGTGGCGCCGATCTCGACCAACCTCATACTTGCGTATCTCGCGGAGCACGTGCTTGCTCTGCCCAGATCGTACTAAGTCAGGGGGAGCGGCGTGCATTCAGTCCGACGCGACCAGGATGATCGAGACACTTCTCTAAGTTCTATCCTCGATAGGGATGCCTGATGGCGGATCCGCAATCCATCTCGATTGCAGAAGTCTATACATTTACGCAAATAGTAAAATTTACACGCATAGCTGTGGTTTTTTGAATAGGGCTTGGCATGAGCGCCAATACTAAACAGCAACAATCTCTTGTAGTATACACTCGATAGAGATGCTATTAATACGGCATGATTGTAGTATACTAAGCTTGCCACAAAGGGACCGGTGAGATCCCGCGGGAGAGAACGTCATGGACCTAAGGCAGCTCCGCTATTTTGTTACCATCGTCGAATGTGGCTCCATGTCACGCGCTTCGCAGCAGCTCAATATCGCGCAGCCCGCCCTCAGCCTCCACATCCGGAATATGGAAGCCGAGCTTGACATGGCTCTACTGTTCCGCACACCACAAGGCGTGCAGCCGACTGAAGCGGGAACCATCCTTCTTCGCAACGCGCGTCTTATCCTCAATCAGTTCGAGCAGGCACAGAGAGAAGTTAAAGACAGCGTCACAGAGCCGGCTGGCGAGGTGCGCCTCGGTTTGCCCGGCACGATCAGCCAGATCCTCGGCGTACCGCTGATTCTCGCAGCACGCGAGAAATTTCCGCGCATTCGACTGAGGATTGCTGAAGCGATGAGCGGTTACGTGTTAGACTGGCTAAAACTAGGTCGGGTCGATCTCGGCGTACTGTATCAGACGGCAGAGGATCGCGGGTTGAATTCGGTTAGCGTGCTGTCGGAGTTAATGGTTCTGATCGGGCCGACCTCTGGTCATGAAGGGCCACCTTCACGTGACGGCACTATTCCATTTTCTTCTCTCACTTTCTTACCTCTCATTCTCCCAAGCCCCGGCCACGGCTTACGTACTCTCGTAGCCGAACGGGCTAGCGCAGAAGGGGTACAACTTACCGTAGGTATTGAGATCGATTCTTACGGCGGCATCAAAAGTCTGGTTGAGCGGGGACTTGGATTTTCCATCCTGCCCGAACATTCGGTCGAGAAAGAAGTAAAAGAGAGGCGGCTGCGGGCATGGCATTTCGATCAGCCGCTGCTGCGTACCGTGTATCTCGTCTCCCCGACTGACCGGCCGTTGTCCCACGCGGTAAGTTCCGTCAAAAGCCTGTGCCTGAAAACATTGCGCGACCTTGTACACACCGGCGAATGGCGCTCGGCTCACATGCGGATTGTCGCGTGATTCGCTCGGGCATGAGAAGCATGGCAAAACGAAGATTGCGAATGCAAAGCCTGCGATGTCGTTGCCTTATGATGAGTTGCCCCGCGTTTTGTTTCCTTGAAGTTTGCCAAGCGTAGGCAAATCGGGTGCAAAACTGAATCCGCCGCGCCGCATTTATCGTTGCACGTTAGAAATGAGATAGCGAAGGAGTTTCGACATACGTCGGGCTTGACGGCTTCGTCTATGTCGCCGTAGGCGGCGGGGAATTCATCAACGGGAGGCGCCGGGTATTGTTTTTTATTCCGGCTCGAAACCCCGGCTCTCGAATTTCAGGGTGTTGGCATTTTCGGTGACGGTGCGCACCAGCTGGTCCGAGGCCCCGTTGGGCAATTTGGCCTCAATCTCGATGATGACGGTGACTTCGGCGTCCTTCTGGCCGATGAGATGGGTGATCACCTCATCCGCGATTTGCTTGGCGTCGCGCAACACGCGGGTCGGATCCACCCGCACCTTGCCGTAGAAGCGCCGAGGCGGATGCGGGGGCGGAGGCGCCGGCGGCGTCGGCGGCATCGGCAGCGTTTCACCGGCTCCGGGATACGAACCCGGCTTCTCACCGTCGGGGCCTGGAGCAGGGCCGGGGGCAGGGCCGGGGGACGGCGGAGAGGGCACCTCGGCGTCGAGCTGCCGCGCCGCGACCTCCGGCTTTACCAAAAGCCCGCCGCTGTCGGGCGTGATGCTGACCGATTGCCCGCCTCGCAGCCCGCGATAGCGCGACGCGGCCTCATCGTAACTCTCGGCATAGGCGAAGCCGTCTTTGCGCCACGTCAGCAGGGCGACCCCCTCCTGCATGGCCTTGACCAGCACCTCGGGGCCGGCGACACGCGGCAGATAGGGATAGCGGGCGAAATCGTCGATGAGCTGCCTCACCGCCACATGGTTGCCGCGCCAGAGGGGAATATCGTCGAGTTCCTTGCGCAGGATCGTCACGCCGAGGTCCGAGATCAGCAGCTCGTCGTTTTTGAGCTTCTTGCCGGCCCGGGCTGCCAAGGACTCATCGCCGGTGGAGAGCCGCAAGGCCTCCCAGACAATCGGCTCTTCCGGCGTCGCTTGCTTCGGCACGAGAAGCCATTGATAGGTCTCGGGCAACCGCGCCTTTACGGCACCCTCGGCGGCCTGCTTCCGGTTTTCGGCCTGCCGGGCCTGTTGCGGGTCGAGGTTGAGCGTCTCCTTCTCGTCAACGATCGAGGCCCATGCCAGATATTTGCGCAGGGCCTCGTCGAGGTCTTGCAGCCGCGCCTTGTCGGCGGCGAGGAAAACCAGCGTGTTGCGGTAGAGGCGCGGGGCATTCCCGCGCGATTCCAGAATCGCCTTTGCCGCCGTTAAGGCGGAGTTGTCATCCCCCTTGGTGTAGGCGTGCTCCGTCGAAAGAACGACAAGGCGCACCTTGTAATCGTCGGACACGTCCGCCCCGGAGCGCGGCATCAAGTGGATGCCCGAGAAATTCCCGCGATCCCTCTTGATGTCGGCACGCAACCGGGCCTCCAACTCCGCGGCCACCTTGTCCGGATCGCGCTGGAGCTGCTCGGCGCGGTCTTCGGCCAGCTTTGCCACCGTCGGCTGGGTGTCGTACCAATAGCGCGGCCCGTCCTGGTAGAGATAGGTCGCGCCCGCGGCGAGCCGGCGCAGCGCATCGCCGAAAACTTCCGGCTTCTCCCCGGGCATGACGCAGCCGAGCTTGACACGCCGGTCCTCCAACCCCCGATGCGCGGCCCCGCGTGTCGGCGCCGAGCCCAAATAAATCGTGCGTGCCACGCGCCTGGTCGCCGAAAGCTTGCCGAGGTTTGGCACCTCGCCGTCGATCTGCAGCGGCAGCGAATTGGGCCCGTCGATGTCCTTCGCGATGATCGGCACCCAATTGTCCGAGAGATAGCGCGTCAGCTCAAACTGCACGCGCGGATCGTCGATCGGGATGGTGGCGGGAAGGATCAGCGGGCTGCGGTCGCCCTTCTCCCAGAGGCTGTGGATCACCGCCGCCATCAGACGCAGCACGCCGCGCGTGCGCTGGAACTTCGGCAGCGTGGACCAATCACCATAAAGCCGGTCGAAAATCTCCGGGTGGATCGGGTAGGCGGCCTGGATGCGCTTTTCATAATCGCCGGTACGGCACTCCGGCGGAAACTCCGACGCCTGCGTCCGGTAAAGTTCCGCAAAAGCCAGCGCCGTCACATCGCGATACTTGAACATATCGCCCGGGATCGGCTCGAACAGCCGACGCCGCACGATCTCAAAGCCTTCTTCCGCCGTTGCCGGCCGCCAGGAGGACTCGACGCGGCCGACGACGTTGCGCAGACGGTCGAGGGCCTCGCGGCCGCGAATGCCGCCGACCTCCACGTCATCGGCCTGGGCGTAGCGCGGGTCCGCAGAGTCGGAGGCCGGTAGGGAGACCACCAGCAGGCAATTCTTGGCGAGCTTTGCCGATTCGGTCAGCGCCTGCGCGAAGGTGAATTGCGTTTCGAAACTGCCGGCCGGCAGGTCGCTCTGGTCGTGAAGCTGGCGGGCATAGGCCACCCATTCGTCGATGAGCACGAGGCAAGGCCCGTATGCCACGAACAGTTCGCGCAGCGCATCGCCGGGGCTGGTGGCATTTTCATCGTCCTTGGCGATGCGCGCGAACGCCTCGGCGCCGCCCAGCTGATACGCAAGCTCACCCCAGAGCGTCCGCACCACCGTGCCGTCGGGCTTTGTGACGGGGTTGCCGGGCGAGATTTTGTTGCCGACCAGCACCACACGCCGCGCCTTGGGCAGGGTTTTAACCCCCGCTTCGGCCAGCACCGCGTCGATGCCGGCGAGTTCCCCGGGCGCCGCGCCGCCGAACAGGTGGTAAAGCGCCAGCATCGCGTGGGTCTTGCCGCCGCCGAAATTGGTCTGCAGCTGCACGACCGGATCGCCCCCCTCGCCCGAAAGGCGCTGCACGCCGCCGATAAGAAGCCGTTTCAAGCTTTCCGTCAGAAAGGTGCGGCGGAAGAACTCGGCAGGCTTGCGGTATTCATCGCTCCCCTCACCGAGATGCACCTGCCAGAGATCCGCGGCGAACTCGGCTTGCTGGTAGCCGCCGCCGGCGACGTCGGGGTGCGGCGTCACCACCTCGCGCCAGGGTTTGAGATTTTGGGCCGCCGCCGGCTCGACCAACGAGCCGCCCGCCTTGCGCTTCTCGCCGCGCACCTGCTCATCGAAGACAAGCCGGCGCAGCTCCATCTTTATCTTCCGCACCTCGTCGGCTTGCGGCGCCGAAACCGCCGTAAGCAGCCGCTCTATGGAATCGAGCGCCCGATCAGCGTCGTCGCTGCTAAAGGCCGCTTGATGAGCCCATTTGTTCCGCCATTCGCGCAACTCGTTCGCCAGGCTGCGTTCGGCGCGGCCGAGGGTGCGGCCGAACACATCGTTCCAGGTTTCCCACATCAGTTTCAGCAGGCCGGCGACATCCCATTGCGCGATCGGCTTGTTGGCCAGCATCGGGTCTTCGGCAAAGCGGCGCACCGTGTCCATCCGCATGGTTCCGGCCTGCACGGCCGCTTGCACCTCGCGCGCCACGAAAGGCGCGAGCCCCGCGCGTAACAATTCCATTGCGTTGCCGATGCGCTGTTGGTTCGTTATGGCCATGGATCAGCGTTCCTCCGCAACGAAAAGATCCGGCTGGGTTGCCTGTTCGCTTCCCCCCTGCGCGAGGCGGACGATCTCGGGCCAGCTCTGGACCAAACCGTTATAGGCGAGCGCCTCGGCGGCACGCTTCTTGCGCTCGCAAATGGTGTAGAGCCGGTAAGCGAGCTCCCGCGCCGTATGCGCATGGGCGCCGAGCTTGGCAACCAGATCGGCCGCCTTGCTCTCCCCGCCGCTTTCGAGCACGCGGATGAGGTGATGCACGCTTTCCCAAACCGTGAGGCGCGTGGCCGTTTGTGGATTCCAGGTTTCGGATAATTCCCCCGGTTTCAGGAGCCTCACCTTGCCGCGCCGAGAAACGAGAATCCCGGCTTCGTCGAGGCCCGCGACGGAGACGTTCTTGGCTTTGCTGAGGGTCTCGGCGATGCCGAATTCGCCCTCATCAAAGCCGTTTTGTTCGAACCAGGCCAATGCCCAACGGCTCTCGGCATCAAAATCGCCTTCTTGTTCGGCCAAGGCCTCATCGAGTGTGGCATTGATCAACGCCAGCGCCTCGCCCACCGAAACCGGCTTGCCCTCTGCATTCAGCACCTGGGCGTAGCGCGTATAGATCGCCATGCCGGGGCCGATGGCCGCCTGCGCCAGGTCCACCGGCGCGATATTGCCGGCCTGGAGACGGCGCAGCGCCTGAGGCAGCTCTTTTTTCAACGCGGCGACGAAATCCCGACGTGTCGCGGTCTTGGCCGCGGCATCGCGCGGGCGGCAGACAAGAACGATGGATGAGGCGAGCACGTTGGCGCCTGAGCCAATGATGCGGTTGCTCAGTTCGGTGCGCATCGGCCAAGTGCCGCTGATGCCAAACCCTGCTCGGATCACGGCGTCGAGAAAGGTCTCCCAGCCGGTGCTGGCGGTGCCGTTTTGGGCATCCGTCTCGGATTGCTTAAAGGCGTAGTAGATGGTGACGGGAAATGCCGGGTGCGCTTGCTCGGCGAGCCGGTGCATCGCCTTGGTCATGCCCTCGAGAAAGAATTTCTCAGCCTCCTCCTTGCCGCCATGCCGATACGGCGTGGCGACCAATTCTTCCGCCTTCGGCACTGCGAGTGTGGCGAAAAGGTCGGGAAAAATGGGCCGCAGCGATCGGCGCAGCCAGACGTAGAAAAAGTCTGAGAGGTCGGCATAGCCGATGTTGTCGTAATAGGGTGGATCGGTGGAGATCAGCTTGCCGAGACTGAAAGATTGATTCTGTGCGTCAGCTTGCGCCGCGATTCCAACGGAACGCGCCGGTGTTGTCTCAAGCGCCTTCCAGGTCCAATCGACCATTGCCATCCAGTTGCCCGATGAATCACACAGGGGGTTAGCTTCCGCGTAATCCCAAACCATTGGTAGCGCTTGTCGGCTGAAGGTACTGCGCACGGTCTCGCGGGAACTGTCCCAGCTGTTAATTCCGGACCAGTAACCGCTGCTTTTATCAACCGCAAATGCCAAATAGACCGCTACTGCGTCGGCGTAGGCCTGGGCGCCGGTGCCGCCCTCGCGCAGGGGGATTTCGTCTGCAGAACGCGGGCGTCCCGCCTGCACGCGGGCCAGAGGCCCTTGCGCCCCCCGGGCCGCGCTCGAGAACGGCCAATCTTCCGGCGCCGCGCACAGCCCCGCTTTCACCGGATTGGCCTCGATATAGGCTTGCGCCGCAGCGAAATGCTCGGCATTGCGGATCGCGCGGTCGAAATACTCCTCAAACCACACCGGGCCGCTGCGTCCCAGCGCCGCATTGATCGCCTTCGCGGTAAACGACTTCCACGAATGCACGATCGACGAGAGCGAAAACCCGTGCAGCGGCGTCGCCAAAACGTGCACGTGATTTGGCATGATGCACCAAGCGTGCAGCCGATAGCGCGTGCCGTCGAAGTGCAAGAGGGCGTTCTCCACGATCTCCGCAAGCTCGGGGCGCGCGAGCAGACATTCGCCATGGCCGGAATCGAGTAAGGATTCGAAGCGCTCTCTTTGGAGCGCGGGCGTCTCGCCCGCCTGCGACGCGGCGGCGCGTGCTTGCGCCAGGCGTTCGATCACCTCACGGGGCAGAGAGTCGGCAAGGCGAAAGGTGATCGATTGCGGGGTTTCCCCGGCTTCCCAATGTGGCAGACCGCGGCGGGAATGCCATTCGGCTTTGGGCGTAAGGGGCGAATGCGGGCGGGACGCCCGCGCTCCCAGGGCGTCGGCCAGCACCTTCGCGCGCGCTTCGGCCACGAGGTCGGAAAAGGTTGTCAGCGCGACGAGTTGGCGATTGGTGAAGAGGTCGCCGAAGGTGGTCAGGCCATAGGGTGTGCAGTTCCCACCGGTCATGCGTTTGGCAATCTCGCCTTCCGGCTTCCACTCTGGTCTTGCCGCACGTGCTGCCGCCTCATGCTCGGGGGTTGGCGATAAGTAAATTCGCCCACGATCTCCTTCGGCGACAATCGCCATCAGCCGTGCGCCCAGCCGCTCGGCCATGCCTTCAGACTTGATGTAATCGCCTGTAATTGGCGAGCCCGACATTAAACATTGGAATGATCCGCGCGCGAGCTTCGTCCCGTTCTTCGCCGCTTCGGGATTCTTTGGCTTGCCAATTTTCACCGTGAACCGATAGCCGCCGTTCTCGATCACCGGTTCGACATAGGCCTCCTTGCCGGGCTTGGTGCAGAGCATAAAGGTGGAGGTGAGCGGCACGTCCACGTGTGCGAAAGCCGGGTTCGGGCTCTTCACCGTGCGCGCCCAGAGCCAGGCGATCACGGTCAGCTCGCGGCCGACATACGGCTTCAGATCGGGCCGCTCCTTCGCCATCTCGGCCGTGATTGCGATCTTCGGGTAAAGATGGCCGATGCGCTTTTCGGCCTGCTCGCGCATCCACCGGCCGTAGCGGCGCACGTCTTCGGCGAGGCCCTGCGCGCCGCGCCACTCCTCGTGTAGCTTGCCTTGCCGCTCGCCCGCCGGAATCGGCCCTACCGGGGCGCGGCCGGCAAACTTGGGCGGGATTTCGATCA
>Ga0209581_1002682_pt1 | contig 16500 bp, 16 predicted proteins | sample Coa_R2_FD_187160 | JGI IMG/M metagenome (GOLD analysis project Ga0209581, IMG submission 187160) | Surface soil microbial communities from Centralia Pennsylvania, which are recovering from an underground coalmine fire - Coalmine... | ecosystem: Environmental > Terrestrial > Soil > Unclassified ...
ATTTCAGCTTTTACTATCTCGGTTCCATCTTGAGAAGCTATCATTCCCATGGCTTTGAGCATCTTGTTCTGAATCGTACAATGTGCAGCTACTGGTGTCTGGCAGTCACCACCAATCCTCTCGACAAAGGCACGCTCACATTCGGTCGCCGTCCAGGTATCATGATCATTTATCGAAGATATCATTTCAAGGGTCTCACTGTCATCCTTGCGTGCTTCGACAGCGATTACGCCCTGCCCCGGCGCGGGAATCATCTGTTCGATGGGGAACGGGTATATTTTCACATTGGAAAACCTCACTCGATCAAACACACAAGCAGCAAGAACAATTCCATCGAGGTTCTGCTCATTCATTTTTCTGACCCTCGTTTCCACATTCCCTCTCAGGTTCACCACTTCTACATCTCTTTTCAATTGAATAAGCTGCACCTTCCGTCTCAAGCTACTCGTTCCTATCCGTGCCCCTGATCCAATCTCTGCGAACGAACCATGGTTCAAACTTACAAATGCATCTCTGGGATCCCCTCGCGGCGGAGTCGCCCCTAACGTCAACCCAGGTTTCAGTTTGGATGGAAGATCTTTCATGCTGTGGACGGCAAGATCGATCTCGCCCCTTGAAAGTAGGTCTTCAATATCCTCGGTAAAGAAGGCCTTCGTACCTACCAAAGTTGTATCATCCGATTGGGATCTGTCTCCCTTTGTGTTTACCGTAACAATTTCAATTTTCAAGCGAGGGAAGTGTTTGGAAAGCCTTTCCTGTACAATCGTAGTTTGTGCTCTGGCAAGAACACTACCTCTTGTACCTATCCTGACTTTACTTTTCGTCATCCAATTCATCTCCATTTAACTCGAACAATTCTTCGACAAACTTCAATCTTTGATTTTGAGGCATTTCAGAGGATGATCTCTTTACATATGATGTAGGCTTGGCGAGAAGTTTGCTCATGATTCTCTTTCCCATCGATTCGATAACCCTTCTTTCACGTTCGTTTACTTGGCCTAAACGAGATAACGCAATAACGGTCTCCCTTTTCCGTATACTTTCCATCCAACTGTATAACCTTGGAAGAACCGGGGATAGCTTGCAAGCCTTTAACCACCTATCGAAACTCTCAGCTTCTTCAAGCACAGACCGCTCTACTTTCTCGAAATCTATACTCGAGGATCTCCTTTCGACTTTTGCTAGGTCATCTAGATTATATAACTCACAACTACCATTCTTACCGAGTGAGGGGTCTACATTTCTCGGAAAGCCAAGATCGACGATCACTCCTTTGAATGTTTCAGGCAAATCATTCTTTTGAATCACGAAATCGGGCCCAGATGTCGCTGTAATGATCAGTTCACATTTTCCAAGTATATGTTTAAAATTATCAATAGTTAACATGGTTACATTATTCATCCTGACCGGCGAAGTTTTTCGTTTGGTTACCACGAACAGGTTTACATCGGCCAATGATCTCATGGTTAGTCTGGCCATCTTACCAGATCCGATGAGCAAAACATTCTTGGGGCGCCCACCAAGTCTGGACATGGCAAGTTCGAGTGCCAGCGAACTCGCCGAGTTACTTTTGCTATAGATTTTGTTTCTGGTATCAGCTCTGATCCTCTTTGAGGCGTTGTACGCAGCATCGAAAAGAGGAGGAAGTACCGATTTCGAATTGCCTGTTAATCTTGCTTTGACTCCAGACTCGCGCAGTTGCGCCGCTATTTGTTCTTCTCCCAAAGCCATCGAATCTAGACTCGCGCCTACTCTGAATAAATGATGTATAGCCCGGAAGTTCTCTTTAACATAGAAAAAGCTACTGTCATAGCCAACCATTTTGCCAATTTCTTCTTCGAAGCTCTTTACGACTGGCTCGGGTTCCTTGGTGACGACATAAAATTCGATTCTATTACACGTCAAAAGGGTTGCAATTTCAGATATAGCTGAATTTCGGAGCCATTGGAAACGGTCCCGGTTTTTGCCCAAAATATCTGCCAATCGTTCCCTGAATACGATGGGTGATGTTTTGAACGAAGTTCCGATTAGCAAGAGTGTAATTTTGTCGAATTCTGTTGAGCTAGTTCCCTCGAACGACTGGCTTTCCTGCGAAGGTACAGAGGGTATCTGACTCTGCATTGCTCAGCAGAACTTTGGCATCAAATGATACCTATTTAACACTTGTTAATATACAATAACTCTGGTCGATTATTGTTGCTGATTCAACTTTGCTTTTTTCTCATGCGCATAAAAACAAAGACCAAGGCAAGCGCCGCCACGACTATGGCAACGATCAGCCAGAATCCAAACGTCATCCAGATAGGAGGCGGAATGTTGCTCATCTGTATCGACACGGCTTGGTCGGAGGTTAAATGAATAGGAATCAGGGTTTGATTAGACGCCTGAGTCAACCACCAGACCCCCGAATATCTGGCAATTACGTTATAGCTCCCATCAGGTAACAAAAATGTTACCGTCCCATTCGACGTTGTTCCGTACCCAAACACAAGTTGGGACTGGGAGTTGGGGGCCCTGACCAGCACAGTTGCATTGTTCAGAGGAATACCCGAATTGTCTTTAACCGAAACTTCAAGCTTGTAGACTTCTGTTACTACAGAGGCCGGCTGTACAGGATTCGGTGTTGGTATCGAACTTGCATTGTTCCAAGATACATTCAGTGATGCATTGGAATCTGCAACTGCTACCCCTTCGTACAGAACCAGGAGTGAATAGTTTCCTCCGGGTTGCTGATACAACTGAATCTGACCGGCTTGATTCGAAGTGAACGGAAGTCTTCCAGTTGTACCATTCGGGTATGTGATAAAGACTAGTGCCGAACTCACCGGCTCACCATCAGAAGACAGTATGTTGAATGCTGGATCCAAAACATTTGTGGGTATGTATACCGTGGAAGCATTGGACACAACAATCCCCTGATCCGCGACAAGAACGCCTCTCCAGTAAACCCTGATTTCCAGATTACCCTCGAACACGGTCAGGTTGGCCGATCCCGAAGGTCCTGCGTACCCGGATACCAACGGCAATCCACCTGAGAATACTTCTACTTTAGCACCATACAACGGAAGGTGAGAGTCGCTGAGCAGGTCGAAAGTAACCGGCACCTCGAGACCGAGGGAGAAGTATCCCGTGATGTCGGTTATGTATGGCTGATAGTATCCAAGGACGCTATATTGATGTGCACCATTGTTGTCCACCACGAAGACATGTACAGTGTATGTACCTTCTGTGCTGTTTGAAGAATAGGGTAGAACGAATTGAAAGAGTTTACTGAATGAAAACTGGCCTCCAGAAATCAATTCCATCGACTGATTTGCAACAACTATCTGCCCCGCCGGATTGGTTATCTCAATAAAAACATCATTTACATCATATCCACCGAAGGGGTCTGTAACCTGAGACTGAATTATTACCTGTCGTTGAGACGTAGACCAGTACGTGAAGAAAACAGTTCGTGCGGTTCCGTTAACATCCAGCGTGTGGATGCCGACAGGTTGTGCGTAGCTGAAGGAGGGCAATACAACACCGCTTGGATATGTGGGAGAGTCATACCAAAGGGTGAGAGGTACCGTCGAACCTGTGTTCACACTCACTTCAACCTCCAATGTGTCGCCAGCCGCAAAGTTATGTGAAAGACCACTAGCTGTCAGAGTATAGCCATAGATGGGGGAATCAACATAGCCGGGGTTGCCAGCAGGCCCGCCCTGAACTGTCGGAGTTAGGGCGCCGGAATCCCAGACAGCCGAGCCGTTGGGTGCCCTCTCCCAGAATTCGACTCCCCATGTTGCAGGATGAAGAGCCGTTGAATTCGCGAAAATGATTACCTGCCAACTGCCATTGAGCTCTACCTCACCCGCGAAGGGTGGATAAAAGTAGAAATCTTCGGATATCTTTGGTTGTCCTACGGCCTTATAGAAGCTTTGGGCGGTTCTCGAAAACAAATAAGAAGAGTTAATTATGAAGTTGGTGGAAACGCCGCCTGTTTGTACCGCAGCAGAAGCATAATGCATGTAAAATCTCATGTTTTTGAGCTGAGATTGGGCATTTGCCGCAGGAATTCCTGCACTGAATACCACGAGGATCGTAGAGAAAACTAGGAACGTAAGAAATAGTGTTCCGACCGTCTTTTTGTTCATGGTTAACTCTAACAAACGTTAATTATTTATAGTGATTCACACTAGAAGCCATTCAAAACCGTAGAACAAACCATAAACAGGTATGGTCAAAGCTGGTCAGAATCCCAAACCTCTGGGCATTAACGGAACGACAGAAAATACATCATGCAACTTCTGAATAGGTGGATTTTGCGTATTTAAATACATTAAATCTATTGTTTAAAAAATATCTGGTTAGTTGTTGAATTATATATAGGACATTCTACTCTGTACAGCAGCTCATTTTGCTTACATCGTGATAGAAGGATTGTGCAGCCAGCTTGATACCTTCGGAGAGGGTTGGAAACACATGTACAGTATCGATGATGTCATCTATCGTGAGCTTGAACTTGACGATCAGTGCGCCCTCATGTATCAGGTCTGCCGCATGTGGACTCAGAATGTGCACGCCTACGACTCGCTTGGTCTTCCTTTCGACTACAAGCTTGATTAAACCTCTGGTATCTCCTATAATGTGCGATTTCGGGACCAGGTCCAGGGGAAGAACACCACACGCACATTTCACGCCTAAACCATTTGCTTGTGAGTCTGTCAATCCTACACTTGCTACCTCAGGATATGTGAACACGGCGCGTGGCACTTCAACGAGATTGATTTTTTTGTGACCATTTGCAAACGCATTGTCGACCGCGATCGAGCCCTCCTTTGCCGCCACAGTCTCGAGCATAGGTTCGCCTATGACATCGCCCGCAGCCCATATATTCGAAGCTGACGTATGCATTTCATCATTGACACTGACGAAGCCTTGAGGGGTGAGACGCACTCCCGCTTTATGTGCATCGAGACCATCAGTATTTGGAATTCTTCCGGTAGCGAATAGTAGCTTTTCAGCCTCAACTTCCTTTTCACCACCTTTAAACGTATAACGGACGATCTTCTTTTTTCCTTTTTTACTTACATTCTTTAGCTCCACTCCCGTACGAATATCTATTCCTTCATCCTTAAGATACCCTTCTAGTAAAGAAGATATTTCAGGCTCGTGGTCAGGCAGAATCCTGTTACTTCGTTGAAGGACTGTAACTTTAGTACCGAATTTGGAATACATCTGGGCAAATTCAAGCCCCAGCGCCCTGCCTCCCAGCACAATCATGCTCTCAGGAAGCTCCTCCAGGTCGAGCGCCTCTTCGTTTGTGAGGTAGTCTATCTTATCCATGCCATTCAGCTGAAGTACCTTGGCCCTTGCTCCTGTTGCTATCAGAAATTTTTTAGAAGATAAGCTTGATTTCCCTACGACGACTTCATTTTTGGATACGAATCGTCCATATCCGTGGATAAATTCGACATTATCCAAGCCCTTGAGCACATCTGCATATTTGTCTCTCCTGAATCTTTTAACAAGTTCATTTTTGATTTCAATAGCCCTTTTGAAGTCGAATTCCGTTTTACTGTATCTTATCGCATCGAATTCCTGCATAATGGTCTGGTAGAATAGGTTCCCCATGGTTATCAGGTTCTTACTTGGGACGCAACCCACGTTGACGCAAGTTCCACCAAGGGTAGCACCCTTGGTCACCTCCCAACCAATCATTGCAGTCTTGACATTCATTTCATTTGCCTTAATGGCTGCAGCGAAGGCGGCTGACCCCTGCCCCAAGATGATCAAATCAAAATTTTTCATTCTATTTCACCTAACCAATGCATCGCAACTCTGTAAATTATTTGCGAACTTTTCTATGTGATTCTCGGCTAATTTTATGATTGGTGCGACTGTCTCTTTATTCACAGAGTAAACCTTCATTTTCCCCTCTCGCTTGACAAACACCAATCCACAGTAAGATAGACATTTGAGATGATGAGAAGCGCGCGTCTGTTCCATTCCAAGCTCACGACTTATCTCAGTGACATTCATGGAGCCTTTATTGTAAAGTGTATACAATATCTGAAATCTTGATGGATTAGCGATGGCTTGAAAGAGCAAAGAATACGGTTTCACGTAAACCTGATTACTTGACATAGCTGTCATATGACGTTTGTGTCATATAAAGGTTGCTTGAATGTCTGATTTCTCTGCAATCATACAGCATGTATAGAAGACCAAGTATCGGAAAATGATACATGTAGCGGGAATTGCACCAATCCACCTAACGGGCACGAACAATTCAGACTTTTGCCAGGCACCAGAGGTGATAGCATGTGGAGCAAAGCTGATTCATAATTGATATCTATTCTCGTCAGTACAAAACAGATTACTTTGAATCAAAAAAGAGAAAAAAAATCAGTGGTGGTCTGGCCTTAGCCAGCCACCACAACTGTATTTGTTACACTGCTGCTACTTACTACAGTGATCACGTACTGTCCGGAGGAGGGGGAAAGGTTGCCCTGTGTTCCGATCGAAAGCCCTGGTATTCCAGGAGTCATTGTGCCGTTGAAAGCAAACGTTGTAGTTGAACCGGACGCCAATGTATAGCCGCTTCCACCGAATACCGATGCAAAGATTTTGTCACCCAGATCCACGCCGATACTGCCCGATATCACGGACTGCAACGAAATCAATTGTCCGCTTGATTGAACCAGCAGTATGGATGAGTTACTCATCGTGGATGGCATTTCATCGTTACGAACAGAGGCGGTCGACTGTCCGGACTCGTAGTCCGACAAGGGGGTGATTATGATTGCCTTGATGTTCACGTTCTGTTGGCCACTGTTCTTGACGACGATGTTCAAGGAGCCGTTTGTCAGTGTGGCTACAGTTATCTGGACGGAAGAGGATGCGTTTGCCTGATCATCACTCCACCAGGCTTTTCCGGTGAGTGACAGTCTATAACCGGTGGTTTGCATGTTAGAATCCACGTCGTTCGGCGGTACTGTATACACCTGTGCCGAGGGCCTTATGATGAACTCTGGAGATGAACTCGTCCCCACGTTGATAACCTCTGGTTGCATGTCAACAATGATTGCTCCTGCTGATGTTCCATTCACTTGAATTCCTCCTTTGATTGAACCTGTGATTTCACCCGAAGGTATCGAAGCAGAGTAGTTTGAGCCATCATATGTGACGACTGCGGAGCTGACATCGAGCCTGATCAGGTTGTATGTTCCGTTGGGCAGCTTGGCTGAGGCGATGGTTTGGCTGACGTTTACTAGGCTCATCAGGTTAACAGTTCCGGTGTTATTGAATTGCATCCAGCCACTATTATTCCCTGCATTCGAATTATGAAGTCCTACATTGGTGTATGTCACATATACTGCCGACACACCGGCCGATACCACGGGTGGGTCCGTCATCAGGATGGACAATGTTCCAGCCTGTGGCTTGCCTTGTGTCTGCAGAGATTGGAAGCCGGGTAGCACGCCCGTGACTACCCCGCCAACCAATATTGCTACGACCAGTGCAGCCGCAGCAACTACGGGCAAGATTATGGTTTTTTTGGCGGTCATTGCGTCCGTTGGCTAACCGCAGACAATATTTGGAACTGCATTTTTGAACAACGCGTTCAATTGTTTTGGAACATAGGAACGATTGTTCCATAATTGTGGAACTTGATTCAGAACAACTTTGAAAGACTACTTGCGACACATCAATTAAAAACGAGGCCAGAAAGTTATCCCCACAAAAATGCCGGCTTCGGCCATACACGCAAAAATTGTACTTGATACAAAAGAAAGTGAAAAGGAGGCGTTGGTGGTTATCTCGGCCGACTCGACGATTGCAACATCCCTAAGACTTTCCAGACGATCGAAGTAGAATTGATTTTGCAGCTTTTGGACATATATCATAAATTCAAATCGAATGCGTTTTTTCGAATCTTTTCCCTGCGGAACAGCTTAGAGGTAGCAAAGTACCCCAATAGCGAAACACAGTCTCTGGTGGGGGATTGATAAAACGAGTAAGGACCCCTTTACGATCTGCGCGACCTGCCTCCTGAAGTTGTTGTCCTATAGGAGGTAACAAAAATAGGGAGAACGTGTAGCCTCTACTTCCACAGCTATCATGGACACCTTCATCCTAGAGATGGGTCATTTGTGACATCCTCGGGAATCCATTCAGATATTTGTGTGGACTGCGCAGAACTCGAACATACTACAGAACAAAGCGCTGAATCGAACTAAGCATTCCTTCCGTCTGCACGGCTACGATTCCTTTCTCTGTCTTCGGGGGCCTAATCCTTTCGACACCTGAGACCTAGATGACTGGGAAGAAAGAGGAGTATGCAGTTCTAGTAGCGGTTCTGGCTAGTTGACCGCAGTCTAAGCCGTGAGTGGCACATAAATGTTGAAGGTTCATCATAAACAACATGACAGGAAAGTTCGAAACCCTCTGCGGCTCGAACACGCCCCTGAATTATTACAATGGCATGCTTTTTCGCATACTCGCAAAAAGCAAAAGATAGAAGACGGAACGTCTTCTGAAGCAAGGAATCCGTGTTTGGGGTCATGGACTTGCGAAGCTAGTTATTCAGATCCTAAGCGACAGCAAATCACTCAGGTTGGATGGCTCTTCTAAGCATCGGACTGTCTTGGACGATCACGTCCTCAGTCGCAAATTGGTCCGGTGGGATCCCACCGCGCAGCTGGCTGATCACTTGAGCAACCAAACCGTCAACAAATAGTCTGGGGTTAAACGCTTTCCATGTTTGAATCCGCGTGCTGCGAGGGATACACCATCTTAACATCCAGTGTGAAGTTGGTTTATCGAACGGCCTGTCATACAATAAAGGCTTCTCATGACTGTGTATGACACCGGACAAGTTACTCACGTTGGGGAAGATATAGTAGCCTCTCTTGACATTGTGAAACGAAGCGTCTGGAATACCCAATAACCTAAGTGCCTTGTATATAAGACGAAGCTTCCTGGAAGCACCAGTTCCGTATCCCCGACGTATGTCTACCCCTTTCGATTCTAGGAGCCGTAACTGATCATCATAGATCTCTTCTGAGAAGTGGAAGGTTCCCCATCCGGAGGTGTAGCCGATGAACTCACCCACTTTTTGGGATTCATGTGTGATTCTGTCGTAAATACTGCTCTTGCCATAAGCGCTCGTCGTGGTCACAAAGAGAAGCCTGTTCGGCACCTTACTCTTCACATTCTTATCTTGGTATTTCTGGGCGAAGCGATCTCTGACTTCATTCGAAACCATGGATAGAGCCACCATCTTGGCTCCGAGTAACTCGTTGTAAGGAGGAAGGGCTCCGACACGCTGAGCGTAAAGCGATTGGTTAATCGCGTATGCGACGTTTTGTCTGTTGAGACCCAAATAGTCGTCACGTACTTTGGACCTGATGGAGGCGACTTTGAATGGCAGGAATGACTACGTGAATCATGCACTGAAGATGTATGACGGCGCGATGGGGGTGGTCGACGGGCTTGAGGCTTCAAAGGGTGAACCGTTCAAGGACGCGCCAAGGTTCATGGAAGTGAAGAATACCCTGGAGGGAACGCGTGAAATCCTTCGGGAGTGCCTCGGCGCGTTGGCTGGCAAGAAGGAGATGCAGAAGAAGAAAGAAGGTCGAACAATCGCCGACGAATCACAAAGCTGACCGCTGTCCACATTCTTTCTCAGACACTTTCCTTACCTGAATGATTCAGCGAGCATCTGGTCAGTCAAGGTGTAGTACTCGCCTTCCTTCTCGACGAAGCCAGCCTTGACCAGATTGGTCAGGAGTTCCGTAACGTTCCTGTCGTTGATGGTCCTACCTTCTGCGGCTTCTAGGCTCCCCTTTATCGCCGACCATGACGAAGACCGAGCTCTGGCCAGGTGCCGCATGATTGCCTCGTATCGCTGCCTGCCAACCTCTCTACCCTTCAGAAAGTTCTCGAACTCCTGCCTGACCAGCGATTTGCCCACCTCGACAGTCTGGTCGATAGCGCTCTCAGACATCTTACCCGCCTCGACGCTCGTGATTCCGAAGAGTGTCAACCACCCGATTATCCCCCCCAACCTCTTAACGGCGGCATCCATGATCCTTTCATCAGTCTTCGTCTTCGCCTGTTCGAATCCGCGCACAAGGAAGTCCCTCGCTATTCTTTCCGAAAGGCGCCGGAGACGTATCTCCGTGATGTGCCTTCCATAGAGGGGCGCTTTTGCGTCCTGGCTTCCGATGAAGTCGTAGAGCAAGCCGACTGCCGAACCGGTCAGGATGACCGTGATGCTGCGGCAGTAGTCATAGACATGGGCGATCAGCTTCGCCATGTCAACGCCCGCCACCTTCTTCAGTTCCTGTGCCTCGTCGAAGGCTATGATCATTCTCGTCTTCTCGTGCTTGGCCCAGGCATTGAGCTCGTCGAAGAGGGTGGAGAGTTCGGTGGGTTCCTTGCCTCCCCAACTTATGCTCAAACCACTTTGGGATACGCTAACTCCTTGCACGCGCTTGAGCCAGTTGAAGAGCCTCTTTCCGGAACTGAGGTGCGCCTTGTAGAACTCGTTCAGGGTACGCTCGATCTCCTGAATAAGATCCCTCTTGGTAGCGTAGGGCTTGCTCGCTAGGGCGCGCATATCGAGTACGATGGAAGGCTGAGCAGTCTGATTCAAGGCTGTCAGGAGAAGGGAGGTCTTGCCTGTCCTTCTCAGACCGACTATCGTCACCAGCGGCGCCCCTGCCCTCAGGGCAGAGGCGAGAGCCTTTAGCTCGTCCTCCGCGTCGTACAGGTCTCTTTTGTTGTCCTTTGGCCTCTGGTCGAAGAGCAAGTTACTTGTTCCACCACAAGTTGCTTGCCCTACCACAAGTTAAGGGTTGTGGACAGAAGAACCATCCCCAGTCAGAGCGGAAGTAACAGACTTCATAAGCTCTTGCTATTTTGTGGTCCACTGCATGAATCCTAGGTGAATGACGGTCTCTGCCAGGGCTGTTGGACCCGTCTTCTTTCTACGCTGTCGCTGCGATGAACCCGTTGTAGATGGATGCACTTCAGCTCAATTCGTCGATTACCTTATAGAGACTTTGAAAGACAAAGACTTGAAGAAAAGGTGGGATTCATATCAGCTATAGGTTATAAGATAGCAAACCGAGCAATGGTGTCAATTGGTCAACTTTGATAGGGTTGCAGATATCTATGATGCTACACGCGGATTGCCAGAAAGTGAAACGCGTCGCATATTTGATAAAATGAAGCTCATGTTCAGAGGCGTCAACTTGGTGCTCGATGCCGGCGTTGGCACCGGGCGTTTCGCGAAACGCATAGAGAAAGAAGGTGTAGAAGTCGTTGGCATAGATATTTCCCTCAACATGATAACCATAGCCGAAGATAAAGGTATAGAGAATCTCATAATCGCCGACCTACACCAAGTACCTCTGAGGGAGAGATGCGTCGACGCGTCCCTCCTAGTTCACGTATTACATCTGGTGAAGGACTGGAAACTCGTTTTGGGAGAATTGTGTAGGACAACTAAAAAGAGGATAATCAGCCTCATCGAGATTACAGAGGGACCAAGCGTACGGGCAGAGTACCTACATCTGAGAGAAATGCTAGGGTACCCCACACATAGGTTTAACAGCGGTGAAAGAGGCTTGGCGGCTTCTCTCGAACCAGATATGAGATGTCCCGCATTGAACAAGAGGCAGAAATACGATTTCATCGAAGACGTCACACACTTCGAGAAGTTGCGTTCGTCCATTACTTGGGACGTTCCGACAGAAACCCACAGCAAAATCATGAAGCTAATCCGAGAGCATGAACAATCGCATGACCAATATATTCACAGGACGTGTGAAGTGGTGTACTGGCAAAGTAACAAACTTCTCACATTCATTGCAAGGAGTTCGCAAGATCACCAGTAGATACAACCTACAATCTGAAAGGCGCATCGAATGTCTTGGTCTTATTCTGACCGCATTCGTCGACCACGAACGGCAGATTCGCCTCAAAGCAAATCTCGAGGAACCCACACTTACAAAGCTCAGGACGCATTCAAAGCGAAGTAAAGTATCATCTGCAACGCAAGCATCATCGGGGGTAGCCAGAGCTGAAACCTCAGTTCTGTGGAAGGTGTTACTGTAACTCACTCCGTTGCTTTAACAAGAGCCAGAGTGCTGAGATTCGATGCCTGCGGCAGCGGCGCGGTCTGCTCCACGATCTTCCCCCTCAGGACCGCCCTAGAAGTATCCACTGCGTCCGCTCTGTTCTCTCCTCGACGGCCCTCGACAGTTTGGTCGCCTTCCACTCCCCCAGCCTCGCCTTGTATTCGTCGCGGAACGACGCCGCCAAAGGTGGCTGTATGGAGCACGAACCGAGTTCCGCGTGGAGTCGGCTCACTTGTACTTGAGCGGCCCTGTCTGCATGGTCATCTTCCACCTCCCGCCCACCCTGGCGTAGACCTTGCAGGTGCGCCCCTTCCAGGGCATCTTTCTACCCTTCTTGTCACGCCAGAGCGTGTCGATGTCGACAACGGTGAAGGCCCCATCCCCCTCCATTGAGACCACGATCTTCCTGATCTTCCTACGATTGTGCATTAGGGCGTACCTCCTGAAGAGGTCCTCCCAGCCCTTCTTCCAGCGCTCTCTGTCGTACCTCCCCTGCGTCAGCACCCACCCCACAGGGTCGTGGGACTCCGGAGTCCTCGGCCAAGGCCACACCATGTCGGGATGAAAGATACTAACTAGGAGGTCCGCGTCGTGGGTATCCCACGCTCTGGTCTCCCGCCCGACGATCTCTCTAATTTCTGCCGCGGCCTTGGACCGGCGGCGTCAGCTTGCCACGACTACGCAGACCGCGAAGACAGCTTAAATACATGCCTCATCGCCGCGGGGCGAAGAGTTGCGCAAGCCCTCTCACTTGGAAGAAGGAGACACCGTCGCGGTCGTGTCGCAGTCTTGGGGAGGCCCGGCCATGTTCCCTCACATATACGACCAGGGGCTCAAGAACCTTAAGGAGGTCTTCGGCCTCGGCGTGAAAGAATACCCCACCACGAGGGCAAAGCCTAGCTATCTGTACGAGCACCCCGAAATGAGGGCGAAGGACATCAACGACGCGTTCGCGGACCCCGAAGTCAAGGGGATCTTCTCCTCAATAGGCGGGGAGGACTCTGTCAGGGTCCTGCCCTTCATCGACGCAGAGACCGCCCTGTCGAACCCGAAGATTTTCCTGGGGTACTCCGACGCGCATACTGTCGTCGCTTATCTCAACTCGATGGGGCTGGCCACCTACGCGGGACCCTGCATCATGGCGGGGTTCTCCCAGACTATGGAGTTCCCGGAGAGCTTCTCCCGGCACGTCAAGGACATCCTCTTCGGGGGGAGCGACCAATACGAATACAGGCCCTATCCCGAGTACTCAGAGCGGTACCCTGACTGGTCCAAGGTCGAGAACACCGGGAAGACGAACCCGAAGAGGCGGAACCCCGGATGGAAATGGCTCCAGGATGGGAGCGCTTCGAAGGTCAGAGGAAGGCTGTTCGGTGGCTGCATGGACGTCCTCGAGTTCATGAAGGGGACCAGGTACTGGCCGCAAAACCCCGGCTTCTGGGACGGGAAAATCCTCTTCTTCGAGACCTCCGAGGAGAAGCCGTCCCCGGACATGGTCCGCCGCTGGCTGAGGAACTACGGAGTCCAGGATGTCCTGGGCAGGATATCCGGGCTGCTTTTCGGTAGACCCGTCTTCTACACCGAAGAAGAGAAGCGAAAGCTGGGAGAGTCGATTTTGTCCGTGGTGAGGAGAGAATTCGGTCGAGGGGATATTCCGATCGTCCTGGACATGGACTTCGGGCATACAGACCCACAGTTCATAATGCCCCTCGGGGTCCAAGCGAAGATTGACTCTGATTCGAGATCGTTCCGACTCGAGGAACCTTCAACTGTGTGAGCTTCCCCTCGTATTCGACTCGGAACGACCCCTCCTGCTACGACCTCTGGGATTCGAGGTGGCCTGGTTTTTCCGTCTTGTACGGGTCTGTGCTCTCGCCGATCAAGACCGCCCCGGGCGAAGCCATTGAGGAGACCCTCTTCAGGAGGCGCCTGGCCTTGGCTCAGCTTCCAAAGAGCCCGGAGTTGTTGCCGAACATGACTATCGAGTCGAACGACCCCGACTTGTAGTCAAGGTTCTCGAACGCCAGTAGCTTCGCCTTCCTGGGGCCTCTGAGTTTGCGCACAATGACCGCAAGAGGCGAAAGATCTATCCCTCACACTTCGAGTTTCTTTTGGTCCTGGAGGTACAGAGCTACCCTGCCGGTGCCGCACCCCACATCGAGGACCCTTCCCCTGGCGTACCCATTGGCCTTGCGTTCGACCTCCGGCCAGTCTTCGAACTTCGCGAAATAGAGTTTCGGCGTGACTTCGGACGGATGGATCAATCCATCACTTTGTTCTATTACTTCATAGGCCTGACGTCCATTGAAATAGCCGCAGATCGAGTGACCGTAGGCATCCTGCGCGACCCGCATCCCCGCTGCTTGGCATCTCGCGGATACTACGGATTTCTAGGGCTCCCTAGAATACTTCACGGCCTTGGCGCTATCGGTAGGAGAGCAAGGCCTTTGATAGTGCCTCAACGCACGGATGAGGTGTTCCCGGCTGAGGCGCTGCGGACTCTGTGTACGGCATCTACGGCGGTCGATATGATAGGCTCATAAGCCGACTTCTCTCTATCCCTCCGCGATAGACCGCTATGAAGAACAACTGTACATTCTGCAAGATCGTCTCCGGGGAGGAACGCTCATGGGTGGTATTCCGGGACAGGCAGGTCATCGTGCTCCTCGACCCCTATCCTGTCACTAGGGGGCACACACTCATCATCCCTGTACGCCATTGTGAGGACATCTTCGACATCCCAGAGGAACTCCTTCTCCGCATCACCGCCCTTGCCAAGCGACTCTGCATCTCCTATGAGAAGAGCTTGGGGATGCAGGGGGTCAGCATCGGGGTCCTGAACCACAGGGAGAAGAATCCAGCCTACAGGCACTTCCACCTGCACGTCATCCCCAGGTACGATAAGGACGACCCGAGGGATCCGGCGAACGTCAAGCCGAGCCAGACCTTCCCAAGGGAGTCCGACGAGAATCTCGATGCCATCCTGTCGCAAATCAGAGACGAGTTGAAGCTCTAAGAAGCGCAATGAGCCCTATGCACGGTTTCGTCTCTTGACTCCGGTCGCTATGAAAGAGACACCGGCGTTTTCGGCGTCTTTCTCTCCTCCGTTTTCTACTGCATCTGTCCCTCCCTTGCTTGCTGCTATGTCCGTGTTCTCAGGAACATTGATGATGTCGACGTGCCTCAAGACGACCCTTACTCGGTCCCTGCCGGCCCCGTTGGCGCATGTGTACGTAGGGGTCGGTCCTGGTGGCCTTGGGGTAGAGCCTGCCTTCGACGTGTTTCCTGTAGTCGACGGTGGCCCACAAGTCTTCCATTCATCTTAGCTTCACAGATAACCACAACTCTTCTTGTAGAAACCGCCGCTGAAAGGATACACTTATTCAACACAATCTCAGCCTAGCTCGTAGGATGACAAGAGCAGAGCAGCGGTTAGTGGCGTGCGTCCTCCAACTCGCGGGAGTCCGATCTTGGAATGCGAAGTTTGTGATATTGGACGGCAGCACGGCTGAAGGGAGCGACCGCAAGCACAGCGACTACGACATGGTGGTCGTCAGGAGGGGGCTGTCGGAACCGCCCCGCTCGGTCACAAGTCTCTTCGGGGTGTTTGAAGGGCGCATTGTCAGCGGATGGCTTGTTGATGAGGAGTCATTCAAGCATCGCTATATTGGAGACGACGACCAAGAGTTCCTGTGGCGGACGAGGCAACTCCGCAAGGCCAGGCTCCTCTACGGTGACAGGAAGGACTTCGGCAAGGCGATCCGGAAGGCACTCACGCGACGGTGGAACAAGAAGCGCCAGATCTCAATCATTCGCAATTCATACGCGACGATGGTAGAATACATGGGAAAGATGCTGGACAAGGCGCCTTCGAAGAGGGGACCCGAGTTCTTTCAGGACGGCTACATTATTGGCAAGAACGTAGCCCTGCTGGTAGCAGCGCTGAACAGGATTGACTTGGACTCCGACAGGAGCATGTACCGACAGATATTCGACCAAGCGAAGGTCAGACCTCCCAATTTCGAGTGCGATTTCGAGTTCGCGTCGGGACTCGCTGGCGCTCCAAGGGACAACAAAGACGTTATTCTGGCCTCAAAGAGGCTCGTTCGTTGGGCTCGCGAAAAGATAATTGAGTCGTTCGGCCCAAGCGATGCTGACCCGGGCTTCTGGCGCGTGGTGCAGGGTTTGAGACTCTGACTGTGGGGACGTTGTAGGAATCGTAGAAATGGCGCAGCTGTCAGCCCGCAGCGCCTCCTCCACGACCAGGCTGAGGGCACCCCTCCTCCCGCCGTACTTTTCCTTTACTATCTTCCTGACCTCCTTCGCGAGGTCATCGTCCACCCTGACCAGAATCTGAGCCATATCT
>Ga0209581_1002683_pt1 | contig 16483 bp, 13 predicted proteins | sample Coa_R2_FD_187160 | JGI IMG/M metagenome (GOLD analysis project Ga0209581, IMG submission 187160) | Surface soil microbial communities from Centralia Pennsylvania, which are recovering from an underground coalmine fire - Coalmine... | ecosystem: Environmental > Terrestrial > Soil > Unclassified ...
CGCCGCCTGAGTTTCACCTCCAAGACCTCTCCGAATACGCACGATTTGTGGTGGAGACCTTTCAGACCCCTTCACTGATTCAGAATGAGTTAGCTTGCCGCCGACCCCATCAACTGCGAAAGACGGGTTAGTTGAGGAAATACGTGCGGTACAGCGTATCCCGCTGTTTGGGCACAAAGCCGGCATCCCGGATGATGCGGCGCAGTTCCTCTTCGCTGGCGCGGTGGTGGGCGCCGGCGGCGGAAACCACGTTCTCCTCGATCATGATGCTTCCTACGTCATTGCCGCCGAAGCGCAGGCCCAACTGGCAGGTCTTCAGGCCCTGCGTCACCCAGGAGGACTGCACATTTTCGATGTTGTCCAGATAGATGCGCGAAATGGCCAGGGTTTGCAGGTACTCGACCGCCGTGGCCTCCTCCTTGACGAAGCGGCCCAGCGACGTGTTCTCGCGCTGGAACGTCCAGGGGATGAAGGCCGTGAATCCGCCGGTCTCCTCCTGGATGCGCCGCACGATCTGGAGGTGGTTCATACGCTGCTCCAGGGTTTCGCCGCAGCCGAACATCATGGTGGCGGTGGTGCGCATGCCCAACTGGTGGGCCGTGCGGTGCACGTCCACCCATTCCTGGGTGGAGCACTTCAGCCGGCTGATGCGGTGGCGCACTTCGTCGTCCAGGATTTCCGCGCCGCCCCCGGGAATCGAGTCCAGCCCGGCGTCCCGCAGGCGGGCGATGGTGTCCCGCAGGGAGAGTCCGCTGACCTCCGCGATATTGGTAATCTCCGGCGCGGAGAAGCAGTGCAGGTGGATGGGGAACCGCTGCTTGATCGAACTCAGCAGATCCTCGTACCACTCGATCTTGAGTCCCGGATGCAGGCCTCCCTGCATCAGCACGCCCGTGCCGCCCAGGTCGAGAGTCTCCTGGATCTTGGCGAAGATGACTTCCTTGGGGTGCACGTAGCCTTCCGGGTGGCCCATGGGCCGGTAGAAAGCGCAGAAACTGCAGTATTCCGTGCAGAAGTTCGTGTAGTTGATATTCCGGTCGATGATGTAGGAGACGATGCCTTCGGGGTGGAGGCGGCGGCGGACGGAATCCGCCTGCATGCCGATGCCGATCAGATCATCGGAACCGAACAGGTCCAGTGCTTCGGCGTAGCTGATCATATCCGCGGGGACTTATTCCTCAAGATAGCAGAAGCGGAGGAAGCGGGAGTGTCAGGCTGCGCCGAGCGCCACGGCTTCCGCTTTCATGGCCTGCACAAAAAGGTAGATTTCAAACAGCGGCTTGGGGTCGCCGCGGCCCCAGCGCTGCACCTGCCACTTCACCCGCAAATGGCGGACGTCCGGGTGGTCCCGGAGATCCAGCAGGATCTGATAGGTGCCGCAATAGAACTTCTGTGGGAAGGCGATGAGCGGCCGGGCGCCCCATTCCGCGCCATCGGCGGAACCCCAGATGGAAACGTCCAGGCTCTCCTGCTCGATGATGCGGGTGATCCCCAGCGTGAGCAGCAGTACGGACCCCTGCTGCTCGGTAATGTCCAGCGACGGGCCGGTGCCCGCCTCGCGGACGGTAGTTTCCGGTAACAAGAAGTCCGGCAACATAGACGAAAATTAAAGCTTCTTTAATCTGTTGCTAGCTGCTTCCAGCGTCTCATATTTTTTGCAAAAACAAAAGCGGATTTGCTGGGCGCCCAGGGCGGGAACGGAATAGAAGCTGGAACCCGGCACCGCCGCCACGCCGATCCGCTCCATCAGGTGCCGGACAAAGTCCACATCCCGGGCGAAGCCGAAAGCCGAGATGTCTGTCATGATGTAGTAGGCGCCCCGCGGCCGGTAGCAGGCGAATCCGGCTTCCGCCAGGCTCTGGAGGAGGAAGTCTCGCCGAGCCGCATAATCCTTTGCAAGCTGTTGATAATATTCCTCGGGTAGTCCCAGCGCCAGAGCGCCGGCCTGTTGCAGTGGGGCGGCCGCGCCGACGGTGAGAAAGTCGTGCACCTTGCGCACGGAATCGCTCAGGTCCGGCGAGGCCAACACCCAGCCCACGCGCCATCCCGTGACCGAATAGGTCTTGCTCATGCTGTTGACCAGGATGGAACGCGAGCGCATGCCCGGGAGAGTCATCATGGGGATGTGCCGTGCGCCGTCGTACGTAATGTGTTCGTAAATCTCATCGCTGATGGCCAGGGCGTTAAACTCCTGACACAGGCGGGCCACTTCTCCCAGTTCTTCCCGGGAGAACACCTTACCGGTGGGGTTGTTGGGGCTGTTGAGGATGATGGCCTTAGTGCGGGGGGAGAAGGCGCGGCGTAGCTCGGCCGGGTCGAAGGTCCAATCCGGCGGATACAGCGTGACCAGCCGCGGCACCGCGCCGCAGAGCTTGGTATCCGGTCCGTAGTTTTCGTAAAAAGGCTCGAACACGACCACTTCGTCGCCCGGATCCACCACCGCCATGAGGGACGCCACCATCCCTTCGGTGGCCCCGCAACACACCGTGATCTCACGCTCTGGATCTACCTCCAGCCCGTAGGTCCGGCGGTACTTGGCGGCAATGGCGTCGCGCAGCGGCTTGGCGCCCCAGGTAATGGCGTACTGGTTGAAATCCGCGTCCACGGCATCGGCCGCCGCGCGCTTCAGCACTTCCGGCGCGCTGAAATCCGGGTAGCCCTGGGCCAGGTTGACGGCGCCGTGACCGAGTGCCAGGCGGGTCATTTCGCGAATCACCGACTCGGTGAAGTTGGCCGTGCGGAGGCTGCGAAACCGGCTGCGGGAAAGAGGCGCGGACGTCACCCATCGAGGGTATCACGGCCGGTGGTCAGGCCGGTTTCCGCTTACCGGATGCCCGTCGGGACTTGGCCGGCTTCCGGCGCCCCGCGGGCTTCGGCTCCCCTTCCCGCCCCTGGTATAACTGGCGGTACACCGCGGCGTTGCGCAGCACCGCCTGGACGTACTCCCGCGTCTCGGTAAAAGGGATGGATTCCACGAATTCGGCCGGCTCGTCGTAGTGGTTCCACGTCACCCAATCGTTGACCCGGTTTTTGCCGGCGTTGTAGGAGGCGAGCGTCGGTTCCCACTTGCCGTTCCACTGGTCCAGGGTGGCGCGCAGGAAATAGGTGCCCAACTTCAGGTTGACGGCCGGCTGGAACAAGGTCTGGGTCGTCACCCGCCGGACTCCCACGCGGCGCGCCACCTGCCGCGCGGTAGCCGGGCGTACCTGCGTCAGTCCATAGGCTTTGGCCACCGAAACGGCCTTGGGGTCGAACTCCGATTCCTGGCGGATCAGGCCGGCCACCAGGTAAGGGTCCAGGTTCTGCGCCCGCGCGTTGCGTTCCAGGTCGGCGCGGTAGGGCAAAGGGAAGAGCAGTTGCCAGAACCGGGTGGATGCGCCGTCCAGCGGAATTGCCAGGTAGTCCGGGACGGCGCTCTTCAGATAGCGCATCCGCTGCTTGGGGGAATCCTCGTAACGCGCCAGTTCCAGGGCCAGGGGCACGGGCCGAGGATCCCGCCTGAGGCCAAAGCGAAGCTCGTCTTCCGCCCAATCCGCGAAGCCGGCGGTTTTGAGCAGAGCCGCGCGCTCGATGCGCACACTGGCAGCCGCGGCGGGCTTTTCGTCAAACGAACGGCGCGCCGGCAAGGACAACCCGTCGAGGTATTGCACCACGCGTGCGGAAGCCGTCGCCGCGACGATGCCTGGCTGGGAGAGGCGCCCGCGCGCCAGCTCGGCGTAATAGTAATTAGGGTACAGGCGGGTCAGGCGCACATAGTAGGCGCGCGCGGCGGAGTCGTCCTGCTCCTTCTCCGCCAGCCGCCCCAGGAAGTACAGCGCGGCGGCGGCCGTGGGGTGGGTGGGAAATTTCTCGAGGTGCTCCTTCAGGCGGCTGGCGGCGTCGCGGCGGCGCTGGATATACCCGGCCCAAGTCAGGCGCCAGTGGCAGACAGCGGCCTGGGGCTCGCTCGGAAAATCGCGCGCGGCCGCCTCATATAAGGGCTCATACTGCTGCGGCTGGTTGGCTACCAGGAAACGGTTCCCGGCGGAAACCAGGGCCTTGAGGCGCCACGGCGAGGAGGCGTAGAGCTTGCCCAGCCGTTTGACCGCGTCCAGCATCTGCTGGTCGTCATCCAGTTTGCGTCCGCATTCCACTAAGTAATACAGACGCTCGGCCTCCGGCTCGGGGGCGTTCAGGTCCAGAGAGCGGAGCCGCCGGCAAGCCGTATCGGCGCGCCCGCCCAGGAACTCGGCCACCGCCGCCCCGACGCGCGCCTGGTCGCGGTCCGCGCCGCCCAACTGCGGGATGAGGGCGTCGTATTCGCGTGCCGCGCGCGCGTATTCCCGCCCAGCCTGCCAGGCCGCGGCGCGAGCCAGCAGCATCTGGGGCATCACCGGAGGATATCCGGCGCCCAGGCTTTGCCGCAGGCGGTCGAGCGCGGCGCCGGCGTCCGCGGCCGAATCCGCTGCCGGGTACTCATAGTAGACCTGCTGGTAGTAGATGGCAGCCTGCGCGGGGTCGCCGGCGGCTTCATACGCCGAGGCCAGGGCGAAGGCGCCCGCCGGTTGAGGAAGTAAGCCGTAGTGGTTTCTTAATTCCTTGACCGCCTCGCGCGCGGAATTGGTCTTGACCAGGGCCTGCGCTTCGAGCAGCAGCGCGCGGGGGGCCAGCGGCGACGGCACGGGCGCCGCCCCGGCTGCCTCGGCCAAGTCCCGGGCCGCGGCGTCAAGGCGCTGGCTCTCCCAGCGCGCCGAACCCAGATAGTAGCCCGCATAGTCCGCCAGTTTGGGCAACCGCTCGCGGGCGGCCACCAGGTACTTTTCAGCGCCGGCGTAGTTGTGCTGCCCGAGGGCCACTACACCGAGGGTCAGGCGCGCGAGGGCCCCGTTCTGATCCTTGGCATGGGCGGTGGCGTATCGTTCCAGCGCGGCCCGGCGCGCGGCGGATGGAGTGGCGCGATAGGCCTTGGCCAGAGACTCCAGGCCGCCGGAGGATTGACCCGCCGCCAGCGCCGCAGCCAGTGCGCCGGCCACCCCCAACTTAGACCAGCGGGCCAGGGTAGTCCTTCCCGAGCAGCGCTTCATCGTTATGAGCCAGGGTACTGAGCAGTTCCAGGTGCAGGTAGTCCACCATACTGGGGCAGGTCCCCAGGAACAACTCGCGATAGGCTGAGCGGGCCGCATCGATAGCCGCGCGCAACTCGCCGTACAGGTCGGCGCGGGAACGCCCGCCCCGAACGCCTTCCGAGTGGTGGAGCCGCATTTCGGCCACCTGGACGCGCGCGAAGCGCTGGGCCCGAAGGTGGATCTGCTGCTCCTGGGGGCTCAGGTCTTCCCAGCCTGGTTTTGCGGACCGGACGGGCGCCGGCAGGATGCGCACCAGTTCCTCCGGTTCGGGTTCCTGGCGCCCGGCGGGAATTCGCCGTGCCTGAACCTCCAGCGCCCCGGAGGCAGCCTGCGCCAGCAGCTCCAGCGGCGCCGCCTGGAGTTCGCCGAATGCGTACAACACCGCCCGCACGTCCTGGTCTACCGTTACTGGAAACAGACACACGCGATCGTCGGGCGCGTGGCCGAAAAGAGCGGCCAACTCGGCAGACAACTCCGCGGGGGAACAAAGGGCCGTCACCGGGTCGCGCGTTTCCAGGACGCCGGCGAAGGCTGCCGCCCGCGAGACGGCAAAGCGCAGTGCCGGAAAACGCGCAGCCGCGTCCTCAGGGCGCAGTCCACAGACGGCCACCCCGGCGACCTCACCGGAAGTGACGGAAAAGACAGCAGCGACGTTGCAGAACGCAGAACCTGCGTCCGCGAGGGTGGCGCTGATCTGCTGGAAGCCTTCGGCCTGACGCAAGCGCCGCACGGACTGGTTCAAATGGTCAGCGAGCTGGCGCCTGGCCAGTTCGCGGGCTTGGCTCGCGGCGGCGTCCGAATGGGCTTGACAGATACGCTCCAAGTCGTTTGCCAAGAGCGAGAAACGCTCCTCGAGCTGCTCCCGCAGAGCGTTCCTGGAAGCCGCGGAGGACATGGCTTGCCTCATTGTAACAGACGGTCTTTTGGACTCACCCTAGAGTTGCGGCCCCGCCCCCTCTGGAGAGGATTCCAGGCGCATACAATGTCTTTTGTGATGGAACCAAAGGAACTACTCAAACTGGCCGGCAAAACGGCCATTGTGACCGGCGGCACGCGCGGGATCGGGCGCGCGATCGCGGAGCGCTTGCTGGCTGAAGGCGTCCGCGTGGCTATCTGCGGACGCCTGCGTGAGAGCATCGAGCGCGCCGTAAAGGAGATGGCGGAGCGCCATGGGGACGCCGTGTGGGGATCTCCCGCCGATGTGTCCCGCCAGGAGGACGTGCGCTCGCTCTTTGCCGCCGCGGATGCCCGCTTCGGCGGCTTGGACATTTTGATCAATAACGCCGGTGTGGGAATCTTTCGCAGTGTTGCGGAATTGACGCCGGAAGAATGGCGCCGGACCATCGATCTCAATCTCACGGGAGTCTTTTACTGTTCGCGGGAAGCTTTGCAAAGGTTTCGTACCCGAGGCGGTGGCTACATCATCAACATCAGCAGCCTGGCAGGGAAGAACCCGTTTGCCGGCGGGGCCGCCTACAATGCCTCGAAGTTCGGCCTGAACGGATTCAGCGAGGCTATGATGCTGGATCACCGCTACGACAACGTGCGAGTGAGCTATGTCATGCCGGGCAGCGTAGATACGGACTTCGGAACGCGCTCCGGCGCGGACTGGAAAATCCAGCCCGACGACGTGGCGGAGGTGGTAGCGTGCCTGCTCCGCATGCCTGAGCGGACCCTGGTGAGCCGGGTGGAGATTCGCCCGGCGAAGCCGAAGAAGTGACTGTTTAGGCGGCTTCGGGGTTGGCAAGGGATTTGCTCGTAGCTTCGCGGAGATTGCGTAGAGGGGGCATAGGAATCATGGGGCGCCCGAACAAGCCGTTAAATCCGTCCCGGACAGGAACTGAGGCGGAGCGTCTGGACGCCCACCTGCGGGGGTTGGTGGTGGGCCAGGACGAGGCTATTCAGCAGATCGTCAGCGTGTACCAGACGCACCTGGCCGGCTTGTCTAGTCCGGGGCGGCCTATCGGGAATCTCCTCTTTCTGGGCCCCACCGGATCGGGCAAGACCCGCATGGTGGAGGCTTTGGCCGAACACATCGCGGGCGACCTCCGGGCCGTGATCAAGATTGATTGCGCCGAGTTCCAGCACAGCCACGAGATCGCCAAACTGATCGGTTCCCCTCCCGGCTACCTGGGCCACCGGGAAACCCATGCCCTGCTGAGCCAGGAGGTTCTGAACCAGTACCACACGGAAAAGGTGAAGATCAGCTTCGTGCTGTTCGATGAAATCGAAAAGGCCAGCGACGCCCTGTGGAACCTGCTGCTAGGCATCCTGGATAAGGCCACGCTGACGCTGGGCGACAACCGGAAGGTGGATTTCTCCCGCGCCATGATCTTCATGACCAGCAACCTGGGCGCGGGGGAGATGAGCGCCCTGCTGCGGCCCAATTTGGGCTTCGCGGCGGCGGAAGCGGCGCGGAGCGCGCAGCAAGGAAACCTGGACGAAGGACTGGCGGAGAAGATCGAGCGCGCCGGCGTGGAAGCCGCGCGGCGCAAATTCACTCCCGAGTTCCTCAACCGGATCGACAAAATCGTGGTCTTCCGGCCTCTGGGAGAAGGCGAGTTGCGCCGCATCCTGCATCTCGAGCTGCGGCAGGTGCAGCAGCGCATCTTCCAATCGGCGCATGCCTCTCCCTTCGTATTCTCCCTGACCGAAGCGGCCAAGGATCAACTCCTGTGCGAGGGCACCGACCTGAAGTACGGAGCCCGGCATCTGAAGCGCGCCATCCAACGCTCCCTGGTGCATCCGCTCTCGAACCTGATCGCCAGCGAGCAGGTCCGCGGCGGCGATCTCATCCGCGTGGACTATGATCCGGACCAGCAGTGCCTGACCTTCTTCAAGGAAGCGGAAGACATGACCTCTCACGCCATGATGCAGATGGCGGGTCTGCCGATTTCGCCGGCGCCGAGCGCGCTTTCCACAGCCGCGGCAGCCGAAAGCGCGCGCACCACCAGCGCGCGTTCCTCCCGCCGGTAACACAAGGCAAGGCCGCTCCGCCGCCGCCACGAGTGCTACAATTCGCATCACATGGGGATTCCCGCTGAAAGACAGGATTCGCGCCTGATGCGCCAGATGTTCGGCACCATCGCGCCGCGCTACGACTTCATCACGCGCGCGTTCTCGTACGGGATGGACAGCCGCTGGAAGCGCCACGGCGTCGAGCGCGTGCATCTGCCGCCGGCGGCGGTAGTCCTCGACCTGGCGTGCGGCACCGGAGATTTTTCCCGCCTGGTGGGGCAATCGAAGCCCGGCGTCCGCGCGGTGGCCGTGGACTTGACCGAACGCATGCTGCATCTCGCTCGCGAACGGGGCTTGCGGGAGATGGTGTGCGGCGACGCCACCTGCCTGCCCTTCGCTTCCGGATCGTTCGACGGCGTGTTTATCGGCTACGGCCTGCGCAACTTTCCCAACCTGAAAGCCGCGGTGGCGGAGATCGACCGGGTGACCAAGCCGGGCGGGATGCTGGTGACGCTGGACTTTTTTCTGCCGCGCAGCAAACTGCTCCGCCGCCTGTATCTCGCCTATCTGTACTTACAGGGCGCCGTCTGGGGCCTGCTGCTGCACGGACGTCCGCGCGTCTACACGTACATTCCGGACTCCCTGCGTTCGTTCGTCTCGATGGAAGATTTCTCCGCCCTGCTGCGCCGCATGGGCTACCGGCCGGTGGCCGAGCGGGCGTTCCTGTTCGGCGGCATCGGCCTGCATTGGGCCGCCAAGGAGTAAGCGGTTATATAATTCGGTTTCATTGTTTCGGGAGACTCCTATGAAACCTCATAGCCGTCGCGCCATCCTCTCAGGGGCTTTCGCGGGCGCCGGACTGGGCGCCATCGAAGCCGCGGATGCCGCCGCGCAGGAACGCGTGGGCAAGAACGCCCCGATCGCACCCAAAGACCCGCTGAAGGTCACCAAGCTCGAAACCATTCTGGTGAAGCCGCGCTGGCTGTTCCTGAAAGTGCATACCAATGCCGGCATCGTAGGCCTGGGCGAGCCCATCACCGAGGGACGCGCCAAGACGTGCGCCGAGGCGGTCCAGGAAATTGAGCCGTACCTGGTGGGTAAGGACCCGCGCCGGGTAGCGCATCACTGGCAGGCCATTTACCGCCATGCGTTCTATCGCGGCGGGCCCATTCTGACCAGCGCGTTGAGCGGAATCGACCAGGCGCTTTGGGACATCAAGGGCAAGGCTCTGGGCGTTCCGGTGTATGAATTGCTGGGCGGACCTACCCGCGACCGTGTGCGGGTCTATGCCCACGCCGGCACGGTGCCGCAGATGAAAGCGGCCCAGGCCAAGGGCTTCACGGCGTTCAAGACCGGGCCCGCGAAGAAGCGGCCGGCGCGCTACATCGAGACGCCCGCCGCCGTGGAGTACGCCGCGGAGCGCTTCGCCGACCTGCGCAAGGCCATGGGCAACGACGTGGACATCGCCATCGACTTTCACGGCGCTATCAGCCCCGCCACGGCGAAGCTGCTGATCAAGGCGCTGGAGCCCTATCAGCCCATGTTCGTGGAAGAGCCCTGCCAGGCGCAAAACCACGATGTCATGGCGGAAATCGCCCGTGGCACCTTTCTGCCCATCGCCACCGGCGAGCGCGTGTTCACCAAGTGGGGCTTCCGCGAGGTGCTCGAGAAACGCGCCGCCACCGTGCTCCAGCCGGACCTGTGCCATGCCGGGGGCGTTACCGAGGTGCGCCTGATCGCCGGTATGGCGGAGGCCTATTACGCGTCGGTGGCGCCGCATAATCCGCTGGGGCCCATTTCACTCGCGGCGGGCGTGCAAATCGCCGCTTCCATTCCGAACTTCCTTTGCCAGGAGCAGGTCTCCCTGGGCGAAGGCTATCTGAAGAACCCGTTCAAAGTCCGCGAGGGCTACCTGGAACTGCCCACGGGTCCGGGTTTGGGCATCGAACTGGACGAAAACGCCATGGCGGACAAAATCGGGCACGACTGGCGCAACCCGGAAAGCTACGACGCCGACGACGGCTCGGTCGTGGATTGGTAGCGGCCAAGACTGTAACAGTTTCGCAATCCCCAGCACTATAAAGACAATTCACGCGCCGGCGACGGCGGAGGGGAGGCTGTCTATGCCCAAAGTGCTCCGATCGCACAAGATCTACGTGCCCCTGATCACGATTCTGGGATCGGCCTTTCTGTTCTGCCTCTATTACCTCTTCTACGTCTCCGGGCAGCGCGCCTACGCGGACGAGCGCGCGTTCCGGCTGCTCTCGGCGGTGTCCGACCAGTTGCAGCAGCGCCTGGAAAAACTCGACGACCTGATGGCGGCGGCCTACGTTTCCCGAGACCCCCGGCTGTATTTGCAGAACTACCTGCGGGAGCGGGTTTCAGACATCGAAACAAACCCGCCGTTTGATAAGTCGGATCCTGGTGCGCGGCAGCGGAATGGCCGCACGCGGATGATGCTGGCCGGCTCCGGCGGCTTTGCGCTGAAGCTCGAATACCGCGGCCCCGGAAAGGGCGGCTCTTCCGATGCCGGGTTTTGCAGCTCTGCCGCGCCTCCCTCCGTATGCGCGGGCGTGGCCTTCGACGCCGACGTGCAAAAACGCGTCCACAGCGTGACCCAGGAGTACTTCGACGCCTTCCTGGTGGCCACTTCACGGGGCGATGTTCTGTTCCAGAAGAGCGCCTCCGGGCTGCGGGTCGCCGACATGAACGCTTTCTTCTCGCCTGCCCCGCAGGCGGAAAAACCCAAAGCCGGCGTGGATCTGCCCGTGCCAAAAGATAGCGGCCCGGCGGCCGCGTTCGCCGATATCAGCCAGTTCAGCAACGTGGTGGACGTGCAGTTGGCCGGAACCCGCTATAAGCTCTACGTGCAGCCCATGGCGGCGGAGATTCCCGGCGTCAAGGGGGAAAACGTCAAGCCCGTGATTTGCGGTCTTTGGCGCGCCGACCGGTTCCAGTCGGAAGTGGTCTCCATCCCCTACTCCATCCTGATCTGGACCGGGTTGCTGCTGCTGAGCGCCTTCGCGCTGGGCTGGCCCGTGCTCAAACTCGCCTACATGAGCCCTGCCGAAAGGCTGCGGCGCAGGCAGGTCTTTCACCTCCTGTTTTCTTCCCTGGTGGTGACCGCCCTGCTGAGCCTGATCGTGCTGAACTGGTCCGATCAACTCCAGACCAACGAGAAAGGCGGCGAGCAGCTACAGCTTCTGGCGGACACCCTGGATCGCAATCTGAAGGCGGAGCTGGTCCGGGCGGTGGCTTTCCTGAATTTCCTCGGGAACGATGAGAGGGTCCTGCGCGAAGGCTTTCGCCGATCGAACACGCCGGATTGGATGCAGGCCCGCTTTCTGGACGCCTACGCGGCCGGCTTCGCTGACCTGCGCGGGAAACGCCCGGCCGCCTATTATCCTTATTTCGACATCTGCTTTTGGGCCGACAGCGAGGGCAGACAGCAGTTCAAGATCACAGTGGAGGGAGTGGCCACCCCGGCGATTTCGGTGCAGAAGGAGGATTTCTTTCAGGCCGTACTGCATCCCCGCGACCTGCCGTCCATCACCGGGCAGTACTTCGGCGGCCCGAAGGACCTGTCCGTGCCCGGCTGGGAGCAGGTCGCGGACACCCACTTCTACCTCACCTCGCGCTACTCGCCCAACACCGGCGAGTTCTTCGCCATCCTGGCCGTACCGTACTCCACCCCGGCTGGCTGGACCGAGATCCCGCCCAACACCCGGAACTTGAAGGCTGTCGTACTGGTGTCGAGATTCCTGTCGCTGCTGGACCCGGTGGTGCCGCCGGGATACGGCTATGCCGTCCTGGATCACCGCGGCATCGTGCAGTTCCACTCCAACTCCGCGCATAACAAGATCGAAGATTTCTTCCGGGAGTGCCGGCAGAACAGCAGCGTGATGGCTCTGGCCGCGCAGGGACAACAGGATTTCGTGACGGCGAGCTACATGGGCCGGCAGCAGCACATGCTGGTGCGGCCCATGCCGTACCTGGGCGAACCTTCGTACACGCTGGTGGTGTTCCGCGACTCCAATTATTTCCGCACGGTCAACGTAGCCTGTATCCTGGTCTTCAGCCTGCTGGCCGGCCTGCTGGCAGCTCCCTTTCTGGCCGCGGCGGCGCTGTTCGTGTTCCGCTCCCGGGAGTACCCGCTGGCGCCGGTGTGGCCGGCCCGGAGCGAAGCGCCCAAGTACGTCAACCTGCTGATCGCCAACGCGTGCCTGATCGCGGCGTTTGCCTGGCGGCTTCCGCGCCTGCGGATGGATCAAACCTTGCTCGCCGTTCTCTTCATCGTGAGCGCCGCCGCGGTGTTCGCCGCCCTGAAGCCGGAGTGGGCCGGCGGCCGGCGGGCGCTGCCCGCCAGAGCCGCTGTCCTGGGCGTCCTGGTCTGGGTAGCGCAATGGAGCCCGGCGCTGCTGATCGCAGGGTTCTATGCGGCCCTGTCGGTCCCGGCGGTATCCGCGGGGTTGGAGGAAGCGGGCCGCCGGCTTCCCCTGCGGCGGCTCTACGTGGCCATGACCTTCTCGTTACTGGCCGTCCTGGCGGCGCTCCCCTGCTTCGGGTTGTTCAAGATTGCGCATGACACCACTCATCGTCTGGCGCTGGAGGCTGCTCAAATCGCCCGCCGGGATCAGCTCCAGCACCGGGCAGAGGACCTCCGGGTGCGCTTCCGCGGGATCGTCGCGGACGCGGGGGATCGGGCCGAGGCGTACGCCTCCGCGCGCCTGGCCGAGGGCCTGGACCGCTACGACAAGCCCGTCTTCGATCCCGAGCCGGCGCTCCGGCCCGGACCTTTGCAGAACCCGGACCTGGGCCGGCTCGAGCCCATGATCGCCGGCATTGCCGCCTGGCTGCCGGCCAACGGCCTGGGCGCCGCCATGCGCGAGGCGGCGCTGGGCCACCGGGGCAGGTTCCGGCCCGTCTGGGCGACCGCCCAAAGCGGCGATATGCAGCTTCTCTGGCTCAAGGAGACGCCCGGCTCTCCTCTCGACGAAAGCTTGTTGGGCGTCTATCCCCGCTGGCGGCTTCTCGGGACGCCCTTCCTGCTCCTGCTCGGGCTGGCGGCAGTGCTGGTTTTCTGGCTCGCCTACGTGACCCGCAAGGTGTTCGTCACCGAACTGGAGGAGTTGCCGCCGCTCGAAACCTGGCAGCCTTCCCGGGACTACCCCGGCCACCTGCTGATCCTGGGCAATCCCAAGTCCGGCAAGAGCGCCTGGGCGGCGGCGCTGCCCCACGCGCGCATGCTCGACCTGGCTCAGATGGCCGCCGCCCGCCAGTGGACGGCCGAGCCCTTCGCCGAGCCGCTGGCCATAGTGGATCATTTCGAGTTCGATCTCGACAACCCGGAGGTCTGCCTGGCCAAGCTCCGCCTGCTGGAGCAGCTTCTGTATGTGGAGAGGAAGCGCGTGGTGCTGCTCTCCGCGGTGGACCCCATTTTCTACCTGGTTTCGAGCAGCCCGGAAATCCTCACCGTCCCCGGCGAAAAGCAGGAGAGCCCCGCGCGTCTGCTGGATCGCTGGTCGGCCGTGTTCAGCCAGTTCCACAAACTGCAACTCGCCGACGAGACCGCGGGCCTGCTGCGCGTCATGCTCAAAGAGAACCAGCATGAGTCCTGGCGCCGCCGGCTGGCGCGCATGGTCCTGCGCGAGTGCGACTACACGGCGCAGTTGCGCCACCTGGGCGCCTCTCTGCTGGAGGCGCAGTTGTGCCACGGCCCCATTTCGCGCGCGGAGTTCCTGGAGGAACTGCTGGAGCGCGCCGACCCCTATTACCGGGTGTTGTGGGCCACCTGCACCCGCACCGAGCGCCTGGTCCTCTACCAGTTGGCCGAAGATGGCTGGGCCAACCCCAAGAACCAGCGTGCCATCCAACAGCTTCAGCGCCGCGGACTCATCCGCCGCGAGTGCGGCCTGCGGATCATGAACGAAAGTTTCCGCCGCTTCGTGCAGGCGGCGCAGTGCCCCCACGAGGTCGCCCGCTGGGAAGAAGAGGAGGCCCACAGCACCTGGAGCGCCGTGAAACTGGCGCTGGGCACGGCGCTCGTCGCCTTCGCCGCCTGGCTGCTCTACACGCAACGCGACGTCTTCCAGGTGGGTGTGGGCTACATCGCCGCCCTCGGAGCAGCCACCACCGCAGTCACCTCCCTGGTCCGCGGGCTGACGGGGCGCGGCGCGGGGCAAGCGGGCGGGTGAGGGGGCAGGGCAGGGGTGTTGACACGAGCCGCTCCTCCGGTATGCTTGCAGGCGAGTCATACTGAATCATAACCGGTACGATTAGCGATGAGGACCACAAAAGCCATCTCCATTTCCTTGACGCCGGCGGAGCTCAAACAGGCCGAACGGCTGGCAAGACAGACCAATCGCAGCTTGAGCGGGCTTTTCCGCGAGGGTCTCAAGCGTCTCCGGGAGGAAGAGCGCGCCGGCACGGAGCAGACGAGCGCCCAGCGCAAAATCATTGATGCCCGGCTCGCCAAGGCGCGCAAGGGACCGTACTACGGCCCGTTTGCCACGGCTGACGAGATGATCGCTCACATGAAGGGCCAGCTCAAGAAGAGAGCGGCTGCCAAAAAAGTGAAGACGGCACGCTCTCGATGAACATCCGATACAGCAAACAGGCGCTGGACAGCATCGAAGAAGCACCCCCAGCAATCCGGAGAGCCTTCCTCAAGCAGATCCGGTTCCTGGCAGACAACCTGCACCATCCCTCGCTTCGCGCCAAAAAGTACGACGCATCGCGCGACCTCTGGCAAGCCCGCGTCACCCGTGACTGGCGATTCTATTTCCGGATCAAGGGAGACACCTACTGGATTGACGACGTCATGCCGCACCCGAAGTAACCGTAGGATAGGATAGGAAGCCAAGAAGAAAGCGAACGCCGGCCCCAAGCAGGGCGATGGTGCCTATTGACGGCAGTTGAGGGCCTCAGGACGGCAAGAGGAAGAGGAGCAAGATTATACGGCGACGGTTGGATCAGGAAACCGCCGTCATCTTGAGAGGAAGTGATTGACCGCCTCGCATGGCGCTATTGACAACTGCGCTTAGGATGCATTTGTGATGCCCAGAATAGACTGGAAGATTTTGGGGCAAGGGGCGTGGTCCATCGCACTGCTGTTCGTTGGTGGATGGGTCGCGCCGATTCGAGCGGCGGCCGAGGCTAATTTCGTATTTTGGACACGTATCGACCTTCCGGACTCGCCCCCGAACAGCGTACCAATAACAATCAATGCCCATTCGGTGATTTTGTCTAATGCTGGTCAGAAAGCGGCAACGAATGTTCGCCTACGGCACGTTGTTCTTCCAGATTTTGTGATCTTTCCGGCGGTTGCAATACTTCATCGAAGAGCTTCCGTCCGGCGAGAAGGAGATTGTGATCCCCACGCTGGTGCCGAAAGAACAAATCACCGTCTGACGAGGGCTTTGCTCAGCAAATTCCAGTCCTCCTTCAGCGGCAGTACCCAAAGTGGTTTAACACTCTGGCGGTGCTGTTGATGATTCTCGGCTTTGTGGCATTTCTCTATCTCATGTACGAAGCGTTGGTTGCTTTGGCGTCATTCGTGCCCAAATTGGCGGAAGCGCGGTGAATACGGCATGCGAAACAGGATCCGGCATCGTCTGGAGTAGACTCCGTACGGCATGCGCCAGCCCAGCAAGCCGCCGTGGAGTTTGAAGCGTAAGCGTCTGACGAACCCAGGGGTCAGGCCCGCGCGGCCGACCAGTTCGCCGGTGTGAGCCGGGCGACCTCGGAGAGTTTCCGGCTCTCGATGCCGGGCAGCACGTCAAGCAGGTATTCCTTCGCGGGCACATCCAGCCGCCGGCACGACTCCACCACCGAAAGAATCGCCGCCACCTTCGGCCCCGCTTTGGCGCTGCCGACATGCAGCCAGTTCTTGCGGCCCAAAGCAACCGGCCGCATCGAGTTCTCCGCCAGGTTGTTCGACAACTCCACCTCCGCATAGTCGAAAACCCGCCGTAGCTTCGGCCAGTTGTTCAGCGTGTAGCCGACCGCCTTGCCCAGCGCACTCTTCGGCAACACGCTCGGCATTAGCTTCCGGCATTCCTGGTGGATCTCTTCGGCCCACTCCTCGGCGTGCTGCCGCCGCAGTGCCAGCCGCTCCTCCACCGTCATCTGCTCCTTCCGCGCCGCGCGATCCACCACAAACAGCGCATCCATGCGCAGCACCATCTGTACGGCCGCGGCATCGTCGCGGTTTACCTTGACGGCGTCAACGAATTTACGCCGGGCATGCGCCCAGCACCCCACGTGCACGAGCTTCGGCCCGCCGACCCCGTCGTGTAATGCGCCTCGATGTCCTCCCCCGACATTCTCACGATGTTTTCCGGCGAGTTTGTCAGATTCCGGTATTTGGGCGGGCGCCCAGCCGGCTCAGTCCCTGGCAGGTGGGATAGGATACTCGCCCA
>Ga0209581_1002687_pt1 | contig 16458 bp, 12 predicted proteins | sample Coa_R2_FD_187160 | JGI IMG/M metagenome (GOLD analysis project Ga0209581, IMG submission 187160) | Surface soil microbial communities from Centralia Pennsylvania, which are recovering from an underground coalmine fire - Coalmine... | ecosystem: Environmental > Terrestrial > Soil > Unclassified ...
AGACGAGAACGCCGAGGGCGAAGACGACCTGAAGCTCGTCGCAATCCGCGCGCGCGACCAGAACCGAGCGACGCACGCGCTGCGCCAGCCGATTGGCCGCACCATCACCCGCAAGGTCATGCGCGAGAGGCAGGCGCTTCTCTCGCAGGACGCTGCCGCCGACTCGGAGTTCGCCGGAGTCCACTCGATAGTCGCGCAGGGCGTGCACTCGACGATCTGCGCGCCGCTCATCGCCGACACGCGCGTCCACGGCGCGCTCTACGCCGACCGGCTCGACCCGTTCACGGCGTTCACGCGCGACGACCTCGAACTCGTGAGCGCCGTCGCCGCGCAGGCCGCGGTCGCCGTCGAGAACGCGCGCTCGCACGCGCGGCTCGCCCGCGAAGAGGTCGCGCGCGCCAACTACAGCCGGTTCCTGCCGGAGTACGTCGTCAAGCAGATTCTCGACAACCCCGACTCGTTCAAGCTCGGCGGCGTCAACCAGACGCTGACCGTCCTCTTCGCCGACATCCGCGGCTTCACGCGACTGTCGGAGCACGCGCCGCCCGAGCGCGTCGTGCAGCTTTTGAACAACTACTTCACGGCGATGTCCGACATCATCTTCGCGCACGGCGGCACGCTCGACAAATACATCGGCGACGGCTTGATGGCGCTCTTCGGCGCGCCGACCGCCACGCCCGACGACGCCTGCAACGCGGTCGCCGCCGCGGTCGCGATGCAGCAGCAAATCTCGATCATCAACGAGCAGTTGCGGGCCGAAGGGCTTGCCGAGATCGCCATCGGCATCGGCCTGCACACCGGAGTCGCCACGGTCGGCTACATCGGCTCCGAGCGGCGGAGCGAGTACACGGCCATCGGCGACACGGTCAACCTCGCCGCGCGTTTGGAGCAGAACTCGCAGCCCGGACAGATTCTTCTGAGCGACGCGACGGCGCGCGCAGCCGAACGGGCCGACTGCAAGTTCAGCCCGCGCCCGCCCATCACCGTCAAGAACCGCGTCCAGCCCGTGCCCATCTTCGAGGTTGACTACGGGCAGATGCAGGCGGGCGCGGGCAACACCGGCAGCGCCGCGACGCCATTCGTCACTCACTGAGCACGGAAGACCTTTGCGACCTTCGTGAATGCCTTTGTGACCTCTGTGGTTAAAGTGAGGCCGACTTAACCACAAAGGACACGGAGGATTTCACAGAGGGCACGAAGGTCGAAGACAGTTTTATGTCAAACATGTTCACGCGAAAGCCACGCTCGCTGATGTCCTTAGAGGGACTGCGCGACCTCGTCTCCGACTCGATGGCGATTGACATCGGCTCGACCTCGGTCATCATCGCGGTGCGCGGGCGCGGAGTCGTCGTTGACGAGCCGGCGGTCGTCGCCGTCAGCAAGCTTTCGGGCGAGGCCGTCGCCTTCGGGCGCGAGGCGCACGAGATGCTGGGGCGCGAGTCGCGCGACGTGACGCTCGTCACGCCGCTCGTTGACGGCGTCGTCGCCGACTTCGAGCGCACGCTGAAGATGCTCGACCACTTCGTCCGCGCCGCGCGCAGCGGCTTCTCGCACTTCAGCCGACGCGCCGTGATGAGCGTGCTCTCCGGCATCACGCAGGTCGAGCAGCGCGCGCTCCTTTCCGCCGCGGAGCAGGCGCACATCGGTCGCGTTTACATGGTCGAGGAAGGGCTGGCGGCGGCAATCGGCGCGGGCGTCTCAATCGAAGACAAGAAGGCTTCGGCGGTCGTTGACATCGGCGGCGGGACGACCAACGTCGCCGTCGTCGCGCGCGGCATGATCGTTTACGCGCAGGCCGAGCGCGTCGGCAGCCTCGACATTGACGAAGCAATCGTCAGGCGGCTCAGGCGTCACCACGGACTCATCATCGGCGAGCCGACGGCGGAATCGTTGAAGAAGGAACTCGGCTCGGCGGTCGAGCCGGCGAACCCCGCGCTCAGCATCAGCGTCCGCGGTCGAGACGTGCAGACCGGAGCGCCGCGCGCCGCCGTCATCACGAGCGAAGAGGTCTGCGTCGCCGCGGACGCCGTCGTCCGCCGCCTGTCGCGCGTCGTCAACCGCGCGCTCGGCGAGTTGCAGCCCGAAGTCGCCGCGGACATCTACGAGCGCGGCCTGATCCTGACGGGCGGCGGCGCGCTCCTCGACGGCATGAGCGCCTTCCTCCAGCGCGAGACGAACCTCCCCGTCCGAATGCCCGACGAGCCGCGCTACGCAATCGTCAGCGGCCTCTCCCAACTCTTCGACGAGCCGCTCCTGCTCCGCCGCGTCGCCCGCAACGAACAGTCGCACCTGCTCGACGAGACCGCGTTTGAAGCATGAAAGCAGTGACGAGTGACGAGCAGGAAAGCTGTTAGCTCTTAGCTGTTGGCTTTTAGCTTTTGGTTTACTCGTCACTCGTCACTCGTCACTTGTCACTGCTGTTATGAATCTTCTGGGACTCTTCAGGCGGCAGATTCAGGTGGCGCGCGTCTCCGGCATCCCCGTGCGGATTGACTACCGCTGGTTCGTCGTCTTCGCGCTCTCGGCGTGGGTCATCGCGGCGAGCTTCCGCGCGGGGACGACCGTGACGCAGTTCGTCCAACTCGGCGAGCCGGCGGCGTGGGCGGTCGGCATCGCGACGACGTTCGCGCTCTTCCTCTCCATCTTCGGCCACGAGCTTTCGCACGCGCTGCTCGCGCGCGCCGAGGGCATCGAGAGCGACGAGATCGTCCTACACCCGTTCGGCGGGCTGACGCGTCTGCGCCGCGAACCCGACAACCCGCGCGCCGAATTTCGCATAGCCATCGCGGGGCCGAGCGCGAGCTTTCTCATCGGCGTCGCCGCGCTCGCGGGCTTCTACCTGTCGAAGCTCGCGGGCCTCGACACGCTGGCCGCGTCGCTCTCAATCGTCGGCTTCTGGAACTTCACCATCGCCGCGTCGAACCTCCTGCCCGGCTACCCGCTCGACGGCGGGCGCGTGCTGCGCGCGTTTCTCTGGAAGAAGACCGGTCAGCTCGAAGACGCGACGCGCGTCGCGAGTCTCGGCGGCCAGCTCATCGGCGGCGCGCTCATCGTCTTCGGCGTCTGGTTCTACGTTCGCATGGCCGACCCGTTCATGGGGCTGTGGCTCGCGCTCGTCGGCTTCTTCCTCTTCGACGCGGCGCGCTCGGTCGTCCGCCGCAAGAGCCTGCAAACCGCGGGCGACGCGATGACCGCGCCCCTCTCGGTCGAACCCGAAGCGACCGTCGGCCACTTCGTTGACAACTTCCTCCCGCTCCACCGGCAGGAAGCCTTCGCCGTCGCGCGCGCGCAGAGGCTCCACGGCATACTGACGCTCCGCGACCTCAAGGAACTCCCGCGCGAGCGCTGGCACACGACGCTCGTCCGCGACGTGATGCGCCCCGTCGCGCCCGACCTCTTCGTCGCGCCGCAGACCCCGCTCGACCGCGCCGAGCGCCTGATGAACGAGAACGGCGCGGGCGCGCTCGCCGTCGTCAACGGCGCGGGCGAACTCGTCGGCCTGCTGCTACGCGGTCGCATCAAGCGCCGCGTCAAATCCTAATCTCAGGCGGTATGAGAGGTGCAAAAGGGATTCGGGATGAGGAAGAAATTTGATTATCGAAAGATTCCAGATTACACGAAGTCCCGCAGGCGCTGGATTAAGCGTCCGATGCTTCAAGTCACTCTCTTTAGCGGTGAAAAACGGCAGACCGTTATCAGCCTTGTTGATTCAGGAGCGGACGATTGCCTGTTTCATTCTTCCGTAGGTGACAGGCTTGGACTTGACGTGAAAAGCGGTGAGTCTAAGAAATTCGTTGGGATTGCGGAGGGCCATCCTATCGAAGCCTTCTTTCATGACGTTGAATTGCAAGTGCAAGACTTTCCTGAACGGGTCACGATCCGGGCCGGCTTCACGGATTCTGATTGTGTAGCGGGGTTGTTAGGGCAGGAGGGCTTCTTCAAAATTTTCGCGTGACGTTTGAGGGCTGGCGCGGCTGTTTCTGGGTGGAAAATAAACATCATGCGGTGAGGGGAAGATAGCCCTTATTGAAATTCAACAACCTGAGAAGGGCTGCGTTGGGGAATCCTCTCGCCTCGGCTTCATCCATCGCCTCGTTCGCATCCTTACCGCTGCCTACAACAATCTCTTCGTCACCTTGTCGGACGATAGCGACCCACCTGTTTTCATGCTTCTCCAGCTCTCTAAGAAAAGCCAACTCTTTCTCGTTAATTGTCTCTTCCATCACACATTCCCTATTGTTATCGGGAGTCAGCCCGGCCCAGCAGGAGACGTTGTATGGACAGTGTATCTGTGAGTGCGTACAGGGTCAACGTCGAGGCAGAACGTCCGATCATGTATGATTGATTTGCGCCCGTTTTTACAGCATAATTGGCGCGGAGGCGTGCAAGCACACAAGGGTGGAGGTCGTCTATGCTGGCGGTGGTCGGCGCGCTCGTCGCCAACGCGCTGATAGCGGTGTTCAAGTTCGTCGCCGCCGGAATCACGGGTTCGTCGGGGATGATGGCCGAGGCTTTGCACTCGCTCGCCGACACGACGAACCAGATTTTCCTCCTGCTCGGCCTGAGGTTCTACCGCCGCCCCGCCTCCGAGAAGCACCCCTTCGGCCACGGCAAGGAGCGCTTCTTCTGGTCTTTCATCGCGGCCATCTTCATCTTCGGCGTCGGCGCGACCTACGCGATCTACGAGGGCGTCGTGAAGCTCTACCACCCGCACGCGCCGGAGAAGTTGGGCTGGGCCTACCTCGCGCTCGCGGTCTCGTTCGTGATGGAGGGCGTCTCGATCTCCATCGCGCTCTACCAGGAGACGGGCGAGGCGCGGCACGAGGGGATGACGTTCGCGGAGTACCTGCGCGAGTCGAAAGACCCGACCGCGAAGACCGTGCTCTTTGAAGACTCCGCGGCGCTCGTCGGAATCGTCATCGCGGCGGCGGGACTCTACCTGACCGAGCGCGGCGTGGGGCCGGGCGGCGGCGTGTACTGGGACGGACTCGCCTCAATCGCCATCGGGTGCGTGCTGGCGGTCGTGGCCTTTCTGCTCGCGCGCAGTTCGCGGGGGCTGCTGCTCGGCGAGGCGGCGACCGAGAAGGTTCGAGAGGCGATACGCCGTGCGATACTCTCGCACCCGAACGTCGTCGAGGTCGTCGAGCTTCTGACGATGCACCTCGCGCCGAAGCAGATTCTGATCAACGCGCACGTCAACTTCCGCGACGACCTCGCGACGGACGAGATCGAGCGCTCCATCCGCCAGATCGAGCGGGCGATCAGGCAGGCCGAGCCGATGGTTGACATGATCTTTCTTGAGACGGCGCGCGAGAGCGAGCCGGGGCCGGACGAGCCGATACCGCAGCACATCGGATAGCTGTTAGCTATTAGCTTTTAGGCAAGGACAGAGAAGGCCGTTGTCAGAAGCCATGAATAGTAGCCGGCAGCCAACAGTTAATAGCCAAACGCCGGAGGCTAAAAGCGAACAGCTAATAGCCAACAGCCAAAAGCTAACAGCTAACAAAGAGCAATGCTTCAGCAGACGCCGAGCCAGTATTTGGGAAGTCTTCGCGAGCCGCGCAACCTCGTGGACATCGCGCTCGTCTTCCTGCTGGTTTACGCGCTGCTGAGGCTGATCCGCGGCACGCGCGCCGCGCCGATGGCCGCAGGCATCGGCGGACTCGCGCTGCTCTACTGGACTGCCGCGCACTACGACCTCGCGACGCTCGAATTCCTCCTGCGCCCCGCGCCCGTCTATGTCGGCGTCGCGATCATCGTCCTCTTCCAGAACGAAATCCGGCAGGCGCTCATCTCCTTCGGCAACCGCTTCCGAATGCCTTTCCTGATTCGCCACCGCGGGCAGTTCGGCGAAGGAGTCTATGACGAGATCGTGCTCGCGGCAACGACGCTCGCCTCGACGAAGACCGGCGCGCTCGTCGTCGTCGAGCGCGGCGTCAACCTCCGCAACGTCATCGAGGGCGGAGTGAAGATGGACGCGGAGCTTTCTTACGACCTGCTCGTCACCATCTTCAACCCGGCGACGCCGCTGCACGACGGCGCGGTCGTCATCCGCGGCCACCGCGTCGCCGCCGCCGCGTGCTTCCTGCCCTTGACGCTCAACCCGATGCTCTCGAAAGACCTCGGCACGCGCCACCGCGCCGCCATCGGCATCACCGAAGACACCGACGCCGTCGCCGTCGTCGTCAGCGAAGAGACCGGACTCATCTCCTTCGTGCAGGCCGGCCAGATACGCCGCGGCCTCGACGCCACGCGCCTGCGCGCCGCCATTCTCGACGCGCTCGAACCACGCGCGCGCAAGAACGGTGCGGAAGCGGAGAAGGCGGACGAGGGTGAGAAAACAGAGGTCAGAGGTCAGAGGTTAGAGGTCAGTGAAAAGACGACGACTAACCTCTGATCCCTGACCTCAGACTTCCGACCTCTGACTTCTGAAGTTGTGAACGATGGCTCTTGAGTCGCTGAAAAAGGGGGACGAGTCGCGCGGCGCGCGTCGTTGGCTGCGCGAGTTCTTCCTCGAAGACTGGACGCTGAAGGTTCTCGCCTTCGTCATCACGCTCGGCCTGTGGTACGCCGTGACGACGCAGCGCGCGCCCGCGACGATGAGGCTGCGCGCGGTGCAGCTCGACTTCATCCTCCCGGAGAACGTGCAGATCGGCAACGACCCGGTTGACGAGGTTGACGTGACCTTGGAAGGCAGCCAGAGCAAGCTCGCCGACCTGAGCGCGCGCAACCTCATCGCGCGCGCCAACGTCACAGACCTCAAGCCGGGCGACCGCGTCGCGCGCCTCACCGACCGCAACGTCGAGATGGACTTGCCCGAAGGCGTCCACATCACCGAAGTCACGCCGCGCACCGTCACGCTCCACCTCGAACCCGTCGTCGAGCGCAGCGTGCCCGTCGAGGTTCGCTTCGAGGGCGAGCCGCCCGACGGCTTCAAACAACTAGGCTTTCAGGTGACGCCCGACCGGGTGCGTCTGAGCGGCCCCGAAAGCCACGTGCAGGCAATCGAGCGTGCCTACACCGAGACGATCTCGCTCGCCGGCCAGCGCGACAGCCTGACGCTCCCGCAGGTCGCCGTTGACATCCCCGACCACAAGGTCACGCCGCTCGACCCGACCGTCTCCGTCCGCGTCGAGATCGCCGAGGATCAGCTAGAGCGCCGTTTCGCGAACGTCCCCGCCCGCGCGGGCAACGGCGTCGCCGTCACGCCCGCGAACGCCTCGGTCACGCTCCGCGGCCCGCGCTCCGTCGTCGAGAGCCTCCGCCCCGAAGACGTGCGCCTCGTCATAAACGTCGCCGCGGACGGCACCCCGACGCCACAACTCTCTCTCCCGCCGAGCGCCGACGGGCGCGTCGTGCTCGTCTCGACAAGCCCTTCGGAGTTCAGCATCGGCAGGTGAGTTCAAAGTTCAAAGTTCAGTGCCGAAGGTTCAGAGTTCATGCTTCGGGTTGGCTCCTTGCGGGAAGCGCAAGCCGAAGCATGAACTCGAAGCTTGAACTCCCGGACTTTGAACTTTGAACCTTGAACTTTGAACTCTTATGATTGCCTCGATGAAAAAACTTTTCGGAACAGACGGGATGCGCGGCGAGGCGGGCGAGTTCCCGCTCGACGCCGCGTCGGTTCGCGCGGCGGGGCGCTCTCTCGCGCGGCACCTGGCGGAGAAACTAGGACGCGCGCCGCTCGTCGTGACGGGCCGCGACACGCGCGAGTCGGGCGGCTGGATCGAGCACGCGTTCCTCGAAGGCGCGCGGCACGCGGGCGCGCGCGTCGAGTCGGCGGGCGTCATCACGACGCCGGGAGTCGCATACCTCGCGCGCGCGCTCCCGGCGGACGCGGGCGTCGTCGTCAGCGCTTCGCACAATCCTTTCCAAGACAACGGCATCAAGATTTTCGCCCCCGACGGACGCAAGCTCGACGAGGCGACCGAGCGGCAGATCGAGGCGGACATCTACGCCGAGAGGGAGAGCGCCGTCGGCGAGAGTCGCGCCGTTTCCGAGTCGTCCGATTCCGAACCCGACGACTCGCGCCCGTCCAAGTTGAGGGCGCGGTACCTCGACTACCTCGCCGAAGATGTCGCGGCGGGACTCGACCTCGAAGGCATGAGCGTTGTCGTTGACTGCGCCAACGGCGCGGCCTCCGAACTCGCGCCCGCGCTGCTCGCGCGTCTCGGCGCGCGCGTCATCGCGACGGGTAACTCGCCCGACGGTCGCAACATCAACCGCGACTGCGGCTCGCTCCACATGGACGCCTTGCAGCGCCGCGTCGTCGAGGAGGGCGCGCAACTCGGCGTCGCATACGACGGCGACGCAGACCGCTCGCTCTTCGTTGACGCGCGCGGGCGGCTCACGGACGGCGACGCCGCCCTCTGGGTTCTAGCCAAGCGTATGCAGGAGCGCGGCGAACTCGCGGGCGACCGCGTGGTCGCGACCGTGATGAGCAACATCGGGCTTGAGCTTGCGCTGCGCTCGCGCGGCGTCGAACTTTTGCGCGCCGACGTTGGCGACAAGTACGTGCTCGAAGAGTTGCTGCGCACCGGCGCGACGCTCGGCGGCGAGCAGTCCGGCCACATCATCTTCCCGCGCCTGAGCCTCGCGGGCGACGGGATGATTACGACCGTGAATCTCCTGCGCGCGATGCGCGAGTCGGGCCGCGCGCTCCACGAGTTAACCGAAGGTTTCGAGCGCTTCCCGCAGGTGCTGGTCAACGTCCGCGTGCGCGAGAAGCGTCCCTTCGCCGAGGTCGCGGAGGTCTCGCGTGCGGCGCGCGAAGTGCAGTCGAGGCTCGGCGAGCGTGGACGCCTGCTGCTGCGCTACTCCGGGACTGAGCCGCTCGCGCGCGTGATGATCGAAGGGCCGAGTCAGGAAGAGATCGAGCGTCTGGCCGGTGCCCTTGCCTCAGTCATCCGACAGAGTCTCGGCGAGAGTTAAAGCATGAAGGCGAGAAATTTTTACGCGGCGTCGAGTGTAAGACTTACACCGGGTTCCCGATTTTACTCGCCGTGGCTTGATGTAGGTTTCTCGAAAACTCAGTAAAATCGCGGCCTTCGCAGCTTCTCTGTGCCTTCGTTTGCATGGCATGAGTGTTGCGATATATATTGTGGGGCAAGAGAGACGGTTGGTGGATCCTCCGTCTCAGTGGTTGCTGGGGTGAGGACAGTGACCACACATTAAGAGGGCGCGGCATTCCCCAAGTTTGCCGCGCCCTCGACTTTTATCCGCTCGCGCGATGTACGGCAGCGCGCGCCGTACTCGCCCCGACCGTCCTCAACTACGTGATACAATCGAACCGGACTTCAAGACCACTCAACGCGAGCGTCGTCTTCTTCGAGGTGCGCTTACCGACGCTGCCCGCGCGAGCGGGAGTCGAGTCGGACAGGCGTCATGACGCACGTATCTCCAAAGTCTTTTTCGTCGCGCACGCGCGCGCGGCTTTGTGCCCGCCTGAGATGAACCCGAGCGACTACCGACGCGACTACGCCGCTTACCTTTCTTCGGTCGAGCGCGAGCGATTTGAATACCACGCGGGACTCAAGCGCCGCCTCGACCTCCGTCCGACGGAAGAACGCCACGCCGAACTCTGGACGCGCGACTCGGTCGAAGCACTTCGCCGCGCGCTCGAAGAGACGCCCGAACATTTCGAGACGGAGCGGGCCGGGCTGCGTGCGCTCGCGGGCGCGGCGTCCGTCAGGCACGCGGAAGATGCGGCGAGCGAGTTGACGGAAGAACTCCGGCGCTGCACGGAGTCGGCGCGGGTTGACTGGGGCGGCTCGAAGGTCGAGGACGCCGCCGTGCCGGACTTACTCGCCGCCGAGCGCGACGCCGCGCGGAGGCGCGAGCTTGCGCGGCGCTGGCTCGACGCTTCGGGCGCGTGCGAGGATTTGGGGTCGGCGCGTCTCGACGCGCTCGACGCGTCTGTGCGCGCTCTCGGCTTCGACGGCAGGCGTGCGCTCTACGAGAGCTTCACGGGCGCGAGCCTTGAGAAGTTTTCCGCGTCCGCCGATTCTTTTTTGGAGCGCACCGCGCCGGCCTTCGCCTCCGGCCTCGCGCGCTGGTCTGCGCGTGAGTTGCCGCCGGACGCGCGGCGCGCGCCGGACTTCGCCGACCGTTTCTTCTTCGAGCGGGCCGCGCGCTTCGACGCGCACTTTCCGGCGCGGGGACTGCGCGCGCTCTACGAAGAGACGCTCGCTGGACTCGGCGTCCGCGTCGAGTCGCGCCAGAATCTTTTTGTTGACGACGAGCCGCGCCCCTCAAAGTGTGAGCGCTCGGCCTGCTTCGCCGTCAACCCGCCGCGCGACGTTCGGCTCGTCTTCGGCGCGCGCGCGTCGGGACTCGACTTTTTCCGGCAGACCTTTCGCGAGGGCGCGCGCGCGCAAGTCTTCGCGTGGGCTTCGAGCGACACCGCGACGCGCCATCCTGAATTCATCCGCGCGCCGGACGGGGCGACGGAAGAAGGGCACGCGCACTTGTTCTCCGGCCTCTTCGACGAGCCTGCGTGGCTCGCCGCCGCGCGCGGGATACGTGCGACCGAGGCGGGCGAGGCGGCGCGGTTCTCGGCGCTGCTCGGCCTGTACGAGACGAGGCGCGCGTGCGCGCGACTGCGCTGGGCGCTCGCGCTCGAAGCGGCGGACGACAAACGCTCGGAGCGTCTGGCCGAAGAGTACGTCTCGACGTTCGACGAGGCGACGGGATTTCGTCATCGAGCGGCGGCGCGGCTCGCGGACGCGGACGAGTGGTTCGAGTCGGCGACGGAGTTGCGCGCGCGGCTCTTCGCGGTCGGCCTTCGCGAGCACTTGCGCGAGCGGCACGGGCGGCGCTGGGTTCATTCGCGCGCGGCGGGCGAGGAGTTGATCGACCTCTGGAACACGGCCTCGCGCTACCCGGCGGAAGAACTCGCGCGGCTCGCGTGGGGCGGCGAGCCGGACTTCGACCTTCTCGCCGACGCGTCGCTCGCCGCGTTGGAAGCCGAAGACGAAAGCTGACGTTGATCGAAGATGAATAAACGTTTATTGAAGATGAAGTCTGACGCGAATAGAGGATGAAGTCTGACGTGAAGATGAAGCGCGTCGCCGTGCGGCTCGGAGGCGGCAGGGGCTACTCGGTCGAGATCGGCGCGGGCGCGCTCGCCGAGTTGGGGCGCGTCGCGCGCGCGAGCCTCTCGGCGGACGCGCGTCGCGTGGCGCTCGTCTCGAACCCGCGCGTGTTCGCGCTCTACGGCGGGCGCGCGGTCGAGTCGTTGCGCGCCGCGGGCCTCGACGTGGCGCACTGGCTGATGGGCGACGGAGAGCGTTTCAAATCTTTGAGGACGGCGGAGCGCGCGCTCGAATTTCTGTCGGCGTCGAAGCTTGAGCGGAGCGACGCCGTGGTCGCGCTCGGCGGCGGAGTCGTCGGCGACCTCGCGGGCTTCGCGGCGGCGGTTTACTTGCGCGGCGTCGCGTTCGTGCAGGTGCCGACGACGCTGCTCGCGCAGATTGATTCGTCGGTCGGCGGGAAGACGGGCGTCAACACGCGCGCCGGGAAAAACCTCGTCGGCGCTTTTCACCAGCCCGCCGCCGTGGTCGTTGACACCGAGACTCTGCGGACTCTGCCCGCGCGCGAGTTGACCGCCGGCTGGTGCGAGGCCATCAAGCAGGGCGCGGTCGGCGACGAAAAACTCTTCGAGCGCACGCGAAAATTTCTGGAAGCCGAGGCGAAAAGAAAAGCTCAAAGGTCGAATCGGAAAAGCGACGCCTTCGTTGTCGCACGCGGCGGAGGAGCAAGTCGTCGCGGCGGAGAGAGGCAAAGTCTGCGCGTAGAGAACGGTCGGGGCGGCGACGATCAAGAAGGCAGGCGCGAAGAGGAGTTGGCGCGAATCATCGCGGCGCAGTGCGCGTTCAAGGCGGAGATCGTCGCGGGCGACGAGCGCGAGGACTTGGGGCGCGACGACGCGCGCTCGCGGCGCGTGCTCAACTTCGGCCACACGGTCGGGCACGCGCTCGAATCCGTGACCGGCTACCGGCGCTTCCGCCACGGCGAGGCCGTCGGCCACGGGATGCTCGCCGCCGCCGAGATTTCAAAAAGGCTGGCACTACTCGGCGCATCGGAGCTAGAATCTTTACGCGGGGCCGTGCGGCTCGCCGGACGCCTGCCATCTGCCTCCGACCTCGACGTTGAAGCGGTCTGCGGCGCGCTCCGCGCGGACAAGAAGTCCGTGGGCGGGAGCGTCCGCTGGGTTCTGCTGGAAGGCATCGGGCGCGCGCGCGTCGTGGACGGAAGGGAAGTCCCCGACGCGGTCGTCCGCGAATCAGTCCGCGCGGCACTCGCCACGTCGTGAACTCCAACCCAGGGTATCAAGGGAGAAACTTCATAGTAATGGCTATCTCGGACAACAGACGCGCGTGCGGGCGCGGCGAGCGCGGCGGCTCGCGCCTCAACTTCCTGATCGTCATGATCGTCATCGGGGTCGTCGGCTACTCCGCGTACCACTACGCGCCCGTCGAGTTCAACGCGTACCGCTTCAAAGACTTCATGCAGGAGACCGTGGACAAGGCGTCCTACCCGCCGGGGCAGTCGAACGAGTGGGTCGCGCAGCAACTGCGCGCCGCCGCCCCCGACTACAACCTGCCGCCCGACATCAACGTCAACGTGCAGCGAGACGAGGGGCGCATCACCGCGCGCGTCCAGTGGACTCAGCCCGTCAAGCTCCCCGCCTACGTCTATCAGTACAAGTTCGACCACACAGTCCGCAGCAGCGGCTTCATCAGCCAACAGTAAAGACAAGGATGAAGGCTGCAAGGTGAAGGATGAAAGAAAGGCCGTGTGCCTTCACTTCATCCCTCATCCTTCATCCTTTGACTTCACGCCGCGGCGGCTGAGACTTTTCTGGTTTGCAGTTGGATTAGTCCGGCGGGCGCGGCGGCGAGCCAGGTCGTGGGGCAGACGCCGCAGCGCGTGCAGGTGTCAACCGAAGGGCACGGCGCGGTCGAGCGGGCGACCTGTGCGCGCGTATGCTCCTTCTCAAGAAACGGGCGGCCCATGCCGGAGTCAACGATCTCCCACGGCAGAACCTCGTCGTATGAACGCGCGCGGCTCGTGTGGAACGCCGCGTCAACTCCGGTCTCTCGAAGCGCGGCTTGCAGGTCGCCGCGATGTCGGGACATTGACTCGATGACGCGCGCGACGCGCCGGTCGCCGGAAGAGAACAGCGCCTGCTCGTGCGCGATGCGCGCCGACATCACTCTCACCTCGACGTTCGGGATGCGCGCCAGATTTTTCGAGAGCCACTTCAGCCGGCGCTTGAGTTCGCGCTCCTCGCAGACAGGCTCCCACTGGAAAGGCGTGTTCGGCTTGGGCACGAAGCCGTTGAGCGCCGGGATGATTTTCCCGGCGCGCCCGAACCGCCTGCCCGCTTCGAGCATTCTGTCTTTGATGCGCGTGACGAGTTCGACCATCGCTTCGAGGTCTTCGTCCCGTTCGGTCGGAAGCCCCGTCATCATGTAGAGCTTGACGGTCAGCATCCCTCGGTCGAAGACCGCGCCGCAGATGTCAACGATCTCGTCGTTGGTCAGATTCTTGTTGATGACCTTGCGGAGTCTGTCCGAACCCGTCTCCGGCGCGACCGCAATCTGTTGGTCGCCCGACTCGACGAGCGCGTCCAGCAACTCGTCCTCGATCTGATCAATCCGCAAGCTGGAGACCGAAATCTTGTAACCCATCGAGCGCAGGCCGCTCAGGATTTCGCTTATCTCCGGGTGGTCGCAGACCGCCGTTGAGACCAGCCCGATCTTGTCCGTGCGCGAGCGCCACTCGGCGGCCTTCGCGAGAATGTCGCGCGCGGGCACGACGCGCGGCGGCCAGTAGTTGAAGCCCGCCCAGCAGAAGCGACACCCCTGCGAGCAGCCGCGCGAAATCTCCACGAGGAAGCGCTCGCCCATCTCGGCTTCGGGCGCGAAGATGATTGAAGAGGGCGCGAAGACCTCCGGCTCTTTCAACTTCTCGACGATGTCCGTGTCGCCGCGCCGCATCGCGCGACGCAGCGAGCCTTCCTTCGGGTTCTCCGCGGCGACGATGCGCCCGACGCTCGCGGGCACGCCCTCGGCCTTCGGCGCGTAAGGCTTGACGGTGCCGTCCGCGTTGTACTCGACTTCGTAGAGCGAAGGCACGTAGAACCCGCGACCGACGCGCGCCAGTTTCAGCAGCAAGTCTTCCTTCGTCCCGCCCTCGTCGGCGTTCTCGAACAGGAGGTCAATAAGCTTCGGAACTAGAATCTCGCCCTCGCCGACGGCGACCACGTCGGTGAACTCGGCGATGGGTTCGGGGTTGAGGAACGAGGCCGCGCCGCCCATCAACACGAGCGGGTCGTGGGGCGTGCGGTCGCCAGCCCAGACGGGCACGCGCGCGAGGCGGAGCATCCGCGCCATGTTGAGGAAGTCGGTCTCGAACGAGATGGAGAAGGCGACGATGTCGAAGTCGCGCACGGGCGTCTGCGACTCCAGCGAGAGCAAAGGCGTGTTCGTCCGCTCGTACTCGCGCAGCTCCGCGTCTTCGGGGAGGAAGACGCGCTCGCACGAGACTTCCGGCGCGCGGTTGAAAAGCTCATAGACCGACTGGAAACCGAGGTTCGCCATCCCGACGCCGTACACGTTCGGGTAGCACAACGCCACGCGCAGCCGCGCGCCGCGCTTCAACACCCAGCCCTCTTCGGTCGCGAGCCTGCGCCGGTAATTTTCTACAACCTTCTTCGACATTCCTCGGCCAAATCTTTCGCTGAAAAACTGAGGCGGCAAGTCCGAATTTGATGATTCAAACCTGCCGCCAGTTTACCGCAGTTTTACGCCGCGAGCTACTGCCTGACGCTTTCTAAAAACGCCTTGAGCTTGCGCGAGCGCGAGGGGTGACGGAGTTTGCGGAGCGCCTTCGCCTCGATCTGGCGGATGCGCTCGCGTGTGACGGCGAAGTGCTGGCCGACCTCTTCGAGCGTGTGCTCGCTGCCGTTGTTGCCGAGGCCGAAGCGCATCTTGATGACCTTCTCCTCGCGCGGCGTCAAGGTCGCCAGAACCTCGTCCGTGATCTCGCGCAGGTTCGTCGCGACGACCGCGTCCGCGGGGTTGAGGATGGACTTGTCCTCGATGAAGTCGCCGAGGTGCGAGTCCTCTTCCTCGCCGATGGGCGTCTCCAAAGAGATCGGCTCCTGCGCGATCTTCAGAACCTTGCGAACCTTCGAGACGGGGATGTCCATCTTGCGCGCGATCTCCTCGCTCGAAGGCTCGCGACCGAGTTCCTGAACCAGAGCGCGGGACGTGCGGATGAGCTTGTTGATGGTCTCGATCATGTGGACAGGGATGCGAATCGTTCTGGCCTGGTCGGCAATCGCGCGCGTGATTGCCTGACGAATCCACCACGTCGCGTAGGTGGAGAACTTGTAGCCGCGCCGCCACTCGAACTTGTCCACGGCCTTCATCAGGCCGATGTTGCCCTCCTGAATCAAGTCCAGGAATTGCAGGCCGCGGTTCGTGTACTTCTTCGCTATCGAGACGACGAGGCGCAGGTTGGCTTCGATGAGTTCGCGCTTGGCCTGCGCGGTCTCAAGCTCTCCGGTGACTACGGCCTGAAGCGAGCGCTTGATCTCGACGGGCGCGACGTTGTGCTCGGCCTCGACCTGTTGGAGTCGGCGGCGCGCGTTCGAGATGTGGCGCTTGAACTCCTTCTCCTCGTCGGGACGGATGCGCTTGCGACCGAGCTTCTCCGTGTAGCTCGCGATCTCGTTCTCGGCGATGCGAATCTCTTTGGCGACCTTGCGGATGGCGCTGATGAGGCGCTGGCGCGCATGCTCCGTCAGGTTGAGCTGCTTCATCTCCTGCGCGATCTCAAGGCGCATCCGCGCGACCTTGCGCCTCAGCCGCAGGAGCTTCTTCGACTTCTTGCCGCGCAGGAGTTTCTGCTCGGCGCGCAGCTTCTCCCACTCCTTCAAACCCGTCTTGAAAATCTTTTCGATGTTCTGGATGCCTTCGAGCGTCCAGCGCAGGTACTCGTCGGCCTTGTCCTCCTGCCCCGTCAGTTCCGCCTGCTCGGAGAAGGTGACGTAGTCGCGTATGTTGAGCCGACCGGCTGCCAGTTCTTCGCCGACCTTGCACAACTCCTTGACGGCGATGGGCGAGCGCGAGATGACCTTCTGCGTTTTGATCTGCCCGCGCTCGATGCGCTTGGCGATTGAGACTTCGCCCTCGCGCGTCAGCAGCGGCACGATGCCCATCTCGCGCAGGTAGAGCCGGACGGGGTCGTTCGTCTTGTCGAGCGCGCCCGCCGAGAGGTCGAGTTCGAGGTCTTCGTCGAAGCCGTCCTCCGTCTCGTCGGCGGCGACCGACGTGGCCGTGACTTCGATCAGGCGCTCGTCGGAATCGGTGACGGTGATGTTCGAGCCTTCGAGCTTTTGCAGAACGTCCTCGATGTCGTCGGGCGAGACGATGTTGTCGGGCAGCTCGC
>Ga0209581_1002689_pt1 | contig 16454 bp, 11 predicted proteins | sample Coa_R2_FD_187160 | JGI IMG/M metagenome (GOLD analysis project Ga0209581, IMG submission 187160) | Surface soil microbial communities from Centralia Pennsylvania, which are recovering from an underground coalmine fire - Coalmine... | ecosystem: Environmental > Terrestrial > Soil > Unclassified ...
ATCGCCTCAGCCATCATATCCCGGTTCTGTGGCGGCTTCATCGTCTGCATCACTCCGATCCGGCGATGGACGTAACCACGACCTTCCGCAGCCACCCGATCGAATTTCTGATCCGGGGCGCGATATTTGGGGTGGCCGTCATCGTCCTCGGCGTTCCATCGTTGTCCCTGTTGCTGATGCCGGTCCTGCAATTGCCGATCCTGATTTTCCAGCATGCCAATATTCGCCTGCCGCCGGCGATTGACCGCGCCCTTGCGCTATTGATCACGACGCCCGGAATGCACCTGGTGCACCATTCGCGCGAGGAAAAGGAGACAAACAGCAATTACGCTACGTTCATCTCGATCTGGGACCGTATGTTCCTGAGTTTCCGGCGGGCCGTCCCCCAAGGCGTCGGACTGAACGGATTTGACGGACCGCGTTACCAGACTCTTGTGGGCATGATCCTGGCGCCCTGGCGATAATCAGGACATCGCCCGCTCATACCAGGCCACATCCCAGTATTTGCCGAATTTGCGGCCGACCTCGTGATAGGTGCCGACGTGACGGAAACCCATCCGGACATGCAACGCGACCGAGGCCTCGTTGGGCTGTGCGATGCCGCCGAAGGCGCGATGAACGTCTTCGCGCGCAAGCGCCTCGAACAGCGCGCCATAGAGCCTGCGGCCGATTCCCTTTCCCTGCTCCCCGGGCGCAAGATAGACGCTTGTCTCGACCGACGTGTCATAGGCTGCGCGGTCCTTGAACGCCACCGAACATGACCATCCGATTGTCCGTCCTTCGCGCTCCGCCACAAAGCACTGATGGCGCCCCCGCGCGCCGAACTTCCGCAGCCATTCGCCGCGCTGCGCCAGCGTCCGGGGCTCCACATCGAATGTATAGTGCGCGGTGCACACATAGTAATTGTAGATGTCGAGCAGCGCTCGAAGGTCCTGCTCAGCTGCCCGACGAATGAGCACTTCGCTCATCCTCTAATCGCTCCTTCAGGTTGCGAAGAGCGGCCGGAAGGGCTTCCGGCAGATCTTCGGCAATCAAACCAAGGCCATGCACGTTCGCCGCTTCGCCATGCAGCCATGCAGCCGCGCAGGCCGCCTCGAACGATTGCATGCCCTGTGCCAGAAGACCTGCCGTCATGCCGGAAAGCACGTCGCCTGCACCAGCAGTCGCGAGCCACGGCGGCGCGTTGGTGTTCACTGCAGCGCGCCCGTCTGCGCCCGCTATGACCGTGTCGGGACCCTTGAGCAGCACGGTGCATTTGGCTGTCTTTGCCGCCACGCGCGCCGCTTCGATCCTGTTTGGCGATTTTCCCAGCAAGCCGGGAAATATCCGTTCGAACTCCCCGGCATGGGGCGTCAGCACGCAAGGTTCGCGCAACTGTGCGAACAGCGTGGCCGGCGTCAGCTCGAATGATGTGAGCGCATCCGCGTCCAGGACCACCGCAGTGCCGCTCGCAAGGACGGCACCGACCAGCTCCTGCGTCGCCTTGCCGACGCCGCAACCCGGGCCGATTGCGACGGCATTGAAGCGCCTGTCTTTCAGAAGACCAGTAAGCCCGCTCGCCCCTGCAAAAGGTTTGACCATGACGGCGGTAAGCTGCGCCGCGTTCACCGACACCGCTTCGAGCGGACTGGCGACGCTGACAAGGCCGGCGCCGACGCGCAGCGCGCCGCGCGCAGCCAATCTTGCCGCGCCGGTGGCATGAGCCGGGCCGCTGACGGCGATGCAATGCCCCCGCGCATATTTGTGGGATTCCGGCTGCGGCCAGGGGAAGTGCCGGCCCCATAGGGACGGCGTGTTTTCGAACAGCGTTGCGCGGGCGGCCGCTGCATCGGGAATGCCGATGTCGGCAACCACAACTTCTCCGCAGGAAAGACGCCCGGGCATGAGCACATGGGCCGGCTTCTTGCGGAAAAAGGTCACTGTCAGATCCGCGCCCAGGCACACGCCGTCTTCCGCAGGAGAGCGGCCGAGATCGCCATGCAATCCGCTGGGGACGTCAACCGCAACAACCGGCATTTCGGAGCCGTTGAGCGTCAGCGCCACATCCTTTGCCATGCCTTCCAGCGGCCGGGAAAGCCCCGCGCCAAACAGCGCGTCCACGACGATGTCGGCGCCTTCGATGGCGCGCATCGTCAGGAGCGTGGTTTCGCCGGTCCATCTGGCCGCCATTTCCGCCGCGTCGCCGGTGAGCGCCTCCCGCGGGGCAAGCGACGCCGTCAGGACATCGAAGCCGCGTTCCTGCAGATTGCGGGCGACCACATAGCCGTCGCCGCCGTTGTTGCCCGGCCCGCAGAGGACGACGGCCCGGCAAGCCTCCATCCGGCGCGCAATTTCATCGGCTACCGACCGGCCCGCATTTTCCATCAGCGCGAGCGACCGCACGCCGGCGCTCTCGGCGAATTTGTCGGCAGCATAGGCTTCGGCGACTGTAAGAATTTCGTCTGTCATGCGCCCTCAGGCATCGGCGGCCCGGATGAGAGAATAAACCAAATCTCCGCCGCCGACGCGCTGCAAAACAACGATTTTTAGAACCCCGGCGGGGTCGCTTCATGGTGAGGGTCGGCCCGCTCATACGCCGCGCAGGCGTTCAGCACGTCGGCATCGGCAAACCAGCGGCCGACGATCTGCAGCCCCACGGGAAGCCCGTTTGCGCCAAACCCGCACGGCACGCTGGCCGCCGGTTGCTGAGTGAGATTGAACGGAAAGCTGAAAGGAGACCAACTGATCCAGGCACGTCCGTCTTCCGCCATCGGCGCGGCCAGGCCGATATCGAAGGCCGTTGTGGCAAGCGCGGGCGTAACGAGGAAGTCGTATTTTTGCATGAAGACCCGCATCGCGCTGCCATAGTTGGCGCGCGCCAGGACTGCGTCGTGGAACTCCCGCATGCCGATCTCCTTGCCCTCCTCCGCCATGCGCAGAAGGCCCGGATCGAGCAGCGCCTTCTTCTCATCGGGAAGCGCCCCGAGCATGTAGGCGGCGCCGCTCCACCAGATCGTTCGGAAAATCGCAAAAGCGTCGGCCTGCGGCGGATCGACCTGCTCCACATGTGCGCCCAGCTGCTCCAGGCGCTTCACGGCGGCCGCGACCAGCGCCTCCACGTCTTCATCCACCTTCGCCGCGTAACCGAGCCGCGGAGAAAACGCGATGCGCTTGCCGCGCAGCGGCGCCTCAAGATCGGCGGCGTAATCGGTGGGCTCGTAAGGCAGGGAATACCAGTCACGTGCGTCGGGCTTTGCGATGATGTTCATCAGCATGGCGCTGCCCCGCACGTCGCGGCTCATGGGGCCGACATGAGCGACGGTGCCGAAGGGCGAAAGGGGATAGGCCGGCACACGTCCAAAACTCGGCTTCAGACCGAAAACGCCGCAGAAGCTTGCCGGAATCCGGATGGAACCGCCGCCGTCGGATCCGAGGGCAAGCGGGCAAAAGCGCGCCGCCAGCGCCGCCGCCGAGCCGCCGGAGGAACCGCCGGGCGTCTTCTTCCTGTTCCACGGATTGCGCGTAACACCGTGGAGCGGGCTGTCGGTCACGCCTTTCCAGCCATATTCCGGCGTCGTGGTCTTTCCGATAAAAACGGCCCCTGCTTCGCGCAAGCGCGCCACGGACGGCGCGTCCACATTCCACGGACCGTCCGGATCGGTGAGCCGCGAGCCGCGCAGTGTGGGCCACCCGTCAGTGAGCAGAAGGTCCTTGATCGCGACCGGCACACCATCGAGCGGCGATAGCGGATTGCCCTCGGCCCAGCGCCTTTCAGACTCCTCGGCCTGATGCAGCGAAACATTCGGCGCCAGATGACAGAACGCGTTGACCTCCGAATCCAGCGCTTCAATGCGCGCGAGCAGGCTCTGCGTCACCTCAACGGGCGACAGATCGCCGTCGTGATAGGCGCGGGACAACTCGGCAGCGTTCATCTCGTGAGGGTCTTTGTCTGGTAACGGCATTCAATTCACTTTCGTCAGAGGGGCTTGCGCACCCATTTCGATCAGCTTCAGCAACGTGCCCTCGGTTTCAAATATGGTGACCGAGCAGTTGTCCGGTGAGAACACCACCACGCGATCTTCCCCGAGCGCCGCGCCCGCCGCAACATTGATGGCAACATAGTGCGAGAAGATCACCGCATCTTCCTTTTGCGCGATCAGCGCCGCGATCACGCCTTCGCGCCATTGCGCCAGGCCGAACGGCGCATCCCGCCAGCTGCCGGCCATGAACCCGCGCAGCCACGCGGCACGTTCCGCCAACGATTTGCCACCGGAAGGAATTTCGCCAACGGCTTGTTCGATCACCGGCGCACGATTCCACAGAGCGGCCAATGGCGCGGCGGTTTCACGCGCGCGCTTCAAGGGGCTTGAGAGGATCAGGCCTTGCGCCTGCCGCGAAAGTCGTTCGCCGACGGCTTGTGCCTGGGCCTGGCCCGTTGCATCCAGCCCCGGATCGGCCTGTTCGCCGAAGCCCGCGGCCGCGCGGCCGTGGCGAACAAGATAAAGCTTTGTCATACGGACCAATTTCCAACCGTGCAGAAAGCGCATGCGGTCATGCGCGACTTTTCCGCATCTGGACCCGAGCCGGTCTGCCTACCACGTCCGACCGAGTCTTAAAAACGGGGACATCGCGGTGCGGCCGGCCGGCCACGCGGGCGTTGTTCCGTCAAGCGAAACGGAAGATGTTCAAGCCGCCTTCGCCCGAAACCGTGCCCGCGCGGCTGAGCATTTCCTCGCGCATCATGCGGTCGAGCGTGGCGTCATCCTCCGGCGGCCGGGCAAGGAAGCGCCGGTTCTGTTCGTCGCGGCCCACGATGATGCCGAAACGTTTGCCCTTGCGGTCGGTCACAACCGTATAGGTCTCAATGGCGGCGCGGCCCGCGGGATTTTCGATCACCGGTGTCCGCGGCATGGCGTCGAGCTCGCGCTGCGCGACAGCGGGATCTTCGCGTTGCCATTTTCCCTCAACCGGCCTTGCCGAATAGATGCCGGCCGAATGCTTTGTCACATACCATCCGTTGGCGGTGCACAGGCCATAAGACTCGCGATTTTGCCGAAGCTTCTGCATCACGTGCACGATGGCGTGCATGGTGTAATTGTTTCCCGGCCCGCCGAAATAGGGCAAGCCGCCGGTGACGGTCAGACCGCGCGGATCGTTCTCCGCGATGCCAAGCTCCGCGCAGGCAATCTGCACCGCCGACGGGAAGCAGGAATAAAGGTCGATGAATGAAAGATCTTTGGGCGCGATATTTGCCATGGCAAGCGCTCGCTTGCCGACCGCACGGATGGCGGGCGAGGAATGAAAATCGACACGCTCGGTGACATTCCAGATATCGTTTGCGTCCGCGCAGCCGTGCAGGAATATCCAGTGCTTTTCCTTGATGCCGAGCTCGCGCGCCTTGGTCACGCTTGTCATCAGCACCGCTGCCGCCATGTCCACTTCGATCACGGCATTCAGATATTTGGTGTAGGGGAAGCCCACCATGCGGTTCTGCGGCGTGGGCGTCGAAATCACGTGCGGGGGCCGGTAGATTTCGAACCACGCAAACGGATTGTCCGCCGCCACTTTCGTGAAAGGCGAAAAGAACTCGCCCAGCCAGGCCAGGTGCGATTGGGCATCGCGGCCCTTCCTTCCCCGGATAGCGTTCTCGAACAGCGGATAGGTATTCACCGGAAAGCGCAGGCCATAGGCATCTTCATAGGCGTTGGTGCCGGGGCGCGTGTCGCCGATGATTTCAGGATCGCTGCCGGGATCGCCATCTTCGCCCTTGCCCCAGCCCAGGTCTATGCCCTGCTTCAGTGCGGCGATCATGGTGGCAATGTATTCGGCGCCAACCAGAAGGGCCGCGTCGCATTGGCCGCTGGCGATTTCTTCCGCTGTCCGGTTCACCAGCCATTGCGGCGTGTTGCCGCCGGTTGCCGTATAGAACATGCGCCGCGGCTTGGCGCCGATCCGATGTGCCAGCGACAGCGGCGGATTGCGGTAAAGCCGCCGCGGCAGGCGGCCCTGCTCTCCCGGCGCATCGGCCGTGAATTGCACCACGGCGACCGTATCCACTTCCCGCAGAATCTTGTCGCCGGCCCCGGAGTCATCCGCCGCATGCCAGGCGGCGCGTTCCAGAAGACCAATCGGTGTGAGACTTTCCCTGATGCGCGCTTCACGCACGGTGCGCTGCGTGAACTGCCCGCCGCCGACAAGAATGGGTGTGCGCGGATCGATCATTTGCCGAAATACTTTTCGAGCCGTGCAATTGCATCTTCAATAACACTGCGTTTCTTGCAGAAGGCAAACCGGACCAGATGATCGGGCTTGCCACCGGAAAAGAACACGCTCAGCGGAATGAGCGCCACGCCCGCCTGCTTCGCGAGCCGCTCGCAAAACGCGACATCAGGCTCGTTGGTGAGCTTGCGGATTCCGGCGGTGAGGAAGTAGCTGCCCTCGCAGGGAAGCACGTCGAAGCCGAGACCCGGCAATGCCTCCGCCAGCAGATCGCGATGCGATTGCAGCGTCCTGGTAAGCCCTAACGTAAAATCCATCTCGTTTTCCAGCGCATAAGCAATGCCCAGCTGCAAGCCCGGCGGCGTTGTGAAGGTCAGAAACTGATGCGCCTTGGCGATCACCTCGACCAGGCGTGCGGCGCCCGTCACCCAGCCGACCTTCCAGCCGGTGAGCGAGAACATCTTTCCCGCCGATCCGATTTTAACCACGCGCTCGCGCATGCCGGGCAGCGTGATGAGGGGAATGTGCTCGCGGCCGTCAAAGATGAGGTGCTCATACACCTCGTCACATATCACGCAGGCATTTGACTTTGCGATCACGCGCGCAAAGTCTTCCAGCTCATCCCGCGTGAAGGCCCGGCCAATGGGATTGAGCGGGCTGTTCAACATCACCACCCGCGTGTGGGGCGTAATCACTCTTGCCAACGCATCGGCATTCAGCCGCCAATCCGGCGGCGTCAGCGCCACAGACTTCACGATTGCGCCGGCGGCTTCCGCAATGGGGCGGTAGGAATCGTAGGCCGGCTCAATGAGCACAACCTCGCCGCCCTGCCCCGCCAGGCCCAGGATGGAAGCCGCAAGCGCTTCGGTGCCGCCCGATGTCACAAGGATGTCGGTATCGGGGTTGAAATTCAGGCCATAGAAGCGCCGGGCGTGCGCGGCGATGGCGCGGCGCAATTCCATCCGTCCGCGCATGGGCGGATACTGGTTCGGGCCCTCGATCAGGGCGCGCGACGCCGCCTCGCGGATGGATTCAGGTCCGTCTTCATCCGGAAAGCCCTGCCCCAGGTTCACGGCCTTGTGCTCGACCGCAAGCGCGCTCATCACCGTAAAGATGGTGGTAGGGAGCTTCGCGAAAACGGGGTTAAACTGGTGCTTGGGCATGGGCGCGAAGATGGCAAATGACGCCGGGCTCTGACAACCGCCGCTCAAGGCCTGTGCGCCGCGCCCAAGTTTTGGGCATCGGCGGGTGATAGCGGACATCAGGTCCGATTGAATCCGCGGAAAAGCCCTGTGGATATCGCCCGGCGCGCTGGCACGGGCCCTGCTAAGCGCGCTACCCAAGCAGCCGGGCACAAGCGGCCGCAGGAGTTGCCGCATGAAAAAAATTGAAGCGATCATCAAGCCGTTCAAGCTGGACGAGGTGAAGGAAGCCCTGCAGGAAGTGGGCATCCAGGGCATTACCGTCACGGAAGCGAAGGGTTTCGGCCGGCAGAAAGGCCACACCGAACTCTATCGCGGCGCGGAATATGTCGTTGACTTCCTGCCCAAGGTGAAAATCGAAGTCGTGCTTCCGGACGAGCGGTTGGAGGCCGCCATCGAGGCCATCCAGAAATCCGCGCGGACCGGACGCATCGGTGACGGCAAGATATTCGTTTCCGACATTGCGGACGTCATCAGGATTCGGACCGGTGAGACCGGCGCAGACGCCATCTGAAGGATCAGCAACCAGCGAAGGGAAGAGCCATGGCCGAGAAAAAAGACGCAAATTCCGTCCTGAAAATGATCAAGGACAAAGAGGTGAAATTTGTGGACCTGCGGTTCACCGACCCGCGGGGAAAATGGCAGCACGTGACATTCGACCTTTCCCTCGTGGACGAGGACTTTTTGACCGAAGGCACGATGTTCGACGGCTCTTCCATCGCAGGCTGGAAAGCGATCAACGAAAGCGACATGACGCTGGTGCCCGACTGCGATACCGCGGTCATCGACCCGTTCTTCGCCCAGACGACTCTGTCCATCACCTGCGATGTCATCGAGCCCACCACCGGCCAGCCATATCAGCGTTGTCCGCGCTCCATCGCGAAGGCGGCCGAAAAATACCTGGCCTCGACGGGCATCGGCGACACCGCCTATTTCGGCCCGGAAGCGGAATTCTTCATTTTTGACGATGTGCGTTACGGCAGCGGCCTGAACGAGGCCTATTACCACCTCGATTCCATCGAGGGCCCTTACAACACCGGCCGCAAATACGAGACCGGAAATCTCGGCCATCGGCCGGCGATCAAGGGCGGCTATTTTCCCGTGCCGCCCGTGGACTCGGCGCAGGACATGCGCAGCGAAATGCTGGCCGTCATGGGCGACATGGGGATCGAACCGGAAAAGCACCATCACGAGGTGGCGGGCGCGCAGCATGAGCTTGGTTTCAAGTTCAAGACCCTCACGCGCTGCGCCGATGCGATGCAGATCTACAAATATGTGATTCACCAGGTCGCGGCGGCGTATGGCAAGACGGCCACGTTCATGCCCAAGCCTGTTTACGGCGACAACGGCTCGGGCATGCATGTGCACCAGTCGCTCTGGAAGGCGGGAAAGCCGCTGTTCGCGGGATCGGGCTACGCCGATCTGTCGGACACCTGCCTCTATTACATCGGCGGCATCATCAAGCATGCGAAGGCCCTCAACGCCCTCACCAATCCGCTCACCAATTCCTACAAGCGGCTGATTCCGGGCTTTGAAGCGCCCGTGCTGCTCGCCTATTCCTCGCGCAACCGCTCGGCATCCTGCCGCATCCCGTTTGCGGCCTCTCCAAAAGCCAAGCGTGTGGAAGTGCGCTTCCCGGATGCCGGCGCAAATCCCTATCTGGCCTATGCCGGTCTTCTGATGGCGGGGCTGGACGGAATCGAAAACAAGATCCATCCGGGCGATCCTATGGACAAAGACCTCTATTCCCTGCCGCCGGCGGAATTGAAGGAAGTTCCAACGGTGTGCGGCTCCCTTCGTCAGGCGCTCGAATGCCTCGATCGCGATCGCGCCTTCCTGAAGAAGGGCGGCGTCTTCAGCGATGATCTGATCGACGGCTATCTCGAGCTCAAGATGCAGGAGGTGTACACGTTCGAGCACACGCCGCACCCTGTCGAGTTCAAGATGTACTATTCCGTCTGAAACACGGGCCGACAGAAAACATAGAAACCGGGCGGGCGGCGAAGACATTTGCCGCCCGTTTCGCTTCCTGCCATGGCAGTTAGGCGGCCGCGGCCGCCTCTGCGGCGCGCGCCTGATGTTCGTTCGGGAACACCACATAGGCGCGGCAGCCCTTGCCGGGCTCGCTCTCCAGCCACGCGCGGCCGCCGTGCAGTTCGGCCAGCCCGCGCACCAGGGCAAGCCCAAGGCCCGTGCCGCCGGCGGCGCGGTCGTATCGGTTGTCCACCTGGCTGAACGGCTTGAAGATCTTGTCCATCTTTTCGCGCGGAATGCCCGGGCCGTTGTCCTCGACCATGAGCTGGAATTCGCCGGACCTTGCGCGGCTGGCCACCACCGCGATCCGGCCGCCTTCCGGCGTGAACTTCACGGCGTTTGACACCAGATTGATGAGAATCTGTTTGAAGGCGCGCTCGTCGGCGAACAGCGTCGGAGTCGCCGGATCCACCTCGATGACAAACTCCTGACGGCGCTCGCGGGCGCGCGCCTGCACGAATTTCAGGGCTGTCTCCAGTACCTGACGCGTGTCGAGCGCATGCGGCTCGATGTCCATCTTGCCGGCTTCGATCTTGGCGACGTCGAGCAGATCGTTGATCAGGCTCAGCAGATGCGAGCCAGAGGCGTGAATATCGCCCGCATATTCCTTGTAACGCGGAGAACCGACGGACCCAAGGCATTCCTTCGCGATGATTTCCGAAAAGCCCAGAATGGCATTGAGCGGCGTGCGCAACTCATGGCTCATGTTGGCGAGGAAGGCGGTCTTCGAGGCATTCGCGGTTTCCGCTTCGAAGCGCTTGCGCAAGGCGTCGTCGCGCGTTTCCTCCAGCTCGCGCGCAAGGTCTTCGACCTCGAAGCGCAGCCGTGAATCGCCGTCGAGGCGGCGCGTCAGCCTGCGGCCGTCGAAAACAAGCTGCGAGGCGTAGATGGGCAATATAAGCGCGATCGTGAGGTCGGCATAGTTGTCGCCCAGCGCAAAACGGAGAATCGTAATGGCGGTCACGGGCGCAAGGCCGGCCATGAACATGTCGAGATGTGTGGCCCGGCTGACCAGAAGGCCGGAAAGAACAAGCACCACGCATATCGCAAGAAACAGATGGTTGACCGGATTGCCCGACATCCACAGAAGCCAGGGCACCATGCCCCACGCCATGCTTGTTGCAACCTGCATGGCGACAAATCGCGCAAACCATGGCTGGACGCGTTCAGGTTCGGTATGGCCGCCGACGTCGCGCCGGTATTTCGAAACGACATAAGATGCAAATACCATTGCGATGCCGACAATGACGGGCAGGACCAGACAGGTCTCGAACGGCGCATGCCCGAAATAGCCGAACTCATCGGATGCAAGCCACGCGATCGCCAGCGCCCAGAGCGGCGACGTGAAGCGCGTGGCGTTGACAGCTTCGGCAATGAGGTCGAGCTGCGCTTTCAGCACCCGCACATCGGCGTTCCGCTGGACGCGCAACCTTTGCCCGTAACCCAAAAGAACCCCCGCTAACAAAAGCTTGGCAGTTGCGCGAGGCTAAGGTCTTAATCTTAAAAATTGCTGATAGACTTTCGTCTATTCAGGCGAAATTGGCCAAAAACTGATTCAATACTGACCCTCAGGCGCGCGCCGCCGTGGGTGTCTTTGCCGCATCGGGGGCGGCAATCCCTACCGGGAAGTAAACATAGGCCCTGACCCCGCGGCCTGCGTCGCTTTCGATCCAGGCGCGGCCTCCGTGCAGCTCCGCAAGGCCCCGGACCAGCGAAAGGCCCAGACCCGTGCCGCCCTCATTGCGGTCGTAACGATTGTCCAGGCGTGCGAAGGGCTTGAACAGCCGTTCCACGAATTCGGCGGGTATGCCGGGGCCATTGTCCTCCACGCACAATTCGAAGCCGCCATCATGCGCGCGGAGGCCGCGAACCAGAATGCGCCCGCCCACCGGCGTAAACTTGATGGCATTGCTCACCAGATTGAGGATGATCTGCTTCAATGCCCGCTGATCTGCGTAAATGGCCGGGGCATCCGATGCTATGGAAAGGGTAACAGTCTGCTGCTTTGCGTGCGCGCGTTCCGCGAGCAAAGAAAGCGCCGTCTCGATGGACTGGCGCGCATTTTGCCACTCTGGCTCCACTTCCATCTTGCCGGTTTCGATCTTGGCGACATCGAGAATGTCTCCGATCAGGCTCAGCAGATGCGTTCCGGCCACGTGAATGTCCCTGGCGTAGTCCAGATATCGCGCAGCGCCGACGGGCCCAAGGGTCTGTCCGGCGATCATCTCGGAAAAGCCGATGATGGCGTTGAGGGGCGTGCGCAACTCATGGCTCATATTGGCCAGAAATGCGGTCTTGGATGCGTTCGCGGCTTCCGCCTCGAACCGGCGCTGCAACGCCAGATCGTGGGCCGCGCGCAGATCCAGTGTCATGTCTTCCTTGGCAAACCGGGCATGCAACATGTCGGCGACGCGCTTTCGCGCGGTCAGGCTGACCGCCAGCGTGTAGGCGAACATCACCGGCAGAAGTACGGTCAGGAAGACTGCGATTTCGTCGCCGCCCGTTGCCGTGCGCGCCATCGCCACGGCCGTCGTCGAAACCACCCCTGCCAGATAGACGGCAAGGTGCATGGCCCGCGTCAGCGCATAGACCCACAGGATGCCAACGACCGGCAGCACGGCGAGCACGTGATTGACGCTGTTTCCCGGAACCCAGACGAACCAGACAATCGCTCCCCACGAAATCCCGACCAGGACCTGGAGCACGACCATACGGTCGCGCCAGGCGATCACGTTGGAAGGGTCGCGGCGATAATCGCGGTAAAAAACGGCTGCGATCATGCTGTTCACCAGATGCATCGCGACCATCGCGGCAAGCCGCCACGGGGCGACCGTTCCCAGGATGGGGAAAATCCCGGTAAACGGGAGCGCCGAAAGAATGGCCCAGCTCGGATTGATCCAGACCATTGTCGGCAGCGCGTCTGCCAGCATCTCGATGCGGGCGCGCAGCATCCGCTCCGAATACGCATTGGCGTGCGCCGGAGTCCTGGCCCTGGATGCCTGCGGAGTGCTGATTTCGCCCAATGCCGCCATTTCAGCAAAGTAGATGGCGGCGCTTAAAAAATTGCTGCGCCGGGGCGTTAACCAGAGGCGCGGCGGCGCCGTGGGAAATCGGCGTGGCGCGCGGACGGCTGCCAAGGCATCGTTAATGGAAATTCACTTCGATTCGCGTCATGAAAGCATCGGCAATGGCCAAGGCCCCTGACCTGTTCGAGAGCGGGCATTCCGCGTCATCCAAGGCCTACACGGCCCGGGACATCGAGGTGCTGGAGGGTCTGGAGCCCGTGCGCCGCAGGCCCGGCATGTACATCGGCGGCACGGACGCGCGGGCGCTGCACCATCTGGCGGCGGAAATTCTCGACAACGCAATGGATGAGGCGGTGGCCGGCCACGCCAACCGCATAGAGATCGAGCTGGCAAAGGATGATGTGTTGACCGTGCGCGACAATGGGCGCGGCATCCCGATCGATCCCCATCCCAAATTCAGGAACAGGTCGGCGCTGGAAGTGATCATGACCACGCTGCATGCCGGCGGGAAGTTCGGCGGCAAGGTCTATGATACCTCGGGCGGCCTGCACGGCGTGGGCGCGAGCGTTGTGAACGCGCTGTCGGAATGGATGGAGGTGGATGTCGCGCGCGATCGGCGCGGGCACAGGATGCGTTTCGAGCGCGGCAAGCCCGCGTCAAAACTCAAGGACCTGGGCGCGGTTAACCGGCGCGGCACGATCGTTTCGTTCAAGCCGGACACGCAGATTTTCGGCCGGGATGCGCATTTCTCGCCTTCCCAGCTCTATCGCATGGCGAAATCGAAGGCATACCTCTACCGCGGCGTGGAAATCCGCTGGGCCTGCGATCCGGTTCTGGTGAAGGACAGCGATACCCCGGCCGAGGATGTTTTCCGGTTTCCGGGCGGCCTCACCGATTTCCTGGAAAGCGAAATATCGGGCAAGCACACGGTAACGCCGCGTGTCTTTTTCGGCCGCACGGAAAAAAAGGGCCGCGAGGGCGCCGTGGAATGGGCGGTGAGCTGGGCGCCGGAGGCCGAACCCTTCGTTCATTCATACTGCAACACCATTCCGACAACCCAGGGCGGTACGCATGAACAGGGCTTGCGCAACGCGTTGACGAAGGGCCTGCGCGCGCATGGCGAGCGCGTGAACAACCGGAAAACATCGCTCATTACGCCTGACGATGTGATGGCATCGGCTTGCGCGGTGCTTTCCGTCTTCATTCGCGAACCCGAGTTTCAGGGCCAGACCAAAGAGAAGCTTTCGACGCCGGACGCCCAGCGGCTGGTCGAAAACGTGATGCGCGACCATTTCGACCATTGGCTGGCCGAAAGCCCACAGGACGCCACGCGGCTTTTGGAATTCGTAATCGATCAGGCCGAAGAGCGCCTGAAGCGCCGGCAGGAAAAGGAGGTCAGCCGCAAGGCAGCCACCCGCAAGTTGCGCCTTCCCGGCAAGCTCGCGGACTGCACGCGCGACGCCGCGGAAGGCACGGAAATCTTTCTGGTGGAGGGCGATTCCGCCGGCGGCTCCGCCAAGCAGGCGCGCGACCGAAACACCCAGGCCGTACTGCCGCTGCGCGGCAAGATCCTGAACGTGGCCAGCGCCGGCGCGGGCAAGCTCCAGCAGAACCAGGAACTGGCCGATCTTGTGCAGGCACTGGGTTGCGGCACAGGCGCGCGCTACAGCGAAAAAGACCTTCGCTATGAACGCGTAATCGTGATGACCGACGCCGATGTGGACGGCGCCCACATCGCCTCGCTTCTTCTGACCTTCTTCTATCGCGAAATGCCCAAGCTGATCGCGGGCGGCCATCTTTTTCTGGCCATGCCGCCGCTCTACCGGCTGGCGCAGGGGCCGCATATCGAATATGCGCGCGACGACCGGCACCGCGATCACCTTCTGAAAACGGCATTCGGCGGCAAGGGCAAGGTCGAGGTGTCGCGCTTCAAGGGCTTGGGCGAAATGATGCCGGCACAGCTCAAGGAAACCACCATGAAGCCGGGCGCGCGTACGCTGATCAGGGTCGAAGTGGCCGAACGCGAGGCCAAAAGGACCGACTCGCTTGTTGAGCGCCTGATGGGCAAGAAGCCTGAGCTGCGCTTTCAGTTCATCCAGGAAAACGCGCAATTTGCGAAAGACGTGGACGTCTAGGTCATTGCAGGGTCAGCGTGTTTGCCAGATTGATCTGATCGCCCGATTGCGACGGCATCGCCGTGTCCGGCCGGGCCGCCCTGAGGAAATTTGCAGACGGCGGCAGGCCAAAACGCAGCTCCGCAAACGTCAACGCGACAGGCCCCCGGCCCGCAAGCGTAAGCGTGACCGCCATGTCGCGGCAATCACGGCTGAGGCAGGCCAGAAGAGTGCCTCCCGAGTTTCCCTTCGGCAGCGCTATGTGCTGGCCGCGGAAATCGATGGCCGACAGTCCGGCGCTTCCGGGGATGTTGAGGACCATCGTGCTGGCCTCGGCCGACCCGCGGATGTCCAGGGTTACGATATGCTTGCCATCCTGACGCCTGTCGCCCGCAACCGTCGCAGCCGGAAGCGGATAAATCGGCTTGCCGGCTCGCGCGACATAGATGTCGCCGAAATCGAAGCCGGAGAAGTCGTCGTGCTGAACCGTAAAGCCGCCCACGTTGACCAGGGACGGCGGAATGGGCGAAGCCGCGCTTCCTTTCCAGGTGGTCACAGCAGCCCAGCGGGCCGGCGCATGCGGCGCCTCGGCATAGTAAAGGTTGATGCGCTGGGGTGACGCCGCGCTGTAGGTGGGAAGGAGGCCCGCTACGATCGCGCCGGCGACAGCCATGATGAAGGCCGCAATCGCGCTGATCATCCAGACGCTCCGGGCCGCTGGCCGCGTCGCCACGAGCGGCACGAGCGGCATCAGTCCGAGCGCTGCCGGAATGGTGAACAGCTCATGGAGCTTCAGGCCCATCAGCGTTTCGCCGCTCGCGACCAGCGGAAACCACACGATCAAAGACGCGAGGGCGGAAATGAGAAGCGCGGCCTGTCCCGGCATGGACTTCCAGCCTGCGCGCGCAGTCGCCAGCAGAAGAACGGCCGCAATGAGCGACGGAAACACGAAATAGGGGCTGAAGCCCGGCAGGAATGCGGCCACAACCACGCCAAGGCCCGACATCCACAACCACGCAGCCGCGGCGGCGCCATGCACATTTGCAAGGCGCGAAACAAGCAGCGTCAGGCCCCAGACGGCCAGCCCGAGCGCGATCCGCATGGCAAGCGGATAGGCGTAGGTCGGATCGGGCTGACCCGAAATCATCTGCGCAATGAACGCGAGAAGGAAGCCCGCCGCAGCGCAGCCGGCGATCAGCGCAAGCGGCATGATTGCCGCGCCGAGCGCAGATCTCCAGTCGCGACTCTGGCCGCGCGAAAGCCAAGCGGCCAGCACGAGAGCAAGAAACGCCGCAATTGCGAGCGGCAGGGCCCAATTCTCCGGCACGCGCGGCAGCCAGATGCCAAGCACGCTGATGTAAACATCGTTGGTCGCATTTCGAAATCCGGCAAAGTCCGCCTGTTCCAGACCGCGCACCACGCCCAGCATGTTGTCGCCCTGCATCTGCAGCGTGGCATGGCTCAGATTGGCGCGGATATCCCTGGGCGAATGGTAATAGCGAACGTTGTCGGCGAAGGCGAAGTTGAAGCTGGGAAAGCCGTTGCGGATGAAGAGCGTGAGGTCGGTATCGTTCGGCAGGAACTTGTAGATTTCCTCGTAAAGCGAACTGGTGGCGTAGGCCGTCGGCACATGCGCCGCATAAAGATCGACAAGCGGTGCATCGCCCGCGCTCGTCTGAAACAGAAGGCTTGGGCCCCGCGTGCCGCGCGCCTCCACATTCACCACCGCGCCGACGCGCGACTTGAGCTGCGCATTTTGCAGGAACGCATTTGCACCGAGAAGCCCGGCTTCTTCCCCGTCGGTGATCAGGGCGATGATGGGGTGCCTGCTCTTGTCTCCGGCCGTCCTGATCGCACGCGCCGTTTCCAGAACGGTGGCG
>Ga0209581_1002690_pt1 | contig 16444 bp, 10 predicted proteins | sample Coa_R2_FD_187160 | JGI IMG/M metagenome (GOLD analysis project Ga0209581, IMG submission 187160) | Surface soil microbial communities from Centralia Pennsylvania, which are recovering from an underground coalmine fire - Coalmine... | ecosystem: Environmental > Terrestrial > Soil > Unclassified ...
GCACCAGCGTATGATTGTAATGCCGGAACAGACAGTAGACGCCATAGAAATAGCTGCGCCCGTTCTGGACGTTGCCGTCAAACAGCTTCGTGCGGTTCGTGAGCGACAGGCGCGTGCCATCATTCATAGATGTCGGCGCGCTGCCCTCCTTCCTGACCACGACAATGTCATGCACGTGCGCGGGAAGTTGCCACTGCAGCTCAACCTGCCGGTCATTGACCAGCGAGACAATGCGTGAAACGTCCGCTGTGATCAGCAGCGGTTGAGCCAGCACGGCGGCCTGAGCGGAGACAACCTCATCATAAGCGGCGAAGGCGGCATAGAAGAGCGGCACGCCGGTCTCCGGCTGCGCATCGTCATAGACATGGCCCGTCACCGTCGCGATCACCGTGCCGTCGCGCACGGAAGCGGGACGCGAACCGCTTTTGCGCACAATCTTCGTGCTGGCGTTGCGACTGGGCGACGGATTCCAGCTCAGGCTGACGACGGAGCCGTTGACCCGCGCCTGCAAATTCGTTGGCGGCGCGGGCGGGATGGTTTTCAGCAGGGCGCGCGCCTCGTCGCAGTCGCTACAGAGTTGCAGCGCCTGCAAACACAGGTCTACCTGCCGGTCGGGGCCGAGCGCGGGAGACTGCGCCTGTTTCACCAGTGACTGCACGCGCGCAATGTTCTCACTTACGATTCGTTGAAGTGAAGCCGCCTGGTCTGCCGCCTGCGCTGGCAGCGTCGCCAGGAAGCGTTGCGCGGCATAGAAACGACGCTGGTCGACCATCTGGCGTAGTTCCTCGACGCGCTTCTGCTCTTCTTGCGCGAATACCTGGATTTTCTCGCGATAGGAGCGAATGCGCCGCGCCCGTTCATCGGGCTTTCGAGGCGCCCAGGAGCGTTCTACGGTACTCAATCGCTCGTCGGCGATACTCACCGCGCCCCGGTTCAACAGGCCCTCACATTCGGCCAGCGCGTCATCGACCCAGAAGGCGTTGCCGGTCGGGAAGCCGCAGCGGCTGCACCCGGCCTCCTCAGAGGGGACGATCTGGTCACAGTTGGGACACTGGATGTTGAGCGGTTTGTTACACTTGTAGCAAAATGGGCGTTTCTTCTCGTTAATGGCCTGACAGTTGCCGCAGCGTTGCTGCTGAAGGTTGAGTTCAATCGTCGGCACTTCAACAAACCACTTGCGCTGGCGCGCGTGTTCCGCCAGCCTTTCCAGCGCCTCATGGTTGGGCCAGCCTTTCTCGCCCGCCTGCTTGAGGAAAATCTGTACCTGCCCGGCGTACAGCGTCTTATCGCTCAGCCGATTCAGACTGTCATCGAGTTGCTTGAGCAGCACGTCCAGCGATTGCTGGCGCAGGCTCTCGTCATAGGCCCGTTTTTTGTCGGCGCTCTGGAAAATATCTTTGGCATAGCCGGCCAGTTCTGATTTGGCTGTGACCTCGGCATCCTTTGGATGCTTCATCGTCATCGCCCGGTAGAGTTCATCGGCGGCCCGGCACAGCTCGGCAGAGGGCGTATTCGGAGCCATGCCGAGCAGCTTATAGAGATCCTCGATCTTGAGGACTTCAAGGCGTTGCTTGATCTCCTTTGCCATAGAGGCATCGAGCTTTGGCGCGGCCTTTGCGCCGGGCGCGGCGGGGGCGCGTACCTCGACCTTCAGCCGTTTCTCGATCTCTTTTGCTGAGAGAACGTCTTTGAAGTCGTTGACCAGTTTGTCGAACTCGCCTTTTTCCAGGTACCCCTTCGCTTCCGCCAGCCGCAGTTGTTGCTCGAAGATGGCGATGCGCTCTTTCGCGCCCTCGGCCCGTTCCTTCAGCGCGGCAGCCGCCTCCGCTTTGCGCGCCGCGTCATCGCCCATCACTTTCCTGATTTCCGGCACCAGTTCGCGGTTCTTCTGGGCGGCGATAGCCTTTGCGCCAACACCGGAACTCTGGAGGCTCCATTCGCTGATTTTTGTCTTTAGCGCCGCTTCCCAGGGGGCATCGGGTGTGGACGGGTCTAAACCTAGCAGTATAAAGAAATTAGGACGAGTTGCTTCACCTGCCATGTGCTAATCCTTTTCCTCTTCCTCGCGCTCTTTCCTGATGCGCTTATCGATAACGGCTGCTCCCTACCGTCCCCGGCGAAAACGCTTGCCGGTGGGGAGTTCGCCGCCCGTTTCCGTCAATTCACGCGCAATCGTGCTGAATGCCTCGCCGAGCCGGTTGAGATCGGTGAAGAAGCTCTGTTCGGACGAAGACGCGATTTTTGCCAGGAAGTCGCTATCGGCGCTGCCAAAGCCGATGGCGATGACCTGAATTTCCGCCTGGTGGCAGCGCCGGGCCTCTTTGATGGCCTCGCCCTGACATGACCAGACGCCATCGGCCAGCACAATCGCATAGCGCGTTCCCTTGACCTTGCTCAGGTGATTGAACAGCGTTCTGAACGGGTGATCGCTGTTGCCATAGCCTGTCCTGCCGATGGAGAGGTCGCGGATGGCGCGACTGATGTTTTTCGCATTCTGCGTTGCCTCCTGTTCGACGCGCACCGCATCCGAAAACGAGATCAGCCCCACCGAAGTTGTGGTCAGGTCACACTGGCTGATGAATTGCTCGGCTGCCTCCTGCGCTTTTGCCAGTGGATTCCCGCTCATGCTGCCGGAGAGGTCGAAGGCCAGGTAGACCGTCATATGTTCCCGCGCGTGCTGGTCGATGGGGCGACCGGCAAAACGGGCCGGAACGTCAGGCGGAACCGGCTCGACGGTCAGCTTCAACGGCTGGCCGCTGGAACGCTCGATCGCGGAGATCTGCACCACCCCGTTTTTATCGTAGCGGTACGTGATATCCATGATGGCGATCTTTGTGCTGATGGGCGGGAAGTCGGTAAACACGTATTTGCCGAGGTAGACGCATTGCTGCGGGTCATCGCTCTCCCCCTGCGTCAGGAAGACTTCCAGCGTTGTATTGCCGCCGCGCCGCATATTCATCTCATAGGGCCGCGTCCACTCGGAAGGCATCGGCTGATTCTTCGCGATCAGGATGCTGTTGATGTAGCGGGTGCGGTCGCTGCTCTCGGCGATCATGCCGAGGCTGTGGGCGACGGCGTCGGTAGTCGTCTTGCGTCCGGCCAGCCGGTACTTCGGCGCGCTCGCGCCGCTGACCTGCTCCATCTCCATCGCCGCCTGGATCGCGGCGCCCAGCGCCACTGCTTCGTCGGGATGGACGCCGCCCATCGGTTGCTTGCCCGACATGCGCTCGACGAGTGCGCGCACCATAGGCATGCGCGTCGAGCCGCCCACGAGCAGCACGCCGCTGATATCGTTCCAGTCCAGCCTCTGATCCTGTAACACCCGCTCCGTCAGCGTCCGCGTGCGTTCCAGTAGATGGCCGGTCAGGGACTCAAACGTGGCGCGCGTGACGGTATAGGTCTGGCTGTTGCCACCGGCATGCACGCGGATATCGGCCTGGTCGCGCACCGACAATGCGCGCTTGAGCTGCTCTGACTGGACGCGCAGGGTATTGAAATCGTCGCCGATCAACTCGGTACCGAACTCCTCCTCAAATTGCTGCGCGACATAGGAGATCAGGCAATCATCCCAGTCTTTTCCCCCCAGGTTATGATCGCCGTCGGTGCCAAGCACGCGCAGATCATCCTGCAAGATGGCGACCAGCGAGATATCGAAGGTTCCCCCGCCCAGATCATAGACCAGCACCTTCTGCTCGCGACTGCCTCCCGGACGTAGCCCATAGGCCAGCGCGGCGGCTGTTGGCTCGCTGATGATCTTCAGCACGCGCAGACCAATTTTTTGTCCGGCTTCAATGGTGGCTGTGCGCTCGATATGGGTGAAGTAGGCGGGAACGGTGATTACCGCGTCGGTCACGGGCGCGCCGAAGAACTGTTCCGCCTGCTGCTTCAAGCGCGCCAGCACCAGCGAGGAGAGATCGACGGGAGTATAGTTCTGCCCGTAGAATGAGAGGACGTAGTTCGGGTCGCCCATGCTGCGTTTGAAGAACGATACGGCTTCCCTCTTCCCCAGCGCCTGCTGCTCCTTTGCCTCGTCTCCCACCAGCACGCGGTTCTCCTCGAAAGAGACCACCGAGGGGGTCAGGTGATTGCCTGCCTCATCCGGGATAATTTGCGGCTTGCCGTCGTTGTCGATGTAGGCAACGGCAGAGTAGGTCGTTCCCAGGTCGATCCCGACAAAAGTGTTCATCGGCTCTTCCTTCCTGTGCTGATGCCATTTTAGGAGACGCTCAGCCTGGTGGCGCGGGCCTGTGCCGCCGCCAGTTCCTCTTCTGGAATGCCCAGCTTGATCTGAATGGTGACATCCACCAACCTGTTACTGCTTACCTCGCGCGCGCTCACATGCAGGCGCCCTTCCTGGTTCAGCTCGAAGGTGACTTCGATAGGGGCGTGGAGCGGAAGGCGCGGCGGCAGGTGCAGCGTGGCATTGCCTATCTCTTCGCCCAGCGTGATATCGGAGACTTCATATTCTGAGACGCTGTTCTCCATGACCTGAACGTCCACTATTTGCTGATTGGCCTGAACAGTATAGAACGTCTCGGTTCTGGTAAAGGGCAGCGGGTCATTCACGAGAATCATGTTGGCGATGATTTCCTGTTCGGCCTGGTTCAGAGCGATCACGCCGAAGCAGTGGCTGGAGACATTGGTCACCGAGATGGCATTGAATTTCTCTACCACGCTGGTGCGCAGGCCGCTTTCGCGCGCGACCTCCTGCTGGGCGCGTTCCTTGACCTGTTGGGGAACCTGTGCCGCGTTGACATCCTCAACATCCTGACCGGTCATCTCCGCGATCTTGATCTGAATCTTTTCGTCGAGCATCAACTTCTGCCCATAGATGGCCGCGCCCTTCGCCACCGCTTCGTCGGGGTCGAAGGACCGCTGCGGGATGTTGGGAAATTCCTTTTGCAGGCGTTCGACGACCTGCGGCATCTTAGTTGAGCCGCCGACCAGCAGAATCTGGTCGTAGTGGCTGTAGCCGCGTTTGGCCGCTTCAGCGATGGTGGTTTTCGTATATTCGATGGCGCGTTCGAGCATGCCAGCCGTCAATTCGTCGAATTTCTCGCGTGTCAGTTTAACGCCGACGCGCTCACCGGCGTGCATCACGGGAACGGTTGTCTCCTGGCGGGCCGAAAGCGTGCGTTTGGCGCTCTCTGCTTTGTTCCACAGGTCTTGCTGCGTCTCGGCGGAGTCGGTGGGGTCTTCCGAAGAGCCGGTCTCGTTGACCCATTCCTGAGCCAGATATTGCACAATGGCGCCATCCCAGTTGCGTCCACCGAGGTAGTGGTCGCCGCCGGTGGCGACAACGGTAATGGCCCCGCCTTTGATTTCGATGACGGTGATGTCAAATGTGCCGCCGCCGAGGTCGAAGACCAGCACCACCTGGTCCTTCTCGCTCTGCAGGCCGTACATAATTGCCGCTGCTGTCGGCTCGTTAATCACCTCGCGCACGTTTAGCCCGGCGATCTGCCCGGCGCGCGCCGTCGCCTCGCGCTGGGCGATCCCGAAATAGGCCGGGCAGGTAATCACGACCTCTTTGATGGGCTGGCCCAGGTACTGCTCTGCATCGCCCACCAGCTTGCGCAGGATATAGGACGAGATTTCTTCTGGCCGGTAATCGACGCCTTCGTAGGTAAACACCCAGTCAGAGGTACCCATGTGGCGTTTGACCATCTCTACCACCTGGTTGGGATAGAGAACCGCGTTATTCTTCGCCTCTTTGCCGACGATGCGGTTGCTGCCTTCAAATTGCACGACGGATGGCGTGGTACGGTCGCCTTCCACGTTGGGGATGACAACGGGCTTCCCATATTCATCGACGTAGGCGATACACGAATACGTTGTTCCCAGATCAATACCGAAGACGATATCTGTATTTGCCACTGCTTTTCTCCTCCGGCTACACTTTTGCGCGATACGTTACGACCAGTTCCGGGCGTAGTACCTTTTCCTCATATTCAAAGCCTTTGCTGACGCGGCGGGCAATCTGTTTATCAAGGGCAGGCTCCGGCGTTTCCAGGGCCTGCAGCGCCCGTTGCCTGCCAGAAACGAAAGCATCTCCCTCGACGCTGTATGCCTCGACGCCATTGCGGCGCAGGATTTCTTCGAGGCTCGTCTGGAACGATTCCAGATTCTTCAAGACCTGTGCCAGGGGGATCATCCCGTCTTCGCGCGGCATACTTTCAAGCAGGCGACTCAGGTCATCATGCATGGAAATAAGATCAAGAATGACGGGCCGCAGAATCTTGAAGTGTAATCCGGCGCGATACGCCTGGAGTTCGCTATGCAGGCTATCGATCTGGCGCTCCTTGCTTGCATCATATTTCAGTCTGGTATCGAACTCTTCGCGCAGCAGGCGCATCTCGTCGATCAACTGCTGCATCCTGGCCATAAGCGCGCTCTCGCCGCTTTCAGCAGCGGGGATTGCCCCGTTCAGCCGTTCGCTTCCAGTGGCGGAGGTAGCAGGCATTTCTGCGTTCCCTGTCCCGGCTGGCTGATCCTTTTCAAAGTCCATAAAAGGCTTCCTGTCCTTTCTCTTCCCTCAATGTAACGAAATATACAGAACTACTTTGCTCACCTCGAACCGCCATTTGCATCTGGTTGATTGAAAATACCTATACTTCTGATTGAAATCGAAGCAGTAAGGCCGTTTTATCTGTTCTGCGACCACAATACAGTATAAGTTAGATAGCCTTGTCTGTCAATAGGCTTAGCAAGGTTAGAAAATGCCACTGCCTCTGCCTTCTCTTTTTATTAATACAGCAGGCGAAAAATAGTTGCATGATAGTGGAGATTGCACCCGATCTTATAATTCCTGTGCTTGAATATGGGGCATACGGTCGGCGGTGACGTATTGCTGGATGAAGGCGAGTATGTAGGTCGCGGAAACGGTGGCGGCGCGCTCGTGGAAGGAATCGTCTTTTTGGCCGTCGGCGTAATCTGATACGCCTTTGACCAGCAGGGCGCTCATCTCCGGGAAATCTTCGACGGTACGGTAGAATGCGGCCCCCTCCATATCAATCGCCAGCGTATCGCGCACGGGAAACTGCGCCTCATCGAAGAGGTTATCGTCACGGACGGCGTTGCCTGAAGCCATGGCTCCAATGTAGCAGGCGGGTTCTGGTGGCTCAACGAGCGATTTCCATTGCTCGAACATGCCGATAAAGTTCCTGATCTTCGGACTGACATGGTAGACATCCGCCTCGTGAAGTTGTTTCCGCTTGCCATATTCATCGATGATGAATTTGCCGCTATCGTAGACATATGCCCGGTCGGCTACGATGAGATCGCCCAGTTTGACGCGCCTTTTGTCGCCTGCGCAGATGCCCGTCATGGCGGCGAAGCGGGGTCGAAACTTCTTCAATAGCGGTTTGAGATGCAGAGCGGCCTCCAGTGGGCCGGTATCGGGGGAATAAGAGACATGAATCGTCAGCGGCTCTCCCAGCGTATTCTGGATGCGCGTGTGGTAGTAATCAATCTTATGCTCCTTATCAAAGGTTCGCTGAAACTGGACGCCGCAGAGCCGCGCTGCCTCCTGCATAAAGGCCCGCGCTTCCTCCGCCAGGGCGCAGATCACGCAGACATCAAAGAGCGCGTTTTCCGTTGGCGCAGCTTCTTGCGGCGTTTGTTCTTTCCTGACAGGTAGCTGCGCGTTGTTCTTCCCGTAGAACTGCTGGTCTGCGTCTACCGTCCGCGCTGCCAGTGGCTCATAAAATTGCTGTGCCTGACTCAGATCCCACCGGATGTAGTATTTGTGTGATGCCGCGTCTGTATAGCGCCATTTTCCCGGCAGGTGTTTGACGACAACCATCTCATAGCTGATCTTTGCTTCTATCATGCCGGTCTGGCGCGGCACCTGCAAGATGGCCAGGACGTTCTTTGTTCCTGGCGCTACCCTCTGTTGCGCAGGCGACTTTTCATATGTCCAGAAAAATGTGCTTTCATTTTTACCGAAAGCGGTAATGATCGGGTAGAGCGGAGGGAAACGTATCTGCTTGCCTCCCGTCCTCATGTTCGCGTCGGCGGGAATGACGGTGAGCTGGGGCGAGAGCGTGTACATCCCTTCTTCCTCTATGCTGGCGCTCACATCCCTGGGGAAGAGATCGAAGGCGGTTACGCTCTGATCTGCCATCTCGACAAAGAAGGTCATTTCCTCGTAATGGCGATCCTCTGGCGGCCTGTGCAGGGTAAAGGGGATGATGATGAGGTACATATCCCACTGCGTGCTATCGGGCGCGATGACCTGAGCGGTGGAATAAGCGGTTGGCGGCAGGGAATAGATCAGGCATCGTTCAGGGTTAAGGGTGATCTTGCCTTCCAGTTCTTTTTTCTGCGGCAAACCCTCTCTTCTGTGGATGGTGCGGTCATCTTCTGCTGCTTCGCTGAAGATATCACAGGTAATCGTTGCCTGCGTCTCTGGCAGCGGCTCGTCGCTCAACGTCACTATCTCATCCATGTTCACCGGTATAGCTCCTTTCGCATGTGCAGGTGAGTGTATTTAACAACCGGTCACGACGAATGCCGCCCAGTAGAACGGGTCGGCGTATGGCAGCGCGTGGGGGTTCTCCGCGGCGCGCATGGCGGCCTCCGTATGTATTTCGGCCAGGCCGCTTTCATAGCCAAGGCGCAGGCTGCGTAATCGGGAAGCGGTGGCGTACTTGCCCGCATTGTGAATTGCCGCGCCTGTTTGCGTGGCAGGCTGACCGGTTCCGGTCGGATCGTAGGTCATCAGGGCTGCATTTGTCGCCTCTTCGCGCAGCCAGCGTTGCGCCTCAGCGAGGGCGCGGGCGGGAGAGAGGCCACGTCGCGGGTCGAGGTAGAGTTGGGCAAAGCGGCTCATCAGCAAACAGGTGGCGCGATCATCGACGGCCCACAGCGAGGCGATGACGCCTGCTGCCCCCGCCTGCAAAAAGCCAGAGGCCAGCCCCATCACCTCATCGGGCGCCTGGCGGATATCAATCACCGCCGTTTCGCAGGCCGAGAGGACGAGCAGGCGCACGCCTTCCAGGTCGAACTCGATGCCTCCATCGCTCGTCCTTCGGTCTAAGGCCTCGCCCAGGAAGATACAATGCTCCTCGCGTGTGTCTTCTTTGTCTGTCAGCAGCAGGTGCGAGCGCCGGGGCTGATCGGGCTGGTAGACGCCATGCACCGCCAGGTGGGCATACCAGCACTGTTTCAGCGCCGTGATGACCCTGTTTTTACTGATGGCCTGCGAGCGCAAATAGCGAATGCGCCTTTCATCTTGCCCGCAGCGGATGGCGATGCGTTGAATGGCTTCAATTTCTGCTCGCGTGTATGCCAGTCCGGCGATGCCGCCTCCCAGCAGGATATCGGGATGGGTGGCGCGGTTCAGTTTCGCGGCGCGCTGCTCGGCCACCTCTACCGCGCGCGCACTGGGGGCAAGCGTGACCTCAAACAGGTCGCCCAGGCGTTTTCTCTGGCCCTGCTCGGTCTGGACTACTACCGCAGGCAGAGGAAAGAGGCCGAGCAGGCCAAAGGGGATAATCCGCACCTTTTGCACGCCGCTCCAGCTCAGCACCTGCACGACATCGTTTAGCCCCATCTGGCCCAGTTGCGAGAGAATCTGTTGCAGCTTGATCGGCACAGCTTTTCTGGCATTCATCTCAACCAGATCAGACACCGCCCTGTTTTTGAGCTGCGGCAGCGGGATATACTGTGTCTGCACCTGCCCTTTTCTGTCGCGGATAATCAGCAATGCCAGCCCGCTTTCCGCGCCTGCCGCCAGGTATAGCAGCGCGCTCTCCGGCGCAGGAAGGGCGCGCTGGATATCCTCAAAGGCAGGGATCGGGGTCATGAAATCAGGATCATCATACCTGCGAATCGCTTCAATGGTCTCTAAAAAAGCTGCGTGATCGGCCTCTGTCTGCTGAAGCAAAGCTCCCTGCTTTTGCGCGCCTCCAGACGTCGGCAAAGGTCTCGTGTTTGCTGATGATATTTCTCTCGTCACCTGTTGCTGATGGTGCTTCCATGTCTTCAACGCTGCCAGAAATTTCTCGACGCGCCGTCTGGACGCGGGATCGGCAATCCGCGCCGGGTCAAGGGTATCAAGGCTCAGCGTCAGGCGTAGCAGTTGCGCCCGCCCCAGTTCCAGCATGCAGGCCGCTTCCTGTAGCGCGGGCCTCTTGAAGCGCGAGAGAACCTGCGCGGCCCGCACATAAATCTCAACCTGCGTGTTGGCCACATCTGAAATGAGGCTCAGCTGGTCGCTCTCAACAGGATTCATCGCCAGCAGATCGTGCTGCGCCGCGATAGCCTCTTTGATCGCGCCATACGCTTCTTCCCACCTTCCCAGCCGCTCAAACGCCTGGTAAAGAAAGAGCTGCGTTTTGCGGTAGAGAGCCGGTGAAGCCTGGCGGGTGGCAACGGTCAACTCCGCCTGCAGATCGGCGATAGCCTTCTCGAAATAGCCCTCACGACCGCTCGCCCCGATTTGCATATAACAACCGCCGCGATTCCCTATTGCGCCCATCCACTCATAAGGACTGGTTTCTTTTTTCAGTACGTTCAGCGCCGCGCTGTAATCATCGATGGCGAGCAACATATCCTGGATGCTCACCTGATCCCCTATGCGGTAAATGCCCGCTCGTTTGAGTAAAGTTCTTGCCCAATCGTCCTGTTTTCCCTGTTGCTGATAAAGGGTCAGAGCCTCTGTAAAAAGGTTTAAGATTTGCTGGCGATGCTGGTGCAGGTTGTGAACGGGAGTATGAGCGGCGGGAGAGAAATCATCGTATGTTCCAATAAGAGATACGGTTAAATCAGCAATGGTACGTTTCAGAAATGCTTCTCCAGCTTGCTGCAAGAACAGGGCAAAAATGAGAGCAGTTCCCAGGTTTTCCAGGGCTTCAGCATACTGGTCGAGCTTCCCGTATTTCTTATAGACAGGAAGCGCGGCCTGAAAGTCGGCAATTGCCAGGTCTAAAGTGGCCTTATCCATCTGCTCGCTGACCACATGGCTGAAATAGATGCTACCGCGTTCCGTCCGTGTATCGGCCCAGCTCAGCGTTCCGACCGGCAGGCGGGAAAGCCTGGCGGTACAATCGCTGATCCTGTCATCTGCCGAAGAGGCTAGCTGCCCGTAAGCTTCAAAAATCATATCATGGTAAAATTTGCCCCAGGCGACGGTAATGCCAGAGTCACGGGCATCTTTGAGCAGCTGGTACCAGCGTTCAAAATAACGCACAGCTTCCGGTTTATCGCTGGCTTTTGCCCTGGCGATATAACTGCGCGTGACAATCAAGCTTGCTTCAGAACGTAATACATCCTCGTGTTTTTGCAGGAGTTTGAGAATCTCTTCTAGCTCCTCTGTAGCCTGGAGTTCCTGTATGACCCTGTCGACGCCCACGAAGTTTTTCCAGACCTCTTCCAGACCGTGTGTGTAAGCATCCTGTAAGAGCGATGCATACATCTCATAATGATCGGCCAGAGGGTCTTTCTGCTGGCGCAACCGCTCAATGTGCAATCGCAGGAGCCAGATCGCCTTGTCTGTAATCAGGAGTTCGCGTTTTTCCTCCAGTATATGAAAGAAGGATTCGTGTGAGTTTTCCTCGTCGAGGAAAGCAAGCGCATCCATGATTTTTTCTTCTTCGGCTAAAGAGCGTTCCCAGGCTACAGAAACGCCCCATACTCTCGCCTCTTTTATCAGGTCTATATGTTGTTTTAACGTCCCTGCCCCGACAGGATCATCTTCTGCTTCCAGAATGTCATAGTACGCGCCTGTGAGAAAGGTGAGCGAGAGATCGGTGAGCAGGAGTTGCTGTTGCTCTTCTAAAATGCGGTAAAACTCGGTGGAATCAAGAGTGGCTTCCAGCGCCTCCAGCGCGTCAATTACCCGTCGACGTTCGTCTATATAACGAATGGCAGCCGCTCTGACCCCATGCGTCTGCGCGTCATGGAGCAGAGACAGGGCTGCATTCAGGACGGGTATAAGCAGATCATCGTCTGCGTTTTGCACTTCATCCAGATGTTCCTGAAGGATCTCCGGCGCGCCGAGGGAAAGCAATTGATTTACGGTATCAACGAGCGTTACAGGATCATCTATGAAAAATAGGTTATCGAGCAGTGCAAAGATTTTCTCCAACCGTGCTGGCATGGATTTTTCACTATCTTTGTCCTCTGATTGAAAAGATTTATCGCTCATGGATGCTTCTCCCTTCTCCCGAATTGCTCCAACAGGGTTACATGAAAGAGCGAGCTTATCAATTTGCCCGTATAGTATAACATATCTGAACTATCTTTGTAACCGGCGCCTGTCTCCGGGGGCAAATATGGAAGATAAAGTTATGAGCATCAGAGATTCCAGTGTAAAGGCCAGAACTGAGGTTGAACCGGTGGAAACAGGGTATGATTATGTCGTTGTCGGAGGAGGCACCGCCTGTTCAGTGATCGCCGCGCGACTGGCGGAGAATCCTGCTCTCACCGTCTGCCTGATCGAAACAGGGCCGAGCGATGCGGGTAACGCAGATGTGTTAGCCGTCACAAACTGGCCGCCGGGGACAGAGCTTGATTATGAGGCTTAAGGATTCTCAAACCGTTTCCAGGGGATCGCGAACTGCACGATCATCGCGACCAGAATGCCCATGACCAGGCCGTTCTGGACGAGGGAGCGCACGAGGTCGGGGATGGTGCTGAAGGCGGTGGAGGGGATGATGAACAGTGAGAGGCCGAGCAGCACGGGCAGGGCGATGCGATAGATGGTCTTGAAGGAGAATTTCATGCCTTCCAGCTGGCTCAGGCCGGAGCCGAAGAGTTGCAAATAGGCCACGAACAGCACGGCGTCGCCCACGCTCACGGGCAGGGAGGCGAACAACTGGCCGAGCGGCGGGATCAGACCGAGCAGGATGAACAGGGCCGCGCCAACCAGGAAGGGCGCGCGGTTGAGGATGCGTGTGGTGCGCAGGAAGCCGAACGAGGAGACGTAGGGCGCGTATGGCACGATGCCGAAGAGGCCGGAGACGAGCGAGCTAAAGCCCGTCACGATCAGCGAGCGGCGGTATTGCGCCGGTGTGACGTCCTGCTCGAACAGCGTTTTCGCGCCTTCCAGCGCCGCGAAGGTGTTGCTCAGACTGATCAGCCCGGTCAGCACAACGGTGACGAGCAGGCCGGGGTTGAGGCTGAGCGGACCCCAGGGCAGGATGGCGAAGATGGCATTCCCGGCGGGAGCCAGGAGAGCGGCATTGCCGGGAAAGAGCAGCACGAAGGCAATCCAGCCGACGATAATGCCAATCAAGATGGCGAGGTTGCTGATCAGGCCGCGCCCGAAGATGCTCAGCAGCAGCACCAGAACGACGAGGCCCAGAGAGAGTAGCGCGATACCCGGCTGGATGCGCGCTCCGGTGGAGAGGCCGAGCATGCCCTTGAAAAATATGCCGCACAACTGCGCCCCTAACAGGAAATAGAAGGTGCTGGTCACAAGCGGCGGAAAGAGCAGGCGCAGCCAGCGATGCAGCCCCGTCACGCCGAGCAGGATGATGATGAACCCGCTCAGGATGATGCCCACTTCCAGCGTCCCGCCCAGCGCCGTCAGCGATTGACCCGACGCCTGGGCGCTGGCGGCGAGACTCAAGATCACGCCCCACCACAGGCCAGCCGAGCCTTCCATCAACGGCAGCCGGTGTCCAAGCGTTCCCTGCAAAATGCAGGCGATGCCGGTATAGATGAATGCGCGCTCAAGCGAGGCGGTGACGACGGCGGGCGGCTGGTGAAATGCATAGCCAATGGAGAGCGGAATCACCACGATATTCGCGAACATGAAAAACAGCCACTGCACGCCCGCCAGCACAGTGGCAACCGGCGAAATGCCGCGATCAACAGGGTTTTGCAAGGCATACTCCTTCACTTATGCCGGTTATACCTCTGCCGTGGAGAATGCTGCAAGCAGCGTATGAACCTCACGCTGCGCTCTTTCGGTATCTCCGGCGAAGATCAGGCCCATCGGATTTTTTGCCATGCGGCAGATGATTCTCGTCCCTTCCTGCTGTAAGACAGCATCTCTTTCGGCGATGCATGCCCTGACCTGTTGCGGGTCGGCGTCGGCGGGCAGAGGGTGTTTATCGATGGTACAGATGCCTGCTGCGATGGCCGCTTTCATGTTCGCGATGGTCTGCTCTTTGCGATTCGCGCCCAGCACGGTCATGATGGCATCCGTATAGTTAGTCCAGCGCGGATTGCATTCGGCCAGATAATTGCCCGGAGGCAGCTTTCTCCGGCTCTGCAAATGCCGTTCCAGTTCGCCCGGAATCATGATATCCAGATTGGCTACTCCCCGGATAGAGGCAAACTCTATGCCACACTTTTGCGCCGTCTTCCGTAACAGCGCCTCAAAGAACGCTACCGTTTTTGCTTCATACTCCTGCTGCATCTGCCGCATATAGGCATTCTTAGGAACATACGTGCTGGTGCCGATACATGCCTTACTGCCTGGCTTCTGTAGCTGCCCGTTCCAGCCCAGCGACTCGACCCGATCCTCTAAAATGACCACGGACATGCCGGGCGAGTCGGCGAAGTCGATGTAGCGGCTGACGACCACCCTGCTTTCTTTCCGCACGTTCATGGTGGTGGCCAGGTGCGCCTGTGATTCAGCCAGGGCTTGCTGCCAGTCGGTATAGTAGTGGGCGTGTTCGGCGTCTCCATCCTGCACGACGACGATGCGACCGGCGTTTTCGTAGGCCAGGCAGCAGCCGTAGTTGCCATCTTCCTCGGTTGCGCGCAGCATTACGCCCAACGGATACTCTCCCGCGACACCTGCCTGCCGGTAGATATCCTCGACGCGGCGCAAAAACCGTTCCGCCTCGTCGGCGACATGGTGGATGCGGGCGACGGTGTAATCGGGGGGATAAAAGCCTTCCAGGCCGAACTCATCGACCTGTTGATAGAAGCTGGCCTTGTTCTTCAGCATATGGGTCATTGCCGCCGGGAGGCCCCAGGCCTGCGTGCTGAGTTCCCGCCGCAGTCGCGCCTCTGTTTCAGGCACATTAATATAAGGGACGACCAGCGGCACGAGTTCAGGCGTTTGCTCGCGTTCTCGTTTGAGATCGTCAAAGGTGACCGGGAGAACTTCTTTGCCGAAAAGCGAGCTGAGATAGCTCAACTGGGCGCGAATTTCGGGCGTTGGTAAGCTGACGAGGACGCGGACCGTGTTCGTATGCAGCGGGAGATGGCCGCAGCGTTCTCCGTAATAGTGCTGCACATATTTAACCATTTCCTCGTTCGAGGCGCGCAAGACGCCCTCGCTGCCAACATTGTGAAAGCCTACACCCGGCACCTGTGGCGTCCGTGAGGCAAATAGCGGTGTATGCAGAATGCTCATAGCTCTGCTGACCCCCTGACTACATATTTCGCCGCTATTATAGCTGTTCGTCGACGTTTGTCAATCGCAGAAGCGGCGAGTTTTGCTGTGTTTTCTCTGAAGGGGCGGAAATGGTCTAAAAAGCTCTTGACTTTTTGCCGCGCAACGGGTACACTCTGTGCAGATTTATCGTTGGTTAGCAGAGATCGGCTATGATCATACAGCTATGTAAAGGAGGTGAGTTTCATGCCACAGGTGACTGTGAACAAGAATGGAGGCGCGGCACTGTCCCTGCGCAGTCGTGGAACTCATCCATCAACCGGCATCTGAGCGTTGAGGCTGCTCATACGCGCGTTCCGCTCAGTGTTGTCGCTCGGATATTTCCACGTCCGGGCCTTTTCTTTTCCCATCAGGCTCCCTCAGACTGTGCCGTAAGGCTTCCTCATGACATCATCCAGACACGATTACTGCACGTACAGGAAAGGTAATATGTCGTTCGTTCCCTTTGTTTTTGATGGTGTGTCTGTTGATAAAAACGCAAATGTGTTGCTCGCGATACATCGTGCCATCGAATTGAGACGGAAGAAAGGGAGTATTAGCTTGCAAAGCCTGTTACCGCTCCATACACAGACCCGAAAGCAGTTGGCTGCTATCCTGGAGGAGAGGAGGTGAGAGCATGAGAGGGAAACTCCGCGACAAGCGAGTTGATTTAAAGCGCGATCCGTTCAAGCGTCAGGTTGTGGACCGCCGCCGCCCGCTGAGCAGGCGGGAAAATCGTTCTCAGGTCTGGCTGAACCAGCAACTGGAAGAAGAGGATGACTACCCGATCGAGGACGAGTCGAACGCGCCAGAGCAGCCTGTCCAGGCTACCTTGCCTGCCCGACCTGCAAAACCTGTGAAGAAATAGGAATCTCACTATGCTTCATCCGGGATGAAGGATGCTGTAGGGACAGGGGGTGGGGTGAGGCGGGGAGGGGGTCCATAGGCGTTCACTGAAGCCCGTGCGAGCGCGACGCAGGCCACCCGCCAGGGGTGGCCCTACTATATACGACCGCTCCACAGGCGGCACGACCGCTTCGTGGAGAGGAGGGCCAGCCCCATAGGCGTTAACGGAAGCCCGTGCGAGCGCGACGCAGGCCACCCGCC
>Ga0209581_1002692_pt1 | contig 16443 bp, 14 predicted proteins | sample Coa_R2_FD_187160 | JGI IMG/M metagenome (GOLD analysis project Ga0209581, IMG submission 187160) | Surface soil microbial communities from Centralia Pennsylvania, which are recovering from an underground coalmine fire - Coalmine... | ecosystem: Environmental > Terrestrial > Soil > Unclassified ...
CAGCGGCTTGATCGGATCGGTCGAGCCCGGCGTCGGCGCTTCGGCGGCGGCCAGCGGCAAAGCGGGCTCGGCGGCGGCCACAGGGGCCTCCTTCACGGCAGCAGGCGGCGGCGGCGCGACATGCTGCGGCGGCGGCGGGGCAGCCTTGTCCTTGGCCTCGGCCGCCAGCGCGACCTGGTTCTGCCAGCCTTCAACGACCGGCGGCGCGGTGCGCTTGGCGGCGGCGATGTTGATGTTGTTGTTGATCAAGCTGACGACGCGGGCGTCGCGGGCGGATGCGGTGCGGCCGCCAAACACCACGGCAATCAGATGGCGGCCGTTGCGATGCACGGAGGCGATGATGTTGAAGCCGGATTCGCGGATATAGCCCGTCTTCATGCCGTCGATGCCGTCGACGCTGCCCAAGAGATGATTGTGATTGCGCATCTCCTTGCCGCGGAACACGAAGGTGCGGACGGAGAAGAAATGGAAATATTGCGGGAAACGGTCATGAACCGCGCGCGCCAGAATGGCCTGGTCGCGCGCGGTGGTGATCTGCTGCTCGTCCGGCAAGCCCGAGGCGTTGTGATAAAACGTGTGCAGCATGCCGAGCGCGCGCGCCTTGGCATTCATCTGCTGGGTAAAGGCGAGCTCGCTGCCGCCCAGCGCCTCCGCCACCATCACCGCGACGTCATTGGCGGATTTCGTGACGATGGCACGGATGGCCGTGCCGACATCGATGCTTTCGCCCGGCTTCAGCCCGAGCTTGGACGGCGCCTGCGCCGCGGCGTGCTCGGAAACCGGCAACTGGGTGTCGAGCTTGATCTTGCCGCTCTGCAACCGCTCAAACAGCAGGTAGAGCGTCATCACCTTGGTCAGCGAGGCCGGATGGCGTTGCGCATCGGCATCGTTGGCCTGCATGGTGGCGCCGGAATTGGCGTCGACCACGATCGAGGCATAGGCCGGATCGTAGCTTTCCTGGATGTGCTTGCGATGACGGCGGGCCTCGGCGGGTGCGGCGGCGGTCAAGGCCGCCAGCGCTGTCGCCAAAGTGAGGGTGCCCCAACGGCCAAGGCGTTGGCAGCGAACTCGGCCTGGCGACATTCCCTCTCCCCCGACCCCGTTATGCAACAGACCAGAAGCCCGCTTATCTTGGCCGATTTATAGCAATCTCGCGGCGCCACAAATTACAAGGCTAGGGGAACAGGGTTTACAAATTCTTAAGACAATCCCCTAGAATCTATTGGTCTTTTTGCGTTGCAATATGAATCTTGACTTTTTTGTGCAGTGCAGTATATGAGGATTATTCCGGGACGAGCCGGAAACGCGAATTCTGAGAGGCCCGGCAGAGTGCGCGGGCCGGGAAAAGAGGGTCACCATGGTCAAGAATTTCGAGGACCTCCAGCAGGTCAGCAAAGACAGCATGGATTCCACGCTGAAGGCTTGGGGCGCGGTGTCGAAGGGCGCCCAGGCGATCGCGGTCGAAGTGGCCGACTATTCGAAAAAGGCCTTCGAGGACGGCACCGCCGCGCTCGAAAAGCTGTTCGGCGTCAAGTCGTTCGACAAGGCGATCGAGGTGCAGACCGAGTACGCCAAGACCGCCTATGAGGGCTTCGTCGCCGAGGCGACCAAGATTGGCGGGCTCTACGCCGATCTCGCCAAGGAAAGCTACAAGCCCTTCGAAACCATCATGGCGAAGGCGAAGTAACCAGTTTCGTTGCGTCACTGTCGCGTATCAGCACTGAGTGCGACAAAAGCCCGGCCGCTCTAGCCGGGCTTTTTGTTTGGCGCCCGGCTTACTGCGCGATGCGCAGTTTGGTCAGATTGGTGCCGATCTGATTGAACGTCGTGATGATCTGGTCGGCCGACGTGAGCAGGAAGAACTTGCCGCTGTCGCTGGCGCAATTCTGCAGCAGGGTCGAGGTCGGGTCGCCGCTGGTGTTGACCTGAATGGTGTAGAGCGTGATGCCGGCGGCCTTGATGTTCGAGCACGTCCCGGTTCCGCTGGTGTTGTACATGCGGTTGTCGACCGAGGTGTTGGTGCTGGTGCCAGTGCCGTACCAGCGGTCCTGCGTGTTCAGGCCGTCCGACAACAGGATGATGACCTGCTGGTAGGTGTAGGAGGAATCCATCGCCGGCGCATTGAGCGGTCCGCCGCCGACCAGCGACTGCCAGCCCCACACCAGGCCGATCGGCTGGTTGGTGCTGCCGTTCGGCGTCAAGCTGTCGACAAAGCTCGACATGGTGGTCCAGTCGTAGCTCAGCCCCATCATTTTCGGCGCGCACAGGCTGTATTGATCCGCCATGAACAGCGTCGCAGTGATGCTGGTGTTGGGCGCGGTCGTGTTCTGGTCGTAGCCGGCCGACGTGCCAGGAGCAGACCATGCGCCGCGATCGGTGATGCAGCCGTTCCAGGTGCTGTGCGCGTTCTTGATCCAGGCGTGCTCGTAATAGCCGTTGTTCGTCTTGCAGGTCTTGTTGTTACCGTTGCCCGAGCAGGAGCACTGGCTGTGTCCCGAGCAGCTGCAGGAGTTGCCGGTGCAGCTGTAGGTCGTGCTGTTGTAGCAGCCGTTGTAGTAGTGGCTGTTCCTTGTCGCGGTGACGCGGCCGTTGTCGACGCTTGGGCAAATGTAGCCCCGGTAGGTTCCGCTTGACGGGATGGTCGACGTGGCCGAACTGCCGTTGGCCGGACCGGTCGTGCAGGTAAAGCCGTCGCTGAACGTGCTGAATGGGCAGCCGTCGCCCGGGCCATTGCTGTCGGTGAAACCGGTCGCCAGGCCGTTCGGCGGCGCGTCCCAGTCGCTCCAATCGAGCCAGGTCGCGCCGGAATTGGCGCCGTCGGCGTTGACGTCCTTGCTGAAGGGGATGATCGAGACGTAGACGTCGCCATTGGTGCTGGCGGCGTTCTTCAATTGCGTCAGCAGGTTCTTGGTCGCGGTCTTCAGCGCGTCGATCTTGCCGTTGTCGGCCATGGAACCGGTGGTGTCGAGCACCAGGGCCACCCTGAGCCGGGTCGAGCCCCATTTTGCGGTGGCGGAGCCGACGATGGTGATCGTCCTGAAACCGACGATGCTCATGAACGTGGTCGGCATGTCGGCCGACCCGTTCACCAGCACGCTCGATCCGCCGCTGCTCGAATAGCTCGCGGCAAACCTGACATTGGTGGCGGCCGGGTTGGTGAACAGCGCATTGAAGTAGCTCTGGGCCGAGCTTTGCAGCGCGGTCGCGGTTTGGGAGGCGGCGGTTTTCGACACCATCAAGGCGGTGGAATCGAGCGCCGCCTGGAGATCGGCCTTGAGCACGTTGGCCCGGCTGTAATCGACCGCCGCGCCGACGAAGGCCAGAATCGGAATAAGCGCGAGCGCGAAGGTAACGGCGACATTGCCGCGCCGCTGCCTTTGCAGGCGGGCAGCGGCGCGGACCAGGCGGCGGAGTAAGACGGAGGCGGTGGGCATTTTTTCCAGGCCGGATCTGTTGTTCGGCTGCCGTCGTAGGCCCGTTATGTTCAAGAGCGGATTGCGGCGATCGGTGAAACTGTGCCGGGCGTCGTAAGGGTGCGCGCTGGCATCGCGGCGAAAGCGGTGAAGCGGCCGGGGCTTATGTCGTTAATGGGCGAGGCAGCGGGTTAGGGAAGATACGTATGCCGCTCGCGGCAACGCGGTTAACGCGCGGTTTGCGCGGCCGCCAAAACAAAACGGGGCGGACAAGGTCCGCCCCGCTCGCATCGAATTCGCCGGCGTCAGCGCGCCACGCGCAGCTTGGTCAGGTTGGTGCCGATCTGGTTGAACACCGTCGTGAGACCGCTTGCCGCCGTCACCATGAAGAACTTGTCGCTCGAGCTTGCGCAGTTCTGCAACAGGGTCGAGGTCGGATCTCCGCCGGTGTTGACCTGAATGGTGTAGATGGTGATGCCGGCCGCCTTGATGTTGGCGCAGGTGCCTGAGCCGGTTCCGCTCAGATACATACGGTTGTCGACGTAGGACTGGCTGCTCGACCAGCGGTCCTGCGTGTTCAAGCCGTCCGACATCAGGATGATGACTTGCTGGTAGGTATAGTTGGAATCCATCGCCGGTGCGGTGAGAGGGCCGCCGCCGACCAAAGATTGCCAGCCCCACACCAGGCCGATCGGCTGATTGGTATTGCCGTTCGGGTACATCTGGTCGACCAGGCTGTTCATGCTCGTCCAGTCGTAGCTCAGCCCCATCATTTGCAGCGGGCAGCTGCCGTACTGATCGGCGGGGAACAAGGTCGAGGCGCTCGTGCTCGGCAGGCTGGCGTCGGCCGGGTTCGGCGCGGTCACGGTCTGATCGTAGTTCTGGTCGCGGTCGGTGACGCAGCCGTTCCAGGTATTGTGATTGGCCGGCACCCAGGTCTGAGTGTTGTTGCAACGGCTGCGGCCGCGGCGCGAACTGCCGCTGCACGTTTGCGTATTCTGCCAGCTGCCGTTGGCGCTTTCCCAGTCGTCCCAATCGATCCAGTTGGCGTTGTAGTTGGCGGCGCCGACGTTGACGTCCCGGTTGAAGGGAATGATGGAGACGTAGACGTCGCCGTTTTGCGACGCGGCGCCCTGAAGCTGCGACAGCAGGCCGTGCGTCGCGCTCTTGAGGGCGGTGATCTTGCCGTCGTCGGCCATCGAACCGGTATTGTCGAGAACCAGCGCCACCCGCAGCCTTGTCGTGCCCCACTTGGTGGTGGACGAGCCGGTCACGGTGATGTTCTGCGTCGCCGAGGAGCCGAGCACGCGCAGGAAGGTGGTCGGCACATTGACCGAGCCGTTGACGGTGACCTGGGAGCCGCCGCTCGCCGTATAGCTGGCCGTGACCGAATTGATCGAGGCTTCGCCCGGACGGTTGAACAGGGCGGTGAAATAATTCAGGGCTTTGGTGTTCAGATCGGTGCTGTTGAGGCTCGACGCGTCGCGCGCCAGCATCAGCGCGGTCGAGTCGAGCGCGGCCTGCATGTCGGCCTTGACCGAATTGGCGTGACTGTAGTCGAAACCGGCGCCGACCGCGCCGATGACCGGAACCGTAGCGAGCGCGAAAGTGATCGCGACATTGCCGCCGCGGGCGACGCGAAAATCGCGCAAGGCGCTGCGGAACTTGCTCCAGAGGTTTTTCATGGCGCTCACCGTCAATACGGTTGATTACGTATGCGGTTCTAAGGTGCGGCCTTAAAGGCTCGGTATATGCCTACGGAGAAAAATTGGGGCCGGGCGTAAACCTGTTGCCCGCGTTCCGGCCCAAAGCGTCATTGCGACAACGACTTGCATGATTAACGCGCGACCCTGCCGGCTCAAACCCGCCGGCATCGGCGTCGGTCGACGTCGTTAACGAGATGTTCCCGTCGTCGTCCAAACCAGGTCACATCGCCAGCCGCAGGTTGGAAAGCGCGGTGCCGATCTGGTTGAAGGTGGTCACGATTTGCGTCGACGACGTCAGCAGAAAGAACTTGCCGTTGTCGCTCGCGCAGTTCTGCAGCAGCGTCGAGGTCGGATCGCCGCCGGTATTGACCTGCACGGTGTAGATGGTGATGCCGGCCGCCTTGATGTTGTCGCAGGTCTTCTGCTGGCGGGCGTCGATCGAGGATGCGTTCGAATACCAGCGGTCCTGGGTATTGAGGCCGTCCGACAAGAGGATGATGACCTGCGTGTATCTGTAATTCGGATCCATGGCCGGCACCGTAAAGGGCGAGGCCGTGAGCGACTGCCAGCCGACCTGCAAGCCGATCGCCTGATTGGTGTTGCCGTTCGGCTGCATGTCGTTGATCTTGTTGGTCAGCGCCGTCCAGTCATTGCTCAGGCCCATGAGCTGCGCCGGGCACGACGAATATTGCTCCGCCGGATAGAGCGTCGCGCCGGCGAGCGGGGCGTCGTTGGTCGTGTCGTAGTTCTGGTCGCGATCGGTGACGCAGCCGTTCCACGTGCTGTGGGCGGCCGGGGTCCAAACTTTGCCGTGCGACGTGCAGGAATTCTGCGAGTGATAGCTCGTGCTGCTGCAGGTGCCGTTGGCCGCCTCCCACAGGTCCCAACGCAGCCAGCTTTGGGTGTAATTGCTGGCGCCAAAATTGACGTCCTTGTTGAACGGCACGATCGAGACATAGACGTCGTCGGCGGTGACGGCGGCGCTTTGCAGCTGGCCGAGCAGGTTTTGCGACGCGTTCTTGAGCGCCGTCATCTTGTTGTCCTGGGCCATCGAGCCGGTGTTGTCGAGCACGAGGGCGACGCGAAGCCGGGTGTTGCCCCAGGTCGCCGTCGCCGTCGCCGTAATGGTCATCTGGTCGAAGCCGAGGATCTGGAGGAACTCGGTCGGGGTGGTGGCGCTGCCGTTGAGCACCAGCCTTGAACCGCTGTCCGAGCTATAGTGCGCGGTGACCGCAACGTTCTGCACATCCGGGCGGCTGAACAAAGCGTTGAACGTATCGGTCGCGGCGGTCTGGATCTGGTCCGCGCTCTGTGTCGCGGCGGTCTTGGACAGCGTCAGCGCCGTCGAATCGAGCGCGGTCTGGAAGGCGGCGCGGGCGGCATTGGCGCGGGAGTAGTCGATCGCCGCGCCGGCGGCGCCCATCAGCGGAACAATGACGATAGCGAGCATGGGGGCGACGCCCCCTCGGCGATCCTTCCAAAACCGGGAAAACAGCATTGGCGGCCCCTGTCGCAAGGTGAAAAGTTCCAGGCCCGTAGGTATGGCCTTGCCGTCTTAGGGATTCGTGAGAGTGGCGGCGCGAATTTGGGGACAATTCGGATCGGATTGTCTGCAAGCGGGTTGAGATCGGCTAACCAGAGATTATCTGACGGAAGCGGCCTAGAATCGCCAAAATCGGGCGCGTTTCTGTCCCGTAACGGGTCAAAATGCTGACTTGGAATGGCGGGGCCGGGGTCTTTAATATGGTGGCGGGGCCGCTTCGGAAGCGGCCCATCAAAGCCACGGCAGTGTCATGACGTCGACGGCCAACAACAAGAATAATGCTCCGGCCGCAGGGCGGTGGGCCGGCTCAGCCGAACCGCGCATGGCGGACGACGACCGCAAGCGCAAGTCGGGCGAGCCGGGCGGGCCCGGCACCGCGGTCATCACCAAGACCAAGCCGCAAACCAAGCGGCCGAGCATGTACCGCGTGCTCATTCTCAACGACGATTACACGCCGATGGAATTCGTCGTCCACGTGCTCGAACGTTTCTTCGGCAAGGATCACGAAGCCGCGACGCGCATCATGTTGCATGTGCATCATCACGGCATCGGCGAATGCGGCATCTATACGTACGAGGTGGCCGAGACCAAAGTGACGCAGGTCATGGACTTCGCGCGCAAACATCAGCATCCTTTGCAATGCGTGATGGAAAAAAAGTGAGTCGGGGAACCGTCCAGGTACAAGACATGGAAATGTAAATGCCAACTTTTTCGCGCAGCCTCGAACAGTCCCTGCACCGCGCGCTTGCTCTGGCCAACGAGCGCCATCACGAATACGCCACGCTCGAGCATCTGCTGCTGGCGCTGGTCGACGATCAGGACGCCTCCGCCGTGATGCGCGCCTGCAATGTCGACCTCGACAAGCTGCGCCGCAGCCTGGTCGCCTACCTTGAATCCGAACTGGAGAACCTGATTACCGACGGCGCGGAAGATTCAAAACCGACCGCCGGCTTCCAGCGCGTCATCCAGCGCGCCGTCATCCACGTGCAGTCGTCGGGCCGCGAGGAGGTCACCGGCGCCAATGTGCTGGTGGCGATCTTCGCCGAACGCGAGAGCCACGCCGCCTATTTCCTGCAAGAGCAGGACATGACGCGCTACGACGCCGTCAACTACATCAGCCACGGCATCGCCAAGCGGCCGGGCCTGTCCGAGTCGCGGCCGGTGCGCGGCGTCGAGGAGGAGGCCGACACCAAGTCGGGCGACGAGCCGAAGAAGAAGGGCGACGCGCTCGAGGCCTATTGCATCAACCTCAACAAAAAGGCGCGGGACGGCAAGATCGATCCGCTGATCGGCCGCGACGCCGAGATCAACCGCACCATCCAGGTGCTGTGCCGCCGGCAGAAGAACAACCCGCTGTTCGTCGGCGACGCCGGCGTCGGCAAGACCGCGATCGCGGAAGGCCTTGCCCGCCGCATCGTGCACGGCGAGGTGCCGGACGTGCTCAAGGGCGCGACCGTGTTCGCGCTCGACATGGGCACGCTGCTCGCCGGCACGCGCTACCGCGGCGACTTCGAGGAACGGCTCAAGCAGGTGATCAAGGAGATCGAGGCCTATCCGGGCGCGATCATGTTCATCGACGAGATCCACACCGTGATCGGCGCCGGCGCCACCTCCGGCGGCGCGATGGACGCCTCGAACCTGCTCAAGCCGGCGCTCGCCTCCGGCACCATCCGCTGCATCGGCTCGACCACCTACAAGGAGTACCGCCAGTACTTCGAGAAGGACCGCGCGCTGGTGCGGCGCTTCCAGAAGATCGACGTCAACGAGCCGTCGGTCGCGGACGCCATCGATATCCTCAAGGGCCTCAAGCCGTATTTCGAGGAATACCACAAGCTCAAATACACCAATGAGGCGATCAAGGCGGCGGTCGACCTCTCGGCGCGTTACATCCACGACCGCAAATTGCCGGACAAGGCGATCGACGTGATCGACGAGTCGGGCGCGGCGCAGATGCTGCTGCCGGAGAGCCGGCGCAAGAAGACCATCGGCATCAAGGAAATCGAGACCACCATCGCCACGATGGCGCGCATCCCGCCCAAGACGGTGTCGAAGGACGACGCCGAGGTGCTGCAGCACCTCGAGCAGACGCTCAAGACCACGGTCTACGGCCAGGACAAGGCGATCGAGTCGCTGTCCGCTTCGATCAAGCTGGCGCGCGCCGGCTTGCGCGAGCCGGAGAAGCCGATCGGCTGCTATTTGTTCTCCGGCCCGACCGGTGTCGGCAAGACCGAAGTGGCCAAGCAGCTCGCCGCCGCGCTCGGCGTCGAACTCATCCGCTTCGACATGTCGGAATACATGGAGCGGCACACGGTGTCGCGCCTGATCGGCGCCCCGCCGGGCTATGTCGGCTTCGACCAGGGCGGGCTCTTGACCGACGGCGTCGACCAGCATCCGCACTGCGTGCTGCTGCTCGACGAGATCGAGAAGGCGCATCCCGACCTGTTCAACGTGCTCTTGCAGGTCATGGACCACGGCAAGCTCACCGACCATAACGGCAAGCAGGTCGACTTCCGCAACGTCATCCTGATCATGACCACCAATGCCGGCGCGTCCGACATGGCCAAGGCCGCCTACGGCTTCCACCGCAGCAAGCGCGAGGGCGACGATCAGGAAGCGATCACGCGGATGTTCACGCCCGAATTCCGCAACCGCCTCGACGCCACCATCACCTTCGCGCATCTTTCGCAGGAGATCATCAAGCAGGTGGTCGACAAGTTCGTGCTGCAGCTCGAGGCGCAGCTCGGCGACCGCAACGTCACCATCGAGCTGTCGGAAGAGGCCTCGCGCTGGCTGATCGCCAACGGCTATGACGAGCTGATGGGCGCGCGGCCGATGGCGCGCGTCATCCAGGAGCACATCAAGAAGCCGCTGGCCGACGAGGTGCTGTTCGGCCACCTCAAGGACGGCGGCCACGTGCGCGTCATCGTCACCAAGGACGAGAACGGGCGCGACAAGCTCGGCTTCGAATTCCTCGAGGGCCCGGTGACGCCGAAGCCGGAGAAGATCCCGGCGGCGCGGCCGAAACAGAAGCGCCGCTCCTCGCCGCGGCCCAAGCTCAAGCGCGGCTCGGTGCCGAAGGTGCCGTTGATCAAGGCGTAAGCGGCCGGCAAGATCGCAAGGCCGGGCGAAAGCCCGGCCTTTGCATTTTGCAGGGCGCGCATGCGGCACCGCGCATTGCGCCGGAACCGGCGCCGTGAGACAGGTCATGCTTCATGACCGCGCCGCGCAGCTTCAGTTCGACCGCCGAGGCGTTTTTTGGCGGGGTCACGTCGGCCTGGACATCGGTGTTTTTCCTCGTCCTGTGCGGCACCTATATCGGCATCGGCGCGCTCGCCCACGGTTTCGGCCTGTCCTCATGGTGGCTCGCGCTGTCCACCGTCCTGGTCTGGGCGGGGCCGGCCCAGGTCATCATGGTCTCGGCGATCGGCAGCGGCGCCGCGCCGATCGAGATCGCGGTTGCCGTCGGCCTGAGCGGCATCAGGCTCTTCCCGATGGTGGTGGCGCTGCTGCCGCTGCTGCGCCAGGAGGGCCGGCGCCTGCGCGACCTCATACTGCCGACCCATTTCACGTCGGTCAGCATGTGGGTGGAATCGCTGCGACTGCTGCCGCAGGTGCCGCGCGAGTGGCGCCTGCCGTTCTGCAACGGCTTGTCGTTCGGCTACATGAGCGCCGCGACCGTCTCGGGCTTCGTCGGCTTCTACCTCGCCGTCGGCCTGCCGCCGGTATTCGCCGGCGCGCTGCTGTTTCTGACGCCGATATCGTTTCTGCTGTCGACGGCGCGCGGCGCGCGTGAGCTCGTCGACAAGCTGGCGCTGGTCTTCGGCCTGGTGCTGGGGCCGGTGCTTGCCGCCTACCAGGTGCAGCTCGACCTGATGTGGAGCGGCATTGTCGGCGGCGCGCTGGCTTACGGCGTGCACCGGCTGCGCGAGGCCGCCGCATGAGCGAGACTCTGTGGCCCTATCTGCTGCTGGTGCTGGTCGGCTTTCTGCCCAACGAAATCTGGCGCCTGCTCGGCCTCATCATGGCGCGCGGGCTCGACGAGGGATCGGAACTCGTTCTGCTGTCGCGGGCGGTGGCGACGGCGATCCTGGCCGGCGTCATCGCCAAATTGATCATGACGCCGAGCGGCGAACTTGCCGGCATGCCGCTCAGCCTGCGGATCACGGCCGCGGTTTGCGGCTTTGCCGCCTTCCTGCTGGCGCGGCGCTCGTTGTTTGTCGGCGTCGCAGCCGGGGAGGCGGTTCTGCTCGCGGGCGGACTGCTGCTGGGGCGCTAGGCAAGCGCGGCGGCGAGCTTCTTGGCGGTTTCGGCCAGCACGTCGGGCTTCTCTTTCTCGCTCGCCGGCGGCTTCATCGGCACGCCGGTTTTGCGCGGAATGACGTGGACATGCAGGTGGAACACCACCTGTCCGCCGGCGCCTTCGTTGAACTGCTGGATGGTGATGCCATCGGCGGCAAAGGCCGTCATCGCCGCCTTGGCGACCTTCTGCGCCACCATCATGACGTGGGCGAGGTCGGCGGGCGCCACGTCGAGCAGATTGCGGGCCGGGGCCTTGGGCAGCACCAGGGTATGACCGGGCGTGCGCGGCATGATGTCGAGGAAGGCGAGCGCCTTGTCGTCCTCATAGACCTTGTAACAGGGCAGTTCGCCGCGCAGGATCTTGGCGAAGATGTTGTTCGGATCGTAGCTCGGCATCGTTCATCCCTCGTGTTCGTCATTCCGGGGCCGGCCGAAGGCCGGGACCCGGAATGCAAAAGGCGCGCACGGTGTCCGCTGCTGGAGTCCCGGTTCGCGCCTGCGGCGCGCCGCGAATTGACGGATCACCTATCACTCCTGCTCGACCAAATCCTTGCGGAACGGCGCGGCCGCCGCAAGCTCCTCACCCGCGGCCTGCACATAGGCGCGCTCGCGGGCGAGATAATCGGCGATCGCCCGGCGCAAGGCCGCATTGGCGATAAAATGCGCCGAGTAGGTGGTTCTGGGCAAATAGCCGCGCGCGAGCTTGTGTTCGCCCTGGGCGCCGGCCTCCACCCAGGCAAACTTGTGCTGAATGGCGTAGTCGATGGCCTGGTAGTAGCACAGCTCGAAATGCAAAAAGGGGTGGTGCTCGACGCAGCCCCAGTTGCGGCCGAACAGGGTGTCGGCGCCGATGAAATTGAGCGCGCCGCCGATCCAGCGGCCGGCGCGCTTGGCCATCACCAGCAGGATGCGGTCGGCCATTTTGCTGCTGACGATGGAAAAGAATTCGCGCGTCAGGTAGGGCCGCCCCCATTTGCGCGAGCCGGTTTCCATGTAGAAGGCGAAGAAGGCGTCCCAGACGCTTTCGGTGAGGTCGGAGCCGGTCAGCCAGTGCACGGTAATCCCCGGCGCCAGCGCCTCTTTGCGCTCGCGGCGGACGGTCTTGCGCTTGCGCGAGGACAGGGCGGCGAGGAAATCCTCGAAGGTCGCGTAACCGCCGTTGCGCCAATGGAACTGCTGGTCGGTGCGCTGCAGGAAGCCGCGCTCGCCGAGCAGCCGCCATTCCGGCTCGGTCAGGAAGGTGACGTGAGCCGAGGACAGGTCGTTGTCGTCGGTGATCTGGGCGAGCGCCCCCGCCAGCCCGCCGCGCACGGCCTCGGCCAGCGGGCCGGGCCTTGCCAGCAGGCGCGGGCCGGTCACCGGCGTGAACGGCACCGCCACCTGCAACTTCGGGTAATAGGCGCCGCCGGCGCGCTCGAAGGCCTCGGCCCAGCCGTGATCGAAGACGTATTCGCCGCGGGAATGGGCCTTCACGTAGCAGGGCGCGCAGCCCAATAGGTCGCCCTTGGCGTCCTCGGCGAGCAGGTGGCGAGGCTGCCAGCCGCTGCGGCCACCGACCGAAAGCGAAGCTTCAAGTGATGATAAAAAATCATGTGTTACAAATGGGTTGGTGGGTTGTCCTCGTGTTGATAACGCCGGGGAAGAGTTATCCTCAAGTGTTAGTTTAACTGGCTCCGGCACCTCCTCGCCGGGGCAGCCGGCGGCGCAGGCATCCCAGGCCGCGGCCGGAACCTCGGCGAGCGATTGCGCCAGTCGGATGCTCAGTTTCATGCCGGGTATCGTGCGCCGCTTTCTATTCAATTTTATGCCCGAAATGGCCGAAGGGCATCGGCCTTTCGCGGCATGGCAGGGTCACGGCCGCCAGCCTTCGAAGATGATCTGGTCGGCCCAGGCGGCGGCGCGGGCCCGATCGGCCTCGCTGCGCACGGTCCAGGTCAGCAGCGGCAGCGCAAACAGCCGGCGCGCCACCCAGGGCGCCAGCGCCGGCAGGTCGCGGATGCCATAGGCGACAAATTGCGGCCGCGTCGCCGGGGCGTGCAGCAGGAAGGCGAGGCGGCGCTTCTGGGCTTTCGTCATGCGGTCCCAGTCGTGATGGGCGTAATGGTGTTCGGCGACGATGCCGCGGGTCAGGCGAGGGGCGATCTGCCGCAGCATTTCGACCATGCCGGGGTCGAACGACATGGCCGCGACCGGCCCCCGATAGCCGGCCAGCACCTCTGCCGCGCGCGCAACGAGGCGGCGGTCGCCGTCGAAGCGGCTCTTGAGCTCGAGCACCAGGGTGGCGCGGCCGGCGACCAGCTCGCACAATTCGCCGAGGCTGAGCATGCGGTCGCCGCTCTGCTTGAAGCGGACGCGCTTGAGCTCGGCGGCGCTCAGCGCCGCAAGCGGACCTGCGCCTTCGGTGAGGCGGCCGAGCGCATCGTCGTGATGCACCATGGCCTCGCCGTCGGCGCTGACCTGCAAATCGCATTCGATGCCATAGCCGGCGGCGATCGCCGCGCTGAAGGCGCTCGCGGTGTTCTCGACCACGGCCTGATCGTGCAGGCCGCGGTGGGCGATCGGCCGTGCCGTGAGCCAATCGAGCGCCATCAGCCGACGTCGAACAGGCCGTCGACCTCGATTGCCGCGTCGGCCGGCAGCGCCGAAACCCCGACCGTGGTGCGGGCATGGCGGCCTTTGTCGCCGAACACCTCGACCATCAGGTCGGAGGCGCCGTTCATCACCTTCGGCCCGTCGGTGAAGCCGGGCGCCGAATTGATGAAGCCGCCGAGGCGGAGCACGCGCCTGATCTGATCGAGCTCGCCGAGCGCGGCCTTGAGCTGCGCCAGCAGGTTTATGGCGCAGGCGCGCGCGGCCTTTTGCCCGTCCTCGATGGAGACGCCGCCGCCGAGCTGGCCCTTGGCGACCAGCTTGCCGTCGGGGCCGAAACAGACCTGTCCCGACACCACCACCAGATTGCCGCTGCGGACGGCGGGCACATAATTGGCGATCGGGCTCGCCGGCTTCGGCAAGGTAATGCCGAGACTTGCAAGCCTGGCTTCCACCGTTCCGGTCATGGCTCAGGGCTCCTTTTCGATTGTCTTGGCCGAACCGCCGTGGCCGCGCAAGACACGCTTGCGTTTCGCGCCTTCGCGCGCGGGCGGGCGGCCTCTATCTTGCCCATTTCTTGCATCTTTCTGGCGATGCATACTGCCGCGGAAAGGGCGATTCATGAAAACCGTTATCCGGTCGATGGTTCTGCTGTCTCTGGCCGTGCTGCCGGCCGCTGCCCTGGCGGCGCCGCCGCCCGACAAGGTCTTCCTCGCGCCGCACCGCGCCGTCTACGACCTCAAGCTGTCGAAATCGCGCGGCAGCCGCGCCATCGAGGCGGTGCGCGGGCGCATCCTCTACGATTTCTCCGGCAATGCCTGCGACGGCTATGCGCTGCAGTTCCGCCAGGTGTCGGAGCTCGATTCCGGCGAGGGCAAGGCGGCGCTCAGCGATCTGCGCTCCACCACCTGGGAAGACGGCAACGCCAAGGCCTTCCGCTTCAACTCGCAGAACCTCGTCAACGAGCAGCAGACCGAAACCGTCGACGGCCATGCCGAGCGCGGCGGCGACGGCGTCAGCGTCAGCCTGAGCAAGCCGAAGCAGAAGAGCTTCACCGAGCCGGTCAATGCCGTGTTCCCGACCGAGCACATGCGCCGCATCATCGCGGCGGCGCGCGCCGGCAAGACCATCCTGGAATTTCCGGTCTATGACGGCTCGGAGAGCGGCGACAAGCTCTACAACACGCTCACCGTGATCGGCCGCGCCATCGCGCCCGGCAGCAAGGCCGTCGATGACGCCGGCGACAAGGTGCCGGCGCTGGCGAAGTTGACGCGCTGGCCGGTGACCATCAGCTATTTCGAGCAGCAGAGCCCGAAGGACGAGCAGACCGGCGAGCAGACGCCGGTCTATTCGATCGGCTTCGAGCTCTACGAAAACGGCATCTCGCGGGCGCTGACGCTCGACTATCCGGACTTCACCATCAGCGGCAAAATGACGTCGCTGGAAATGAAGGCGGAGACGCCCTGCAAGTGAAGCGCCGATCCCTCTCCTGAAAGGGCAGGGGATCAGCAGGTGGGACTAGTCGTCGTCGAGCGCCAGCCCCTTGACCACCGCGTCGCGGCCGAATTTCGAGCGCAGGCGGTCGACGGCGTGCTCGGCGATGGCGGCGCGGCGGTCGATGAGATCGGCAAGATCGTCGCCTTCGGCATCTGCCAGGTTGCTGACGCCGATGCCGATCAGGCGGTAGCGCGTGGCGCCGACTTCCCGCCGCAGCAATTCGCGCCCGGTCTCGAAAATGCGTGCGGCAAGCTGCGTCGGCGCGCCGAGGCTTTCCGCGCGGGTGCGGATCTTGAAGTCGGCGCTCTTGAGCTTGAGGGTGACGGTCGAGCCGGCGAGCGCATTGGCTTTCAGCCGCGCCGAGACCTTTTCCGTCAGCGCCCACAGCGTCTGCTCGAGCGGCCGGAACTCCGCGATGTCGCTGTCGAAGGTGGTTTCCGCCGAGATGCTCTTGGTGTCCTGCCCCGGATCGACCTTGCGGGCGTCGATGCCGCGGGCCAGCCGCCACAGCCGCGCGCCTTCCTCGCCGTAGCGGCTCATGAGGTCCCGCTCCTCGGCGCGCTGCAGATCGCCGATCAGCCGGTAGCCGTCGGCGGCAAGCCTGGCGGCGCTGACCGCGCCGACGCCGTAGATGAAGCCGACCGGCTTGGGGGCGAGAAATGCGGGCGCCTCGGCCTCGCCGAGCACGGCAAAGCCGCGCGGCTTGTCGAGATCGGAGGCGATCTTGGCGAGGAACTTGTTGGCCGACAGCCCGATCGACACCGTGATGCCGTGCTCGCGCTCGACCTGGCTGGCGAAACGCGCCAGCACCTTGGCGGGCGCCATGCCGTGCAGCCGCTCGGTGCCGGTCAGGTCGAGGAACGCCTCGTCGATCGACAACGGCTCGACCAGCGGCGTCAGATCGAACATGGCGCGGCGCACCGCCCGCCCGGTCGCGGCGTATTTGCTCATATTGGGCTTGATGACGACGGCGTGCGGGCAGCGGGAAAGCGCCTCGAACATCGGCATCGCCGAGCGGATGCCATAGGTGCGGGCGACATAACAGGCCGCCGCCACCACGCCGCGCTTGCCGCCGCCGACGATCACCGGCTTGTCGATGAGCGAGGGGTCGTCGCGCTTCTCGATTGTTGCGTAGAAGGCGTCGCAGTCGATATGCGCGATCGCCAGCAAATCGAGTTCGGCGTGGCGCAAGAGCCGCGGCGAGCCGCAGGCCGGGCAGCGCGCGGCGGCCTTGGGCACGTCGGCAAGGCAGTCGCGGCAGAAGCTCGTCATGGCACCTCGCGCTCCCAGGGCTCGCCGCCGAGCGCCGCGCGGGCGCGGGCGACCTGCGCCGGGTCGATGCCGGCCGCTTCTGCAAAAGCCGCGATCAGCCGCTCGTCGCCGCAGACATAGTCGA